>Ga0265295_1001274_pt1 | contig 45203 bp, 40 predicted proteins | sample Munlansysbiofilm_FD_192503 | JGI IMG/M metagenome (GOLD analysis project Ga0265295, IMG submission 192503) | Leachate microbial communities from a municipal landfill in Southern Ontario, Canada - Methane capture system biofilm | ecosystem: Engineered > Solid waste > Landfill > Unclassified ...
TGGTGTAGTTGAAATCGGCAAACAGGCGGTCAAGAAGTTCTTTTTCGATGGCCATTTGGGCTCCTCAGAGGGTGGGGGGCTGGTGTACCCCGGAACGACCATTTACACAAACTAAATTACACCCTCGTTTGCTGGGCTTGCCTGCGCTACTTTTTTCGGGGGTTTTCGATACAGCCTGATGGATTTTTAGCAGGTCGTTGAAAAACTACCCCAGACTTCTGGGTTCCTTCCTGCGGAAGGCTCTCGGGGACAGGTCCAGAATTCCCCCAGTGAATCAACCAGTTCTGAATATATTTTTTTCAAATAAAATCTCGTAAGGATTCTACTTTGATCCCATGCCCCTTTTGCACCCCCTCCGCTTCCCGCCTCGTCTTGGCGAATACCCATGCCCTCGCCATCCTCGACGCCTTCCCCATCTCTCCCGGCCACATGCTGATCATCCCGAAGCGCCACATTGCCTCCTTCTTCGAGACAACCAGAGAAGAGCAGGATGCACTTCTCAACTTGCTGGCCGAGATGAGGCAGCGTCTGCTGTCAGAACTAAATCCAAATGGCTTCAATATTGGCATCAACGATGGACCCGCCGCCGGGCAGACGGTGATGCACCTGCACATCCACCTGATCCCTCGCTACGCCGGTGACATGGCAGACCCGCGCGGAGGTGTTCGCTGGATCATGCCTGAGAAGGCACCGTATTGGAAGAAGATATGACCGAGCTTGCCGCGTACATCAAACAGTTTGGAAGACTCAACCGGGCGCCGGGGCGGGTGTGGACTGACACTACGAAGAAGCGCGCCCCGCACAAGCCGATCCTGCTGCTGGCAGTGCTCGACTTGGTGTCCCGTGGCATTATCCTCTCACCATTCATTGCGGTCACCAGTGATCTCGTCGAGCTGAACGAGTTGTTCAACCTCTACTGGCGACGCATCATCCCCCTCGGGCAGACCAGTAGCATCGCTTTTCCCTTCTCCCGCCTGCACAATGAGACGTTTTGGGAACTACTGCCGCAGCCGGGCAGAGAAATTACCCCCGCAGCCGTAAATAACATCACCTCGGTCAGTCAACTCCGCACCTTGGCCCTCGGCGCTCTCATGGACGAAGATCTCTTCCGCTGCATGCAGCAGCCCGACAGCCGAAGCGCCCTACGCGAGGCGCTGCTGCTCTCCTGCTTTTCGAGTGAGGCGAGGGCTGCGCTAGAAGAACAGGTCGGCATCAACGCCGATGCCTACAGCTATAGCCTGGAACTTGAGCAGAAGGCCCACCTGCCGCTTGTTAAGGAAACCTTGGAGGATGATGCCTACAAACCGGCCGCTCGCGATCAGGGCTTCCGGCGCGTCGTGGTTGCCACCTATGACCACCGCTGTGCCCTTTGCGGGGTGCGGATCATCACCCCGGAAGGCCACACTGTGGTCGATGCCGCCCACATCATCCCCTGGAGTCGAAGCAGGAACGACGAAATCCGCAACGGCATGGCGCTTTGCAAACTTTGCCACTGGGCCTTTGATGAAGGGATGATGGGGGTCTCCGACGATTATAACGTCATCACCTCACGCCAGATCGCTGCCAATCCGAACGTTCCCGGTTTCTTGCTCACCCTTTCTGGACGGGGCATCATTCCGCCACCCGATCGTGACCTTTGGCCTGCGCAGCAGTACTTGGCTGAGCATCGGCGGGAGTGGCGGCTTTAGCGATTACGAGCGGGCGGCATTTGATATCTCCTGAGTGACTTCCGCTGGAGGGGGAACTCACATGTTTAAAGCAATCAACAAAAGGGAAACTGGAGAAGCGCAATCAGGATATTTCGATCACCAAGCCCAAGAAGGCTTACAAGAAAACCAGCGGGCTTCCTGACGGGCTGGCGGATCAGGCAGTGTTTTATTGCGTATCCTGCATGAATCTGCCCTTGGCTTTTGCGGCATTGATGTCGAGGGCTATTTCAATGTGGTTCTGTGCTTGTACGAGCAAGAATTGAAAGTGATTTGAGGTAGTGTCGAAGACATGAAAGATCTGATGGCGGAGTATGGCTTTGCCGAAGAATGACAAGAGCCGGAATGAGCAGGATGAACTGCGGTTGTTGCGCAAGGAGAACGTCCGCCTCAAGGAATTGCTGACCCAGCACGGTATCTCCTGGGAAAAACCGGCCATCCCTGAACCCGTCCCCGCCCCAACGGAATCCGGACCAGCCCCAACCCAGTTCACCACCGACGACAAAATTGCTCTGTTCCGCCGCCTGTTCCGAGGGCGCGAGGATGTTTACCCCAAGCGCTGGGAATCGGCCAAGGGCACATTTGGCTATTCACCGACCTGCGGCAATGAGTGGAAGCCCGGCATCTGCCACAAGCCTCGGGTGAAATGCGGCGACTGCAACAAACGCCAATTGCTGCCGGTGACCGATCGGGTACTCTATGACCACTTGGCCGGGAAACAGACTGTCGGCATCTATCCGCTCTTGAGCGACGACAATTGCTATTTTCTCGCGGCCGATTTCGACGAAGCAGACTGGCGGGAGGATGCCAAGGCCTTTATGCACTCCTGCTGTGAGCTTGGGATTCCGGCGGCGCTGGAGATTTCCCGCTCGGGCAACGGTGCTCACGCCTGGATCTTCTTCGCCGAGCCGGTTCCGGCTCGCGAGGCCCGGCAGCTTGGGGCCGCATTGATCAGCCACACCTGCGATCGCACCCGGCAATTGTCCCTGGCCAGCTATGACCGCCTGTTTCCTAACCAAGACACCATGCCCAAGGGCGGCTTCGGCAACCTGATCGCGCTGCCCCTGCAGAAACAGCCGAGGGAATCAGGGCGCAGTGTCTTCGTCGATGAAGACCTGCAACCTTATCCCGATCAATGGGCCTTTCTGGCTTCCATCCGTCCCATGTCCCGGCGGGACTTGGATGACGCCATTCTGCGGGTCAGCGGCGGCCGCCATCCATTGGATGTCGCCTTTGCTGGCGAGGAAGAAGACAGCAAACCATGGCAGCGACCATCGCCTGTGCCAGCAAGGATTAGCGGCCCACTGCCGGAATCGTTGACCCTGGTACTGGCCAACCAGATTTTCATTGCCAAAATCGATCTGCCGCAGCCGCTGGCCAACCGCCTGATTCGGCTCGCTGCTTTCCAGAATCCGGAGTTCTACAAGGCCCAGGCCATGCGCCTGCCGGTGTGGAAAAAAACACGCATCATCGGCTGCGCCGAGAATTTTCCGCAGCATATCGGTCTACCCCGTGGCTGCCTCGATGCGGTGCTCGACCTGTTGCAGGAGAACAACATCCGTCCGGAGCTGCAGGACGAGCGCCTTTTGGGACGTAAGGTGACGGCCAAGTTCACCGGCACCTTGCGCAAGGATCAGAAGTCAGCGGTGCGGGAGATGCTCAAACACGAGGTCGGCGTACTCTGCGCCCCGACGGCCTTCGGCAAGACCATTGCCGCCGCCGCTTTGATTGCCCGGCGCAAGGTGAGCACGCTGGTGCTGGTGCATCGCACCGAGTTGCTGCGCCAGTGGCAGGAACGATTTACCGGATTTCTGGAAATCCCCAATGGTGGATTGGGTGTCATCGGCGGCGGCAAGAAGAAGCCGTCCGGCAAGATCGACATCGCCGTCATGCAGTCTCTTTCCCGTCGGGAAGATCTTGGCGAACTGCTCGACCAGTACGGGCAGATCATTATCGACGAATGCCATCACCTGTCGGCCTTTTCCTTCGAAGCGATCCTCAAACAGGCCAAGGCGAAATTCGTGGTGGGTCTGACCGCCACGCCGATACGCCGCGACGGTCATCAGCCGATCATCTTCATGCAGTGCGGGCCGATCCGCCACAGTGCCGCCAGGCCGGAATCCGCGCCGGTGCAACTGGAAGTCTGGCCGGAGTTGCTGCCCGCGCCGGAAATCCCGCCAGATTCCCCGATTCAGGAGGTGTTCCGCATCCTCGCCAGCGATGCGACCCGCAATCGATGTATCGCCAGGGATGTGCTGGCCGCCTATCGGGAAGGGCGAAAGGTGCTGGTGCTTACCGAGCGGACGGACCATCTGCCGCTGTTGCAGGAGGCACTGGGGGAGGAGGTCGAACACTGCTTTGTCCTGCATGGCCGTTTGTCGAAGAAACAGCGAACGGCGGTGTTCGCGGAACTGGATGCTCTGAACGAGTCGGCACCGAGGGTGCTGCTCGCCACCGGCCGTCTGATCGGTGAAGGCTTCGACCATCCACCGCTCGACGCGCTGGTGCTGGCCATGCCGATTTCCTGGAAGGGAACCTTACAGCAATACGCCGGCCGTCTGCACCGTGAGCATGCCGACAAAAAGGATGTGCGTATCTACGACTACGCCGAGACTGATCACCCCCAACTCAACCGCATGTGGGACAAGCGCCAGCGCGGCTACCGGGCCATGGGATACGAGATAAAACCGATGCAAAAAGCGCTTGCCTGAAAAAAATACGCAGTATTCCTGCCAGAATTCCTGCGCATCGGCCCGAGCCCGAAATCGGCAGGATGCCGGCCGACGGAAACAACGAGCTTTTCGGGTATGCCGGAGGAATTGCCGCGCCTTCGATGCGGAAAGAGGGGGACGTTCATTGGCCGGCTCTCCCTTGAAAGATCTCGGAAAATCCCTCCGCCATTTTCTTCAGCTTGGCCAGCGAGTCATCAAGCCGGTCATCTATCCGTGAAGATCTCGCCATATCCATGGCCAAGCGATAACGTTGCTGCTCATCGGTCTCTTGCCGCAGAATCGCTTGAATTTCTTCTCCGGTGGCGGCAGATGCCATGGCGGCCATATCCCTCCCCAGCAACCTGATGCCGGCCGGTGTCAGATCGAAACCTTCCTGTTTGAGCAGTTCAGGTTCGTCGTCAAAGAGGCGATCGACGTTGCCGGCATCGGCGTAGTTGTTCATCAAAAAGAGCAGATCCTCGGCATCCTTTGGTCGTTGAGGATAGCTGTCGTTCCAGGAGATGAGCTTCATCAGCGCCATCCCCGGAATGGTCGGGACCTTTACCTCCAGCGGAGGGTTGTCGCTGAGCCGGATCGTCATGCCATAATCGTAGGCTTCCTGAAAACCCATGATGTTCATGATCACCTGATGATCGGGAGGCCAGGCAATCGTCTGCGCATCGGAACTGACCCCGCCGTAGGGAACGATATCGACGGGGATCTTGCCGTAGCTGAGACGATGCAGGTCTTTGGTCGGCAGAAATTGTCCCGTAGCCATCAGGGCCTCGGTCAACCTCCGGAATTCTTCCCAGCCGGCCACCTCGACGCCGATATCCAGGTCGCGGGTCGCCCGCTGCCCCCAGATGGCATGACAGTGGTTGAGCAGAATGTCTCGGGCCGTGGCGCCAACGACAAAAAAGAGCATCCCCCGCGAGGACGTCTCCTGATGGATCAGCCGCAGAATATTGACCAAGACGGGATCAATCTTCCCGGACAAGTTGTACGAGATGTTCGTCATAGATCATCCGTGCGGTTTCCACGTTTCGCTGGTTGCCGGTGGCCATAAGATCGGCATAGACCAGAAGCGGGTGGACTGTGTCGCCATGGGGCGGAATTGTTTCCGGCTGCCAGAAGCGGGCGACGAGTTCCACATCCCCCTGCGGATCTTTTTTCAGGCGGTTCGGCAGGATCACCGCAGCGGGGTCGTCCTTGTCCACGTAAAGGGTGATGACCTGGGGATTCAGATACTCGGTCAGCTTCGCTGCCGCCACTTCCGCTCCCCACAGGGCCTTGTCGGTATTCAACCTGGCCTGGCGCCACCAGCCCTCGGCGCCGCGATACCGCCCTAGAACCAGTTTGGGCCGAAGCTGTTCGGCATAGGCCGTGATCCAACGTTCCAGAAGCTGTTCCTTCTCGATCAACCGCAACTGGCGGGCGCGACACGTCCCGGTTTCCATCAGAAATCCCAGCTCCTTCAGATCCTTCACCACCCAGTTCACCATGCCCAACGCCACCTGGGTTTTCTCGGCGATGGCGCGGTAGGTTTCGTTTTCCAGTCCCGGATGGCACATCAGGGCATAGAGGATCCGCAGTCCCGTCTGTTTGAAGGCCCGGCGAGTTGTCGGCTTGGCGGCCGCATTATCGGTTTTGTTCCCTTTGACGAAAAGGTACAACGGTGACTGGTTGATATAACCATTGCCGGCGGTGTCGATAAACTGGACGCCCTCCTTGCGGAGAGCCTCGGCCTTATCCCCCGTCACCTGTTGCAATACAACAACCTGCTTCCCGAGGTTTTGCTGTTTTCCGCGCAAGGCAAGCATGGCGTCAACAGTCAGAGTCCCCCCTTCGATCACCAATACTTCAAGCATGGTGTTCGTCCCGGGGATTTCCAGATGCTCTAGCGGGCCGTTCCCGGCAAGCTTGAGCGCAACCCCCGTCTGTTGCGCAAAGGCATCCCTGGCGACCCTCAGCATCTGTTTTTTGCGATTGGCCAACTGCATGTGTTCACCTTTTAAATATGTTCACTTTTTGTGAACATACAATTTTCGTGAACAAAAAGCAATGCCAAGAGTTGCTCCGCCAGTAGATTTATAGCCCCTGAGCCGGCCCATCGACAGCATCGGAGACACCGCCTGAAAACCCTGCCTTCTCAACGGCCCGACCCTGGTGCTGATCAGTCTGCATGTGCAGCACGACAAGGCGTACCGTAGGTGAATCGTTTTCTTATAGCATTATGGCGGTTACCGTAATGCCCAATCATCATTTGTTCTGAAGCGCTTTTAGGGACCATCCCAAAAAGACCTTGGAAGGGGAGGGTGGAAGGGTGTATTTTGAAGCTCTCGTCCATCCTTCATGATCTTCGCCGAAAGTTGTCGTTTTTGTGGAACTGACGCTCAATCCCGCCGGTCATCTGGTGATGATTGGACTCGCCGATCCTGCCGCAGCCGAGCCGCGTTTGGCACCGATTGCCCAGGCTTTCGCCGCGTCTTCATCTGCCGGAATCATCGCTCTCGCCGGTGGTAAACCGTCATCGGAATGGCCTCTTTCCTGGCTTTTCTGGCGCGATTTCGGCGCGCGTTATCTGTTGCACCTCTGCCAAAGCCGACCGGATGCCGACCGCCTCGATCCCGTGCCGCCTTTGGACGAAGCCACACTGGCATCCCTGGTCTTGGGCATCCCGCCCATGCCCGGGGCCGAGTATGCTTGTCCCGAAGTGCTGGGGGATCTCTGGCGGGCTCTGGATGCCTGGACGCTGGCGGAGATTGCCCGCGAACCCGAGGGCCTGGCCGGTTTTCTCCAGCGCCGTGCGCCCCTCTGGCGGCAGGTTGGCCGGGTCTGTTTCCATCTCGCCGAAAACCGGGGGGATGCCGAATATCCCTTCGCCTTCCTGGCGACCTATATCCCCCGTCTCGGCAAAAATGCCCGCGCCCAGCACTTGCCCCTGAGCCAGGCCTTGCGCGAATATGCCGGCGCCGCGAACCGCGCAGCTTTGTTGCGGCTGCTGGAGCCGGTTTCTTCGGCGAGCGACCGTTGCCCATGGGTGCGGGAACTGGTAGAGAGCAACGAACTCTATCATCCCCTTGCCTGGACCCCTGAGGAGGCCTATCTCTTTCTTAAGGATGTGCCGCTGCTGGAGGAGAGCGGGCTGGTTGTGCGCCTGCCCGACTGGTGGAAAAAGCGCCCCCGGCCCAAGGTGCGGGTGGCGCTCGATTCGCGGGCCGGGGACAAGCTTTCGGCACAGGCGCTGCTCGATTTTCAGGTAAGTCTCACCCTCGATGGCGAAGTCCTTTCGCCCGAAGAGATCGCGGCGCTGATGGCGGCCGGGGAGGGGCTGGCGCTGGTACGTGGCCAGTGGGTCGAGGTGGATGGCGAGCGGCTTCGCCAGGCTCTTGAACAGTGGCGCCGGGTGGAAAAAGAGAGCGGCACGGACGGCCTCTCCTTCATCGAGGGGATGCGACTACTCGCTGGTGTGCAACGGAACCTCGCTGACGAGGATCCCTTGCTGGCCGAGACCGGCTGGGCTTTCGTGGAAGCCGGGGAGGGGCTGCGCGAAACGCTGGCCGGATTGCGCGACCCGGCTCAGCTCGCCACCCTGCGGGAGTTTCCCGGGCTGCGGGCGGATTTGCGGCCTTATCAACAGGTTGGGGTGAATTGGCTCTGGTTCCTGTCCGAACTCGGTCTCGGCGCCTGTCTGGCCGACGACATGGGTCTGGGCAAGACTGTGCAGGTGCTGGCCCTGCTCCTGACCCAGTCCGGGCGGGGGCCGAGTCTGCTGGTGCTGCCGGCTTCGCTGCTGGCCAACTGGAAGAGCGAGCTGCGACGCTTCGCTCCCGCGCTTGCTCCCCTCTATCTGCATCCCTCGGAAATGGGCCGGGAAGACCTGGCGGGTCTGGCTGCTGATCCCGAAAGTGCTCTTGCTACCGTCGATGTGGTGCTGACCACCTACGGCATGGTGCAACGTCAGGAGTGGCTGAAAAAAATATCCTGGAATCTGATTGTGCTGGACGAGGCACAGGCGATCAAAAATCCCGGCACCCGCCAGAGTCGGGAAGTCAAGGCGCTCTCCGGGCGGGTGCGCATCGCCCTGACCGGCACTCCGGTGGAAAACCGCCTCGCCGATCTCTGGTCGCTTTTTGATTTCATCTGCCCGGGCCTGCTCGGTTCGGCAAACCGTTTCAAGCAGTTCGTCAACGCCCTGGAAGGGCGCAAACCGCCTTCCTACGCTCCTTTGCGCACCCTGGTACAGCCCTATATCCTGCGTCGCCTGAAGACCGATCGGAGGGTCATCGCCGATCTGCCCGACAAGGTGGAGATGGCCGCTTGGTGCGGGCTGAGCAAGGTTCAAACGCGACTTTACGGTGAGGCGGTTAAAGCGTTGGCGCATGCCCTGAAAGAGCAACGGGAAGGAATTAAACGCCGGGGGCTGATCCTTGCGACGCTCATGCGTTTCAAGCAGATCTGCAACCATCCCGGCCAGGCCTTGGGGGACGGCGACTTCGCCGAAGAACGCAGCGGCAAATTCATCCGCTTGCGCGAGTTGGTCGAGGAGATCGCTTCCCGGCAGGAGAAGGTTCTGGTCTTTACCCAGTTTCGGGAAATGACCGAACCGCTCGCGGCTTTTCTAACACAAATTTTCGGTCGCCCCGGTCTGGTGCTACACGGCGGCACGCCGGTGGCGGAGCGGAAAAAGCGGGTGGATCGTTTTCAGCAGGACGAGGGCCCGCCCTTTTTCGTCCTTTCCCTCAAGGCCGGCGGTACCGGGCTCAACCTGACCGCCGCCGCTCACGTTATCCATTTCGATCGCTGGTGGAATCCGGCGGTGGAGAATCAGGCCACCGACCGCGCCTTCCGCATTGGTCAGAAAAAGAATGTGATGGTACACAAGTTTGTCTGCAAGGGGACGGTGGAGGAAAAGATCGACGCCTTGATCGCTGCCAAAGCCGATCTGGCGACTGAACTGCTGGAAGGCGCGGAAACCCTGCTGACGGAGATGGATGACGAGGCCCTGTTGCGTCTGGTGGCTCTCGATCTGGATCAGGCCGCCCTCTAACAGGCTGATGAAAAACACCCATCTGCGGCGTTGTTCTCATCCCTCGTCAACGACGTACCTTTCAGGTACGCCTTATTCCTTAGGATTTTGTCCGCCTTGCATCTGGGCATTTTTGATCAGCCTTGGAAAACGAGTTTTTCAACAACCTGCTAAATGGGGAGATGAAGGAAGATGGGATATTACGGTTGGCCCGCCTATGTGACCGTGGCCGAGCGGCGGGCCAAGGCCGAGAAGCAACTGGAAAAGATGAAGAAGAAGGGACTGAAGGTACAGCCGGTGGCCTTGAGCGGCCGCAAGATCGCCGCTTCCTTCTGGGGCAAGGGCTGGTGCGAACACATGGAATCGTTCAGCGATTATGCCAATCGCCTGCCTCGGGGACGCAGCTATGTGCGTAACGGTTCGGTCTGCCATCTGGAAATCGCCGCCGGGCGTATCACCGCCTTGGTCAGCGGGACGACCCTGTATAACGTCCGCATCACCATTGAGCCTCTCAAGGCGAGTCGCTGGGAGGCGGTCAAGAGCGCCTGTTCGGGAAAGATCGCCTCGCTGGTCGATCTGTTGCGAGGCAAGCTCGACGGCTCCGTCATGGAGATCGTCACCGACCGCAAAAAGGGACTTTTCCCCTTGCCCGGCGAAATGAAGTTCGACTGCGATTGCCCGGACTGGGCCGGTATGTGCAAACATGTGGCGGCGGTGCTCTACGGGGTCGGTGCCCGCCTCGACCAGTCGCCGGAGATGCTTTTTCTGTTGCGCGGGGTCAATCACCTGGAACTGATCGATGTTACCGCCGCTGTCGCCGATGCGACCCAGGCTGGTACTTCCCGCCGTCGAATCGCCGCGACCGGGCTCGCCGATGTTTTCGGCATCGAGATGGCCGATACGGGTGTAGCCGAGGATCCGCCGACGCTGGCGCCGTCCGGAAAAGCCAAACCGGAAAAGAAGTCAAAGCCTGCGGCCAAGGTGTCTGAAGCACAACGCACGGCGGCGAAAATTGCGGCTGTGAAGAAGGTTCCGGAACAGCGTGTGCAGAAGAAATCAATTCCCGAGACCCATTTGCCCGAGCCTTTCACTGGAAAGATTCTTTACGCTTGGCGTACCTCCATTGGCGAAACCCAGACCGAGTTTGCGGCTCGTCTGGGCCTGAGCGCCGGTTGCATCTCCCAGTGGGAGAGCAAGGGCAAGAAGCCGATCGGCATGCAGGTGCGTTCCCGACTGCTTCTGCAGAAAGCCTGGGAGGCGACCCACAAGGAATAAGCCTGTTGCCGCGTCTGCAGGGCAGATTCCCCTGGTCGCTTATGTCTGTGCGGCGATTGCTCCCGCTGCCTGACCTAGGCGATCCATTTTTTCCCGATGTTGTGCTGGCTCAAGAGAAAAAGCCCGAGAGAGAATAGCCCGAGCATCAGGAAGTCAAGCTGGGGCGGCATCGTGCCCTGTTGCTGGAACCCGGTGCGCAGAACGTCGGCGCCGTACGTCAACGGCAATGCGTAGGAGAGGGGCTGGAGCCAGACCGGCAACTTTTCGATGGGGAAGAAGAGGCCGCACAGAAAGATCATCGGGAAGCGGAAGAAGTTGGAGAAGGTCTGTGCCTCGAAAACCTCGCTGACCGAGACGGCGATGAAGAGTCCGAGGAAGGTCGAGCCTGCGGCGATGAAGATGATGGCGGGCAGAACCAGCGACCAGCGAATACCCGACAGATCGGTCAGAAATAGAGCCATGATTACGGGGATGAAGCCATTGGTTACGCCGAAGAGGATCGCCCCGGAAGTTTTTGCCAGCATCAGCAGTTTCAGGGAAATGGGGGCAAGGAGCAGGCGCTCGAAGGAGCGCCCTTTTCTTTCGAAGGTTACCGTCACCGCCAGCATGGAGGTGGTACCGAAGAGCACCGACAGGGACACCACGCCGGGCAACAGCCCTTGAATGCTTTCCAGCCCCTCTCCGGACTTGATGAAGAACATGGCTGTCCAGGCGACGGGAAAGGTCAGCCCCCAGCTGATGTTCGGCGGCTTGAGATAGTAAGAGCTCATGTCCTTGCCGAGAATGCTCCAAAAAGCGATCCACTGTTTCATAAAGCGGCCCCTGTCTTCTCTTTCTCACGTTTTATCGAAGCCGCTTCGATTCCGGTGATCTCGACAAAGATGTCTTCGAGCGTCGGTCGAATCTTGCGGACCTCGGTCACTTCCAGGCCGTGTTCCTCGAAGAGGCGCACCAGCGGCCCGATATGGACTGCCTGGTTGGAGGCCACACGGAGGCGACCCCCTTCCACCCGCCGTATTTCCAGTTCGGGAAAGCCGACGCACAGATCACCCACGACCTCACTTGCTTGCCCCTCCACGAAAAACTCCATGACCTGCTGTTTCTGAGTCGGATGCATCAGGTTTTCGACGGTGTCGGTACGGACGATCTTGCCGCCGACAATAAAGGCGATCCGGCCGCAAAGACGTTCGGCCTCTTCGATATAGTGGGTGGTAAGGAAGATCGTCGTACCGGAGCGGTTCAAGTCGGCGATAAGCTGACGGATCTGTCGGGCGCTGGCCACATCGATCCCCGTTGTCGGCTCGTCGAGGAACAGGAGTGCCGGGTGGTGGATGATGCCAGCGGCGATGGTGAGCTTGCGTTTCATCCCCTTGGAATAACCGACGAATTTGCGTCCAGCCGCCTCCGCGAGGCCAAAGAGGCCCAATAATTCCTGGGCTCGGGATTCCCGGTCCCGTTTCGCCATGCCGTACAGGGCGCCGCAGAAGCAGAGGTTCTCCACTCCCGTCAGTTCGGGATAAAGGTTGCTTTCGTCAGGGACGATCCCCATCAGGTGTTGGGCGGCCTTGGAATTGTTCGTACAGTTGATGCCCGCAATGTGGATGCTTCCCCGATCCGGGTGCGCCAGACCGGTCAGCATATTGATGGTTGTGGTCTTCCCCGCCCCGTTGGGGCCAAGAAAACCAAACAGTTCGCCCCGACGGATATCGAAGTCGATTCCCGCCACGGCGGAAACATCTCCGAAATTTTTAGTCAAACTCCGCACTTTGACAATCGTGTTCAGGTCGTCATCCATAGCATCTCTCGAAATGTTTAGCGCCGGACGATAGGGCCATCGTCGTCCGGCGGTTCTAGAAGTAGTATCGCATCCGCAATTCCAGACGCCAGTCGTTTTGCTTTTCGCCGAATTCACTCAGCCGCTTTCCGGCGAGAAACGTGGTCTTGAGCCGCAGTTCCAAGTTGGTGACGGCGGTGTAGAGCACTTCCGGCGAGAGAGAGAAACTGCCGTCAGCGAGGTTGATGATCGCCGTTACCGCCGGGTTGAAGTAGAGGATGTCGAAGGGCTCTTTTTGGCCGGCCCGCAGATAGAGGTAGTGGCGCATCGGGTTCATTCGCGCATAGCCCCCCTGGCCTGCATTTTCGGCCCGCTCCAGCCCTGAGGCGTCACCGGTGGCAAGAAACGTTTCGTATCCCCGGTTGACGAAGCGGTAGAAGCTCTCCATCTCCTCTCGATTGAACCCGGCGCCGTTGTGGTAATACTCGACGATCCAGGTTGTTTCCGCCTCGGTCAGATAGCGGAGGCCGATCAGATAGCTAAGCGTGTCCTCTTCTCTTTCGCCGCCTAAGCCGGTAGCGTCGAGGAACCGTTTGCGGACGTTGCGAAGGTAGGCGAACTCGCCGTGGATCTCGAAATTGGGGGTGAGATTGCGGGCGAAATCGAAGCCGTAGCGATTGGGCCCGCTCCCACCGGCCAGAAAGAGCAGATCGATATCGGTGTCGGCGAGCAGGGCATAAAGCTTGCCGCCGATATTGAGATGCCCGGTCTCGCCGAAGTCGTCGTTGAATCCGTCATAAACGGGAAGCAGCACCGGCGACAGGGAAAGGGTTTGCAGGGGACCGGAAAAACTTTTGATCCAGGAAACCGAAGCCAGGATAAACCCTTCCAGGTTCAACTCGGGATCGTCGGGATCCTTGGCCCGGCCGAGAAAGGCGACGGGATTCCAGGCATAGCCCGTTCCCCAGCGCAGGCTTTTCTTCCCCACCTCCAAGGTCAGATTCGGCGTGGGTTTGAGGGAGAGGTAGCCGTCATAGACGGTCGTTTTGAACGACTCTCCCGCGGCGGTATTGTCGTAGTCACTGTTGAGGCGCATAAAGGCTCGCCCGATCCCTTGTTCCAGATCCCCCTCGATTTGCAGACGGCCGTTGTATTCGACGGTGGTTCGTCCCCCATCCTCGGCGAAGAAGCGCAGCCGGTGGAGGGCAGCATCCCGGTCGAGACCGGAAAGCACCGGCCGCAACTCTGCGTAGCCGCCGAAATGATAAGGTTTTTTCTCGAATTCGGCGGCATCGAAGGTGAATTCTTCCCCCTGGCTGGGGGTGCCGAGAAGCCAGCAGGAGAGGGCCCACAACCAGGCCCAATCCCGGAATCGACGGGGATAATAACACACTGAATTTTTCGTTTTTATCCGCTTCATCCCTGGCGTTTCCGGCGGTTTTCCGGTCTAGCGCAGCGCTTCGAGGTTGGGCATGTTGGCCTGGGTAAAGACCTCGTCTGCGAATTCCCGCGCCTTCAAGCCGGCGAAGATCATCACCGAACGATAGCCCTGGTACAAGGGGCTGTCCGTTTCGATCACCGACGGACGCACGATGCCGCCGCCGAAATCCTTGATCTCTTTGAAGTAGATGTTTTTGATCAGCATCTTTGCTTCGGTAAGGCACTCGATGCGAGTCGGTAGCAGCTTCTTTTTGTCCGCCCACAGCCGGACCCGGTCGTAGGCGACCGTTTTGGTCTTGGCCTTGAGATGCAGCAGGACTTCATCGTGCGTCTCTTCCTGTTTTTCTACGGCATATTCCGCGGCATAATCGAGTTGCAGGATGTCGCTGTTGTTGAAGATCCCACCGACGACCGACTGAAGGCTGGTGATGCGGATCGGTTTGCCGACCCCCGGCATGTAGAGCCACATGTTGTCGCCCAAGCGCAGGGTAGAGCGCCCCTTTTCGCTCGCCGGCGAGACGAAGAGAGCCGCCACCTTGTCGTTCCCCTTCTTCACGCTGAACAGGACGTATTCCCTGGTCCGGCCATCCGGCTCAATGTTGATGAGCTTGCGATAGGACTCGTACGATTCAGGGTTGAGGTTGCGGTCAATCCGTTGCAACAACGCTTCGCCGTCCTGGGCATGGGCCGCAAGAGCGAAGAAGAGGATCAGAATCAGGGCCGGGAGGGTGCGCATCGAATTCTCCTAGGGTCGCAACGCGTGTTTGACGGCATCGGCGGCGGTACCCATGAACTCCAGCGGGCGGATGCCCCGGGACCGCATGACGTCGACCATTTTCGGGCCGAAGTCTCCGGCGACGGCGACCGTCACTTCTTTTTCGGCCAGGAACAGGGCCGCCTGCGGCCCGGCTCCGCCCCGGGCATTCTGGTACGGATTAGCCAGAGCGCTGATGAACGCGCCCTTTTCGTCGAACAACAGGAAAAAGGGAGAGCGCCCGGCGACGGCACTTACCTGGGCCGAGGGCTCATCGCCTTCGGCGGCGACGGCGATCCGTTGCGGTTCGGCGGCGGATCCGGGGGCCGCGCAGAGAAGAAGGAGCAGCAGAGTCAGACCGGTTGATTTTTTCATGGCGAGTCTCCTAGATGTGCCGTAGCGCCTTGATCGGCTCCATGCGTGAAGCCTTGAATGCGGGTTGCAGACTGGCGACAACGGCGATGACGATGACGATCAACGATAAAACGAAGACCTCGAACGGATCGATGCCCGCTCGCAGCAGCAGATTTTTCTGGCGACCGAAATCGTAGGTAATGTGGGAGACATTGACCAGAACGATGACGAGGGTACCGATCAGGTTACCCAAAACGGCGCCGGCGACGCCGAGACTCAAGCCTTCGAGGAGAAAGAGGGCAAGGATGCGGCCGGGCTGTGTGCCGATGGCGGCGATGGTACCGATCTCCCGAATCCGCTCATAAACCGCCATGATCATCACGTTCATGATGCTCACCAGAACGATGGCGATAAGCATGAGTTTCATAAAGAAGGTCATCAGGTCGATCATCCGGGCGACATTGAAGAAGGGCGAGAGATCCTCCCAAGTGTGCACCTCGAAAATCGGCTTGCCCTGCGGATTGAGTTGCTGGTCAAGGAGGGTCCCGAGTCGTTCGCTCAAGACGTCCAACTGATTGAAATCATGAAGCCGGAGAGCCACCTCGCTGATCTGGCGCCCTTCCATCCGCAAGACTTCGGCGGCATCTTCGAGGGTGATATAGCCGTCCCGCCCGCCGGGGCCGGTGGCGCTTTCGAGTACCCCGGCGACCTTGAACTGGCGCCCGTTGACCGACCCTTCCTGATTGGTGGCGACGATGACCACCGTATCGCCGATCTTGACCTTCATCCCTTTGGCCAGCAGTTCGGGGATCCAGATCTCGCCCCGTTCAAGCTCCTTGTCCCCCGCCAGTATCCGTTCGGGAAGCAGGGGAACGGTGCGGAATTCCCGGGCGGGGTCGATCCCGTTCAGGCGGATGTTGGTCGTCTCGACAAAGGTGCTGAACATGGCTCCGAATTTGATCCGCGGTGAATACGCGACGATCTCGGGCTGGGCGGCCAGTATCTTTTCCATCCGCTCGACGGCGCCGGCGTTAAGATTGAGGTTGAGGGGGAGGTTGTCGATGGATGCGACATACCCCTTGCGGTGTATCTGCAGATGGCCAAGCATGGCGTCGGTGTTTTGGGCAATCATCATCGTTTTGAATGAGCCCGTCACCGAGACGAAGATGAGGACGAAGACGACGCCCAGGGTGATGAGCGAGGTGGTCAGCAGGGTCCGCCGCTTGTAGCGCAGGAGGTTGCGCAAGGCAATCTTGAGCAGTTTAGCCATGGTGTCCTCCCGGCCCCGCCTGGGCATCGGACAGGCGTCCGTCCTCTAGGGTGAAAAGCGTCTCCGCTTCGCCGACGATCTTCGGGTCGTGGGTGGAAAAGAGGAAGGTGGTCCCGAAGTTGTCGCGCATTCGCTTCATCAGTTCGATCACCTGGTAGGCGGTGGCATGGTCGAGGTTCGCCGTCGGCTCGTCCGCCAGCACCAGGGCCGGGCTGGTTATCAGCGCTCGGGCCACCGCCACCCGTTGCTTCTGACCGCCGGAAATCTGGTCGGGGAACTTATCTTTCTGTTCGCTCATGCCGACGGCCGCCAGCAGATCCAACACCCGTTTGGACCGCTGTCGGGCGGGAAGATCCTGAACCATGAGCAGGGGATACTCGATGTTTTCGTAGACGGTAAGAACCGGGATGAGATTGAAATCCTGAAAGATGAAGCCGAGCTTTTCTCCCCGGAAGGATGCACCCCGCCGGCGGTCGAGCGTGGCGACGTCGGTGCCGGCGACCGTCAGCCGCCCTTCACTCGGCTTGTCCAGGCAGCCGATGAGATTGAGCAGGGTGGTCTTGCCGCTGCCCGAAGGACCGACGAAAGAAACGAAGGCTCCGGACTCGATGGCGAAGCTCACCCCCTTGAGAGCGTGGATCTCGACCTCGCCGGCGCGATAGACCTTATGCACATTTTCAGCGACAATCAGTGGCATGGGCCTCTCCTGAGTGCACCCTTAAAAAGTTCCGCCCGCAAACGCTTTCACTCGCCTTTGCCAAGGGATCCCCTTTTTATTTAAGCATACCGGAGAATCAGGGAAGCTTCATGAAACAAACGTAAAAATTGTCTTTTCGCGTAGGAGGTGTGACGAGTTGCGCTTTGAGATCGGAGCGAGCGTTATAGATGATGATTGCCATCGTCAGCGGCAAAAGCGGTTGACGGGAGTTTTGGGGCATGGTTTTCTTCCCTTAGCAATACGGCGGCAGGGACGGGAAGGCGGAAAACCTGAAGCGCGGCCATCGACCGGGGGAAGATATGTTCCGATACGTTTCCATTCTGCTCTTTCTTTGCCTGATAACGGCCGGCTGCGTCCGCGATCTGACCGGTCGGGAAATCTGCGATCTGACGCTTCTGCCGCAAAACCCGACGGTTTATGTCGATTCACAAGAGGCAGGTCGGGTGGTCTCCGCCGCCGAGCAAAAGGTTCTGGCCGCCGCTTTTCTGGAAAGCCACTTTTTCCCCTGGAGGAGCACCGCGCCCCGGGAGACGACGAAAAATCCCTTCTGGGCCTTGGACTGGATTGCGAAACACGAGGTTTTCTCCGAAAACCTTCGCCCCCTCACTCCGATGCGTCGGGAAGCCTTGACCCTGCTGGTCGCGCGTGAGGCCTTCCCGAGTTGCGACCGCCGGGGAATATCCCTGCGCCGCCTCGACGTGCGGGCGCTGCCGACGCGCTCGCCGCTCTTCAACGATCCCCGCAAGGCCGGGGAAGGTTTTCCCTTCGACAACCTGCAGCATGGCGTTATCCCGCCCGGCGTGCCGCTGCGGGTCACCCACTTCAGCGCCGACGGCGCTTGGGCCTTCATCGAAACCGCCCTTCTTTACGGCTGGGTGCCGGCGGTCGAGCTGGCCTGGGTCGATGAGGACTTCATGGTGGCGTATGAAAACGGGCGTTATCTCACCCTGACCCGCGATGGAGTGGCGGTGGCCGATAAGGGGGGCATTTACCGTTTGACCGTCGGCATCGGCGCGCTGCTGCCGCTCATTGACGGGGACGGCAACGGCTATCGGGTACTGATTCCCGTGGCCGACCGGGAGCGACGGGCGCATGTGGTGGAAGGATGGATTGCCGCGGATGGGGGCGGGATGTTCCCCCTCACCTTCACTTTTGGCCAAGTCGCCGATCTGGCGGGAAGGATGATGGGACAGCCCTACGGCTGGGGGGATGGGTATGCGGGGCGGGATTGTTCGGGGACGTTGCGCGACCTCTTCACCCCGTTCGGTCTTTGGCTGCCGCGCAACTCCTTCCGTCAGGCCGTGGTTGGCCGGGTCGTGCCGCTGGCGGATTTACCGCCCCGAGAGCGCGAGGCGCGCCTGCTGGCCGAGGGGGTGCCCTTCGCGACCCTGGTTCATCTCCCCGGGCATATTCTGCTCTATCTCGGCGAAACCCAGGGACGGGCGGCTTTGCTGCACACCCTCTGGGGCATCCGGACCCGGGATCTGTGGGGGCGCGAAGGGCGTTGGCTGGTGGGCAAGACCATCATCACCACCCTGGAGCCGGGGCGGGAAGCGGAAGGATTATTCCTCGACATCGGCAGCCTGGTGGAGCGGGTGGACAGTATGAATTTTCCGCTGGAGTCGGCCGGTCGATGAAGGGAGTCCCGCCGCGATGCGGTTTCTTTCGTCACCGCATCCTGCGGGTTCGGCAAGGGGACATGGCTCAGGCGGTGCCGGAATCGCTCTCTTCCTTTTCTGGAGTTTCGGGCGCATCGTCCGAAGCGACGATGACGGAGGTGGTTGGCGGGGAGTTGTCCGCTGTGAGGATGAGGGGCGGCGAGTTGAATTCACGGATGAAGATTTCCCAGAAGGCGACGAAGAGGGCCGCGACCAGGGGGCCGACGACGAAGCCGTTCATCCCGAAGAGGGCGAAGCCGCCCAGGGTCGAGAGGAGCACGATATAGTCCGGCAGCTTGGTGTCGCGCCCGACCAGAACCGGGCGCAGAAAGTTGTCGACCAGCCCGATCACCCCCACGCCGAAGACGACCAGCACCGTCCCTTGAATCCAGTCGCCGATGGCGAAGAGATAGATGGCCACCGGCGCCCAGATCAATCCGGCCCCGACCACGGGAATGAGCGAGAGCAGGGTCATCACCACCCCCCAGAGCAGCGGCCCGCGAATATCGAGAATCCAGAAGATGATCCCGCCCAGGGTGCCCTGGGTGACGGCGACGACCAGGTTCCCCTTGACCGTGGCCCGCGCCACCTCGGCGAACTTGGCGAAGAGCAGCTGCTCACGGGCGTCGCCTAAGGGCAGGGCGCGCACCAGCAGTTCCACCAAGCCGCGCCCGTCGCGAAGCATGAAGAAGGCGACATAGAGGGTCAGACCGAGGCTGACGAAGAACTGCATCGTCCCCTGGCCGAGTTGCACGGCATTCTGGGCGATGAACTGGCTGGCGGTGAGGGCCGCCTTGGAGAGCTGCGCGGTGACGTTGCTCAGGTCGAGGTTCAGCCGTTCCAGAAGATTCTGGACGGTGGGGAAGGCCTGGCGCACCTGCTCGATGCGTCCCTGGATGTCGAACTCGCCGCTCTGCAGGCGCTGGTAGAGTCCGGCGCCTTCCTGGAAGAAGGAGGCCATGACGAAGAGGGTTGGGACGATGACGATGATCAGGCAGATGACTAGGGTCGTCAGCGCCGAAAGGGTGGAACGTCCCCGCCACAGATTGCGGAGGCGGGAATAGAGGGGGTAAAAGATCAGGCCGATGAGGCAGGCCCAGAAAATCGACCCCCAGAAGGGTTTGAGCAGAAAGATAAAGAGCAGGCTTACCAGCACCAGCATCAGCAGAAAAGAGCGCTGTTCCAGTTTGCCGTGTTCTTTGAAGTACCGCGACTTCTCGTCAGACATATCGGTTGTTATCCCTCTAATAATATCCAGTCGTAAGCGTACCTCCCCTTTGTTAACGGGGGAGGTCTCTGATGCTGGTTAAATTCTTGGTTGAAACCGCCGGGACTTTCGCAGGAACCTGAAGCTCGGCCGAATTTTTTGTCTATACTCTAGCAAACGGGCGATTTTCGCAAGCGTTGTCCAAACCCCGAGTTGTCCAAAACCCTGTCCGTGCCGCTGACCGGCGGCGGCACAAGGAGAAGATTATGAAGAAATCCCTCGGTTCCAAAACTTTGCTCTTTCCCGCTCCCGTCCTGCTGGTCGGTACCTATGACGGCGGAGGCAAGCCCAATCTGATGAACGCCGCCTGGGGCGGCCTCTGCAATTCCCAGCCCCCTTGCGTCGCCGTCGCTTTGCGCAAGGCGACCTATTCCTACGCTGCGCTCATGGAGCGCAAGACCTTCACCGTCGGCATCCCTTCTCAGGAGCAGATCGTCCAGGCCGATTACGTCGGTATCGCTTCGGGGCGCGAGGTTGACAAGTTCGCTGAAACCGGTTTCACTCCGGTGCGCGGCGAGCTGGTGGATGCTCCCTACGCGGCGGAGCTGCCGGTCATTCTCGAATGCCGGGTGCTGCATGTTCAGGAAATCGGTCTGCATACCCAGTTCGTCGGGGAGATTCTCGATGTCAAAGCTGAGGAAACGGTGCTGGCCGAGGACGGGCTGCCCGACATCCGCAAGATCCAGCCCCTGATTTTCGATACCGCTCATCGCGGCTATTACGGCCTTGGCCCGCTCTTGGGGCAGGCCTTCGCCATCGGCAAGAAGTAGGCTTCTTACGAACCCTCAGCCGAGGCGAACCGCCGCCAGGCTGAGGGTTCCCGCCAGTAGCCAGAGGCTGATGCCCAAGGTGAGGGGGGCGAAACCGACCCGTTGCAACAGGGGACGGCTGAGTCCTGCGCCGATCAGAAAGAGCGTGACCGTCAATGCTTGCCGGGCGATTCCGGCCAGCGCCGTCCAGAGGGGGTTGGGGTGGGGGAAGAGGCTATGGAGGCAGGCGGCGACGAAGGCGAGGATGAAGGGGGGGGTCTTCGCCCGTTCATGGGATTGGTGCAGCAGCGAGAAGGCCAGGGCTAAGGGCACGATCCACAGGGCGCGAGCCAGTTTGACCACGGTGCCGACGGCCAGAGCCTCGCTGCCGTAGGCCGCCGTTGCCCCGACGACGCTGCTGGTGTCATGAATGGCCAGGGCCGCCCCACGCGCCCGGTCTGGACGTCTTGGCCTGGCGGGAAGACGAACTGGTTGTCATCGCCGGCAAAAACCATCCCTTGAGCCGGGAATCTTTCGCCCCCCTCGAAATCCTCGCCGAAGCCGACTGGATCATGCGCGAACCGGGGTCGGGGACGCGAGAGGTTTTCGAGCAGGCCTTCTCCGCTTGCTTCGGGCACATTCGCATCGCCCTCGAACTGGGACATACGGAAGCGGTGAAAAAGGCGGTGGAGGCGGGCATGGGCGTCGGTTTCCTGTCCCGGTTGGCCGTGCAACGGGAACTGGAAAACGGCTGGCTGGTCGAAATCAAGACCCCTCTCGATCTCAACCGGCCCCTGGCGATTCTGCTGCCGCAAGGTGCGGTCCGTACCCGGTTGCTGGGGGCCTTTCTGGAGAATCTCGCAGGATGAAGCGGCTTTTGGCGATCGGCGATATTCACGGCCAACTCGGCAAGCTCAGGGATCTGGTGTGCCAAGTTTGGCCCGATGAGGAGGATCAGGTGGTCTTTCTCGGTGACTATATCGACCGCGGTCCCGATTCCCGAGGGGTGATTGATTTTCTGCTGGCTTTCGCCGAACGGTTTCCACGCACGGTCTTTTTACGCGGCAACCATGAGCAGCTCTTTCTCGACGCCCTGGTCGAGCGGGGCATTCGCACCGGAAAAACCCTGCGGGAGATTTCCCCTCTTTACCGGCGCAATGCCTTCGGCGGCGATACCGAGATCTTCCTCGCCAACGGCGGCACGGCGACCCTTCTCAGTTACGAGGGAAAGTGGGAGATTCCGCCGGAGCATCTGCACTTTCTCGAAAAGACGGTCTTAACTTATCGTGTCGGAAACTATCTCTTTGTCCATGCCGGCGCCGGGGACGGTTTCGAGGCGGAGGAGCAGGATCCTTTCGTGCTGCTCTGGAGCCGTTACTCCCCGCCGGGGCGGGGGGAGGAGGTGCAGGTGGTAGGGCACACCGTGACCCGGGACGGCCGGCCGCACTTCGAGGCGGGACGTATCCACCTCGATACCGGGGCCGGAACGGGCGGCCCGTTGACCGCCTGCGATCTTCTGACGAAGCGGGTCTGGCAGGCGTGATTCCCCGCCGAAGGGCAGCGCCCGGAGGGAGGCGGCGCTCTGTTTGACTTAGGGCACTTCTGTGGCAGAGTTGAACCATGGTCCATCGTGGCCGGATGCCCTATGACGATGACGGAAGAAGGGAGGGAGTTTCCGAGCGGCCCTAGCCGCCAGGGTACCAATGAATAAGTGCATTCCTTCAGAACCCCGAGTTCATCATCGCTACACCCTTCTTGGTCCGCTCCCCACGGCTACGGATGCCCCTTCGGTCATGGGAATGGTCCTGAGCGTCGCTTCCGGCAAAAGTTTCTACCTCATTCCCCCGCGCCTGATGATCTTTGCGAAAGCAGCAAATAAGGGAAGTTTCGAATCTCTTTTTTTTCTCACATCGCTAGGAAACGGATCATGAAAGAATCGACGCGAATGCCCATTGACCAGGCCGTGGAGAAGGCTCTGGATTATTTTTCCACTGAGGATGCCGGATGCGATGAAACGGAGAGGGTGCGGCTGTTCGCGGCGGCCCGGGGGATTCTGAAGGAGCAGCCGATGGCCGCCGTCGGTCTGCTGTCCGAGGTTTTTACCGGTCTCAACCATCCCCGCAAGCTCGGCGCCTATCGGCTGATCGTGGAGTTGGGCGAAGCGGCGGTTCCGGCGATTCACGGACTGCTCGACACCGCCCGGCCTTTGGAACGGATCTGGCTGATCTCCCTCCTCCATGCCCTGGGGGATGGGAGCGAAACCGCGCGCCTGGCCAAACTGGTCGGCGACAAGGAGCCTTATATCCGGCAACTGGTGGTGCTGGCCCTGGTTTTTCAGGGCAAACAGGCGGCTGTGGAGCGCGACCGGCTGATCTCCGTTCTTGCCGAGGCGCTGCTGAGCGAGGAGAAAGTGGAAGGGAACGCCTTTTTTGTCGCCGATTCGGCCTTGAGCTGCCTGCGGCTGCTCAGTGGCGAGACCTTTTCCGAGGGGACTGCGGCGGCGGTGCATTTCTACAATTTCGATCACTTTCTCTTCTCGCCGCCGGTGCCTCCCTTTCCCTACACCTCGGATCGGGTCAGCACCCTGCCTCCCCGGCAGAAGCGGCGGCTTCAGGAGCAGGTGCGGGACTGGTGGGCGGCGCGCCGCGAAGATTTTCAACCGCACAAAATCACCAGTTGTTTCGAGCTGTGACGCCAACGTCAAGGCCAGGATGAGCAAAATTTTTCCATGCCCAACGATCTTGACCGCAGCCTCAATGAACTGTTTTGCCGCGAATCGGACCTGCCGGGTGGCGCAGGAGCTGCGTGAGCCGGCGTGCCAGGAAGCATGATGCGGATGGGATCGGGATGATGGAGGTTGCGCATCCCCGGCGCTGCTGATTGGCTATTTTTTGATGCTGAGAAGGGTGCCGGTCAGTTCGTCCTGGGTTTGGATCATCTTCAGGTTGGCGCTGTAGGCGGCCTTGGTCGGGATGGTTCCGGCGATCTCCTCGGCCAGGTCGACGTTGGAAAGTTCCCGCGTGGTGTCCTGATCCTCGACCATGGCCCCCGGCGTATCGACCTTGGCGACGTCGGCCCTGATTCCGCCCTGGACGGTTTCGCTCAGGGTGACGCGATCTTTCTTGAAGCCGTCGGTGTTGACGTTGGCGAGATTATTGGCCGAGGCGGCCATGCGGGTTTCCATGGCTTTCAGGCCCTGGATGCTGGTGTCGAGCGCTTTGATCATGAAATCCTCCCTTACGGGGATGCGAACCGGGAACGGTGGCGGGGAGGGAAGGGCGGGAAGGACTCGAATGGAGTGCAACCCTGCCGCCCTGTTCTCCGCGACCGACGTCCGGGAAGTTAGGCCAGTGGCTTTGCGTCCCACCCTTTCGGATGGTTTGCCGATTAGTTCAATCCTAACCGCGCCGGGCGTTTCGGGTCAAGACGCCAATTTCGCTTTGCGACAAATATTACGATTCCCGCCGTCCGGTCACCGAGGTCGGCGAAGACGGCAATTTCGCCGGGCCGCGCTTGAATCCGGACAGACTCTGGTATAATTCAGTTCCCGAATTAATCACCATCGCGAGGAGGAAAAATCTATGAGAGGACTGCTAGGTTGGGCGTTTTCGCTGATGCTGCTGGCGCCGGGGGTGATCCAGGCGGAGCAAGCCCTGCTCGGGCTGCCGCCGGTGCCGATTCCGGCGAACAATCTCCAGACTCCGGAAAAGATCGCCCTTGGCGACAAACTCTTTCACGATCAACGTTTCAGTTCCACCGGCGAGGTCAGTTGCGCCACCTGTCACGACGCGAAAAAAGCCTTCACTGACAGCCCCCTGAAGGTTTCCGAAGGCATCCGGAAGCTGACCGGCACCCGCAACGCGCCGACGGTCATCAATTCCGCCTATTTTACCACCCTCTTCTGGGACGGTCGGTCGCCCGACCTGGAGGATCAGTCCCGGCATCCCTTCGTCAATCCCGTGGAAATGGGGCTGGCAAACCATGAGCCGATTCTGGAGATCGTACGCAACGACCCCGAATACGTCGCGGCCTTTCAGCAGGTTTTCGGCAAGAGCGGCGAGCAGATCACCCTGACCGAGGTCATCCAGGCCATTGCCGCTTTTGAGCGCACCATCGTCGCCGGCGACACCCCCTTTGATCGCTGGTATTTCGCCGGGGACGGGCGCGCTATGAACGACGCCGCCAAGCGCGGCTTCGAAGTTTTCATCGGCCAAGGGCGCTGTGTCTCCTGCCATGTCATCGAACAGACCCAGGCGCTCTTCACCGACAACCGTTTCCACAACATCGGCGTTGGCATCAACAACATCCAGCAGGATATTCCCGAGCTGGCCGGTGCCTTCCTGAAGGCCAAGGCTCAAGGGGTCGATGTCGACATCGCCGTGCTTACCGACAGCAAGACTTCGGATCTGGGACGTTTCGCCATCAGCGAACAGTTCGACGACATGGGCGGCTTTAAGACCCCGACCCTGCGTAACATCGCCCTGACCGCCCCCTACATGCACGACGGCAGCCTGGCGACCCTGCGCGATGTGGTGGTGCATTACAATAACGGGGGCTTCAGCAAGGAAGGGGAGCAGGTCAACGCTTTCCTCAGCGGCGGCATCCGCCCTCTGAATCTCAGTGAGCAGCAGATCGATGACCTGGTGGCCTTCATGGAAGCCCTGACCAGCCCCCCATTTGTCCAGACGGCTTCGGCCGAGCGGAAATAAGAGGAGATCCCCATGAACAAAGCCATTCATCGTCGCGACTTTCTCAAGGGGGCCGGCGCCCTGGCCCTGGCCGCGAGCCTGCCGATCAACTTGGTCGAGATGGCCTTCGCCGACAGCAGCCAAAACTTCACCTTCGCCTATATTTCCGATGCCCATATCCAGCATATTTCCGGCAGCAAGTTCGTGCGCAACTGGGATCGCGGTCTGATTCGCGCCGTCGCCGAGACCAATCTGCTCAATCCCAAGCCCGACTTCGTTCTCTTCGGCGGCGACCTCGCCCAACTCGGTACCAAGGCCGAACTCGACCACGGCGCTGAGATCATGTCGGCCCTGCGCTACAAGACCCACTACGTCATGGGCGAGCACGACTACTACCTCGACATGGGCGAATACTGGGAAAAGCTCTTCGGTCCCCAGTATTACAGCTTCGATCACAAAGGGGTGCACTTCATCGTTCTCAACAGCGTGCGCACCTACGACGACTGGACCTACAACCGCTGGCCGACCGCCGAGCAGCGCATGCTGGAGATGGCCGGGCTCGATAACCCCAACGGCTCGCCTTTCATGGTCGGCGAGGTTCAGCGCAAGTGGCTGAAAGCCGATCTCGACAAGGTCGATAAAAAGACGCCGCTGGTGGTCCTCTCCCATTCCCCCTTGCAGAAGATCTACAAGGGCTGGAACTTCTGGACCGAGGATGCCGAGGAAATTCAAGAGCTGCTCAAGCCCTTCGCCAAGGTCAATGTCATCTACGGCCATGTGCATCAGATCCAGTACAACCAGATCGGCAACATCAGCTTCAACGCGGTGATGGCCACCGCCTGGCCTTGGCCCTATCCCCAAAGCTACGCCCAGGCCGAAAGCCTGCTGCCGAAGATGACGGTGCCGATGAACCGGGCCGACCCCTTCTTCGAGCGGGACGCCACCGGCTGGCAGTTCATCAACGTGAATTCAGGCAATGTCGACATGACCTTCACCCTCTACAACAACGCTACGCGCACGGTCCGCTATAACCCGAAAACCGGTCGGCCCGAGGATGTGACCTATCAGGCCGAGGCCGCCCGGATTCCGGCTCAAACCCACTACTAACCGATCGAGGAGGCGCGATAATGAACGTTGTGAAGCTGACCGCCCTCATCCTGGGGCTACTGTTGTGTGGCGCGGTTCTTCCCGCCCTGGCCGACGAGTTCACCGAGGCCGACCTGAAGCGTTGGGAAGGGGAATACCAGTCGGTGGTGGAGAAGGGGCGGGCCCTCTGGGTCGGCACGGAACTGAGCAGTAACGGCGTCGCCTGCGCCCAGTGCCATCCTAACGCCGCCAACACCCATCCCGAAACCTATCCGAAATTCCAGAAGCAGATCGGCAAGGTTGCCGAACTGCGGCACATGATCAACTGGTGCATCCGCAATCCTCTCGAAGGGGCCGACCTCGATTTCGACAGCGCTGAAATGCTCGCCCTCGAAGCTTATATCGCCTGGGAACGGCGGAATGTGCCCTTGGCGCCGGGCAAGCACTAAAGCGGAGAGGCTGAGGAAAAACGCCCATCTGCGGCGTTGCCCTCATCTTCGTCGCTGCGACGTACCTCTCGGTACGCCTCACTCCTCGAATTTCGGGCGTCTTGAATCAGGACATTTTTGCCCAGCCTCGTATAGCGAAAGTGCTAAAGCGGCGGGATAAACTCCGCCGCTTTGGTCATTTTACCGGCAGCAGTTACCAGCTTGGAAGGTGCCTACTCGAAATTTCCCCTCCTTCCTCCCCTTATTCCGGTCTCTGTCGGTCCCTCCATTTCCCCTTGGCCGTCGCCGGCCGCCGGGTTATGCTGTCCTTTGTCTTTTATGGAGGAGGGATGGCTGCGATGCCCGAACCGTCAATGTCTTTTGCCGAGCTGTGCCGCGTTCTAAGCCAAGGGGCGCTGGTTTTGACCGTCAACAAGCGCCTGGCCCGCGCCCTGCGCGGACGCTTCGACGCCTGGATGCTTGAGTCGGGATGCGAGGTCTGGGGGACGCCGAAAATTTTCGGCCTCGATACCTGGCTTTTGCGCTGCGCGTCGGAACTGGGCGAGGATGCCGAGCTGCTGTCGGAAGGCGCTTCCTTTTACCTCTGGGAGCGGGTGATCGAGGCCGAGATCGCCGGTTCGGAACTGGCCCTGCTGCAGGTTCCGGCCAGCGCCCGCCGCGCCCAGGAGGCACACCGGCTGCTGGTGGAGTACGACGTCGATCTTTCGGATGATCCCTTAAGCGATGATCACCGCGCCTTTCTGCGCTGGCGCGCGGCCTATCTTGATGTTTGCCGGAAGGAAGGCTGGAGCGATTCCGTCCTGCTGCCGGCACGGGTCGCCGCCGCATTGGCGGACGGTCGGCTTCAAGCCCCCGATCAGGTCTTCGTTGCCGGCTTCGACGATCCTCCGCCCCGTCTGACCCGCCTGTGCGCCGCCCTTGAAGGGGCGGGGTGTCGGGTGACAAAGTGGACCGGCACCTTGCCCGCGCCCGGTGACTGCCTACGGGTGGCTGCTCTCGACGCTGAGGACGAGGCGCGCCAGGCGGCCCGCTGGGCGCGCCGCCTGCTGGAAGCCGGGTCCGTTCGCATCGGTGTGGTGGTGGCCGACTTGCAGCAGCGCCGCCGGCTGGTGGAACGGGTCTTTCGCGAGGAACTCGCCCCCGAATCCCTCATCGATCTCGAAGGGACGGAAGAGGGCTTCAACCTCTCCCTCGGTTCCCCCCTCGCCGAACAGGGGCTGGTGACGGCAGCCCTCGACATCCTCGCCGTTTCCGGCCGTCTTACCCTCGACAGCCTGAGTTTTCTCTTGCGCACGCCCTATCTCGGCGGCTCTCAGCGGGAGGGCGCCCTGCGTGCCCGCTGCGACCGCAAACTGCGCGCCGGTCGCCGGGAGAGCTTCAGTCTGGCCCATCCCCCGGCGGAGATCGCCGCTTCCCTGCCGGAGTTTTCCGCCATTCTCGCGAATCCTGCCGCCCGCGGCGGAAGCCGGCGGCGGCCTCTCGGCGAGTGGATGGCGGTCTTCGGCGAACAGCTGGCGGCGGTTGGCTGGCCCGGAGAGCGTCCCCTCGGGAGCCTGGAATATCAGGCACTCAAGGTCTGGAAAGAGCGCCTGCTGCCGGCGGTGATCGAGTTGGAGCCGGTTTCCGGCCCGCTTGAGCGCGACACCGCCCTCGATCTGCTGCGCCGTCAGGCCCGGGAGACCACGTTTCAGCCCGAAACCCCGGACGGCCCGGTGCAGGTTCTCGGCCTCCTTGAAGCGGCGGGTCTGGAGTTCGATCATCTCTGGGTCATGGGCTTGACGGACGAACTCTTTCCCGCTTTGGCCCGGCCCAATCCCTTTCTTCCAATCCCCCTGCAGGTCGCTTGCGATATGCCCCATGCCGGGGCCGAGCGGGAACTGACCTTCGCCCGCGCCCTTCGCGACCGCTTGGCCTTTGCGGCGCCGTCGGTGATTTTCAGCCATCCGCTGAAAGAGGGGGATGTGGAGCTGCGTCCCAGCAGCCTGATCCTTGATTGTCCCGCGGGTGCTCCGGTTTTGGCCGAAAGCGCCGCGCCCCTGGCGGTTCTGGAAGGGGTGGCGACGCCTATGGAAACGCTCTGTGACGAAACCGGACCGCCCCTCGCCGCCGCCCGTGCCGTTGGCGGCACCGCGATTCTCAAGGATCAGGCTCTTTGCCCCTTTCGTGCCTTTGCCCACCATCGCCTGGCGGCCCGGGGGCTGGAGCATCCCGAACCGGGGCTCGACAGCCTCACCCGGGGCAGCCTGCTGCACCGGGTGCTGGAAGGTTTCTGGCGCGAAACCGGCGATCATGCCGCGCTTCTTGCCCTGGGCGATGAGGAACTGGACGAGCGCGTGGCGGCGGTAGTGGAGACGGCCCTGCGCGAGTGTTTTGGCCCGGAGATGGCGTCCCCCCTCTGCCGTATCGAGGGAGCACGTCTTCGCGTCCTGGCCCGGGAATGGTTGGAACAGGCGGAAAAGGGCCGGACCCCCTTCGCCGTTCAGGGGGTCGAGGAGAAGCATCAGGTCGTCTGTGGTCCCCTGACCATCGACACCCGGATCGACCGAATCGATCTTTTGCCCGATGGGGGACGTTTGGTCCTCGACTACAAAACCGGCCGGGTCGATCTCGACGATCTGCTTGGCGAGCGTCTGCTTGAACCGCAGTTGCCGGTCTACGCCGGGGATGAGTCGGGGGAGAATCTCGCCGGCGTCGCCTTCGCCCAGGTGCGGCGCGGTAGTTGCCTCTTCAAGGGGGTGGCGGTGGGGGAGGAGATGCTTCCCGGCATCGCCGCGTTCATGGGGTCGAAAGCGGCGGGAAAAATCGGTCTGGGGGATTGGCCGGAACTTCTCGAACGCTGGCGGAAGCAGCTCGCCGAACTGGGCGGGGAGTTTGCCCGGGGCTGGGCGGCGGTGGCGCCAGTGGCGCCGGAGAAGGCCTGCAAGTTCTGCGATCTTGCTCCCTTGTGCCGGATCGATGAGACCCTGGCCTGGGAGGAGGTGGAGCCGTGAGCCGTTCCGTCGACGCCGAGGCCCGGTTGCGGGCCATCGATCCCGAAAGGTCTTTCATCGTCCAGGCCCCGGCCGGGTCCGGCAAGACCGAACTGCTGATTCAGCGCTACCTGCGCCTGCTCGCCACGGTGCACCGCCCCGACGAGATTCTTGCCATCACCTTCACGCGCAAGGCCGCCGGGGAGATGCGCGGGCGGCTGCTGCGCGCCCTGCGCGAGGCCCGGGGACCGGCGCCGGAGAGTGACCATCAGCGGCAGACCTGGGAACTGGCCCGCGCGGCCCTGGCGCAGGATGCCCGGCAGGGTTGGAATCTTCTTGATAACCCCTCCTTGACGACGATTCAGACCATCGATTCCTTCAACGCCGCCCTGGTCCGGCGTATGCCCTGGATTTCCCGTTTCGGCGCCATGCCGGCCATCGCCGAGGATCCTTTTCCGCTCTACCGTGAGGCTGCGCGGCGGGTGGCGGGGCGGCTCGATCGGGGCGGGGTGGGGAGCGCCGAGGTGGCGCTGCTGCTCGAACATCTCGACAACCGCATGGATACCCTGCAAGGGATGCTGGTCGCCATGCTGGCCCGCCGCGACCAGTGGCTGCGTCATCTCGGCCGGGTCGAGAGCGAACGGCGGCGCGAGTTGCTGGAAAAGTCCCTGACGGATTACGTCGCCGACCGACTGCGGGAGGCGGATGCCCTGCTCCTTCCGGATTGTCGCGACGAACTGTTGGAATTGGGGCGTTATGCAGCCGAGCAGCTGGAAGGGGGGGCAAGGACGCTCTGCCGCTGCGCTGACCTCACCGAATTCCCCGGTACTGATGCCGCCGATCTGCCGGGCTGGCTGGCGCTGGCCGATCTGCTCCTGACTTCCGGCGGAGACTTCCGCCGGCGGCTCGACAAGAATGGCGGATTCCCTGCCGGCAAGGGGGAAGCGGCGGCGCGCAAGGAGCGGATGCTGGAACTGCTCGACCGTCTGCGTGCCGTCCCTGGGCTCGAAGATGCCCTGGCCGAGCTGCGCCGCCTGCCGGACATCCGCTATCCCGACCGGCAATGGCAGGTGTTGCAAGCCCTGGTCGAACTGCTTCCCCTGGCCGCCGCCGAGCTCTGGCTGGTCTTCCGTCAGGAAGGACAGGTCGATTTCGCCGCCGTCGCCCTGCAGGCCCTGGCCGCTTTGGGTGGTGCCGACGACCCCTCGGAACTGCTGTTGCGCCTCGACGCCCGTCTGCGCCACATTCTTGTGGATGAATTCCAGGATACCTCCTATCTGCAATATCACCTGCTTGGTCATCTGACCTCCGGCTGGCAGCCGGGGGACGGTCGCACACTCTTCGTCGTCGGCGATCCCATGCAGTCGATCTATCTCTTCCGCGAGGCCGAGGTCGGGCTCTTTCTGCGCGCCCGTTCCCGGGGGCTGGCGACGGTGGCGCTGGAGCGCATCGACCTGTGCGCCAATTTCCGTTCCCAGCAGGGGATTGTCGATTGGGTCAACGACGCTTTCGCCGGGCTTTTCCCCGTCGAGGAGGACGAGGCCCTGGGCGGGGTGGTCTATGCCCCCTCGACGGCGGTGCACGAAATGCTGTCGGGACCGGCCTGCGTGGTCCATCCGTTCATCCGGCGCGATGACGCCGCCGAGGCCGAGCAGGTAGCGGATCTGGCCGAGCGGGCCCTGGCCGAGGATGCTGGGGGGACGGTGGCGGTGCTGGTTCGCGCCCGCACCCATCTCACTGAAATCCTGCGGGTTTTTTCCGCTCGTGGCCTGCGTTTCAGCGCCCGCGACATCGACCCCCTGGAGCGTCGTCCGGCGGTGCGCGACCTGCTCGCCCTGACCCGGGCGCTGCTCCATCCCGCCGACCGCCTGAGCTGGTTGTGTGTGCTGCGCGCCCCCTGGTGCGGCCTGACCCTCGCCGACCTCGAAGTCTTGTGCGGCGACGACGGCGGTCGCCTCGTTCCGGAGCTTTTGGAGGATGAAGAACGGCTCGCGGCCCTTTCCGCCGACGGTCGACGCCGATTGGAACGGGTGGGTGCGATCCTCCGTCGCGGGCGGGCGCGGCACGGCGCGCTCCCCCTGCGACAACTGGTGGAAGGGGTATGGCTGGCTCTGGGCGGCGGCGCCTGCTGTGACGGTGCGGCGCGCAAGGACACGGCCCGGGTCTTCGCCCTGATGGAGGAATGCGATCACGGGGGCGATCTGCTTTCCCTCGATGCTCTCGACGAGGGACTCGGGAGGCTCTTCGCCGCTCCCGACAGCGGCGCCGACGGGCGCTTGCAGGTGATGACCATCCACAAGGCGAAGGGGCTGGAATTTGACACGGTGATCCTGCCCGGCCTTGGCCGGGGTCCGGCCGGCGGCGATCGGCATCTGCTGCGCTGGCTGGAACATCCCGACCGCGGCCTGCTCCTCGCCCCGGTACCGGCCTTGGACGGCTATGCCCGGGACGCCACCTACGAGGCTATCGGTCGCCTGGAAACGGCCAAACAGGAACTGGAAAGCCTGCGCCTGCTCTACGTCGCAGCAACCCGGGCTAAGCGCCGCCTGCATCTGCTCGGTTACGCGGCGCCGGACAAGGACGGATTGCCCCGGCCCTTGTCCGGTTCCCTGCTGGCCCGGTTGTGGCCGGTGCTCGGATCGGACTTCGTTTTTCCTGTGGCGGAGTCGGCCGCGGGGGAAGGGGAGGCGGCTGTGCGGACGCCGCTGCCGATTCGGCGGCTGCCCGCCGACTGGCGGCTACCGCCCCTGGCTTCGCTCCCCCTGCCGACGGTTGCGCGGGCGCGGGCGGCCTCCGCTCACGGGGAAGAGGAGAGCCGTGACGGGCTCTTTACCGGCTGGGAGGCAGAGACCGCCCGCCATGTCGGCACTCTTTGCCATCTCTATCTTGAACGCATCGCCCGCGAGGGCACGGAGCGCTGGACAGCGGAGCGGATCGCCGCCGAGGCGGCGGCGGGGCGGCGGCGCTTGGCTCGCCTCGGGGTGCCGGCAGCGGAACTTTGGGCGGGCTGGGACAAGGTCGCGACGGCCCTCCTCGGAGCTCTGGCTTCCTCCCGGGGACGGTGGATTCTGGCGGCACGGGGGGACGCGGCCTGCGAGCTGGAACTTTCCGGGCGGATCGGGGACGAGCTGCTCCATGCCGCCGTTGACCGGACCTTTGTCACCGACGGCATCCGCTGGGTCATTGATTACAAGATTGTCGACTGCCGGGGCGGGAGTGAGCCTTTTCTCGCTGGGCAGATCGAGCGCTATCGCTCGCAGCTGGAGAACTACGTTGCTCTCATGGCCCGTTACGATTCGGCGCACCCGGTGCGTGCCGCCCTTTATTTTCCTCTTTTCGACGGCTGGCAGGAGCTGGACTGACGGGGGCGCAAGGGCGGCAAAACGGTTGCCCGCCCCCCCTCCCTGTGTTACTCTGTCGAGCGCGTCGCCGGCTCTTGCTGTCACCTGTTTCCCCCAGTTTTTTCGCGGTGTCCATGAAGAAAGTCCGACTTGACAAACTCCTCGTCGACCGGGGTCTGGTTCCTTCCCGGGAACGGGCGCGGGGGTTGATTCTCGCCGGCAAGGTGGTGGTCGGCGAGCATGCCGTGGACAAGGCCGGCGCACAAGTTGCCGAGGATGCCTCGGTGCGGCTCAAGGGGGAAGACATCCCTTACGTCTCCCGGGGGGGGCTGAAGCTGGAGAAGGGTCTCGACCATTTTGCCGTCGATCCTTCCGGACGGGTCGCCATTGATGTCGGCGCCTCCACCGGCGGTTTCACCGACTGCCTGCTGCAACGGGGCGCGGCCAGGGTTTACGCCGTGGATGTTGGCTACGGCCAGCTCGCCTGGTCGCTGCGGGAAGATCCCCGGGTGGTCAATCTCGAACGCACCAACATCCGTGAACTTACCGTCGAACGCCTCGGCGAGCGCCCGAGCCTGGCGGTCATCGACGCTTCCTTCATCTCCCTCGACAAGGTATTGCCGCCGACCCTGGCCCTGCTCGCTCCCGGCGCCGAGGTTGTGGCCCTGATCAAGCCGCAGTTTGAGGTCGGCAAGGGGCAGGTCGGCAAGGGTGGGGTGGTGCGCGACGCCGAACAGCACGCGGCGGTGGTGGAACGCATCCGGATACTGGCTGAAACTCTCGGCTGCATGGTTCTCGGCGTGACTGAAAGCCCGATTCTCGGACCCAAGGGGAATCGGGAGTTTCTCATCCACCTGCGCCGGAAGGATGAAGCATGAATCGTGTCTGTTTCGTCGGCGCCGGGGCGGACGAATTTTACGGCGGCAGGGGGTCGGAGGGCCGGATGGCCCGCTACCGCCTGCTTGCCTTCATCCTCATCGACAACTGCTCCAAGCGCGAAGGCCTCTGCGCTATCCCCGATCCGACGGCGGTACTCCGTCGGGTCCGCGCCGCCCGCCGGCCACGTTTCGGCGCTCCCTGTCCCCCCTTGGTCTGCTCTTATCCCGAATCCTACTTTGATGCATAAGGTGCCCTTATGATTCGCATTCTGCATACCGCCGACCTGCATCTGGACGCGGCCTTTCCCGAACTCGGCGAGAAGGAGGGGAAACGGCGTCTCGATCTGTTGCAGACCTTCGAACGGCTGCTGACCCTGGCGATCAAGAACGATGTTCAGCTTTTCATCGTTGCCGGTGACCTCTTCGATACTCCCCGGCCCACATCGGAGATCGTGGAACAGGTTGCCGCCGGTTTCAAACGTCTCATCGCCCGGGGGATCGCCGTTATCCTGCTGCCAGGGGATCATGACGCCCCGCCGGACGGGGTCAATGCCAAGCTGGCGGCCCTGGGTGCGGTCATCCTGCCGGAAACGCCGGGGCTCCAGCCGGTGACCATGACGGTGGCCGGTCGGCCCGTGCATTTCTATGCTTTCGGCGGCTGCGCCTTGCCGACCCCTGCGACTCTCGACCGCATGGCCCGCCGTCCCCTTGATGGAGTGCATATCGGGGTGCTGCATGGCTTGCGTCCGGTTCTTTCCGGTGAGTCCGGGCAGGGGCTTCCCTTGGAATCCCTGCAGGAGTGGAATCTTGATTATCTGGCCTTTGGTCATGGTCACGAATTCCTGCTGGTGGAAGGAGATGGGCGTCTTTACGGCTGTTGTCCCGGATCCCCGGAGGGCCTGCGTTTCGGCGAGAACGGTCCCCGCTACTGTGCTCTGGCCGAGGTCGAGCCGGAAAATATCCGGCTGGAGCCTCTGCCGGTGGGGGGGCGGGTACTGGACGAGCTGTGCCTTGATCTGACCGGCTGCGAGACGTTGGCCGATGCGGTGACACGGATTCGCGAATTGCATTCCAGCGATCTGCTGCTGCATCTGACTCTCACCGGACTGGTCGAGGTGCCGCTGGAGATGGCCGAACTGCACGACCGCTGCGCCGTGGATTTCTATCATCTGGAGTTGCTCGACCGTACCGAACTCCTTGCCGGTGATTTTGTCAGTCGCCTGGCGAGCGAGGAGACGGTGCGCGGGGTCTTGGCGCGCCGGGCTCGCCGCTTGCTGGATGAAGTCCCGCCGGAACGGCGTCCTCTGGTGGAGGAAGCTTTTCGCGAGACGCTGCGGCGTTTTCAGGGGCAGGGAGGGGCTCGGGCATGATTCTGCAAGCCATCGAGTTGCGAAATTTCGGTAAGTTCGCCGAAAAGACCTTCGAATTCCGGCGCGGGATGAATCTGGTGTACGGCGTCAACGAAGCGGGCAAGACGACGCTGGTGGAAGCGATTCCGGCGGTTCTTTTCGGCGTCCGTGACAAGAAGCGTTTTCGGTCCTGGGCCAGCGGCGAGGAGTGTGCGGCGGCCCTGGTGTTCACTGGGCGGCGCGGCCGGGTGCGCATTGCCCGTGATCTGCTCGATGACCGGGTGGAACTGGTGGAAACGGACGGCGAAGGGCGTGAGGTTCACCGTTTTTCCGGTTCGGTTCCGCCCGAAGAGGCGGCTGCCGGATCCGGCGAATACGGCGAACATCTGCTGCGTCTGTTCGGTCTCAACGAGGAGGCGGTCTTCCGCTCTTCCCTCTTCTTTGGCCAGGGACAACTTGGCGCTCCCGGTGCGCCGGCCATGGCTGGGCGCATCCGTTCCCTGCTCTCCGGCTTCGGCCAGGTCGATTACGACCGGGTTCTGGCCGGACTGCGCGACGAGCTGGCCGACCTCGCCGATGACAGGAGCGGGGGAAGAGCCGGAGAGTCAGGTGAGTTGGAAAAGGTCACGGCAGAGGTCGCCGCTTTGGAGGATCGTTGGCGGGAGGGACGTCAGGCGCAGGAGCAGTTGGCGACACTGCGTGACGAGATCGCCGAACTCGAGAACTCCATCGCTTTCGATCGTAGCGAATATGGCAAGGGAGAGCGCTATCTGGCTTTGGTCCGGAACCACTATCGGGTGACGGCTGGCGCCACCCCGGCGTCGTTTGCACCCCCCCCGGAGCCGCCACCCACCCCGGTTGCGGAAGCGTCGGTCGCCTCTTCCGTGGAAGATCCCGCCGAGGAACGTAACCGCCTGGAACGGGAGCTGGCTAAAACCGGTCTCCCCCGGGAAATCCCCGAGGATCTGGTAAAAATCCTCGTCGATGCCGACGAGGAGCGTAAGGTGCTGGTTTCTTTGCAAGGGGAAGCGGCGGAACTGCGCAAGGAACTGCATGGCTGGTGCACTCCCCCGTGGAAGGGGACGGCCGCCCTTTCGCTTCTGTTATTCTCGGCCGGGGCGGGCCTCTCCTGGGTCTTCCCCGGGATAACTCTCTGGCTTTGGGGGGGAGGGGGCGTTGCGGCTCTGCTCCCCTGGGGGCTCCATTTTATGCGGGCCGGCCAAGCTCGGGGAGAACGGAACCGTATTCAGGAGCTGATCCGGGAGGTGGAAGAGCGGCGGGAAGAGGTCCAGACGCGCTTGGCGGCCCTGGATGGGCGCTTCGAGCGTCTCGGCCTCTCTCCTTCGGCGGTGGAAGTCGTCCGGATGAGGAAGAATCTGCCTCGGCATCAGGAGCTGCTGGCCCGGATCAGGGAGCTGGAGGCGGCCACGTCCGGCGTCAAAAGTGCGCAGGTGCTGGAAGAAGAAAAGCCGACGGCCTCTTCTTCCGCCGAAGAACCGGCATCTCTGGCTGCGGAGCCGCCGCGGACCCTTCCTCCCGAAGCCTTGCTGCCGCAGGAGGAACTCCCCGCCGCCGAGGAAAAACTGCGGGAACTGGGGGAGAGTCTGCGCGAACGGGAGGCGCGCTTGCTGGAACTCAGCCGCGCGGAGGCGACTCTGCGCGCTTCCCTTGCCGATCTCTGCGCCATTGAACGGGAAGGGAAAGGGCTTAAATCCCGCCGGGACAGTCTGAGCCGGCGCCGGGAGGTTCTGCGGCTGGCTGCGGAATTGCTCGATGCAGCGGTCGAGGAGTTCCGTTCTACCTATCTGGAGCGCTTTGCCGCCGATATCGGCACCTATCTGATGGCGACCACCCGGGGGAGCTACGGACGCATCAGTTTCGACGAAAAATTTTCCCTGTTGTTGCCCGCTAAAGGAGAGGCGGGCTGGCGGCCCCTGGAACATTTCAGCCGGGGAACCGCCGACGCCGTCTACCTGGCGGTACGTCTGGCTCTCTCCCGGCATCTCGCCCGGGGGCAGCGGCTGCCGCTCTTCCTCGACGATCCCCTGGTCAATTTTGACGGGGAGCGGTTGCAGGAGACGGTCGGCATGCTGGAGAACGTGGCCCGGGAGCATCAACTGATTTTTCTGACTCACAACGAGTCGCTGCTCAAGCGCGCCGGCCAGAAACGCTGGCACCTTCTCTCCCTCGATCAGGCCCGCAGCGGCCGCAACCGCGCAAGCGAAGAAAGGAATGACGATGTCGAACAACTGCATCTTCTGTAAGATCGTTGCCGGCGAGATTCCCGCCCGGCTTGTCTATCAGGATCAGCATCTGGTGGTTATCGAGGATATCAACCCCCAGGCCCCCTATCACTATCTGCTGGTGCCGCGCAAGCACATCCGCACCACCCTTGATCTGACCACCGCCGACAATGAACTCATCGGTCACGTCTTCCAGATCGCCGGTAAGATCGCCCATGATATGGGTTTCGCCGAGGATGGTTTCCGCATCGTCAACAACTGTAACGACGCCGGCGGCCAGACGGTCTGGCACATTCATTTTCACCTTCTCGGCGGCCGTGATCTGACTTGGCCACCGGGCTAGAGGGCGCAGGGAGAAGGGGATCCGAATGGAGAGCCTGAAAGCCGACGTTCTCGTCATCGGCGGCGGGCTGGCGGGATTGACGGCGGCCATCGCGGCGCGGCGGGCCGGAGCCGAGGTGTTGCTGGTTTGCAAGCGCCGCCCCGGACGGAGCGGCAATACCCTGGTTGCGGCGGGCAATGTCACCAGTCTTCCCGCCGGCGACAGCGCCGATGAACTTGCCTTCGACACCTTCGCCGGCGGCCGGGAAATCGCCGACCCGGCGCTGGTCCGGACTTTGGCCGCAGGGGCGGCGGAAGCCGTGGATTTTCTACAAGGCTGTGGGGTGCGTCTGCTCCATGCCGACGGGCGGCTCCAGGCCCGTCAGGTGCCCGGGCACAGCCGGGCGCGGACGATCATTCCCGAGCTCGGCAAGGTGCCGGTGCAGACCGCCGGGCTGACTCTCACCCTGCCGCTGCTTGCTGAAGCCCGGCACCTTGGGGTGCGTTTCGCCGAGGGGTTCATGGTAGCGCGTCTGGCTCGCGATGGGGAGCGGGTCGCCGGCGCGCTGGCCCTCGATGGTTCCGGCCGCTGGCTCGCCCTGCGGGCACGGGCGACGATCCTGGCCACGGGCGGGGGCGGACGTCTCTACGTCGGGAGCAACAATACCCGGGACATCACCGGCGACGGCTATGCCTTGGCCCTGGAAGCAGGGGCGGCGTTGCGCGACATGGAATTCATCCAGTTCCATCCGGCTATGGGTCTGACGCCGGCGCGAATCATCCTCCCCACCACGCTCTTCGGCGATGGGGCAGTACTGCGCAACCGTTACGGCGAACGCTTCCTCCTCGACTCGGTCAGCGGTGGGGAGCCCGTCGCCGGGCGGGACGAGATGAGCCGGGCCATTGATCGGGAACTGCGCGCCGGACGCGGGATCGGTGCGGGGATCTATCTTGATCTCTCGGCCGTCCCCAATGATCTGGTGACGACACGTTATGCTCCCCTCTGGACGCTGCTGCGTCGGCGGGGGTGTGATCCGGTGCACAATATGCCGACCGTCGGCCTGGCCGTGCATTTCTTCATGGGCGGAATGGTTGTTGATCCCGACGGCGCGAGCACCGTACCCGGACTCTATGGCGTCGGGGAGGTGACTGGCGGGGTGCATGGCGCCAATCGCCTGGGCGGCAATGCCTTGCTTGAAGCCGTGGTCTTCGGCCGTCGCGCCGGTGCACGTGCCGCCGCCGAGACGGAAGGGGCGCTCGCGGGGATGTTCGACCCGCCCCGGGGCGGAAGCGGCTCTTGGACGCCGGAGGATTTGTCCGGGCTGCGCGACGCCTTGCGTCAACTCCTTCGGCGCTATGCCGGAGTGATCCGTTCCGGCGCGGGCCTCGTCGCCGGACTGGAAGAGTGGCGGAGACTGGATGAGCGCTATCGTGCCTGGCGCCAGGCCGAGCCGCTGCCGCTCTTTCTGGAGACCGGTCTGATGCTGCAAAGCGCCCGCTGCATTCTACTTGCTGCGCACGCCCGTCGGGAGAGTCGCGGAGCCCATTGCCGCGAGGATTATCCCATGCTCGACGACGAGTGCCGCGGATATCTCCGGATTGAGTCGGGGGGGGACGGGCATCCGCCGATCGTGCGTTTCGTCCTCCAAGAATCTCTTTAATGATCGGCGATCTGCTGATTCTGGCTTTGCTTTGGCTGCTGTGGTGCGCCGGGCATTCCTTGCTCGCCGCCGCTGCCGTCAAGGTGTGTCTGCGTGGTCTTTGGCCCTTTTCTCCCGCTTGCTATCGCCTTTTCTACAACCTGGCGGCGCTGCTTTTTCTGGTGCCGGTACTCTGGTGGGAGGCGCATGTCGGCGGGGAAAAGGTGCTGGTCTGGAAAGGTTTTGGGGAAGGGGTGCGGCTGCTTTTCTGGGGCATCGCCTTGGTGCTGGCCTGGGGCGGAACGCGCGCTTACGGCCTCCGTTCCTTTCTCGGACTGGATTGCCTGTTTTCCGGTAAGGAAGAGATGTTACAGCGGTTCCGCGATGACGGGGTGCTGGCCTGGACCCGCCACCCCTGGTATCTCGCGGGGCTGCTCGTCCTTTGGGGGCGCGACCTCACTGTTGCCCAACTGGTGACGGCAAGTCTGCTCTCACTTTATCTGATTCTCGGAGCTTTTCTGGAAGAACGCCGTCTGCTTGCCCTCTTCGGCGACGCCTATGAAGAGTACCGCCGCCGGGTGCCGATGTTCATCCCCCGGCGGCGACGGAGCGGGTAGGGAAAAGACGTCCGGGCGGGGGAATCCCCCTTGTCGGGCGGTTTTTTCTTCTATAAGATAAATCATCCCTTCTTTCTTCGTTCTCAGTTGGCTTCGTTTTGCACCGGAGAGTTCAGGTTGACTTACGACAACCGCACCCAGCAACGCCTGATCAATGAAATCATGGAGCTGCTCGTGACCCACTATGGTGGCGGGATGAGCGAGGCGGAGCTCGATCAGGCCATCGACAATCTTCATCGGGCGATCCGGGTTGCGGGCGAATCCCATGCCGGGGTCTTCCGCAAGTCGGGGGAACCCTATTTTTTCCATCCTCTGCGGGTCGCGCACCTAGCCGCCCGGCACTGGATGGATTTCGACTCGGTGATGGCGGCTATCCTCCATGATGTGGTCGAGGATACCCCGGTGACCTTGGCCGAGATCGAGGCCGGCTTCGGTCCCGAAGTCGCCCTCTTGGTCAACGGCCTGACCAAGGCTGCCGACGACAATGTCAGTCGGGAAATTCTCAAGGCCGAGACCTACCGCAAGCAGTTGCTGGCGGCGATCGAGGATGTGCGGGTTCTTTGTCTGAAGTTCTGGGACCGTATCGACAACCTGCAGACCATCGGCGCCCTGAGACCCGAGAAACAGAGCCTCATCGCCGAAGAGACCCGTACGGTCTATGTCCCTCTCGCCAGCCATCTGGGCATGGGGCATGTCGCTTCGGAACTCGAAGCCCTCTCCTTGAAGATTCTCTATCCCCGGCGCTCGGCGGGGTACATGCAGCACCTTGAGGCCCTGCGCCAACGGATGGAAGCGCCCCTGCGCAAGATCCGGGCGGAAATCAACAAGGAGTTCGAGCGCCGCAAGATTCCGATGCTGCTCAAGGACCGCTGGCGCCCCTTTTCCATCGCCGCCGCGAAGAACATGGGCCGGGGGTTCAGTACCCTCTACACCCTGGAACTTCAGGTCGACCGGACGATGGACGCCTATCTTGCCCTCGGTCTTTTACATGGCCTCTTCCATCCCATTCCCGGCAAATTGCGGGATCATCTCAACGTCATGTCCCAATTCGGTTATCAGGCTCTGAAGACCACCGTCCAGGCTGGTGAATACCGGATGCGAGTGGAAATCACCACTCGCAAACTGGCGCGCTTCAACGAGGCGGGGGTTCTCGCCCCCGGTTTCGAGTTCCGGCGGGAGAACTTCGAGGGCCTGATGCGCTCGTTGCTGGAAGGAGAGTCGGCTTTCGACACGGAAAGCCTGCGCCTGGCGTCCTCTTCCATCCAGGTCTATACCCCGCTGGGGGATACCCGGACCCTGCCGGAAGGGAGCAGCGCCCTCGATCTGGCCTTCGACATCCACGAAGAACTGGGGCTCAGGGCCATCCGCGCCCGCATCAACGGCCAGACCCGCCCGCTCAAGGCGCGGCTGATGGACGGCGATCAGGTCGGTATCGAGCAGAGCGAGATCCCCCAGGTGATGCCCAAATGGCTGGAGTGGGCCGTCACGCCGCGCGCCCGCAACGCCATCCGCCGTTACTTGCGCTCTAAGGTCTGATTCCGCGCCGGCCCTCGCGTCGGCGTTTTCGTTTCATCGCCCGTCATCATCCCTGTTTGAACAAAGGTTTGGATCATGCGTCTTATTCTGCCCTGCGGCCTGCTTTGGCTGCTGCTTGCCCTTTTCTCACCGGTCTGGGCCAGTCAGGCCAACATGTTTGTCTACCACCGCTTCGGCGATGCCCGCTACCCCTCCACCAATGTTGCTGTCGAAGTTTTCGCCCGGCAACTCGAATTGCTGAGAGCGAAGAACTATATCGTACTCTCCGTTGGGGACGTGGCGGAACGTCTCGCCAAGGGCGCGCCGTTGCCGGAGCGTTGCGCTGTGCTCACGGTGGATGACGGTTATGAAAGTTTTTTGACGGGCGCCATGCCGCTGCTGCGCCGTTACAGCTATCCGGTGAGCCTCTTCGTCAGCACCGATTCGGTGGGGGCTCCGGGGTATCTGACCTGGGACCAGCTGCGTACCCTGCGTGACGAAGGGGTGGAGATCGGCAACCACAGTGCCTCCCATCCCTATCTGCTTGATCGGCAGAAAGCGGAGGATGAGGCGGCTTGGCTGGCGCGCATTCGTGCGGATATCGATCGGGCGAGTGCGGCGTTGCAGCGGGAACTGGGGGGGATGAGCCGGATTTTCGCCTATCCCTATGGAGAATATTCACCGGTTGTGGCGGAGGTGGTCAGGTCGCTGGGATTTGTCGGAGCCGTGGCCCAGCATTCGGGGGTGGTCGAGGGGGGGAGCGACTTATTCGCGCTGCCGCGTTTTCCCATGGGCGGGGCTTATGCCACCGTGCCGGGATTTCGTGAGAAGCTCGCCATGCGTCCGCTGAAACTGAAGGTGCTCAGTCCTCAAAGCCCGGTGATCGGTGAGAAAAATCCTCCGGAACTGTTGCTGGAAATCGACGACGATGAGGCGGATCTCAAAAGCTTGCGCTGTTTCGTGGATGGATGCGAGGAGGGGGATCTGAAGCCCGTTTCGGGCCATCCTGGGCGCTATCGTATGACGGCCGGCGCCCCTCTGGAGGGGCGCCGGAGCCGTTATACCCTGACGGCACCGGGGCGAACCGGCGGCTGGCACTGGTTCAGTCAGTTATGGGTTCTGCCGCGACGTTGACCAGCGGGAACTGGCTTGCGCCGAAGAAAAGAGACCGGCAGTCATGATCAGGTCCTCCGTGGACTCGACTTCCGGACGGAAGATCACCGAGGTCAGATGTTGCAGCCGGTTTTTACGAATGACCGATTTGATCTTGCGGATATAGGCATGCCCCTGTTCCGAATAACGGGAAAGTCCTTCGGCGAGGTATTCACCGCGCAGCGGTTGCCCCGTGGCCCGCAGTTCGGCCCGGAGTTCCCGCAGGGTGTGATAGGCCCGGTGGGTATTGATGTTTTTCATGTAAGACGAGACGGATTCGTAGATTGACGCGAAAGAGCGCACTTCATAGGAGCGACCTTTCGGGCGTCGGTGGGGAACGATGCCGGTGCCGGGGATGAAGGTCCATTCCCCGAAGAGGTTGTTGCCCAGGCGGGCGAAGCGTGAAGTGCCATAGGCCGATTCGGTAGCTGCCTGGGCGAGAACCAGCGATGCCGGCAGAGTGTCGACCCGGCTGAGCAGGGCGAGGCGGGCCCGCTCGCTCGTTAAAGGGTCGGTTTTCACCTTGTATTCACTAGCGATGGCAAGCAGCTGGGCCTGTTCCACGGCGGAGAGGGTCTCTCCCTGGTCGTGGCGATCGAGGAGCGATTCCACGATCTCACGCTGGGCCCGAATCTCTTCGTTGACCCGCAGAACGAGGGGAAGCAATGAAAGGAAAAATACATTTTTTTTGCGGTCGACCTGGGGAATACGGTTGAGATCGTCGGGGAGTCCTTCGAGAAAGATCGAAGGCACTCCTTCATCCAGGGTCCCCCAATCGTAATTGTGACTGGAGAAAAGAGCTTCCAACTCGAGGTGGCTTGTCGGTCGGTCGCTCATGACGGGCGGGGGAATGAGCGTATCCGGGTGGGGAGCTAAGGCACTGCTGGAGATCAGGGGAATGAAAAGCAGGGTCAGGAAAATCTTCATCATTAGTGTTCTCATGGCTGTCGTAAACTCCCTCCAGTCATGGCGAAGCGGCTAAGCTTCACTTTGAAAGAAATGCAACCTAGCACAAAATCGAGTGAATTTCAACCATGCCGAATCGCTGAGGCTACAGGCCTAAGTATTTTAGAAAGTTTTTAGAGGTTTTTCAGGGGGATAAGGAGGCCGTCGGGAGAATGGAAAGTTCGGTGGAGGCTAATAAAAAGACCCCGTGTACGGAGGGGGGGAGTACACGGGGTCACCCCTCGGCACCCGGAGGCACCGAAGTTACGGCGATGATATAGCCGAAGCGGGAAGAGATCAAGTGAAAAAATGGGGATATTTTTTGCTGGCGACAGGTCTCTTCTCCGGTCGGAAAATCCGTTTTTTTGCGGATTGCCGTTCGGCGCTTGAGATTCTCCGGAGCCTGTGGTAAAAATTCTCGTCATTAAAAAGCCTTTTTGATTCTCTCATAGATGGTGGCCTATGGAAACGATCAAGACCGCGAGTTTCGAATATCTCATCAGTTTGGCCAAGGAACAGCCGGAAGGGGGGTATCTGTTTGTCCTCGACGGCTCCAGTTATCGCATCCAGGATGTCCTGGAAATTTCCAAGATCGCCGAAAAGCATGGTTATATCGTGATCTACTGACAGGAGGATGGCTTATGAGTGACCAGGGAGCAGTGTGCTACACCTTCGAAGCGGCTGTCGAAATGGCGGTCAAGATGGAAGACAATGGTTTTCGCAACTATCTGCGGGCCATGACCAAGGTCAAGGACAAGCAGGCCCGGATGATTCTCCAGGACGCAGCCCTCGATGAGCTTGACCATAAGCATCAGCTGGAAAAGGCCTTGGTCGAAGGGACCCTGGCGGGGGAGGAGAGCATGAATCGTCCGGTTCCGACCATGAATCTCGATTATGTGCTCAAGGCCAAGGAACTGCGTGCCGACGCTGATGCCCGCGAGGCCCTCGCCTACGCCATCCATCTGGAAAAAGAGGCGGTCGAGTTCTACCGCAAGTTGGCTGCCGGGTGCTCCGGAGCGCCCATGGGCTCGATTTTCGAGAAGATCGGCAATGACGAGACCCATCATCTCAAAGCGCTGGAAGATCTTTACGAAAGGCTTTTCCTCACCGAAAACTGAAGTTCCGTTTCGATTGTCTTTACAGGTCACACGGCGCCCCGGACTGTTCCGGGGCGCCGTATTTTGTTTGCCCAGCGTAGCGGGCAAACCCGGCCTGTTGCAAGAGACAGGCGTCACCCCGGCCAGGGGGAAGACAATCCGAATCGCAAGGGCGTTGCTGGTAACGGCAGGGTCTGAAGGAAGCGAT
>Ga0265295_1001275_pt1 | contig 45186 bp, 52 predicted proteins | sample Munlansysbiofilm_FD_192503 | JGI IMG/M metagenome (GOLD analysis project Ga0265295, IMG submission 192503) | Leachate microbial communities from a municipal landfill in Southern Ontario, Canada - Methane capture system biofilm | ecosystem: Engineered > Solid waste > Landfill > Unclassified ...
TCTAATGGAAATGTCAGGGGCTTCTATTTGCCCGCCCCCTGCCACTGGAATACTTCTTATGGAATTCACTTCTTTGATAGTAGGCATAAGAGACAAATACACTTTTCCATCATCATTGATTTTATTTATCAGGGCAAGTGTAAGTCCTTCTGCTATCTGTGAAGTTCCTGTTCCTGATAAAATTCCAATATCTGTTGATTCTTGTGAAACAGAAGAAATATAACTCTTTATTGCCCCTACTTGAATAGAAGCGGGTTGAGTGTTAAGCACCGTCAAAGAAGGTTGAGAAATAATGTTAATTCCCCCAAACTCTTGAAGAACATTCAAAATAAAAGAAACGCCTTCATCGTCTACTCCGGGGTTAGGACTTTCATTTGATTTGAAAATTAGGGTATTGCCTGTTGAAACAAGACTAAATCCCGAGCTTGCCTTAACTTGCCTTGTCAGGTAGTCCCAGTTAATACCTGTCTGGGATTTGTCGTTGAGTTCCACTTCCACAACCCTGACTTTCAAACTTACCTGCCTAGAAAATTCCTTATTAACGAATTCTAAAAACTTCTCCACTTCCTTTAAGTTTTCGGCATAATCAGTTATAGTTATCATCCCTGTGTTTTTATTCATCCCGTATTTCCCGCTTTCGGAAATAATTGCTTTGATATTGTTTTCTATCTCATCATAGATTTTTGTTTCTTCTACTTTGATTTTGACTTCTGCGTTTGGTCCGGCTTCCTCCGAACTATTGTTAGAAGAAGAAGAGGAGGAGGAGGAATTATCTGTGCCTGTTATATTGTTCTCAAATCCAGCATATCCCGAAGTATTTATTGAAGAAGAAAAGTAATGAGAGATATTGGGCAAAGCAAGTTTGAATATCTTTGTCCCAAATACATACACCATAATCTTCCCTTCTTTATAGGAGTAGGTTGCTTTTACCTGTGTTGTAATATCATCAAGCACGACAGAAAGCGGCGAATCTTTCTCAAAACAGGTAATCTGGGCGTTAGAAACATCGTTAGCCACAATGAATTTCAGCCCATATTCCATCGCAAGTTGCCCTAACGCAACCTTCAAAGGGACATCCGAAAAAGCAACATCTATTTGTTTGTTAAATTCTGCTGGGATGGTATCTACTACTACCTTTGCCTTTTCTTTTTGCTTATCCGTTTCTCCTTTGGATATTTCCTTTTGCTTATCCGTTTCTCCTTTGGATATTTCCTTTTCGGATACTCCTTCATCCGAAATTTCTGCATCTGCACGGACATTTTTTAAGATAGGCGTTGTTGCTTCCTCTTGTCTTTGATAATTCCCCGGCGCCACAATCACCATCTCTTTATGCGTGGGAACATAAAAGCCATTTACAATTCCCTCAGGCACTTCTATCTCGCACACAAGCGGTGGATTATATTTATAAGGTGTATTCTGCTTCTCGTAATAGGGCTCATTAGCAGAAAAAAGCCCTGCCACGAGAAAAAATATAAAAACGAAACAGGTTCTTTTTGTCATTTTCCTTCCTCCCTTTTTGCTAAATATGAAATTGCTTCAAGTGTGGTGTAGTTAAATTCTTCCTGTACCTCCTTGATTTTCTGTATATCTTTCGGGTCCGTCGTAAATAGCCAGTAAGCGAAGTTTGAAGGCACAAGCCGGATAACTCCCTGCTTTTCCTCTAACTTCACAAATGCCTCCGAATACAGACCTTTTTGTGTTTTTACTGCTTTCAAAACATTTATTTCTGGGGGAGAAAGGGAGAGGGTTTCCTTCATCCTTTCAATTACTTCTGGATTTTGAGCAAGAAAAATCCTATTAACCGCATTAGCCAGGATAGTTTTCCCCGCTATTGTCCTTGTAAAATCCTCTACCTGTTGAGTAATGGCTACCACAGAACATCTGTATTTTCTGAAAGTGCGGTAAGCATTTTCAAGAAAGGTTGCTGTGTTCTCTGTATTAAGAAGCGACCACGCTTCGTCTATAAGCAGGAACTTTCTTACCGCCCTTTGTTTTGCTACCTGCTCTGTAAGTAGATACATCAGGGTTAGAAGCAAAACCACCTGTAAGTCCTTCCAGACCCCTATTGACCCCATCTCAAAAACAACGAAATTATTGCTGATATTTAGTTGGTTCACCCCATCAAAAAACCCTGCGTATTGTCCCCCTCCGACAAACGGGGAGAGTTTATACGCTATTTGTTCCCCGTTTATAAAAGAGATTTTTTCTTTCCTCATTATCTCTACCAATTCGCCAAGTGTGTGTTCTTTATCAACCGGGGGGTTAGAATACATCATTTCAATACACCTCTGGATAAAACTTCTTTCCTCTCTTCGTAACGACTCCCTTTCCTCTCCCCCTGACGCCATTTCACTTACTACTGCCACCAAAAAGGCTAACTGGTCAGTCGTAAGAGAAGGGGGTTGGAAAAGGTTAATACGGGTAGGAGTTTTAGGGTCTATCTCTATGTATTGCCCGCCATTGACTTCGCATAACTTCTGATAACTACCCCCTCTGTCAAAGATAAAGAAACTTGCTCCCAGTCGCAGATTCTGTATTATAAGGTCATTAACAAAGAACGATTTTCCGGCACCTGTTATCCCGGAAATTATGCCGTGTGGGCTATTACTATCAAATAGGTCAAAACATATAACCTGTCCGTGTCTGTCTGTGTAAAGTTGGGCAGGAGTGTCTGTTCCCCTGAAATATCCGTAGAGAGGGACGATGTCGGCAAGATTGTCAGAGACAAACTTGCAGCATCTTTTTACGAATCTCTCATTTCCCCAATTAAACCCAAACGGACAGCTACGGAGAAAAACCCCGGGCCCAATTATGGTTTCTTCAAAACCCTCAAAGGATAGGAAGTGAAGAGTGTTAAGAACATCATCAACTATCGCCTTGTTTTCTACGGGGTGGTAGATAATGAAGTGAAGGGAAGCATTTATAATCTTTTTCCCTTCTGTGTATATCTTCTCTATTGTTCTTTCTGTTTCTCTTTGTATTACATCACTTTCAACGCTTCTGCCACCCAGAAAATTTAACCTATGCATAAAAGCGAAAGCGTTTTTTGTCTTTATTCGGCCTAACTCTTTCCCCTGGTTATCAATATAGAAGTTACAGGTAATGAAAACTTTCCCTGAAATATCTACAACAGGGGGTCTATTAGAAAACAGGGTTAGCATCCCTGGAAATGTTTGAAGTGGTAGCGCTTTTATAGAAATCACCGTTGCTTTGGTGTCATTGAAAACCAAACCATCTTCCTCAAACTGGACCTGGGTGAACAGAATTTGCTCTCTTATCTCCTGCTCTGAATTCAAGTGTGGTGCTATTACTCTTTCCGGATTAAAAATATTACAGAGTAAAGAGACAAGTTCCTGTCCTTTAAGGGGGGTGAAGGGTATCCTTGCCTCTTCAAAAAGTTTCTCTATTGTGCCTGACTTTATTGTTAGTTCCCTCTTTTTGTTTAGATACTCTTTGCTGGGAAACGAAGTAGAGGAGGAAAACTCTACTTTCATTACGAAATACGCTTTGAACTGACGGAGAGAATAGGTGGAATTCCCTTCTTTGAAAAGTTGGGGTTTATCCTTCAAAAACCCTATCTTTTCTTTTATTGTTATTTCTGAAATTCCTGCAGGTGTTCCCTCTTTGTATTCTTGATACTTTCTGAACTTCTCCTCTATGTTGGGAGAAGTCATAAAGATAACTTGGTAACAAACACCTTCTGGTAATCTTTTCAAAAGCGCCTCAAATTCCTTTGAGATAGTATCAAGTGTGGTGTCTCCTTTGAATTCTGCTTCTCGGGTAGATATTTCCCACATTTTACCAAGCGAACCATCTACTAATAGGAAAATACCTTCTTCTTCGTAGAGCCACGGCAGGTACTCTACTAATCTTTCGCCTTCTTGATAAAGTTTATTAAAATCGCTTTCCTTTATCATATTTCTATTCCTCTTTTGTTTCTTTGTTCTCCTGTGTGGTAGTATTTTTTTCTTTGTAAGGGACTACCACTTGGATATTCTCTTTCTGTCCGTTTTCTTCAATATACCAGGCAGGTTCTTTTACAATTATGTATAACCAGTAACCACCAACCATATTCCCTTCTTCTGTCAAGTGTGGGCAGATCCAGGTCTTTTTAACAACAGGAGGGATAACAATGGGATAGAAACTCGGTTGGTCGCCCATATATGGTGTTTTTTCTATTTCTTTGACTTTTTCCTCATCAAACTCCCCTACCTGACTTTTGTAATAAACCTTCTCTACGGGAGTTTTTTCTCCTACCAACGAGGTACTACAACACCCAGAGAAGAAGAGAGAAATCCCTAAAAACAAGAAAAGAGTTTTTTTATGCTTCTGATTCAATTTCAACCCCCTGTTGAACTACAATGTAGACCTTTTTCCCTTTTTCCACTTTAACTGCTGTTATTATCTGTTCCAATTGCTTTGCGTAGTAGTCCGATATTTTTTCACTTGCCTGTGATAACCCCGAGTAAAGCCCATACTTCGTTGAAGACCCTGTTATCGCAGTTGATACTGTCCCGGAAGTAGTTATTGATTGTTCTGTTTCTTTCAGGGCAAACGCTTCTGACATACCTGATAAAAACCCTGAAAGAAAAGAGCCCGAAAGTTCTTTACCGGTTCTCCTTATTACCTCCCCGTTAATTCCGAGTATCCCATCATCTCCTGTAATATACCCATTTATCGGTTTTTCTACCGCTTTCCCATCCTGATAGATATAAGAAAAAGAAACCAGTTGAACGATAGCACGAGCAGAGTTTATGTCCGCAATACATTTCCCTATGACAAACGCTCCTTTAAGGGGCACACGAGACATTTTGGGTCCATAAAACGCTTCATCAACAGCCACAAGAACAGGCAAGGGATTACTCTTATCCCCGGGGGCATAGACACCTGTCAGAAGCGTTCCCTTGACAAACGCTCCAGCAGGCAAGAAAATTGTCTTTTCTTTCCCCTTTGTTGTCTTCTTAAAAGAAGACACCTTCAATGAAGGCGGAGGTGGTGGAGGGGGTGAAATTTCCTCTGCCCACTGCCCTTTTGAAGGTAAGATTTCCTCTAACTTATCTTCTATGGTTTTTGATATTCCATCCTCAACCTTCTTTGCTACATCCTCACCCATCGCTTGTATTTTATTTTCAAGTTCATTATTTCTCTCCTGCATACCTTGTATCTGTTTTTCTAAATCCTGTATCTTTTTGTCCTGTTGCTCTACTTGGGAGAGAACACCCTGCTGTTTCTGCTCTATTTGTTCGGTATAAATTTCTCCTGATGGAATTCCTAATAACCCTTCTGTGGGTTGTCCCTCTGGTGTCGTCGTGGGGGTGGGGGTGATTTTTTTTGCTCCCATTCTGCTGGTAAAAATAATAAATATAATTCCGAAAAGTAAAATAAGAAGCATTATTGGGGTCTTTTTGTCTTTTAAGGCACTTAACTTACCTTTTCTTTCTTCCTTTTCCTCTGTCATATTTTAATTTCCTATAAAAAGCAAATATGCTTTTGTTGTTTCTTTGGGATTTAACACTTCTTTGTCTACCGAGATTGCAACCAATTCCGGTATAGCAATCTGTGTGGTCGGAATTACAATTTGCCCTTTTGATGTGTTTTTTATCAGGGCTTCAATACCAATAAACCCGCTTGTAAATCTAAAAAGTCTTTCGCCTGTGATAGTTATGTTTTTATCTTTGAAAAAAACCGTATCTATCTTTTCCCAGACACCTTCTTTTGTTTTTCCTTGGAATAACTGCTTCAATGCCTCTTCCATTTTGGAAGAGATACTCATTTTGAAAGTGCTCACCCTGCTATCAATTTTCAGACAGACATCTTGGTTTTCTCCGACCTCTTTTATCAAAATAGGATAGGTTTTTCCACTTTCTCCTATAACAAAAACAAGCCCTTCCCAGAAACTTGATAGAAGAAAGAAGAACTTGTTATCAGAGACGCTATAACTTGCCACTCCTTCTGGGTATGAAGTAATGACCTGGGCAATCGGTTCCGGGAACTCAATCATACTTTGAGTATTTTCCTTCAAATAGAAGTTTATTGTCTTACCTTCGCTAAACACTTCTACCCGTTCTGCTCTCGCTATCCCGATTGCTAAAAAAATACTAATAAATACCGCTTTCCTTAATTTCCACATTGTCTATCACCAATCCTGTTGGATTCATTGCTGTGGGAGACGCTTTTTTTACTGAAACTCCATAGGTATATACCTTATCTTTTACCTTCTCCTGTCCTATCCAGATAGTCCTTGCAACCTGAATTTCTACTAGAAAAGAATTGGAGTTCAAGGGTTTTGTGGATGTCTTAAAAATTGCCCCAGTAGAGTTCATCCTGCTTTTCGTCGCGGTTGCTACTTCATTGGCTAACACAGGACGGATTTTAGAGAGGAAGTTGGGAGAACATAATCTTTTCGCACTATCAAAAACGGCTTCTGCGTTTTCTCCGGTAAAGTTAGTGATGTTTGAGACAAACATCTTTGCGTATTCTTCTGCTAACGGAGAGTAGTCCACAATGGGAGACGCCAGTCCGCTTGTTCCATTGATATAGTATATGGGTTTGGGAGAAAGAGCATAAAAAAGCATTCCGACGATGCAGACAATTACACAGAGAGTTAGAGCCCAGCAGATAAGAACAGCGGTTTTTTGTCTTGTTTCCAACTGCTGGAATATGTTGTAGAACTTATCTTTTTCTACCATATCTTCCACCTCTTTTTTAGAGGAACAAGCCCCGGGATTTTTAGATTGAATTTTTTGTAGAGGTAGTGGGTCAAATATCCCTTTGGTTTGCCCTCTTTGATTTTTTTAATTATCACTCCAAGGACAATCGTTGTAGGAAGAGAAATGAGAATATCTGACACTGCTTGAAGAACTCCCAGCCAGATAAATAGAAACCCTATCTCTTCCATTTCCAGCCCTAAAAGAGTGAATGGTCTATCTATGTTTCTTGGACAAGGTTTCACCTAAATACGCTCTCCGCTATTTTTTCAGCAAAACCTAAAAATATCCCACCTACTATACATCCAATTGCAAGCCCCATTTTCCCCAGCATAAAAAATATCCCAGCCCCGATAAAACATCCAACAGCGAGGGTTTTTGCTACTGGGCCAACAAGGATATTCCGGAGCGTCTCCGCAAAATTAGTAATTTCACCTTCAACTCCACTTGCGGCAAAGGCATTATAGGTAAACAGAACTACTCCTACTACTACCAAGACCAACGCAATCTTCTTGGAGTTTCTCAAAACAAAATTAAGTGCCTTCCAACTGCCCATATCAATTCTCTCCTTAATTTCTCTCGCCTTCATCTTTTTCTCCTTTTGTTATTAAAAACCTAATAAACTCCCATACCCCAACCGTCTCTAACAAATCCATAACTCCTATATTATCTCCATCAGCCACTAAACAAAATGTTGGGTTTTTGCTTAATTCATCTTTTATAACTGGAAAGAACAGAGTTATTTTTATTTCTCTGTTATGAAAAGTTAAATAATCAACAGCAACAACATAATGTTGCCCTTCTATTTTTATTGGTTCTTCATCTTTCAGATTATTCAGTATCCGCAGAATCTCCTTCTCTTTTAATAGGTTCGTCATTGTTCCTCCCTTCCCCTACCGCTACTAATGAGCGGGTGGAGTTTATCCCGGCAACTTCGTTTTGGACTTCCTTAAATATGTTTTTAATTTCTTCTTTCACTATTGCGTTTATCTCTTTTGTCAGTTCATATTTTATTTCTTCTTCTGTTTTTCCTTCTGCAGGGGCTCCTGTTATTACTTCCACCTGAACATAAGTAAGCCCTTTGTTCAGGTCTTCAATTTCTCTAAATGCTTGTTTAGTTAGGTCAACAACCCTTAGTGGAAGCCAGTCCGCAGGTCCCCTGTCATTTACTCTAACAATAACCGACCTGCCATTGGAAAGATTTGTGATTTTTAAGCGGGAGCCGAAAGGGAAGGTTCTGGTTGCGCAGGTGTAGTAGTAAGGATTAAATATTTCACCATTTGCGGTATACTCGTTTAGAGGTTCTCCACCGCCATACCAAGACGCCAGTCCGTAGAAACTTTTCTCTGTTTTATCTGCTGAAAAAGAACACAAAGAAAGCGAAATAAAAAAGAAAAAAATAAATTCAATTTTTCTCACACTCACACTTTTCTCCTTTTGCCACACACGCTTTATTTTATCACTTTAATATAATTTTACCTACAATTATTTTCTTTGTCAAGTATTTCTTGACAGATAATAAATAAAAAAGGGGGAAACTCCTAAAAAGTAGGAGTTTCCCCCTTACAACTGTTAGAGGACTTGGGAAAAAATAGATTCTAAATCTCTTGCTCTTTTTACGATAGAAAACTTTTTCCCAAGATAGGTATTCCTTTTCAAATGCCCGCCCTCTCCAATCGCAACCCCCACAAAATCAAGATGAGGATTCTTCTTCAAAATCCTTTCTGTTTCTTCTGCATCCTCATCTTTAAACTCTGCGTCAGTAATCATTATGACCCGGGCTTTTTTCTTCCCTTTTCTTACGATTTCCCACAAGGGGTTTGTAGGTTTGGTACCCCCTTCGGGGAGAGGAAATTTCTTCTGGAGAATTTTTTGGGTAACCCCAGGGACAACCCTATCGTTAAAAAACAACACTCTTAAATCAAGTTTATTACTTGGAATCGATGTTGTCGCTTTTACGATAGAATAGAGGGCTTTCTCCGTTACTTCCCTTTTTCCCTTCTGTTTATCTTCCATAGGACTGTTCATAGACCCAGAAATGTCAACTACAAGATATATTGTGGTCTTTTCTATCTTCTTCTGGGTCTTCTGAAAAATTCTAGTAGGAGCAGTATAAAGGGAACTTGTTTTTCTCGTATTGATTTTTAAGGACCCTTTCCTGTTCTCTACTTTTTGAAGGAGCAATCTCTTGGCAATAGCGGGAGAGATTTTTACTTCTCTCGTTTGTTCTTTCTCCGCTTCTGCCAAGATTCTATCCAACTGGTGTATTCCTATGGTCTGTTGTTTTACTTCTTCTATTATTTCTCCAATCCTCATCTCCCTTTCCCTCCTCTCTGCCTCCTCATCAGTATTAGGAGTTTCCCCTTTTTCTAATATTGGAGAAACCTTATTCTGGTCCTCCTCATCAGTATTAGGAGTTTCCCCTTTTTCTAATATTGGAGAAACCTTATTCTGGTCCTCCTCATCAGTATTAGGAGTTTCCCCTTTTTCTAATATTAGAGAAACCTTATTCTGGTCCTCCTCATCAGTATTAGGAGTTTCCCCTTTTTCTAATATTAGAGTTTCCCCTTCTTCTAATATTGGAGAAACCTTATCTTTATCCTGATTTTTCTCTTCTTCCTTTTCCTGCTGGGAATCGGGAGAAGTTTGTTGAGGCGATTTTGAGAAGTAGGTGTTTAGCAAATTGTAGAGGTCTTTTACAACCTCTGCAATTATTTTCTTTGTTCCTCTCTGTCGGCTTTCAGGGATTCTTTTTAAGATAGAGACGATTTCCTCTTTTAGAGGAAATATCTCTTGTGGACAAGAACCCAGTATAGAAGGGTCAATTCCCTCTGCTTCTACTATTGCCAAAGCAATAGCCAGACCAACAGGACTTTTTGCCTGTTTTGAGGATAATTCTCTCAGTTCCCCTTCGTATAACGCCCTTGCCCCCGCATAATCAAAAAACACCGCCTTGTCTATGCGGACATCTTCCACGATATTCATAATTTCGTGAAAGAGTTTGTCATCCCCGATGATACCAGTAAGTTTCTTTATCTCTTTCTCCATCACGCTACTTTCTTTTTTAATATGATAAGATTCGTGTAGGAGAATAGCCAGAACAGAGGGAGCAACCTTTTGAGGCATATCTGCGGGGAGAAAAATCTCCTTTCCGTCTGTTTGGGGTGCGACGTTTGAAATAAACCTTACTTGAACATCTTTGTTTGAAAAGTGTCGTCCAAGTATCTCTATTTCTCTCATTTTGTCTCCTTTTGGGAATTAAAGAAACAGGCAGGAGGATTTCCCTGTTTCACTCCTGCCTGTGTATATTCAGATTTCCGTCCCCAGAACTGTCAGAGACAGTCCCCGGAACGCCTCTGCTGTGTCATCATCGGCAGAGGCCTTTACTTTATTTAAGAAGGCGACTTCCAGCGCCTTCTTTTTTCCAAGCACCCCTACCAGCGCTTGGAATTGTGTGAGTTCCCTGATGCCAAGATAGACGCCAAGATTTTGCTCCCTGGACATCTTATTGGCTTCAAGAAAGAATCTCACAATTTCGTCGTCTTTTATAAGTTTTTTTAATTCTTTTTCTTCCCAGAGAGGAACTTCATACATCGCCACCCTGGAAAGAAGTGCGTAGTTCAGAGGGTTCGTGCCGTGATACACCCTTCCAGTAGGATTGGAAGAGAGTAGTATTTTCCCCCGCAAGTAAAACATTGTGTTGACTTCGGGGACAAAAACCCTCCGATTGTTGATTAACTCGTGAAGGAAGAAGAGATATTCTCCCTCTAAAGAGTTAACCTCGTCAAAGAGAACCACTGTCTCATTAGTTAGGCAGTGGGTCAATAGCCCCAACTGAAACTCTGTTATTGGACCAGTTAGCCCGTTTTTCAGGGTATATTGGCCCAACATTTCCCTTAAATTCTTATAGTCGCAATTGACTATAAGTAAGGGGAGTTTCTCTTTTGAGGCATACCATTCGGCGAAAGCGGTTTTCCCAGTTCCGCTTTCCCCGATTAGATAAGGGGTTAGCCCCTTATCTAAAATCTGGACTACATCCCCATAGAAGTCTCGTTCTATGTAATTTACTGATGGGATATAGTTTTCCAGATTAAGGTCGCTTTCTTTTACATCTACAACAGCATTAGTCGTTGTAGGTGTCCGGGCTTCTGACCTTTTAGGTTTTTTATATTCTTTTAATTGGATTATTTTCATTTTGTCTCCTTTTTGGGTAAAAGAAATAAAAAGGGCAGGGTTTTACCCGTTTCATACCCTGCCCTCCTTTAATTATCTCATAAAAACTTGCTTTATTTTGATACAGTAAGAGCCATCAATTTCTTGATTTCCCTTCCTGCTTCCTCTCGTGAGGAAACAGAGGGAACGGCTACTCCCCGTTCAAAAGCAAGTTTTTTAAGAAGAACCAGTTGCGGTTTTGAGGGAAGTCTTCTCTCTCCTTCTGCTACAGGTTCTTCTCTTTTAGGTTTTTCCTGTTGTTCGGCTACTTTTTCCTCCTGCTTGTCAACAGGTTCTTTCATTGGTCGGAGTAATCCTCTGTATGCTTTACTGCCAATCCCCCAGAGGGATAATCCTTTACCAATCCCATCGGTTATCGCTCCTTTTTCAGCGTCCCCCGGATAATTCGTGGAAACGCCGAATTGGGGTCCCTTACAAACAAGGGTGTCCCCAATCTTGATATAAACCTCTACTTGCGCAATAGCAGTAATCCTGCTATTGTCAAGTGGGGTTGTCTGGATGGTGATAAGTTTATATCCCCATCCATCCTCCTTCAATACTTGATTGACTGCGTCAACCTCGTATTGCGGTTTATATCCCCAGAGCGAACCCCAAGGTCTTTTTTCTTCTTGTATGGCTTCGTCTCCGAAGCCGTCAAGAATTTTGTTTATCTCTACTATTTTTTCTGTTATCGTGCTCATTTTGTCTCCTTTGGGGGCAAAATTAAAAAGCAGGGAAGTCTGCCCCCCCTATCCGGGCCGTTCCCGTTCCCTGTTTTTATTCTTCTTTTTACTTACTCCCCGCCTCTTTCATTCTGCGGGATTCAATACCTCTGAGATGCTCGTGGCATTTTTGGCACAAGCCGGTGGCATTATCTATCACCGTCTCACGGTGGCAACACTCACATTCTTCTTCCCACCGTTTCCCTGTTGCTCCCCACGTTCTGCATTTTGGCGTAGGTTGTATTTTTTCCGCCTCAACTTCGGCTATTGCCTCCCTGAATGGGTCTAACTGTCCCAACCCAAAATCGCCATCAGAGTTTTTTTCTTTTTCCATTTTGTCTCCTTTTACGGATAAGAAAAAAGAAAGGGGTTCCGCTTATACCCTTTCTTTTTTTGCTGTAAGAAGTGATTTACAAGAAATCCCCGCGTATCTATCCGGGACTTCTTTTTTTATGAAGAGCGTATCTCCCTCGGGGTCTCCTGCGCAAAGAGGGAGGTACTCGCACATCCCACAGAAGAAAGACACATTCTTGTAAAATGGCCCTTCCTCCATTAGAATACCCTGTTCCGCCCAAAGCATAACATCTTCCTCTTTGGGTGAAATTTTGGTAATTCTTGGTGGGATAATGGTAGGTTTTCTGGTGCGTTTTACAAAAATAAATGCTCCATCTTCAACTCCCGTGAGGTAAGAATAGACCTTTAACTGCGGGTCTATTTTCTCCTTACCTTCAAAAGGGGTTGAAGACACTATTTTCCAGTCAAAAAGGATTTTTTTGCCATCCTTTTCAACTATAAAATCAGGAGTTCCCTTGATGGGTGTTCCACCAAGTAAAACTCCTTCGTAGGGTTGTTCTACTTCCAGAATTTTTCCCAATGTTTTAACAAAACTTGGGATTTGTTCCAGAATCTCCAGCCCTATACTTTTTAAGAGTTCCCCGTTTTCTCTGTCAGGATATACGAGAAACTCTTTTTCTTTATCCCAAATAGAAGTAAAAAATCCTTGCGGGTTCTCTACTTCTCCTTTGAGATACTTGTTAATTGTGAGGTGCATATAACTTCCAAATACCTCACTGCTTCTTTTGACCATTGGCACATATCCTTGATGGTATCTCAAATCAAACATATAAGGGCATTGTGCGTGGGTCCTTAACTCACTACCTGTAATATATTCTTTCATCTTTTTCTCCTTTTGCTGACAAGAATTTTCAGTAAGGAAGTTTGTCCGCTTTGTTCTTCCTTACTATTTCTTCTTTTTCTGATTCTCACACCAATATGGAGAGAGCCCAGAAAAAGCACCTTAACGCAATGCCTCCATACTTTTTCATTGCCAATCACCTCCCTTTGTCTATTAGTTAGTCTGTCTTGGTTTTTTGGGGTGATACCTACTCTTTTTCACCCCCTTTTCAAAGAACCCTCAGTTTTTTCTAGAAGTTTTTTAAGTGGACCTCACCACTGCCTTGTTGACGAACAAGACAACCGGCTGGATTTTTTAGGCCATAAACCCAGTAAAACCTTTGTTATGTCTATTATACTACCCTATTATTTTTTGTCAAGTTTTTTTATCTCTTGACACCTCTTACCATTTCAGGTATAACTATTATGTCTATTAGTTGGTGAGCAATCACCTCTTGTATTACCCCCAATCTTACTCCATACGGATTGGGGGTTTTTTTATGTCTTCCTCCGTTTTCTCTGGCTTGGAATACCAGAGATTATCCAGTGCGATAATCCTTTTGTTTATCTCATAGAGTTTCTTCCCTACCCTTTTATGTATTTTCTTTCTTTCCTTTATTATCTTCTCTATTTCCTCTTTTGCTTTACTTATTTTCCTTACCCACTTCTTTTTCTCTTTTTCCATTCCTTTCTTCTTACTTATCTCTCCCTCAATCCTGCCCAACATCCTGCTTAATCCCCACAAGTCTTCTTTATCAACCCCCTCCAAAATCCTTACCCAAGAAAACATTTTGCCCTTTCTTACGCAATACTTCAAATCCCCTAACCCAAATACCCCAATCAAATCCACTATCAACTTCTTTATCTTTTTCTCTGCCCTTTTCTTGTCTCTCTGTATCTGCTTTATACTTCTCCTCACCCGGTATAACTTCTGTAACTCCCTATTCCATCTGGACAACTTTTTCCCGGTAAAAGAGAAAATCCACCCCCTTTTAGGATTCCACTTTCTTCTCCACTTATTCCACCAGTTTATTCGTTTCCAAGTGAAATTAGTTCCCAGATACTTATATATCCCCGGTCTATACTCTCCCCCTTCTTTCTCCCCGGGTCTCCTTTTTTGTTCAGCCCAGAAGTAATAAGGATTCCCTTTTACTTTCTTCTGCATTATTCTTATTGGTAGTTCCCATTCCTTCAAATTATTATTCACCCGATTCTTGATTTTTTCCATAAACCACTCTGTTTTCTCTAATAATTGGGTATCAATCTCCCGTCTCCTCACCCCCTGTTTTTCTTCCTGCCTTTCCTCTTTTTCCACCACTCCCTCTACCATTTTGCCTCCTTTTTCTCTTTTCTCCCTACCTCTAATTATACCACAACCCCTTTTAGATAATTAAAAGAGTTGTATAGTCGTAATAGTATCGTATTGTGTTACTATAACGATTCTGAAAACGCTATTTTACCAAAACCCTTATTCTGCTTGCTTTTTCACCCTATAAGTTAACAGACTTCCGTAACCGTTAACTCAACCCTGAAACCCCTGTAAATCAACTATTCTCAAAAAATCCCGATTCAGAAGTGTTTCAGTACGGGTACGGGTTTTACAATTTTTCTACCTAACTTACAAAAATTCTGTAAAAACACAGAAAGTGGGAAAAATAAAGTAAGGTGGCGTGCTATTACGAACAAAGGTCTCATTTTACCACGCATAAAGGTGGGGTGGAGTATCAAACCTTACGGTAGGGTAAGAATGCCAGGGAGTAACTTTTTGGTGCTTTTTAGCCTTTATTGTTTTTACCCCCTATTGTGATAGGGGGTCAAGGGGGTTAAGAAGAAGATTGATAAATACCGTATCAGTAATACGCTTTTATAATCTGTATTATAATCTGAAATACTAATCTGTACGGTGTTCGTAAGTGTATAAGAGACAAGGAGTTAGGGAGGAAAATCTTGATTACTTTACCGATACTTCTTGATTACTTTACCGATACTTCTTGATTACTTTACCGATACTTCTTGATTACTTTACCGATACTTCTTGATTACTTTCCCGATACTTCTTGATTACTTTCCCGATACTTCTTGATTAAAATGACGATAGTTTTCCCCCACCGAATTTTTGTAACAGGGTAATCAGGTAGGCTTTCTTGTTTTCTGGCTGGCTTTGTCTGGTCTCTGAAATAGCCCGACAAAGCAAATCGCTGTTGTTTTTACTTGTTTTGACTATGTTGTGGACCAGGTATTTTAAGTCTTGGGGGTCTATCTGTAACTGGGTCTTTATCTCTTCCAGCCAGTAACTTACTTCTTGGTCTATATCTGGCTGGTCTGTTTTATTTTCTATTATTTTGGCTACAAGTCTCTGGTGGTCTGCTTTCCTGGTGAACCCTTTGACTTCGTTCTTAATAGTCTCACCTGTGGTGAACCTACACCGGATATGCTCTTTCTGTGGGTCTTGCTGGTCTATTACTTTCTTGATTTCCAGGTCTTTAATAACCCCTTTTTCTTTTAACACTTCTTTCGCTTTCTCAAACTGTCGTTCTATTGAAGAATGCGCCTTCTGTGGTATAAGTCCCAATTTTTCAGCCAGGTCATTATACCAAAAATCAATAATGTCTTTCCGGGTGATGAAATAGTAATAAGAGAGGAGTTGATAAAGATTAGAAGCAATAATGTTTTCGTCAGTCAGGCTTTTCAGTGTCTCTAATCCATTGGGTTTCAAAAGTCCATGCTCAAACATAGTTTTGGCAGTATTAGAAAGTTCAATAAGCCCTCTGGTTAAAACACCACCTTCTTCTGTTTCACTCCCTTTTTCTAATACCGCATCCAGAAGAGAAAACAATATTTCTTTATTTTCTTCCTTTTTTTCTTTTTTTACTTCCCCTTCTTTAATTAAATAGTTGATATTTGTTTTTTTAAGATTTTCCAACCCTTCTTGGAGTATTTTCAAGTTTCCGCCCCCTGTTGGCATATTCCAATACTTTGCTATTTCATACAGAGAGTAGTCCAGGTATTTCGGAACTTCTCCTGTTTCTTTCTTTGTTTTCATTACTTTGTCGCATAGCCATATCCAAATTTTGAACTCTGGTTCTCCGGGGAGATAAGAAGTAGCAGAACTCGTAATACTCCAAGAAATTGACTTGCCGTTTTCCGTTGTTTCGTAGGTCAAGTTTTTTCTCTTGTCTTTTCCAGAAGCCCTGACAAAGAAAGGATATTTAGACAGACAGATGAGATTAAAAAGCGGCTGGAATTCTTTTAATTCCTGCGGTTCTTTCTTAACTATACCTTCCATATTTCCTCCTTTTTAGGATACCATTTTGGACGGTGGAGAGGTTTTGGAGGCGCGCCCCAAGTGTGGTACGAAGGGCGTGTGGTATCCCACCCTCCTCCCACCGTCCAGAGATAGTTTAATTCTATCTGTTATTTTTGTCAAATAAAGCATTATTAAGTCCATCAAAAAAGTTTCCTGTTGTTCTTAAAAGTTCTTTATTTTTGTTTTTGAAAATTACCAAAGGGACTTGCCTAACTTTCATTTCTATTGCTTTTTTCATTGCTGGGTCGAACTCAAATGGGAAAGTGTCATCAAAAAGAAAAGTGTTCTTCAAAGCCCCTTCCTTCAAATTTTGAACCCTGTCCACTAAATAGCCCCTTACTACCACTTCAGGGTGTCTTGTAAGAAATTGTTTTAGTTCTCCAATTGCCTGTTTATTGTTTTCTTTATCTTCCAGAGAGATAAACACATAAAGTTGATATTCTGCTGTTTCAATTTCCTTTTCTTCTCCTGCTTTCTGTATAGCAGTGTCTTCCTCACACTCTTCACATCCTTTCCCGAACTCAAAAAACTTAACAGGAGCATTAAAATACTTCACATCTTTTTTCTCTTCTGCTCCAAATACAAAAGAAAACAGACAGAGAAAAATAATTATAAAATACAACAACTTACTCTTCGCCAATACATCCATAAATATTCTCCCGTAGGACTTGTCCTCCCCCCCTCCCAAGAGAGAGGGTTGGTCCCAATAGTAAGACACCCACTTGGTTTAGGAAACAACATCATTACTTTGTCATCTCGCCCAGCAGACCAAGTAAGAGGAAAAATTTTTACATGATTAAAACTAATTAAAGACGCATTACTCACAGCTCTAAACACATCTCCCGCACTCCCTACTACTTCACTTTGATGAGTTAAGAATCCTGTTCTTGGGTAAATGGGACCCCAATACCGCATACAGGTAGGAGGATTAACAGGAGAAACGCAAGCGATGTTAGTTATAATTTTAGGCAAGTGGATAATACTTTCCATCGTGCCAAATCTCCACTCCATAAAATCAAGTTCAGAAAAATACTTAAAAAACCCCAAAGCCCCCCAATCAGAAAAACTACCCATACACCACAGTCCGCCATAGAAAAGTCCAAGCAGGTTTTTAAGAGGGAAGTCATAGACATGCACTTCATTGAATTGTAATTTTGCCTGCGTTGTTTCTTGCGAACCACTTGTAATAGTAGTTCCAATAAGAGATTTCAAACTCTGTTGAGCGATACTACTAACTGTTTCTCCAACAAAAGGGACAACACTTTCACCAGGATTTTTGACGGTCTCTACCAGAAGTTCAGGACGCCAGACCTTGATTTTAAGACCAACTCTTGGGGGGTGTCCCCTTACACAAAGCCCAACAATTTCAAATTTCACGCAGTCCAGAAATTGTGAAGGATTCCAAATGACATCAAAAGGAACTTCTGTTGCCCCTGCCTGTCCGATAAAAAGAATAAAAAATAAAAAAAGAACCAGTAAATTTTTATATTTTAACAATTTACACACCCCCTTTTCAAAAGAAAAATTCCTAAACCAACCAGAAAAATTCCAACAACTATTTTGAATTTTGCCAACCATTTTTCGTCCCAGCCAGAAAAGAATTTTTTACCCTGTGAGACAATAAAACACCCAGCAATTAAAGGCAACACAAAACAGATATTGTAAATAAAAAGAGAGAGAATTGCCTTTTGTTCTCCAAGAGCCACGAAAGAGTAAATGACAGGTAGATATACCTGCCCTGTACAGGCACTTTCTAAAAGAGAAACAACCACGCCTAAAACGAAAAAAGAAAGCATCGTCTTTTTAGAAAGCCCCGCTTTGATAATAAGAGAGTGTATCCTGCCTCTTGTTTCTTTTGGGAGAGAAAGTTTTGACTGCGAAGGTTTCTTTCCAAAAATATGAGCCAGTCCTAAAACAATAACTGCCCCTGCGACAATTCTGGTAGTGATATTTGCTATTTTAGGGGAGACAATTTTTTCAAGTAGAAAATACCCCCCAATACCAAGAGCAAAGTAAGTGATAAATACACCGAAAATAAACCAGACAGCAGGAATAACAACCTCTCTCTTGGTGGAAAGAAACGAAAAAAGAAAAATAATAACGGCAAACGCACACGGATTTATACTATCAACAAGTCCACCTAAAATAGCAACTTTCACAGTCCCTCCTTAATAATTAAGGTGTCTTTTTGAATTTCAATTACAGCAGGGTAAGAGGTGATTTTGAAAACCTCTTTCCAAACCCCATCGTCCATTACAATCCCGGTGGGAAAGTTTAATTTTAGTTCTTCCTTCATCTGCTTTATCTCCTGTAAATCCTTGAAATTAACACAATACCCATAAGAGAACTTCTTATCACTCTGGAAAAATTTTCTTGATACATCATCAACCCCAAAAATTACAAACTTTGTCCCATCAGGGAAAGTAGTTTTTCCTTGTAATTTAATCTGATGTGTTTTTGGAGTTTGAGCAATTGCAAGAGATGTCTTGAAAGAAATTTTTGGTTGTTCTAACTTCACTTCTGGTTTTGGAATTGGAATACTTTGGAAATAATTTAAGTTGTCCTTTGCTATTTTTTCGGGGTCAATATCTCTCCCGAAAAGAATCCCGCAGAATAAGAATAACAACAGAAAACATCTTTTCATACTTTGATTTTATCATATTTATGTTGGTTGTCAAGAAATACTTGACAGGTTTTCTTTTATGTTGTAAATTAAATATCAAATGACAGAAGAACAGGTAAAGGAATTAGTAAAAACCAAGAGAGAAGAACTTTCTTCTCTCTTGCCAGAGGAAATAAAAAAGAAAGCAGAATTTTGCATTGATAAAATCTATTCTATGCTTTCTTTTGAGACCCGGGCCTTTGGGATAGATTTTCTTATTGATTTCTTTAAGTTTGTCTATGACTTGCCTGCCGCTCCTGAAATCGATTATTTCGGCGCCCACCATCAACAGAAATTCGGGTTGTTTCTCCACTCCCTGGAAGTATGTATGGAGGCACTGAAAAGAACCCAAGACAGGTCTTTTATCAAACAAAAAGATGGAATCTTCTTTTCAGCGACTTACTATACAACTAAATACGCAATTGAGTATGTTATTTTCCTCACCTCTCTCTGCCACGATATAGGCAAAGTCCTGACCTACAAAGTTACAAACAAAACACAGAGAACAATCCATAAACCCTTTTTGATGTCTTTATATGATTTCAAAAAAGGAACGGAAGACACGGAAATAGAAGTGGAATTTACGCCTTACGACCATAAGCATTTTTCTCTGGTTTTATTCTGCCTGCTTACGGAATCCGATTTGAAATTTATAACAGAACCGAAACCCACGCAGGGATATTCCCTTGATGCGCTGGAATATTTTTTTGATATTCTATCCGGGGAAGGAGAAACGGAGTTCGGAAGGGAGATTTTAGGTATTCTCCGCGAAGCAGATAAGGCGTCAGTTGTAGAAAACATCAGGGAAGAAGAACCTGAATACATTTTAATTAAACAATTTTTACAAAAGAAGTATAGAGAGTATTACGATAAAAAATTGCTATTTAAGGGAGAGGAATATACTGCCCTTTCTTTTCCTTTTGTCATAAAGGAAATTATCCGAAATGTCCTACATATCCGAGTAAGAGAAGAAGACAGAATATCAAATTCTATTCTTGAAAAAGTTATTTCTCTTTTAGAAGAGCACATAAATTATTCTCCTGAAAAATCCTATTTATTTCTCCTTAAACATAAATCAAAAGGTTTATCGCAGAGAAGGGTTTTGCTTCTCAAAAACGATTTTTTGGATAGCGTGCCAGCCTCTTTTCCAGAAAATCTTTCGGAATGGGAAATCATCTCCCGGGAGACACAACAGGCAGAAGATAAGGAAGAGGATATAATACCAGAGGAACCAGAAAGCACTGCCCCACCCCCCATACAAAAAGAACTGCCAGGCGAGGACGAGAAACAAAAAAAGATGTATGACTATTTCAAAAGTATTCCAATTGTGGAATGCTCATCAATTGCCGAAATAAAGGCAAACAAAGACAATAGAAAAGCAATTATTTTTAAGACAATACAGGCTGTATTCCCTACCTTTGATTCTGATATGCTCACTTCTTTTTTAGATAAACTCCAAAAGGAAAAAGAAACAAGGGAGAGGGAGGTGAAATAAGAAATGGAACAGGAAATATATCGTAAAAGACTGGTTTTTTTGTTCTTTACTTGCCTTTCTTTTTTGTTTATTTTCTGGTGGTATCTTCCTGTGTTGAAATACATTCAATACACAGGAATAGTTTTTATTCTTGAAGGGGTGCTGTTATTTTCTGTTCTCACACACTTAAAAAAAACCGATGAAGAAAAAGAGTTCCTTGAAGGCTTTAAGCAAATAGTGCCAATAGAATTAGCGAAAAACAAACTACCTTTGATAAAAGATGGTCTTTATCTCGGAGAAGGTTTTATCTGGGAACAACGACATGCAAAATATGTCTACGAAAAAATGAAAGATGATTTAACGAAAACGTTAGCGCAAGTCAAGGTAGGAAAAGACACAGATTTAGGAGGGGTGAACTTCCACGCAGTAGAGAGAGAAAAAAAGGACATAATTATTCCTAAAGCAGAGTTTTCGGGGCATTGTTGTATTGTTGCCACAACAAGAGCAGGGAAAACTACCCTTCTTCGCAACATTGCTACTCAACTAATCAGAGCAAAAGAGCCAGTGGTAATTTTTGACCCGAAAGGGGAACACTTTTTACTCAATAGCATTTTTGAAGAGACGGTCAATACCTATGGAACAGCAGAGAAATTTTCTTTTATCTCTTCTGCTTTCCCGCTTACAACAGACACCTTCAATCCCTTTCGGACCTTTGTTAATATCTCTGATATAGGAGATAGAGTGGCAAGTGTTTTACCACAAACAGGTGATTCTGCTCCATTTACCAGTTATTCTTTCTATATGGTAGATGTCATTACTCGCTGTCTAGTCTATTTAGGAGAAAACATAACTCTGTCCAACCTGAAAGGATATTCCCTTTCTCCTGCGGAGTGGAGAACTCTTGGATTAAAAGTTTTTCAAAAGTTTTTTAATCAGAACAATCTCCAAATCAAAGAAAGGCAAGAGGAAGCAGGGGGAGATGGTAAAAAACCCTCCCTTCTGGATAACTACAAATACTCATATTTTATCTATAAAAAACAGGGGTATTTTAATGAAGTAATTGAAAATCTTTTAGGTATTTTGGAGCAACCCAGAGAACATTTACAAAAAATGACCTCTTCTCTTATCCCTTTTTTCTCTCTCATTTCTTCTGATGAGAAGCCTATAATTTTTGCCCCGGACCGTCCAAGTTTTGAATGGGGGAAAATAACGGACAAAAGGGTAGTTTATTTCTTTTTCTCCTCTTTGGAGGCAGCAAAAACAGTGCCCTTGGTTCTAAAACTCGCTCTTCAATCCCTTATTTCTTTTGTAGGGAGGCGACAGGTAAGAGGAGAGGGGGGACAAGAACCGATTTGGCTCTTAATAGATGAGTTTGGGCAGATTAACTATCCTGAATTTGCCGACCTTTTAGCCCAAGCAGGAAGTTCGGGATTAAAGGTGATAATGGCTATGCAGTCTCTCTCTGACCTAGAAAAGTCCATCTTTGGTTCTGCAGGGGGGAGAACCGTCGCACAGAGGATTCTGGATAACACAAATACCAAGATATTCCTGCGAAACACAGATAATAACACGGCCCGAAGGTTGGCAGATGATATTGGAAAAGTAAGTATCCCGGAGGTTTCTCGGCAAACAACATATCGGCCAGAAGACCTTGATGTGGGGTATGATGTAGGGTATCACATATCAAAAAATTATAAAGACAAATACCTGCTTGACCCCGCTTGGACCCAGGCGCTTCCCAAAGGGGAAGCGTTTGTTTGGACATCGGGAACATTATTCAAAATCAAGGTTCCAATTTTAGATAGGCCAGAAAAGATACTTCTTACCAAAGAGGAGTTTGCCGTAAGGGGCACTTCGGAAGGACTATTAGCAACAAAGGGAGAGGAAAGGGGTGGTAGATGTATAATAAAATCAAAGAAAAGATGTTATGTATCTTGGCAGGGTTAATGATGTTAGGTGTAGGGTTGTGGTATGTCCTGCCTTATATGTTAGTGATGGGACAAAAACCTGATATTGAATCCAAAATACAGGAGGATACTCTCGCTCTTTATAATCAAGTTTCTGCCCTGTCTCAAAGCAATACTTTTGTCAGGCAGTATTTTACTAGCTGGATAAAAGAGTGGCAGAAGTTCCAGATAAAGCAAAGAGAAAGAAAAACTGTTGTTAAAGAAAAAGAAGAGGGAAAAGGTAAGGAACTTGAAATGTTAACCTACACAAAGAAACAGCAGGAGAAGATAGATACCAGTGCGCTTGCTGGATATATTGCGCAATACAGAAAACTAAAATTATTCTTCCTTGTTTTTTATGCTCCGGTGATACTTATCACGCTTTTCTATGCTATTTTATTAGCAGTTATCAAGAGAACGGAGATGACAGAAAGGATGCAGCCCACCTCCGAAAACTTACAGAAATTTGGCTATGTAGGAGTGCTTCTAACATTGACAGGGTTTTTCATTTTCTTTGTTGTATGTCCAGAAGTCCTAATGAAAAACACGATAAATATCTCATTGCCAGTAGGAGTTTTAACCTTCCTATTAGCAGTATCAATTTATCCGGTAGTAGCAAATATGCCTCAAACCCAAGAAACAACGCCGGGAAAATGAGAAAGGAGGTTAGAAGAATATGGAAGTAAGAGAACTTTTAGGTAAGACGAGTAAAGAGTTAAAAAAGATGGGAAAGGCAATAAAAGAGGGGTTAGAGAGAACAGGGACCCCCGCAGAAAAAAAGGTTATGAATAAAGACCTGCAACAACTTATTTTAATCAACAGAGTGATAAATATAAAAGGAGTAAAAGAGGTGCTATTAGAAAACGCTTCACCCGTCCAAATCTTGGCAGGACTAAAAGACGAAGAGATTTTCTTCCTTGTGAATAATATACTTTTCCTTCAAAACGAAGGGGAGGAAAAGTTAAATAGAAAAATTCAGGACTTCTGGAAAACCGCAAGGCACGAGAAAGACATCAGGAAACAATTTTCTGATTTTCTTGCCCGGCTTAAAGAACACCCCTATAACGAAGTATACGAACAGGGGTGGAGGGTCCTGAAAGTAAATTCACCAGAAGGGAAAAAAATGGCAGGGCTATTAGCCCATTTTGAACAAATAATGGAGAGAAGGTTTAAGAACAGGGATTTCTTTGCTCTTGCTCCTGATGAAATAGCAAAATTTACACAAATCAGACAGGAAATAACCACTTTAACAGAAAAATTCAGGAAATCACTAAAAGAATTACAGAACTATGACCGAAACAGGAGGGGAAGATGAAAAAGATAATAGTTTTAGGGTTGCTTTTTGCTCCATTACTTTTTGCTGAAACGAAACAAAAAACTTCCGTGCCTGCCTCTACCAGCGAAATAGAAAGACAATTGCTATCTTTACAACAGCAAATAGCAATAGAGAATAAGAGGAATGAACTCCTAAAAATAAGAAAAGAGAACACACAGATAGAAAAGGAAATGAAGCCAGAGCAGGTGGTAATACAACAACAACCTGCCTCTGCTTCTCAAGGTCCTTCTCTGCCTCCCTATTCTTATATTTCCTCTTTTCCGGAACCAGAAAGAAACATATCTATGGTCGGGGAATTAGAGTTGGTAGGTATTTCCGGGAAGAGAGCAATAGCGAGAGAGGGGGAAAAATATTTTTATCTTGCAGAGGGACAGGAGATAAAAAATTGCAAGATAATCAAAATAGAAGGGGACGGAGTATATCTGAAAGATCCACAGCAGAAAATACAATTTATTGGGCTTACCTACAAGAAGATTTTGCCCCCCCCAGAGCAGGCAATACAACAACAACCTGTAAAACAACAGGAGACAAAAAAATAATGGAAAAAGAGAGAATTGGGGAGATTCTGTTAAGAAAGAAAAAGGTCTCATATCCTCAACTCCAACACGCCTTAAATATAAGAAAGACAACAGGCGACCTGTTGGGAGAGATATTAAAGAGAATGCATCTGGTTTCAGAAGAGGATATTATTGAGGCGCTTTCCGAGCAATTCAATGTCCCTGTCTGGTCAGGGAGCATTGACAAGATATGCTTGGAGTTAATTCAAAAAATAGGGATAGATAATTGCCAAGCAGGTGGGATTTTACCTGTTCAAAACGGTAAAGGTCCTGTCTTAATTATCTCGGCTCCCAATGATGAGGCAATTACAAATGTTATATTGTCCCATAATCTTTTCAATTTAGAGAGATTTCTTGCCCCGCCCTCTGTTATTTCAGAAAACCTAAAAAGAGTAATTCCAAAGACAAAAAGACAAAGCAAAATAGAACAGCAAGTCCAGAAATTGCAGGAGAAAGGGGTAAGTGGGGGGTTATTACCAGAGTTCGCTCAATTTATTTTAGAAGAGGCGATGTTAGAAAATGCCAGCGATATTCATATTGAGCCGTCTTCCGAAACAACTGATATAAGGTTTAGAATTGATGGAATTTTAGTTCCTGTGGTGTCTCTTCCAAGGTTTTTTCACGATAATATCGTCAATGTTTTCTACTCTAAATCTGATATTACCCAGTCCGAATTTGTGAAATATCACGACTCAACCTTTTTTTTCCCTTTTTCAGGGACGGAAGTAGATGTTCGGCTATCATCACTTCCTTCTGTCTTCGGGGCAAGTTTAGTTTTACGGTTGCTTAACAGAAACAAAACAATAGTTCCTTTGAAAAATTTAGGATATAGGGAAAGACACTTAAAAGAAATAGAGAAGATGATACAGAGACCAGAGGGACTTATCGTTTTTACTGGCCCAACGGGAAGTGGAAAAACCACTTCTCTTTATTCTATTCTTTCTTCTATCCGTTCAGAGGAAATAAAAATAATCACCGTGGAAGACCCCCCAGAAGTGGAAATTCCCGGTGTCGTCCAATGTTCTATTAACCAGAAGGCAGGGATTAAATATGCTAATGCCCTGCGGGGTTTTTTACGGCACGACCCAGATGTTATCTTGGTAGGAGAGATTAGGGACGAAGAAACAGCAGGCGAGTGTATAAGAGCAACTTTAACAGGGCATCAAGTTTTCTCTACGCTCCACACTTATTCTGCTATCTCCTCCACGCTCCGCCTAAACGATTTAGGAGTTCAGTTCTCCTATATTGCTATGGTTTTAACAGGGGTGGTTAACCAGAGGTTGGTAAGAAAACTTTGCCCTTTCTGTAAATCTCTCGTTCCTGCTCCGGAAAAGTATAAGGGCTTTATCGGACAGGAGACATATTCTTCTACTGGGTGCGAGTATTGTTTTGGTGGCTATAAAGGGAGAATGCCTGTTGTGGAGACATTATGGATAGATGAGAAAATGAGAAAAATGTTAGAGAAAGGCAAGATAGAAGAACTGGAAAAGTATGTCATAGAAGAAAAAGGAAATAGAACACTTCTTGAAGACGCCCTAGAATTAGTAAAAGAAGGGGTAACAAGCATAGAGGAAGTGGAAAGAGTAGTAGGGGGGATTCTGTGAGACTTAAAATTCTAACTCCGTTTTCCGAGATAGAGGAAAGAGAAATAAAGAGTGTTGCTGATATAGACCTTCTCAAAGAACAGGGATATACGATTTTAGAGAGGAGAGGAATTGCTCCTAAATTCAACATCAAACTTTTCAAACTCTCTCCTAACTTTCTGGCTAACTTTTTTAGGGACCTATCTGGATTTGAAAGTGTAGGGATTCCTCTCTTACAGGGCATTGAAGAATTATTGAAAACAACCACAAATAGAAATGAAAAGAGGATTTTGTCAGAGATAAAACACCATCTTCCAGAGGGGTTCCATTTATATCAAATCCTCGCTGATGTAGGTTTTCCAGAGGAAGCAGTTTCCTCTGTAAAGGTGGGGGAGACAGGGGGATTTTTAGGAGAGGCGTTTGAGCAACTTGCTTCTTACTATGAGCAGGTAGTCTCTTTTCAGGGGAAAATGAAGACTGCTTTCATCTATCCTGCCTTTGTTCTACTCCTGACCTTTATTGTTGCTACGGGTATTTCTATTTTTGTTGTTCCTAAAATAAGAGAGTTCTTAATTGTAATTCCTAACCTGCCTAAAATGACATTGTTCTTCCTTTCCCTAACCAACATCTTGTCAAAAGTGTGGTGGTTGTTTCCAGTTGCTATAATTGGTATATTCCTTCTTGTGAAATGGGTTTTCCAGAGCGAAAAAGCGACCAAAATAATTGCTACCCTCTGGAATACAAAAATGTTTTCCATAGTCAAAGAGAGAATAATGGCACAGTTCTTTTTGGAACTTTATATGCTTCTGAAAAATGGTGTGTCTTTACAGGAAGCGTTAGATATAGTAGAGGTGAATAATAGGTATTTCGCAAACATAATACAGAGAGTGAAAAACTCTCTTATAACGGGGTTTTCCTTTGCCGACGCTTTGTCAAAAGAAGGCGTGTTTCCCTCTTTTGTAGTGCAGACAATAATGAAAGGTGAGACAACAGGGGGTCTTGTTGATTATTTGAAAAGGGTTGCGGACTATTTCCAAAAACGGCTGGAAAATTTTCAAAAGGTTTTTGGGGAGATGATAGGGCAGGTGTTAGTGGTTATTGTTGGCGTAGTAGTGGGAGTTTTTGTCGGGGTATTTCTCTTTTCAATTTATGGTGTTTTACCAAAAATATCAGGTGGTATTACTGGGGTAATGCCTAAATAAAAAAGTGTGGGAACAGGAGAAAGAGATGGGAAGAAGAAAACTGAAAAAAGGGGAAGGTGTAAGCGAAGGGAGAATCTACCTGCGTGTCCCTGCGGCTTTGAAAAAAGAGATTTTTGAGAAAGCAGAGAGAGAAAAAACAGCAGTAACAGACTTAACGAGAGGAATTCTACAAGTATTTATGAATTATTGGGAGGATTTAGAGGAGAAGGAAGGAAGAAAAGATTTTTACAGGGTTGCTTCCCGTTTAACCAAAGGGGACAAAGATAAATGTTCACAAATACTTGACAAAAATAAAAAATAGGGGTAAAATAATAAAAGGAGGAAAATGGATATACAGAAAATAGAAAGAAAGATAAAAGGAATTGCTTTAATAATAATGATTTTAGCAGGAGTGTGTAGAGCAGAATATAAATTTACCCCTTATATAATGGAGACCCCAGACGGAAAGGATATAGAGATTTGCACCCGGATGATGGGTTTTGTAGATGAAGATGAATACCTTGATTTTTTGGGGGTCGTTGCTGGCCAGAATTATATTTTCTGGGGAAATAACTATTCGGATAAGATTCAGTATGAAAACACTCTTCTCCCTGCTACTGGGCCATTAGCAGATATTGACAGGGATGGGAAGGTAGATATTGTTTTTGACGAAGAAACAACAGATAAAAATAATGTTTATGTCAAATATAATTTAGGAAATAGAGAATTCTCTGACCCTGTTTTAATTCTCTCTATTCCTACCAATGAAGAATGGGGAAGGTTATTCCCTGAAATTCTTGATGTAGATGGTGATGGGAATTTAGACCTTATTTTTTATCACCCCGTAGATGATTGTTTTACTAATATCTATTGGGGCGATATGAATAATGAGTTTTCTCCTGACAGGCATACTAACTATTACGCTTCTCGTATTATGGCTTACCCTTGGTGTGATGTGAATAATGATGGGAAAATGGATTTTATTACAGGAAACCCTGTTTTCACTTTTGAAGCACGGAGGGTTTTTGTCCAACAGGAAGACAAAACATTTTCCCAGGTTTCTACTTTACCCAATGCCATAAAGACCAGACAAGTCGTAGATGTTAATGGAGATGGGAATTTAGATATAGTGGGAGATTTTCAAGATGGGTTAGTAGATAGATTTGTGGTTTTGCCTGGTAAGGGCGATGGGACTTTTGATACTCCGGTTGAGTTATTTTCAGAACAAGGAGACGGAGATGACGGGACTGATTATTTGTCTTTTTCTCTTTGTCTCTGCGCTCCTTCTGATTTTGAAGGAGACGGTAAAACAGATTTAGTGATAACGAGAAGATATAAAAGTAATTACAAACAATATCTTCTCACAATAGACAAAGATTTGAACTACCAACTTACAGACCTGAACCAAAGTATAGACGGAGCAGTAACATCTTTTGAGGATTTCAATGGTGATGGGTATCCTGATTTTACTACCAGTGGGGCTGATGGTTGGATTATGTATTTTGGGAGTGAGGCAGAAGACGACGACCCACTCCCACCTCCCCCCGCCCCTCCCAGTGGCGGTGGAGGCGGTGGTGGTTGTTTTATAGCAACTGCCTGTTTCGGTTCTTATGACCACCCTTTTGTAAAAGTGTTAAGACAGTTCAGAGATGAGTGCCTATTAACAAATAAAGTAGGAAGTGCTTTTGTTAGATGGTATTACAGACATAGTCCAGCAGGGGCAGAATTTCTTAATAAATATGTTGTCTTGAAAGTCCCTGTTCTTATTTGTCTGCTTCCTGTTGTTTTAGGTGCTTTTCTTTTACTTCACCCCTATCTTATAGTTTGTGTTGTGGGATTATGGGGTGTAGTGAAAAAAGAAAATTATTATGGAATTGTTGACAATAAAAAAAAGTAGTATAATAAAAAGAGGAGGAAAATTATGGTGTCCCTAATAATAAGATTGTATATTGGAATTTACAGGTTCTTTTGGCGGTTGTTTTTGTTTGTTTTTGTCGCACCTTTTTCAAAAACATACAGGCGATACGCTATCGCTTACTATCGCCCCTTATGGATTGCTTTGAAGTGGGTCTTTTCTAACCTCGCTGTTTTGATTGTTTTGTGCTTCCTCTTTCAGTACAATATCTTTCTTGGTGTGCTTTTTGTCATTGGTGTTGTTACCTACCATATCCAAAAGATGAGGAAGAAAAAAATTTCCTGTGTTTCCCAACAAGGTTTCACTCTTTTGGAATTAGTTATCGCAATGTCAATTTCTATGATTATTACTCTTGGCACAATAGGATTTGCCAGAGGGATAAATGCACAGAAAAACACAGAAAGAATAGTAAAAGAAATTGAGAATATTCAAAATGCCTGTCTTAAAATGGCAAATGAGAAAACTTCTTTTACTATAGACGATTTAGTAAGACAGGGATTCTTAAAAACAAAAGCAAGTTTTACAGGTAGCGAGTATTCAGTAAATGCAGATGGAAAAGTATTTAGCATAAGTGCTTCTCTACCTGTAAAAGGTTTTTTGGTTAAGGAATTTCCACAACCCATTCAGTATTATGAGTCTTCTTGGCTTGGGAAAAAATATTGTGGAATTACTGCTTCTTATACCTTACCCAGAGGTTATAGAAGTATAGCAGACAAAAATTGGTATGGATTTTAATTTTTAATGGAGGTGGGAATGAGAAACAGAACGAGTAAGAAGGGAATTACGCTTGTGGAAACAATCGTGGCTTGTGGAGTAATTACCACTCTTATGCTTGGGACAATTCCTCCCACTGCCAAGATGATAAGACAAAAGGTGGCTCAAACAACAGCCCAAGAAATGATAGAAGTTCAAGAGGCAGAGAAAAACTACTGGATTGACCAGTTGAATACAAATGGAACAGGACAATGGGCAAGTAGTATTTCTACTTTACAAACCGCAGGGTATCTTCCTTCCACTTGGAACGCAAAAAATCTTTTTGGTAATAACTACACAGTGTCTACCACTGCTTCCACCTGTTCAGTTCAGACAATCATTCCCAAAGGATTGGAAGGAGTGGTTCAAACCCACTGTCCGCAGGTAAATGTAAGTTATTCCGGAAATAATGCGACTGTTTCTTCTACTATTCCAGTTCCCGGACAAGAACCCACTATGGAATCTATGCTTCATAGAACAGGAGACGCCAGATTTAGAATAGCAGAAGAACCTGTGGGGAGCAAAAAGTATCTGGTAGCGGGGACTGATTTAACAGAAGTAGAAAATGAAATAAAAGCAGGGTTAGAAGAAAAACCTGATATCTATATCAAAGAATTAAAAACCCAAGGGATTTCAAAAAGTGGGTGGTTGTCTGATGCGAAATTTAAACCCCCTAAGGGGAGATATACAGGAGATAGTGTTAGTATAGAAGTGGGGGTTTCACAATCGGCGTCTGTTACTGCTCGTATGCCCGGAGGTTCTGATTCTCTTTTAACGAAAACATCTGGAAGCGTCGGAGTATCAATGTTGATGCTCCCAGTAATAATATCTGCAGAATGTTTTGTGACAGGAGATACCCCCCTTACTGAGGTATGGGGTTTTTCATCCTATCCTCCTCTCCCCACCCCCACGTATAGAGTTGGCTGGATATCTGCTCAATTGATTGATGGTAATTATACTGTGAGTTTTTTTCCTGATATTAACGGAGCATATCTTTGTACCGGGACTTATACTCTGAAAAGTAGCGTAGAAGGAATAGAATGGCTGTTAGATTAAAAAAAAACTTCAACAAAAAACGGAGGTAATACAATGAAGAAAGAAGTAAGTAGTAGAAGTAAAAAAGGGTTCACTTTGGTAGAATTGATGGCGGTAATAGGGGTAATTGGTGTGCTTATGGCGGTGGTGCTTGTCGGAGCATCTTCTTCAAGAAAAACAGCAAACATCTCAACAACAGCACAACAAATACAACTTATTTATTCCGCCTGTCAATCTTGGTTAGGAAATGGGAGAACAGCATATACGGGAATTTCTCTAAATGCTTTACAAGCCGCTGGGTATTTGCCTGCTACCTTGAATAATCCTTATGGAGGGACATATACCGTGGCGGTTAACGCCACGGATGCAACACAGGTAGATGTTTCTCCAACAAAAATCCCTGACCAAGCAACTCACGATGAAATTGCTTCTGCTTTAAGCAGTATCACCAAAAGTGCGGCTTATACTGCTTCTTCAAAAACATCAAAATTTACTTTTTAGAAAAAGGGGTCTAAAATGGGATTAACTCCAATAGACACCGGATACACTTATGCGGGATATGTGATAGCAGGTGCGATGATGAGTTATTTTCGCCCCCTGTTTATTGCTGTTGCTATTGGAAGTTTAATATGGATGGTCTATCACTCCCTCTTACAAGGTTCCGCCAAACCAACCCTTACCTATTTCATCACTCTTTTTCTTCTTGTTAGTGTTTTTATGCCTTCTGTCTCCCCTCCTGCTCCTGTTTCAGCGGCGCAGGGCAAAGAAGAAATATCTTCTCAACAGGTAGCACAGCAAATTTTAGGTAGTAAATATGGAGGACAAACCTCTGCAGGCTTGGTCTGGATAGGGCGACTTTTGGATTCTTTCGCCATTACAGCAGCAAAGTTAATAGAAAGCGGAGGAGCAGTTGAAGCAGATGGGAGAGTAGTGGGAGGTATTCCTTTTCTCTATACAAGGGCTTACACCGAAATGATGGGGAATAGAATAAGGTCCCCAGAAACAAGAGAAGAATTTGTAGATTTCTTTGGGACTTCTTATGCAGATGCCCTACAAAGGTGGGAAAATGCTGGAAAGCCTAGTCTTGGTATAGGGAAGTCCACTCTTTACCCAGGGGATATTATTGATAAGTATGGGACGCCAGAAGATAGAAACAAATGGAAGGGGATAGAAGAAAAAATGAGCCAGGATTTTCAGAAAACCAACAGTGGTACTGATGGGTGGTGGGCTCGTGTCCTCCGAAGATTTGATAAGAGAAGGTACATAATCAACACCGTGAAAAATGAATTAGCAGATGACGAGACGGTTAATTCTATAAGTGAGCGCATTCTAGCTAACTCTACTTATTCAACCGGGACAAAGAATAAAATTGCCCGGGCCTTTCAGACCATTATAGGAAAGGGTCCTTCTGTTTTTCTTTCACATCTTGCTTCGGCATTAGGATATATCCTAACAAGTTTAATTTTGCCTGCCCTTCCGATGATGCAAGGGATGTTAAACTTAATGGTCTTGGTAGCGTTCCCTTTTGTGTTTTTATTTTGTTTGTTTCCTCATAACTTTGCAATTCTACCAAAATACTTTTTAACGCTCCTCTGGGTGAAATCTTTGACAATAGCGTGGGCGATAGTAAATTGTTTCCAGAACTTTGGCTGGGTGTTTGCTTCTGCTGGTGGAGAAACTACATTGTCTTGGGCAGTTGGTAGTGTGCCTATTTTAGGGACATTAGTAGGGATTACGGTATTGCCCGCTATTTTCTTTAAGATAATAGCAGAGGGGCTTTCTTACACTTCCGATTTTATGGGAAGCAACATAATAAATAGAGGGGGACAAGGAGTGGGGAAAGCAGGAGAAAAAGCAGAAAAAGGATTAGAAGGGGTATGAGAAAAGAAAGTATAATTTTTATATTTCTGTGTTGTTCCGGGTTAGTAGCAGGGGAGAGTTTTTTCGGGTTTGATAAAGTTAGGTTTTTTCCTGATTTCCAGGAAGAAACAAAAAAGGAAACAGATAATATGATAGAGGAAAGTATCTTTGCTGAACCTATTGTCGGACCAGATGGAAAAACCAGAATATATGTCCCACCCCGGCAGGTGTTAGAGTTTCTTAACTCTCCCACCAAAGAAAAAGCAAAAGCATATCTTGACTGGAATAAAGAAAAAATAAGTAAAATCGTTCAGGCACAGCAGGTTTTAGAAGATGTGGCAAGGGAGGAAAATCAAAAAGCAAGCGGGGCAGAACAGGGAAATAAAGGTGGAGTGGAAGAAAAAACAAGTAATGTTCGTACCATAGCGAAAGAAACAACAAAAACTACTACCACCAAACCAAGGGTTTCAAAAAAAGAAGTAAGCGTGGCTCTGACACCTGATTGTAAGTATTGTAATGCCCAACTCTTTGTGTTAGAAGCGTTCAAAAAAAAATACCCTTTTCTTGACCTGAAAATTGTTTGGTTTGGTGATAGAAATAAAAAACCAGCAACTTCTATTCCTGTGCTTTTAGGTAGGGAAGAAGATAAATCAAAAATAAGAAAATTTCCAACTTTCTTCTTTACTCTGGAAAATGGAGAAGTAGTAGCAGGAGAGGGCTTTGTTGATGGGAAGAACTTGGAACTTTTTTGTGAGAAGGTGGGTATCCTATGAAAACCTGTGATTGTGATTTTGTTTTGAAAAGAGGTGTGAATCTATTAGAAAGCAGAAAAGGACTTTGTAATATCTGTGAAAGGAATTCAAGTCAAACTTGTCCGTTTAATTTTAATAGAGAAGAAGGTAGAGTCTTGGAACATAAGGGGGCAATTAAAATGAAGAGAAAATATATTACTGTGGTGGGTCTTGGTCTTGCTGGTTTTTTATTCTTTTCCGCTTTTGTGTTTGCAGGAGACGAACAGGGCTATTCTTACAGAGGAGGATTTGATTTTCAACCAGATTACTACAAACTGCCACATGTTTCTTACTCCTATGGAATAGGAATGGGGTGTGAAGGATTTGATTTGGAGGGTAGTTTTAATTCTCTGCTTTCCGGAGAGGCAATGAAGAATTATATGCAGGGGGCTTTGCAGTCCGCTATATCAGCAGCACCTATGTTATTGCTTGAATACGCAAGTCCTACATTAGCAGACACGCTTAAACATTTTCAGAACCGCTCCCAAGAACTATTAAATCTCAACTATGTTACCTGTCAGGATATTATGGAAAAAGGGGAGGGTGTATTGGCAAAAATGAGGAAGGAAAATCAGGCGGGAACCGTTCAGCAATCTGGGGGAGGGGATTTAGTATCAACTATGCAGTCAACCGGGAAAGACACTACTCTTGGAAATATACCTGACTATTCTGGGAAAGCGATAGGGCAAGGGGGAGAGGTAAAGGTAGTGAAGGAAGGATTGTCTTGGGCAAAAGCACCGGAAAATATCCAAACGATTGGGACCAATGTTTTGGGAGATGTAATAATTCAAGGGAGTGGAAATATAAAGTATGTAGAAGCACAAAAAACACCAAACCAACTTTATGTTGAAGAAAGAAATACCTTTCAAAAAGATGTTTCTTCTGCGGTTAGTCGTTATATTTCATCAGGGAAAGTAAATCAGTCAGACTTGACTAAAATATCTTTACCTGCCTTTCCTGTGAATGAAATTCTCATAAAAAGTATAGGGGATATGCCACAGGCAAAAAGAGAAATAGCAACAGGGAAGTTGGCGTCAACTCTTGCGCATCTTAAACTGCTTTCTGAATTTAATGATTTGCATTTCTCTCTTTTGCGGGCCATGCAAAATCCTGTTATCACGCCTACAACAAAAGAGATATTAGAACAGAAGATTACTTTAACTGAAACAGCAAGAAAAAATCTCGCCTTGGAAAAAGAAACAGCAGAGGAGTATTTTTCCCGAACAGCAAATTCTATTATTGAGGAGGCAGAGACGGATAAAGCAAGAAGTTTTGGGAAGGCGATAGAAGCGAATAAGATACCTGAAAGCCCAACACGGAGTAAGTGGAACTGGGGAGGGGTGAAGATGGAATGAATTTAATTAAAAGAGTTATCGTCGGGTTAGTTGTGTTTTTAGCGTTTGGTATTGCGAGTGCGTCTGTGCAGAAGAAAAGTAGGAGCCTGCAACAGAATATAAAACAGATGGAGCAGGAAATCCCGGAAGAAACTATCTCTCAACCAGTTATCCTTTCCCAAGATGAGGTGGAAGGGAGGATAATTGAGAATTGGTTGAGAAAAGGGGGAATCTACAATCTTACGGTGACAGTAGAAGAAAATATCAGCCAAGAAACGCCCCCTATTGGGGAAATTAAAGGCAAAAACCTCATAATTAAGGTAGATGTGCCAAACGGAATAGAAAAAGCGGTGTTAGGGTGGGTAGAAGAGATAAGAAGGGGAAACCCAATGGTGCTGGTAGAAGGAGTGAAAATTATAGGAGGGGAAAAGGAGTCCACAATAGAAGTGAGTATGATAGTGTATGGGAGTTAGGTTTTTACCCGTCAAAACCCGTACCCGTCCGCTTTTATCCGTCATCTTTTCCCGTCTGCTTTTTCCCGTTGCGAGTGAGGAACGAAACGAGCAGTGAAAACATCCCCGTCAATCCCGTCCCTCCCGTTCCCGTCTGTCTTACCCGTTCCCGTTAGGTTTTGCTGGTGTATTGACAGGGAGAAAAAGAAAGGACTATATGGCTATATGGTAATAAGGCGATATGTCCATATGGGCATAGGGCTATATGGGTATATAGGCATAAAATAAGAGAAAGGAGGTGAAGAGAATGATAATAACCCTGGCAAATCAAAAAGGAGGAGTAGGGAAAACTACAACGGCGGTGAATTTGGCTGGGTGTCTGGCAGAAAGAGGAAAGAAGGTTTTGTTAATTGATTTTGACCCACAGGCAAATTCTACTACTCATTTGGGATATGTTCCTGATGAGGTGAAAGAAACGAGTTTAGATTTTCTTTTTGGCGAGAAGTTGCCTATTCTAAATTACCCGCTCTTGAAGCACCTCTTTCTTATCCCGGCGTCTTTATCTCTGGCAGAAGCAGAAATTAGACTGACGATGAAACCTATCGGGCGAGAAACTATGTTGAGTGAGGCGGTGGAGAAGATTCAGGGAGAGTTTGACTTTATCTTTATTGACTGTCCGCCGAATTTGGGCTTATTGACTACAAATGCGTTGTGTTGTGCGGATAAGGTTCTTATCCCTGTTCAGACACAATACTTGCCGATTGAAGGATTGAAAACACTGCTGGGAGTGGCAGAAGAAGTAAAAAGGAATACGAAGAAAGAAAAGTATATTTTGGGGATATTAGGGACAATGTATGCGAAAAGAGAGAAGGCGTGTCAAGAGATAGAAGAGGTGTTAAGAAAGACCTTTGGAGAGTTATTCTTTGACACCCTGGTCAGAAGGACGGTGTCAATTCAAGAGGCAAGTGCCAATAAGAAACCTGTGAATCTTTACAGTCCGGCGTGCTACGGGGCAAGGGACTATAAGAAATTTACAGATGAGTTCTTAAAAAGGATAACAAATGGATAAAAAAAGAAGAATACCAGAAGATATTAGGTTCGGACAGGAGAAAGATGTAAAGAGGGTGTGGAGTGCGTTAGTAGGAAGAGAGAGAAGAGTTCAGTTTAGGGTGCTTTTAGATGAGAGTTTGTATTCCTTTTTTCAGAGATTCGCCAGTGAAGTCCAGATAAAAAGAAAGTTAAATAAAAAGTATAGATTAACTCTGGGCGGAATGATAAGAATTGGGTTGAAGGTGTTAAAAAAGGTCTGCGAGAGTAATCCAGAAATCTTTGAAGAAGGAACAGAAGAGGAAATAGTAGCGAAAATAATGGTGAAAGTAGAGTGAGGTAATTTTCGCCGGATTTCTGGCTTGTTTCGGAAAACCGCCTCCCTACGGTCAAAATAAAACCACGAACTCCGGGCGGGGTGCTATAAGTTTTAGTGCGTGGTAAAGTGTGCCCTTTTTACTGTTTCCCCTTGTGGAACAAGGGGTTAGGAGTAAAAATATCACGTGTTACCACGAGGAAATATGCCGTGTTATTACCAACTCCCCCTGCCAGCCCCGCAGGGACCAGTCAGGTCTCTTCTTTTTTATCGGTTAACTATTTCCTTCTTATTGAGAAGGTCGGTGTTGATATTCTGGTTTCGTTAAGTGTCGGTGCTAATATCAAAACTCTCCTTTGGAGAGTTATCATATTAACAGCACCTTTCACAACTCCACAGAATATCGCCAAGTTAATCAATTTCCCGTTGGGAATTTCATTGACCTGGCACACACCTAAATAGATAACCTTATAAGAAGAAACCCTCTGCCTCTGCTTCCCATCTGTCCCCTAAAGGGGACGCCCTTTCCTCCTCCCCTTCACTTACTCACTGCTTTTTTAAGTTTTCCACCTGCTCTAAAAACAGGAACTTCTCTGGCAGGAATTTTTAATGTTGTCCCGGTTTGAGGATTCCTTCCAGTTCTGGCTTTTCTCTTTGCTACTTTGAAAGTCCCAAACCCCAGCAGGACAACATCTCTTTTCTTTTTCAGGGTATCTGTTATCGCCTGGAATGTCGCTTCTATGCACCCTTTTACATCTTTCTGGTTCAATCCTGTCTTCTTGACTACTTCTGTTATCAGTTCGCCTTTATTCACTTCTTCTTCACCTCCTTTTGTTTTTTCACCATACGATATTCTCGTAGAAACTTCTGTTCTCTATCTGGGTTATCTTGGTGTAGATAGTGGTGTTTAGAATTGAGGAGTGTCCTAACCACTCTTGTAATACGGTGATAGGAACGCCATTAAGCAGACAATAGACAGCAAACCCGTGCCGAAATGCGTGCGGGTGGCACTTATAGGAGAAGATACCCACTTTTTCGCCTATCTCCTTAATGAACTTCAAAGCATACCTACGAGAGAAAGGGAATAACTTACTGTCTGGTTTTATCCCGTAGTCAAGGCAGTAGTCAGAAATATCTGCTCTTAAACTATCGTTTATCGGGATTATCTTCTCCTGGTAAGGAGTATCGTTTTTTAAGGGTCTGCCTCTTTTCCTTATTTTATGTCTCTTTAAGTTGACTATTCTTATAGTTCTTTCTTCTCTGTGAACCATAGACGGCTCAAGCGATAACAACTCGGAAACCCTGGCTCCTGTCTGGAAAAGCGCCTTAATGAAAATATATTTTCTTCGGGCCGACTTTAATCTCTCTTTCTGGTTTGCCTGTTGTATCCGCCTTATATCCTCTTCCAACCACCCCAACATCTTATCCACCTCATCTTTTGTAATGTAGACAGGAATATGAGGGTGGGAAAGTGCTAATGAAAGGGACTGTTTTACTAAATTACTCATTGTTTCCCCCTTGTTTTATTTTTACCTGCCGGGTTATGTATTTTTTAAGTTTTTTACTTGGCAAGAATTTTAGAGTGAAAGTATCAGGGGTAGAATACTTCCCGGCTATCGGGTTGGTAAAAGACCGCCCTTTTTTCTTTACTAACACAAATTTACCAAATCCCGAGATATTATATTCCCCTTTACTTAAAACTTTCTCTAAAATTTCATCTACTACCAGTTTTTTTGCTATTTTTTCTATTTCGGACTGTAAAGTTTTTTTCATAGTCATTTACATTATACCTCTTTTTATTTTATTGTCAAGTAGTAAATGAAAAAAAGAAAAAAGACTTTTGGTAAAAGACATTTATTAAAATAAGGTAATTTAGTGAATTATTTCAGACAAGGGATACCCATCATACTGATTTACCAAAAAACCTGCCTTATTTTTCGTTTTTAGCCCATAGTTCCCAATAAGTAATGAAAGGGGAACTTTCTATATGGAAAATAAAAGGGAAACTGGGTGGTAATAAAAGCAGGAAGTGGGAGAAGAGTTCCCAAAATACTCCTTTTGAGAACTAAAAGGGAAAGGGGGGGCCTTTACCCCTTCGGTGAGAGAGAGGGACTCTTTTTTCTACTGTGAGGTTTCTTCTTTGAAGGGATTTTATATTCTTCTGCTTTCTCGTCTTGCCTTCTCTGGAAATTCACTTTTTCAGGTTGGTCTTTATATCTTCCCATAGCGGCCCCTAAAATCCTTTTTTGCTTTTTCTGTTTTTAATCCGCATAGGCATATCAAGTTTATTATGACATCTCTGACATAATGCAAGCAGGTTATACGGTTTATTATTCGTCTTATCCCCGTCAATATGATGAACTGTTAGCACTACTTTGTTCCCGGTTTTCCAATGCGGTTTTCCGTTTTCAGCATTGCATAATTCACAGCGATTCCCTGCTCTGTTTTTAATAATATCTCGTGATATAATTTTCCACTGCGGATGATACTCTTTGTAATCACAAGGCATTATTTATACTCCTTCTTTTTATTTCCCATAGTCCTCTTTTGTTTTCTCTTGCTTGTTTCTGTGCTTGTAATAACCGCTCTGCATATTTGACATCTGGCGGTACAGTATAGACAACAGCATATCCGTCCTGTATCAGAATCTCGTTTATCATCCTTGTTTTCTCTTTGTCCAGCCAGACATAGGCAAGTAGCCGTCCATATCTGTCTGTTTGCCTTACATCAAATTCCAAGTAGATAGTTTGTCCTGCCTTGATAAAATTCATTGCGTATTTTTTAGTCTGCTTACCTAACTCTATTATCTCTTCAATATCTTTACCAAATTGCCTGCTTTGTAATTCTGCTCTATTGTTTCTCTTGCTTTCAGGTGTGTCTATCCCTATTAACCTGACTGACTGCTTCTTTCCTTGATACCAGACTTTGTAGGTATCGCCATCTATTACATAGGCGATTTTAACAGGGACAAGGTTATCAGAAAAAGAGCAGGTAAACAAAAAGCAGAAAAACAAGAGAAGGATTCTTTTAAGATGGTTCATTTTGCCTCTTTTTTTGTTAGAAAACTTTACTTTTTGCTCTTCGCCACCCCTTGTGAAAGTAAAATAATTTCTGTCTGTTCTTTTCTCCCTTGTTTCGCTATCCAAGAAACCTCTACATCTCTGTAATTATCGTCTTTGATTAACCCTGCGAGTTTCAGCCCATTAAGAAGAGGTTGAAACCCGGCGTAATTATCAAGGTCCCTCTTTTTAGCGGTGGAAAAGTGAAAAATGATTTTAACTTTATTGTATTTTCCATTTTCTCTTTCACACCCCATTTTTCCACACACCCAGATGTATTTCTCCCACATATTATAGACTCGCTTTCTTTGGGACCAGTGCATCCGCAAAAGATAGTTCTGGCTGGGAGGGATTCCGTCAATTATGATTCTCTTTCTCATTTTTCCTCTCCCGTCCAAGGAATGCTTCCACTATCCACATCTACACTCATCACACCTAAATAATAATCAAAAAATCTTTTCTGTGTTTCTTTCTTATGCTGATAAACTATAAGCCCAGCAACAGCGAAAATCAGAAAAGAAAAAATAAAATATTGAATTATTTTCTTTTCTGTGCTATTCTTTTTTTGTTGAGACATTAAAAACCTCCTTGTTGAGGTTGCCCCCCTCTCTCTCTGCAAAGGGAGGGGGGTTTCTTTTATATCATTTTTTCTTTTTTTCTTCTTTCTCCGCTTCAAGTTCCAAATTTTCCAGTAGTCGTAAAATATCTTTTCCTAAAATCTTATATGCTTTACCAATTCTGACTGACTTTAACTGCCCTGATTTTAGGAAGTCCCGAATCCTTTCCCCGGAGATACCTAAAATCTGCCTTACTTCGCTCGCTGTATAGACAGCGTTTTCAAGTATTTCTATTTTTTCTTTCACTCTATCACCTCCTTTGATTAGTATTCCGAAGACAACAGCAACACGCCATCAGCAAAATACAGTTTCAGAAAACCCTCTGGAAAATCCGTAAGGAAAATTTCCTGTGAAACTATTGCAGGTTCTCCGGTGTCTGTTATCATCTCAACAACCGCCTTTTTATTTTCTGATTTGATTTCCCATATCTGAAAGGTTTCTTGCCTAACTTCTTTTTTGTATTGATGAGAAAAAATCAAATCAATTAACCAATACGCTCCGTATTGGCTTGCCATGCTTTTCACTCCTTCTGTATAGGTAAAGCCCTTATAAAATGGGTGCTTAAAATAATCTACGGTTCCTATGAATCCCGCAAATCCTTCGTTAAGGTTTTTAAGTTCTTCTGTTTTTTCTATCATCTTTCTCCTCTCCGTTGTTTCTATTATACCTTATTTTTTGTCAACTGTCAAGAGATGATGATATATTTTTGATACTTTATAATATGCTTAAAATATCAAGTATATATTATAAACTTCATTGGTATGTGTCAGTGTGCCATAGAAAAATAAAAGGTAATGGCTATATGGCTTTATGGCTATATGCCTATATATCCATATAACCATAAGGGAAGAAGAGAAATAGGATAAGTAAAGATTAGAAAGGAAGGTCGGGAAGTTTTTGTTCTTTTTTTATGTCTGGCTTTTCAAAAGACGGAAGGATAAGAGGGGGTAGTATAATAGGAATGGGGCTTTTGAGTAAATCTTCCACGGTAAGCAGTTGAATTTTAGGCACTTCTTTCCCTGAAATTTCTATTTTCCCTTCTTTCACTGCCTCTACCTTCATATTTTGAGTAGGGGGTTGTAAGGTTATAAGAATCCCAAAGTCAGCATTTTGACTTTGTATAGTTCCTTTCAACTCCCTTACCATTGCAGGGTTTACCCCCTTCGTTCCTTTTACTTGAATTATTCCCTTCCCAAATTGTTCTTTTCTTGTCTTGTCAACGAAGTTTATAATTCCGTCTACTCCTTTATCTCCTGTTTTTGTTGTGGACGGAACAGCATTCATTTTAGATACACACCAAATTTGGAATTGAAAGGGGTCTATTTTTGCCAATTCCTGTGCTGATTGGTAATCACTTGGTTCACCATCAATCTTAAAATCTTTTCCTTCTTTTATGTTGTTTTTCTCTAACCTTTTCTTAATAACATCTATCGCTAAATATGTTATATCTATTCCTACCCATTTTCTATTTAACTCCTCTGCTACTGCTATTGCAGTTCCACAACCGCAAAAAGGGTCTAAAACTAAATCGCCTTCATTACTGCTTGCTTTTATAATCCGCTCTAATAGTTTTTCAGGTTTCTGGGTAGGATAACCTACTCGTTCTTTTGACGAGGGGGCTATCGGTTGAATTTGCCACCAATCATCGGGTTGTTTTCCAAGCGGATGTAATGTTTGCGTACCAAAATCTTTTCCATCTCGGATATTTCCTATGTAATGCTTAAATCTTTCCTTTGTTGTCTCGGCATATTCTTCTCTGACACTATCTAAATTAAAAATATAACTGTCGCTCCTAGAATATCGGAGAATAATATCATGTCTCCTGCCAAAATCCTTTTTTGGATAACCTGCTCCTCTATAACACCACGCAATTTCATTTCTAAAATTCTTCACTCCAAACGCAGTATCCATTAAAAGTTTTAAGTAATGACTCGCTGTTGGGTCGCAATGAAGATAAATACTGCCTGTATTTTTCAAGACCCGCCTCATTTCAAGTAATCTTGGAGCCATCATAGAGAGATAAGCCATCATAGAACACTCGCCTAAATATCCTCGCATTGCTTTCATCAGTTCTATGAGTTTCTGGTTCGGGGGTTCTTTTGTAAGTGTCCCTTTTATAAGTTCCGTATATTCCGTCTCTGCTTCCTCCCCCCATTTCCAAGTATCCTCAAAAGTTTTAATCTGTGCTGTCGCTCCTTTTATCTTACCTGCTCTGGGCTGAAAGATGATATTATAGTTCTTCCCGCTTTGGAAGGGTGGGTCTAAATAAATAAGGTCAACTACATTTGCGGAAATTTTATCCCGTAAAATTTCTAAATTATCCCCAAAGTAAAGAGTGTTCATTTTACTTCTTTACTTCTTTTTCTTCTTTCTTCGCTTCCGACTTTTTCTTGTCTATCCAATTTACTTTCTCTACATCTACCCGTATATCAATCGCATTCGGGTTGGATTTCTTGTAAAACCCCAACACAGGAACATTGTTGATGTATCCTGTGAAATACTCTGCTCCTGCTTTACTCTTTTCCTTCTTCAAATTCCCTACCCTGATATTCATTTCTGCCTCCCTGTTTTATCTTTCTTTTTTTCTTCTTTATACTCTTCCTCTGTAAAAGAAAAAATCAAATCTTGCAAAACCTTGTAAAGAATCCTTGTTTTATTGGTGGTCCGTAAGATAAACGGGTGATTACAACTTGAAATAGTTGCGTAAATAAAGTGTTCTGTCCCTGTGTCTGTTCTCCCTAACCCCTTAAACCGCCAGACGGGATTACTGCTTTCTTCCTCTATTTTAACATCCCTGACATCTCTATCTATTGTGTATGTTTGTACAGAAAAAAGATGTTGTAGGGGTTTAGTAGAATAACAGGGATAGATGATGACGGAATAGTTGTTAAACTCCTGATTAAAAATGATATTTACTGTCCCCCTGCTAACTTGGGTTTGAGGAAGTTTACTATCCCTATTTCTATGGTCAAAAACGATTAAATGTCCTTGTGAAAACCTGTCTTCTGTTCGGTAAATCAACTTTGTAAAATCCTCCATAAGTTGCTGGGAAGTCGGCTTGTCTAAAAAGATATTACACGCCCCTTCCCAGACACTAACTACCTTCCTCCCTTCCGCATCTCCTATAATAAACATCGCTTTAGGCCCTTCGGAAAGAGAAAAGAAGTGCGGGCAAAACTCTTGATGTTCAAAGTCGTTGATAGCAAAACAGAACGGGCATTCCACCTGTGCCTTTGCTTTTTTATCTGCGAAAGACACAGGTATTTTGGCAACCAATCTTCCTTTTTCCACTTGCGCTACATACAGGTTAGAGATGTCCTGCCCGGAAAACAATTTAGAACTTTCGGCGGTCTGTTTTATTTTCCCGTTTTCATAATACAAAGGGAACCACTCTTCTTTCCCCATTCCATCTCCCCCCACTACTACCTGCTTCAACCACACTGGGTCTTGTCTATCCTTTATTGTTACTATCATTCTTTTCCTCCTTTTATTTAGCTATCCTGTCTACTACCCAATCTATGAGTTCTTTCGCATAGACAGGAGCAAATTTAGGCAGGAATATGTCTACCCTATTTTTTTTTGTGCTGTCTCTTATCTCAAACTTCACTGCTCCAAAAAACAGAATTTCCTTCTTAAAATTTACACCCCAGAGCCACCTTCCCAGAGTATCTATTATCGCAGTATAAGGTTCTGGCTCAACCTGAATAAAATACAAAGGGTGCTTTATGGAGGTATCCTTCATCGCATAAAAAACCCTCTTTATATTGAAGTCAATACTTCGGTATTTCTCTCGCGGTGTTTCCACTGTAATCAAAGGTAGTTTTAATTTCATCTCTCTCCCGCTAAATTAAAGATAATTTTACAGGTTATTTGGGAAGCATAAGAAACATTCACCTGTGCTTGGTCTTTGAATGTCTCTTTTATTCTTTTATAGATGGGAAAATTGGGGACACCTACATCAAAAACAAGTTGGTTTGTATCTATCTTGTATTCTACCTGTGTAAGAGTTGCCTGTGGAATTTGCCTTATTTTTTCAATAGTTCCCTGGGTAAGTTCCACTACTCTGTCCGTTCTATCCCTCTCGGCAATAGTTTCAAGGTATTTAGATGTCTCAATTTCTTTCCTTACTTGCTCTATTTGCCCAAACTTCCCTGTTATCTCTGTGTGTTCTTTTTTTACTTTTTGATACCCCAAAAAGACAGAAGAGAAAAGGAAAACCCCGCCTATTATAAGGAGAGTATTAAGGGCTTTCGCTATTACTATTTCTTTTCCCTGCTCCTGCTTCTGTCTATACGCTACTATTTCAGGAAATAGAAATTCAACAGGGGTATCCCACACAGGAATGCCCTTTATAACCTCAAATTCTTTAATATCCTGCCGTATTACATTTTTGAATTGACTAAAAAGAACTTCCTTCTGGGCATCATATTGCTCTTTTGTCTGTGTTACAGGAGAAGAGATATAGTTTTCCCATAAAACGGTGATAATATAAGAAGCAGGCTCTTCCCCTTCTTTTTCTTCTTCTAAAAAGATAACGTTAATTCTCTTTATTGTGTGCAAGATACAACTCTGGTAGGGTAAAATTTTGTATCTTTGCCAATTCTCTATCTCTTTTATCTCTCTCACCTGCGCGGGAGAGATTTCATACAGAATTATTTTCTCTTTCTTTATATTTTCATATGCATATACCGCCCCGGGTGTAAGGGGATACTTTTCTTTTGCCTCTTTCGGCATTATTTTACACACAGCAGGAACCACTATCACCTTGCCGAATATCCTATATGGCATTTTCCACTCCCTCAACGGTAAGCATAATAACAAGTTCGCTTCTGACTTTCTCTTTTGTCTTTTGGCTGAAAAGATACTTTAAGAAGGGTATATCTCCCAAAACAGGTGTCTTTTGTGTTTTTATTGTGTCTTCTTCTTTGATAAGTCCCCCTAAAATAATCGTGTCTCCCGCTTCTGCTACAACAGAAGTTGTTAATGCTCTAATGGAAATGTCAGGGGCTTCTATTTGCCCGCCCCCTGCCACTGGAATACTTCTTATGGAATTCACTTCTTTGATAGTAGGCATAAGAGACAAATACACTTTTCCATCATCATTGATTTTATTGATGAGGGCGAGTGTAAGCCCTTCTGCTATCTGT
>Ga0265295_1001276_pt1 | contig 45171 bp, 39 predicted proteins | sample Munlansysbiofilm_FD_192503 | JGI IMG/M metagenome (GOLD analysis project Ga0265295, IMG submission 192503) | Leachate microbial communities from a municipal landfill in Southern Ontario, Canada - Methane capture system biofilm | ecosystem: Engineered > Solid waste > Landfill > Unclassified ...
TTGGTTGTAAGAAGATGGCTCAAGATAAATGACTACAAGCCGGTAATGCCACTTGGGAAAATCGAAAGCAGCAGTTTGATTCGGCAGCGTAGGTTTTCCTTTACAGAGATCAGGGGACGAGGCTGTTGGCATCAAATTGATGTTCCCTGCGACTATTCCAACTACATCCCATTTGTAAACCCTATTAGGCTATTAGTAGAAGTTAAGTTTCTATCAAAAGTAGTTTCCAAGGAGCATGTCAGAGCGTTCATTGGAGTTGTTAAGGATATCTCAGAGAATTACTTCGTCTCGCCTCATTGTAATGGTGGTTCAGGTAAGACGAAAGATACCTTCAAGAAAATACGATATAATGAGCTTGGTGTGATGTTTTCAGCATCAGGCTTTAATAAGGAAGCAGAGGGACTGGCATATGCTCATAATATTCAGACTGTCTCATATAAGAATAATCCCCTTGTAGATAGCATAACAAGTATAATTAAGATAATCGAAGAAGAAGACCTGTATGCGGAATTCTGCTTATCTAAGAATGTCGATACTGACTTCAAACAAGCATTTTATTCAGTTTTACAGGATCGACTTGAAGCAGCTGAACTGATTACCAGATTCCGAGCTAGAGATAGCATAAGTGTTCATATTTCTATGCTCAAAGAGAGCATGAAGAGAATCAAATCTGTCTTTTTCGGGACTACACCAGAAGGTATTGTTCTCCAATTTTTCAGCAAAGCTGCTTTCCCAGACGGCCTATTCTCTGATACTAATGACCAACAATGTGAAGTCTACTATGAAGGGGGTGTAACGACAATAGTTTTCTATATGATTTTTAGACAAGATGCAGAAAGGCATAGGTACTATTTTATTCCACCAAAACCACTACTGGACGCAATATCATTTGGGCAAAATGAAACGCTTTTTCAAAAAGCGAGATACTTCACTCAAGTATCAGTTGTTATTAGCATAGCAGGATTAAAACGATTGGTTAGTCTAAATTTACGCGATGATTGGACTGCTGATATTAGGAAACCATACAAAGCTAGATAAAGATAGGGTAATTGTGAAAAACGTTTATCAATCAAAGGCTCTGGTTATTAGTATATGAAATCACAAGCACAGCAAGTAACATTTGAGCTTCATACTCTTGGATGGAGAGCATTTCAGGATTTATGCTTTACTATACTTAGAGAAGAATTCGGACACAAATGCCAGCTCTTATCCTATGTTAAAGATTTGGGACAAGATATCATTTACACGGGAGAGAGCTCACTTGAAAGTAATCTTACCGAGTTATTTATAATTCAATGCAAGCATAGAAGCAAACCGGATATCTCCTTAACAGTGGGTATGTTTACCGAAGAAGTTGCGAAACTAAAAGCACTTAGTAAAGTTAAGCACATAAGAAATTACTATATTGTTACCAATATGATAGTTGCTGGAGAAGCTGAGTTAAAAATACGAGAACGCATTCAAACAGAGTGCAATATCCCCAATGTTCTGATCTATGGTAAAGATTGGTTGGATCGTACCATATTGGAAAATAGACGACTTAGGCAATTAGTTCCCAGAATTTATGGCCTTGGCGATTTGAGCCAGATATTAGATGAGAGGGCATACCAACAATCAATTGAAATTCTTGGAATAATGGGTGATGAACTAAGCAAATTTGTAATTACCGATGCTTATAGAAAAAGCGTTAAGGCATTGTCGGAGAAAAATGTCGTCCTTTTACTAGGAGAACCAATGGCAGGCAAAACAACCATTGCTGCCTTCTTATGCATGAGTATGATCGATGAAGGCACTTTCAGTTTTATTCAAGTTAATGATCTATATGAATTAAAGAAACATTGGAACACGAAAGAAAAACAGTTATTTTGGATAGATGACGTATTTGGAGCAACTCGCTATAATGAAGAAAAATCTGAAGAATTTAACAAACTCTTTATATATCTATCGGGATTGATTCAGAAAGGTAGTAAGGTGATTCTGACCTCTCGTACGTACATTTTTCACCAAGCACAAAAACACTTAAAAAGTAGCGTTTCACAGATATTTTCAGATTCGCAAGTAGTTATTCATGTAGCAGATTTAACTACCGATGAAAAGCAGTATCTTCTATATAATCATATAAAATATGGAAATCAAGACAAGTCTTTCCAAACTAAAATCAAGTCGCTTTTAGATGATGTTGTTAAAAATCAAGAAATACTCCCTGAGATTGCAAGGCGGTTAGGAAACAGAATCTACACCAAAAATTTGAGTATTTCAGAGTCTGGTTTAAAAGAGTTCATAAACAAGCCTATCGATTATCTTTATGATACAATCTCGAGTCTGAGTGAAGAATCAATAGCTGCCATGATTCTGGTATTTTCTCATGCTAACAAACTACCAAGTCCTGTAAAATTGACACAGACAGATAAAGAGATGCTTGAATTGTTAACCTCTAATGCATCAAGAGCTGTACAAATGCTCCAAGTTCTGAGGGATGACTTCTTGCTATTAACTCAAGGCAATGAAAGGAATTGGAGATTTAAGCACCCAACACTCATGGAGGCAGTAGCTAAACACTTATCAAAGAATCCTGAGCTTTTGGATGTGTACATTAAACATGCACCATTAAATATTGTTTTGAATGATATCGCATGTATAGGAGCTTTAAGAAGTTCCAATAGACTGATATTGCCGGAAAGTTTATATGGTGACCTATTAGACAGATTAGATCTCGATGATAATCTTCAGATTAGGGATAAATTGTTCAGCTTTTTGGCATATCACACCGATAATGATTTTATAAGATTATACAAGATTAAGTATCCAAGGTTTATAAAACGCAACTATTTCCCACTGAGTGAGTTAGAAAGACATCCACTAGTCATAATTAGTAAGGTGTTGTACAAAGAAGGAATGTTAGACGATGTCGATATTTTTGAAATCAATGAATTTATAAGTGAGTGCAGTTTGGATTATCCCGATATATATATTCTCAAAGACGACAAACTTCAAGAAGTAATTGGACTCGATAACTTTACGCTACTTCAAAAGCAGATTATAGATGAGGTTGCAAATGACTATGTGCGGCAGATTGATTGTTGGTTTGATTTTTATCGGGATGAAAATCCTTCCGAAGCAGATTACTATATGAATGATTTGATAAAACTGTATAGTGAGTTGCAAGACATCTATTCCACAAATGAAGAAGTATACTCAGCAACTGAGTCAGCGATGGAACTGATCATAACAAAAATTGTCGACAAACACGAAGAACATGAGTATTATCAAGCGAGACATGAAGAAGAAATGTATGACTCCTGGAAAGACGGAGGATGTAATGTATCACAAGTTAGTCCCGATTCAAGTAGTGTGTTCTCTGATTTGGACTCATGAGTTACAATGTGAAAGTGATTCGAGTTTCTAAAGAAAGAGGTTGAAAATAAACCTACCATACTAAACTTGGATTGCTTTACATCAATATTGACAGATACTTCTGAGGCAGTATCAGGCACGAAGGTGTGTGGTTTTATACCCCTTTTCCTGCCTGATGATTGGATGGCAAAGTAGAAGAATCCATTCTCAAGGAGTATTTTTCATTCAGTTGCTGATCACATAGCCCATCCCCCCATACCCTTTCAACCTTTTCTGATACATTGCCGCTAAAACTGGCACATTGCTATCCACATAATCATAGATCACAACCTCAGTTTTGTTATCATGAGCTCGGTGTAGCCTTCCTGCGTATTGCTGAAGCACTCCCTTCCACGATATCGGCATTGTCAGGAACAAGGTATCCAATCTACTATCGTCAAAACCTTCACCGATATATTTCCCGGTTGAGATGATCACTCGCTCATCTTCCTCTGGTATAGAATGAAGCTTTTCCATCACTGCTTTGAGCTGTTTCCTGCCCATGCCTCCCCGGAGGGCAATAACGTGTTTGGAGAATCCCGCCAGCTTATTGGCAAAGAACTCAAGGTGTGCAGTTCTCTGGGTTAGCACCAAAGGGCTTCTACCGGCTGTTATTGCTGAGATTATATCATCCAGAATCATGTCGTTCCGCCTGGTATCTTCGCTCAAGGCCTGATATATTTCTGTAATCTTAAACTCTGCTTCATTCTGAATTGTGGGCATTTGAAACTTGGTATAACGAGTTATCACCTTATGACTGAATGATCTATACTGAATCAGGGATTTGGCATCCACTCTATAGCGAATCGGGCCACATTGCATATATACGATGGGGTGATGGCCGTCTTTGCGTATGGGAGTTGCTGTCAGCCCATAAACATACTTGGCATTTGCTGTTTTCAAAACTTGTTCAAAGCTGAAAGCCGAGATATGATGACACTCATCCACAATAATCATCCCGTAATCTTTAACCAGTTCTTTCACCTTCCCTTTATGATTCAGGCTCTGGATAATGGCCACGTCGATCTTGCCTGTTCGCTTATCCCGTCCGGCTCCAATTTGCCCAAGCTCAGCGTCATTTAGAAAGTAGTTCAGCCTCTCCAGCCACTGTTCCAGCAATTGCCTACGATGTACGATGATTAGAGTATTGACATTCATCTGAGCTATCATCCAGATTGCCACAACCGTTTTCCCAAAGGCAGTTGCCGCCGATAATATTCCGTTATCGTGCGTCAACATCGTTTTACCCGCCAGCAACTGTTCCGGTCTTAACTCCCCTGTAAAAGCCGCGTTTATCTTAATACCTTCATTCCTCAGGTCTTGAACGGCTATCTGTATGCCCAGATTATCAAAAAGCTTTAAAAGTTCATCCATACACCCGCGCGGGATGGCAAGGTATCTGTCTGTTTCATCACAGAGATTGATGATTCTGGGAATATTATAGATTGGCATTCGCATCGCTTGATAACGATAAAACTCGGGGTTTTGAAAGACAGCGAGCCTCATGATTCTGTTCATGAGTTTCTGTGTCAATCCAGCTTTTTCGACGTAAATCATGTTGTTTAAGATAATTTGAACTTGGCAGGGCAAATCGGGATATTCTTCAGGTTTAGTAATGATCGATTCCCAAGGTAAAGGTTCTTCAGTTTCCGATACCGAAGCTTGTGTAAGCCCAGTCGCAGATTGGTTTGCGAGCAGTTCTGACAGCACTGTGCTGATCTTATTTTTGCTAATTTTATTAATCTGAAACAGATAAGCCCATTGATCCTCAATCCTGTGTAGCTGATGATCGATGAACTCACTATTCCCATTCGCTCTTGCTTTCTTTTGTAGAGGCAAGGCGATTAAGTTTCCAAAGCCACCCTTGGGCATTGTATCCTGATTGGGGAAAAGGCGGTCATAGGAATCAAAACTGATTTGGTGGCGATCTTCCATCGCTCTGGTAAGAAGAGCGGTTCCCAACAGACGTGCTTGAGCCGCAGTGATATATTCCTCAAAGAAGAGCCAAACATGAGCACCATTCCCAGATCTTGATTTCTCGATATAGGCAGGGACTTGATATTTATCGCAGATCTCGAGCAGAGTTTTAACATCCTCTTCCCAGCTTTTTTTATCAAAATCAATGGCCAAAAACCAACAACTATCATCATCCAGTAGTGGGTAGATACCTATTACTAGTTCTCCTCTGAGGTGCCTGTAGATTTGCTTATCATCTAAAGGAATGAGTTTCCTGCTATCACAACTGGCACAGGGTATTTTCTTGTATTTGCCGCACACACCGAGTTTCCAATCATTATAGCATGCAGGCGAATATCCTGATTTACCATTCTTCCCTGTCCATCTGATCGCAAATACATCACCTCGCCCCTGAAACAAACTTTTAAAGAGAAATACTTTCTCCTTGGGGCCGGATAGATTGTTTATTGAAGCAGGCGTAGAATCAATTCTTTCTGCAAGCGCAACGTTAGGCGTTTCATGTTCTGCGTTTACTGAGCTAGCAGTTGTATCTGAGTTTGATACTACTGCTTGATGATCACCTGCCACCAAGTCTCTCAAACGAGAGTTCTCTGCCTCTAATTCACTGATCCGCTTTAACGCTCGTTCCAGTTTAGCATTAAGGTCATCATGCTCGTTTATCATATCATCCTCATACTGGCAATTATTGGAAACTACGCAGGGATGTCAATCTCAAAATAGGAAACGTTAGATTTTATGCTCTCTCCAAATTAAGCCAATTTAAAATAGCATGCAGATTCTCTGTCACAATTTGCAATTTTCGGTGATCTAATCTGCAGATTTCTTGTCACAAACACTCTCAGATGGTCTTGTGAAGGATGCACTACGATGCATAAGGATGCGACAGTTTGCAGTTTTATCTGCACAATTTGCAGTTTTCGTTGTCACATTGCATTGAGCCTTGCTTTGCCTCTTCTGGCAATTTACTTGACATAATAGCCTTATGAATTATCTAAGTATTAGAGAAAATATTAAAACATAGGAGATAATATGGCAAAGCAAATTTCTGCTAAAGAAGCTGCTGCAATGATACCCGCAGGCAGCAGACTGGCCATCGGAGGCTTTTTGGCCGTCGGTGCTCCAGAGTGCATCATCGATGCCATCGTCGAAGCGAAGACCACGGACTTGCACATGATCGTGATCGCCTCGGATTGGGAAGACAGAGGCGTGGGCAAATTGATTGCCGCCAAACTGATCAAAAGTGCACAGGTATCGCATCTGGGCACCAATCGCAGCATTCAGGCACAGATGAATGCCGGTGAGATCACCATCGAGCTGGTCCCCCAAGGCACTCTCATGGAAAGAGTTCGCGCCTGTGGTGCCGGTCTGGGTGGAGTGCTTACTCCCACCGGATTGGGAACTGTGGTGGAAGATGGTAAACAGATTTTAACTGTGGAGGGCAAAGACTATATTCTCGAGCCCGCTATATGCAGCGATTTTGCCCTGGTGAAAGCCTGGATGGCAGACAAAATGGGCAATCTCGTCTTCCGCAAAACCGCCCGCAACAGCAATCCCATCATGGCGATGGCCGGCAAAATCACCATCGTGGAAGCCGAACATATCGTGGAAGTGGGCGACCTGGACCCAGAACTCATCGCCTGCCCCGGAGTTTTTGTAGATTACATCGTGAAAAGCACGGAGGTGAGCAATGGATAAGAGAGAAATGATCGGCAAAAGAATCGCCCAGGAATTCGAAGATGGCGATTATGTGAATCTGGGTATCGGCCTGCCTACCCTGGCAGTGAACTATATTCCAGAAGGTATCCGTGTGATCTTCCAAAGTGAAAATGGCATGCTTTGTGTGGGCCCCAGCCCGGATGAAGGCTGCGAGGATCAGGATATGATCAATGCCGGCGGTGGATTTATCACCGAACTCAAGGGCGCATCTTTCTTTGATAGTGCCTTAAGCTTTGCCATCATCCGCGGTGGACACATAGACGCTACAGTCTTGGGAGCCTTGCAGGTAGATGCCCATGGCAATCTGGCAAATTGGATGATCCCCGGCAAAATGGTGCCCGGCATGGGTGGCGCCATGGACCTCGTCACCGGAGCCCGCAAAGTGATCGTGGCTATGGAACACGTGGACAAACGTGGGAATCCCAAGATCTTGAAAGACTGCAATCTACCCCTCACTGCAAAAGCAAAAGTAAGCCTGATCATTACAGATATGGCTGTGATCGAAGTGACCCCCGAGGGCCTCGTGCTCAAAGAAATCGCAGCGGGCCTTACGGTGGCAGAAGTAGTGAGTGCTACCGAGGCTGAGCTTATCATCCCCGAACACCCACATATGATCGGCAGCTTTGGCCAGTAAGAAAGTTAATTAATCCTTATATGAAAACCGGGACTTGCTTCCGGTTTTTTCTTTGCTTTTTTGACTGGATTGCAGAGTGCGGGATGTGCTCCGCTTAGTTTAAGGCCGGTGGCCTCTTCGACAAGATACCTGTCGAATCCAGACTAATCCGCTTCTTTCAGCAGGTCATTCAGCGAAATCCTGTCATTCAAGACACTCAGCACCAGCTCGCGGTGTTCATAGAATATTTTGCCGAGATCAGGATCAAATTGTAGATTCCGATTATTGTAAATCTCCTGTGCTGCCCGGCCATAATCCAGATTACTGCGATACTTGCGTTTACTGGTCATGGCATCAAAGCTATCGGCCACGCTCACGATGCGGGCCAGCAGGTGAATGTCTTCGCCTTTGAGGCCATAGGGATAGCCCTCGCCATTGTACCACTCATGATGTTGGAGGATGATCTTGCTTACGGTATCCGGAAGGCCGATGGGGCCCACGATCTTGGCTCCGATGATGGGATGACGTTTGATGGTGTCATATTCAATATTGGTAAGGCTTTGCTCTTTGTTCAAGACATCGCTCATCACACCTATTTTGCCCAGATCATGCAAAAGAGCTCCGATCCTGAGTTCCCGCAATTCTTCCAGACTGAGCCCTGCTGCCTTGCCCAGGCCCACGGCGATGGCGGTGACTCTCTCGGAATGTCCCAAAGTGTAGATATCATTTACTTCCAAAGTATTGACCATTACGTGGATGGTATTCAGATAGCTGTTTTCCAGCTTGGCTCTGGTTTCCATTAGCTCGACAGTGCGCTCCAGCACCAGGCTCTGCAGCCTGTCTTTGTATTCACTGTTTTGAACGCGGAGCTGATGTGTCTCCAGCGCTTGGCGCACCGTAACGATGAGATCGCTGATCTCAAAGGGTTTTTTGAGGAATTCATATACTCCCAGACGGATGGATTGGCGCATGGTCTCTTCATCGCAGGAGCCGGTAATCAGGATCACGGGGATTTTATCATCGTATGCACGCACCGCTTTCAGGATATCCAAGCCACTTAGTTTTGTCATAACCACATCGCTGATCACAGTGGCAAAGTCATTGTCATAGATCATCTGCAAGGCCTGCTGGGGATCGTTGACGGTGCTTACTGTATAATCTCTTTCATGTTGCAGGCTCATCCGGATGCAATCCAGGATGGCAATATCATCGTCTATCACCAATATTCGCGGTTTTTCTTTTCTCATATCTTCTTAAAAGGGGATCTCCTCCCAAAATTCATCTGCCCGGATCAAATCCGGGGAGTTGTTTGCCACTTTGTTTACTGCCGGATTCACACGATGGCAACAGAGCAGATCGTCCGGGGCAGGAATCAAAAGCTGATCCGCCAATCTTACATCTTGCAATTTTGGGTCCAAATAGGGATCAATTCCATCTTTGTGGATGATCACCGGCATGCGGTGATGTAATCCTTGCATGAAAGCATTCGCCTCGGTGGTGATAATGCCCAGGGTGGGCAGATAGCTGCCATCGTCACCCTGCCAGACATCATAAATAGCTGCCAGATATAGCAGTGAACCTTCAGCGGGATAGATGTAATATGGGGTCTTCTGCGGAGCCTGCCACTCGTAAAAGCCATTGATTGGCACCAGGGCACGTCGCCTGATAAAAGAAGCTTTGAAGGAGGGCTTTTGAGTGATGGTTTCGCAGCGGATGTTGAAGATTGCCGTTTTGGGGATTTGCTTCATCCAGGAAGGGATCAGTCCCCAGCGAAAGAAGCCATTGTAGCGCAGCTCGGCCTTGCTCACTATCGCCATCACTGGCTGCGTGGGAGCCACGTTGTAAGATATCATCACTTGCTCAGAGCTGATCTGCGCTTTCAATTCACGGCTTAGCTGTTGCAGCTCTTTGTGCTGAATCACCTGAGCAAATCTTCCGCACATCCTTTAGTCTCCTTTTATGATTGACACATTATTAAGTCTTGGATATCTTGGCAAGAGATATCTTCTTAGCCGGCTTTAAGGCCTGCAAAAAGTAAAGGAGAAACGGTGACGAATAAAGATATTGACGCAGTAATGCAGCAGCTCCATATACACTTTCACGGTGTGAAAACCCCGATCGTGGATTTGATTCAAGCTCAAACCGAGCAGCCCTTCAAGGTGCTGGTGGCCACCATCCTCAGTGCCCGCACCAAAGATGAAACCACTGCCAAAGCGGTAGATGCACTCTTTAAAGTGGTGCATAAGGCGGATGATCTGGATACTATCAGCGCCGAGGAGCTGAACCGGCTGATCTATCCGGTGGGCTTTCACAATACCAAAACCCGCCATCTCAAAGAGCTACCCAAGGTGCTGAGAGAGGAATTTGGCGGGGTGGTTCCCCCTGAGATAGATGATCTTTTAAAACTCCCCGGAGTGGGACGCAAGACGGCAAACCTGGTGCGCGCCGTGGCCTTTTCCCTGCCCGCCATCTGCGTGGATGTCCATGTGCATCGCATTTGCAACCGCTGGGGCTATATCCAGAGCAAAAACCCCTTGGAAACCGAGATGGCATTGCGCGAGATCTTGCCCAAAAAGCATTGGCTGAAGATCAATTCCTATGTGGTGGCTTTTGGACAGAATCTGTGCAAACCGCGCAAGCCGATGTGTGAGATCTGCCCTATATATGAGTATTGTGAGAGGGTGGGAGTCTGATTTAGGATTTATGATGTAGAATGTATAATTGGGGTTCTGGCTTCAGGGATTACCGGATTGCAGAGGTCCTCGCCTGCAGAGTCCGAAGTGGGCAGCACTGGATTGCAGCCGTCCCCGCCTGCAGAGCAGGTAAGTGCTCCCTTTTACTACGGCTCTTCGCAAATCGAACTTGTGAGTAACTTTCTCTAAGACCTCCGGTCTTACTGGACACGAGACGTATCCAATCCAGCACTTCTAACTTCTAACTTCTAACTTCTAACTTGTAACTTGTAACTCGTAACTTGTAACTCGTAACTTGTAGGTCTTACTGGACACGAGACGTATCCACTCCAGCAGTGCAGATCCACTCCAGCAGGACAACGCGAAGTGTGGTACAGAGCTTATTCAGATTTTATCATCTTACGTATTTCGTTATAGTTACCGCTGCGCATTTTGTAAAAATAGAGGCCGGAAGGCAGGGGCTTGCCTTGGCTATTCAGTCCATCCCAGCCTTGAATATAGCTTCCAGCCTTTTGATGATTGAGTTTGAGACTCTTGATCTTGCGGCCGCGGATATCGTAAATATCGATCTGAACCGTGGCGGCGTCCCTGATCCGATAGGGGATGATTACCTGAGAACTGAAGGGATTGGGGAAAGCGGGGAACAATAGCGTGGGAAGCTGCAGCTCGGGGCTTTCCTCTCCTCCCTCAAAGGGGATGTTGAGGCTGCGGTAGCCATAGATTTCGCTGCTGCCAGAGTAAAACATCGCTTCCAGCCAGTAATAATAGCTGGCACCGGCCGTAGTTTCGGCATCGGCAAAGCTATATTGAGCTCCCTGTGAGGCTTCTTCAGCCGGGGAAATCAGTGCGGGATTGAGCCTTAACGCAGTGGCCAGTTCAGCCTCTTCGGCACGATAGATATTCCAGCCCAGCAGATCAGTTTCGGAGGCTGTAGCCCACTGCAAGATAGCGCAGTTCTGCCAGTTCACCTGAAATGAACTGAGTGTAACAGGCAGAGTTACTTCATCATCCTCAAAGAAACCAATCAGACTAATCATAAAATCCTGGCGGGTGGAGCCAAGAGGCGTATCACTGAGCTCCGCCATCGCGTAGCTAAAGACAAGGCTGCGTTGGCCATAAGCTCCCTCAGAGGCGATGCCTACCACACCGTAATCATCCTCCACAAAGGCTGCTATGGCTGCAATGGGAACTGGCTCATAGAGATCAATAAAGTCATTATTAGTTTGATCGCTGGAGGTATAAAGCAGGTTGCGGGTGGGGCCGTTTTGTCCGGCCAGATGGTTTATGATATTGGTGCTGCCATCAGATGCAGAAGCAATGCCCAAGAGCGGCCAAATGATTTCGTGGCCGTCATGTATGCCATCGATCAAGGGGAAATAAGCGGTGAGATCATAGCCCACGGCATCGGCTCCTTCGATATAGATTCGACCGCCGGCTTCCAGGTAGTTTTTGATCGCGTAAAACATGGTGGGGCTGTTCAATCTGCCTACATTGGTATCCAGGGCACCAAATGATAAATATACTGCATCAAAACTGAGGAAGGAAGCGGGAAAATCAGAACCATGCACCACTTGTTTGCCCATGCCTGAGAGGGTATTCTTGATGAAGGTTCCGCTTTGATTGCGGGCCCCGGCTTTGGCTTCCCACACGAAGCTGCCTCCATTGTGAATCAAGATTTTGAAATTGGCTGTATTGCCGCTAAGTATGGGCATAGCCGAACTGATCGTGAGCATGAAACTGATATATTGCGAGGGCGTTCCAGGCATTACAGAGATGCTGAAGACCTCGTCTAAAAACAGCCAGTCATCAGCCGGCAGCACAGTATTTATCGTGCTTTGATTGATGATCACGTCGGGGCTGGTGCTGCTCAGCAGGATCTGGGCATTCGCAGAGAAATCGCTGTAATTCCTGAGTGTGAGATTGAGCAGGAAGCTTTCGCCCGGCTCTACTGCGTCATTGGCATTGGCATCGGAAGGGGCGCGCACTTCAAAGAGTGCCAGATGCAGCTTTTCATACTGCGCAGGCTCTATCTCCGTGAGTGCACTAAAGGCGTTGATCTTGCCTTCTCCCAGGAGGTTCTCGCGGGTCGGATTGAGCGCATTGATATCATCACAAGTGGCTTTGAATTGCTTGATTACCTGGGCATTAGTCCAGCTTGGATTTTGCGAACGTATGAGTGCAAGCATAGCCGCTCCGATGGGCGAAGCATAGGAAGTGGCACCTGTGCTGATGCTGTAGCCTGCGCTACCTGCAGTGGAATAAACGCTTTCATTGGGAGCACCCGCATCCACGTAGCCACCGTAATTTGAGCCAGACCATTTGCTCCCGTCATTCATCAGAGAGGCGATCGCGACCACTCCGGGATAGGCCGCCGGATAAAGGGGAATGGCATTACCGCTGTTTCCTGCAGCCGCTACCACGATGATTCCCAGGGATTGGGCATAAGCAATAGCATCACGTGCAGCAGCAGAGAAGCCCGTGCTGCCCCAAGAGCAATTAACGATGTGTGCGCCGTTTTCCGCGGCGTAGATGATGCCTTCGTAACCTCGATAGATAGAGGAGGTCTGCCCCGGATAGGAGCAGGAGATGGGCATCAAGATGGGATTCCAGCTCAGGGCTGCTGCTCCGAGGGCGTTATTGGTGCGAGCTCCGGCCAATCCTGCTACGCGGGTGCCATGCCCACCGGGATCGGTGGGATCGTTGTTTTCGTCGCCCACACTATTGGCAATGAGGTTCCAGCCGATGAGATCATCAATTTTGCCATTGCCATCGTCATCAAGACCATTGAGATCGCCTGTATCCATCACCCAGGCACTGCCATTATGATACATGGTATAGCCATTGCCATTGGCATCTTCTCCGATATTGTTCCAGATGTTTTCCGCCAAATCAGGATGCTTCCAGGGCACTCCGGTATCCACAATGGCGATGATCACAGGCTCGGTGCCATCTTCGCACTTGTGAATATCCCAGGCCGCTTCCGCTTGCATAGAGGCAAAGTTCAGAGTGTCAATATAATAGGTATCATCCGGTGCATCAAGCACTTCATCGATGTAGATAGGCTCCGCATATTCGATCTGGGGATGGCCGGAGAGCGCATTGCACACACCCAGGGCGTCATATTTGGGATCGATCTGGATTTCCAGGATGCGCTGCAAGGCAAAGGGGGATTTTCGAAAGCTCTCAAAGCGTTGGCTTACTTGTGTCATACCGAAGCTGCGCAGCTTGGCATCGAGCTCGGCAATTCCGGTGCTATTTGCAGATCGGGAACTATCTGTTTTGAGCTTCAGTGTGATTCTGCCACTTTCATAATTCGCGGTTTCAGCGGATATAAAAGAGACGGCAATAAGGATAAGTAAAGTCATCAAAGATCTGCGCATAAGGAACTCCTTTCTTAGGTTTTTTGGCAGCAGCGGCGTCTTGCGTTACGCTTAGCCATATCTGGGGATCAGGTGCAAATGGAAGTGAAAAACACTCTGGCCTGCACTGGCCCCGTGGTTGATGAGCAAGTTGTAACCCGTGGGCTGATACTTTTCATCCAACCAGACTTTGGCCTTAAGGCAGATATCGCGCAGTGCTGCCGCTTCTTCCACACTAAGATCAAAGAAGGTCTGAACATGCCGATTCGAGACCACCAAGCAATGTCCGGGGCTATCCGGATGCTTGTCTTTGATCACGAAGAACTGTTCATTATTCATCAGCTTCACGCTGTCTGGCAAATTACAAAATACACACATAATCATAAACCTGCTAATATAATAAGGCTTCCGCAGATTTTGGCAAGCGCTAATCCTGCACCCTCATTCATCCTTCCCCTTTCCATTGAACTTGTCATTAACGGACTTTCAACTCGAGTTGACTCAGGGTTTCGAGTCATCTCGAATCGAAGATCCAATAAAAGCAAGTCGATGACTCCAGCATGCCTTGTCCCTCGCCTGAGGCTATCGTTATTGTGAAAGCCCCAGTTTTTTTGATTGACACGGAAGTGCTTGGATATTTTATTGAAATAGTCAGTAACATATATACAAATGCCAATAAGGAAACAATACTATGGAAGTAGCAGATTTAATCAGCGTAAAAGATGCAAGCCAGTGGGCAAGTACTCACTTAGGGAAAACAGTCTCACCCTCAAACATAAGCTATCTGGTACAATATGGACGGATTCGCAAATTTGCGGAGAATGGGGCGGTATTGGTTTCCAAAAGTGAATTACACGATTACTATCGCTCTAATATGATAGATAGAAAGAAAAGTTGGAAAGAGCAGCTTGGGGACGACTTGAACTGGGCCTTGTCATTTGAGCAGTACAAAGAAGCTGAGACCACGAAACATGTACACAGATTACATCCTTACAAGGGCAAATTCATACCTCAGTTGGTGGAGTATTTCCTTGATTCTCATACGGATAAGTTCAAATCTGAATCCTTCTTTGCTGCGGGTGATATAGTATTGGATCCATTTGCTGGCAGTGGAACTACCTTGGTGCAGGCGAACGAATTAGGACTACATGCTATCGGTATTGATGTCTCAGCTTTCAATGTGATGATGTCTGGATCTAAAGTAGGCAAATATGATTTTTCAGATATTCAAAAAGAAGTGGATAAAATCACTAAAGCGTTAAATCACCTCCTTCAGCAAACGAAATCTGGGGAATTTGAAGAGAAATTGCTGGGAGAACTGAATAAGTTCAACAGCAAGTACTTTCCTTCACCGGATTATAAATATAAACTGCGCAACAAGAGCATTGACGAAAAGACATACGCTCCCGACAAGGAGAAAATGTTCCTGCCAATATACCAATCCTTGGTGGATGCATATAAGATTGAATTGCTTCAGGATGACCCACAATCCTTCCTTGACAAATGGTTCATAAAGCACATACGCGACGAGATTGAATTAGCTTTTGCTGAGATTAAGAAAGTATCAAACCTCAGCACAAAGAAAATCCTGGCGATAATACTTAGTAGAACGATCCGGAGTTGTAGAGCCACCACCCATGCCGATTTGGCTACTCTGAATGAGCCTGTATCCAGCACATATTACTGCGCCAAGCATGGTAAGATCTGCAAACCTTTGTTTTCCATTGTGAAATGGTGGAATTCATATACCAGGGATACTATCAAGCGTTTGCGACAGTTTGACCGCTTGCGTACTAACACTGTGCAAGTTTGCATCACTGGTGATAGCAGAAACGTAGATATCCTGTCTCATATCACAAGCATCAATGCTGAATTTGCAGACTTGGTTCAGACTCAAAAGATTAAGGGCATCTTTACGTCACCCCCTTATGTAGGGCTTATTGATTATCATGAGCAGCATGCCTATGCCTATGATTTGTTCGGATTTGACAGAAATGATGATTTGGAGATCGGCCCGCTATTCAAGGGTCAAGGTAAAGAAGCTCAGCGCGACTATGTAAAAGGTGTATCCCAGGTTTTGATCAATTGTAAAAAGTATCTGGCCAGGGATTTTGATGTATTCATCGTATCCAACGACAAATACAATCTTTATCCAAGCATTGCTGAATTGGCTGGCATGAAAATAGTCAATAGCTATAAGAGGCCTGTACTGAATCGCACAGAGAAAGATAAGAACGCATATTCTGAAATCATCTTTCATTTTAAAAATGCAGAATTAAAGTAGGACATTATGAGCAACGATGAAGAGACCTTGAAGGCCGTCAAAGAAGTTCTGATAAGAAGTCTCAGGAATAAATTAAGCAATTACAATCCTGAGTCTAAAGCTATGCCATTTCATACAAGATTATTAGGTAATGATAGACTTGCATTATACTCCTTTATTCATTCTCTGAATACAAATTTTGGGAGCTCTATGTTTGAGCCAGTCGCCGTGATATTAGGAAAAAAGCAGTTTAAAAGTTCTGAATCTCAAAAAATCGCCGGAACTGAAATTTCTTCAGAAGCCCATCGGGTGATTCAAAAAATAATGGATGACCTTAGCACAGCATCCGTTGATCCAGATAAGCGAAAAGAGATTGAAGAAATCCGCGCTGTATGCCAGGAAGGCTCCATGCATAAAGTTAAGCTCACAAAAATAGACCTAAAGCTGGTTTCTCACACAGATGAAGTGTTTCTTATAGATATCAAGACAGCAAAACCCAACGCTGGCGCATTCAAAGAATTCAAAAGAACGATGCTGGAATGGGCCGCAGCTACTTTGGCTGTAAACCCAGATTGTAATGTGCATACTTTGATCGCGATTCCATACAATCCCTATGCCCCAAAGCCTTATAATAGATGGACAATGCGAGGTATGTTGGATTTGGGGCAGGAATTGAAAGTGGCAGAAGAGTTTTGGGATTTCTTGGGAGGTGTTGGCTCTTATGAGGGTTTGTTATCTATCTTTGAAGAAGTGGGCATTGAATTGCGCTCTGAAATAGATGAGCATTTTGCCAGGTTTAAGAGCAGCGGGAACGGCTAATGGTAAACCGAACTCAAGAGGCATATAGAATATAAAGGAGCTACAAAATGAAGTATCCGATCGCCCCCAAAGGCACAGTCACAGACGACTATTTCGGCTCCCCAGTCCCGGATCCCTACCGTTGGCTGGAGGATGACCACAGCCCCGAAACCCAGGCTTGGATGAAAAAGCAGCAAGCACTAACGGAAACAATCCTGAACCAATACCCTGCTCGCAAGGCCATGCTGGCCCGCCTCAAAGAATTGAATGATTATCCCAAACAAAGCTGCCCCATCAAGCGTGGTGATTGGTATTATTACGCCAAAAACGACGGGCTTCAGAACCAGTGGGTGAGCTACCGTAAACGCAGCCCCGAGGCTGAGGAAGAGCTGTTTTTTGATCCCAATACCCTATCCCCGGATGGCACCACCGTCGCTTATCAAGTGGGGATATCCAAAGATTTCAAGTACTTCTGCTATCAGGTTAGCCAGGCTGGAGCTGATGCGGGGGAATTTTGGGTAATGGATACCCAGAGCAAGACCTTCCTGGAGGATAAGCTGCTCAATATGCGTCACTCCGGGGCCAGTTGGTACAAAGACGGTTATTTCTATAGCCGTTATGATGACGAGCAGGATTATCAGCAGCAGGACCAAAATCAAAGGGTCTATTATCACAAGCTGGGCGACAAGCAAGAGCAGGATAAACTGATTTACGAAGACCCTGCCAATCCTTTACGCTTCTACGGTGCCTATGTTTCGGATGACCAGAGCACACTGTTTATTATCATCTCGCAAGGAACCAGCGGGGACAAAATAATCTACCGCCCTATCGACGATGCCCAGGCTCCTTTCCAGGTCTTGTTTGAAGGCTTTGACTTCGATGCCTATCCCCTGGATGCCTACGAAGAGGGCTACGTGTACCTCTTCACGAATAAAAACGCCAAAAACTTCCGCCTGGTCAAGGTTGATCTGGCAGACCCCGCAGAGGCTAATTGGGTGGAGATCATCCCAGAGCGGGACTATCTGCTGGAAAATGTGACTGTAATCGGTGGCAAGCTGATCGCTGTTTTCGTACGTGATGTGCAAAGCCGGATCGAAGTGCTTGATACAGAAGGCAAGTTCTTGTATCCCATCGAAATGCCTTATCAGGGTACGGCCGCTTTTAGGTGTGGCAGAAAGGAAGATACGGAAGGATATTTCTATTTTTCATCCTACATCCGCCCCGACGAAAGCTATCACTATGATCTGGAAAAGAACCAGCTTAGCTTTTATCACCGCGATCCCATCAAGGCAGAAGTGGAGAATCTGGTCTCTGAACAGGTGTTTTTCACGTCCAAGGATGGCAGCCAGGTACCCATGACGCTTACCTATCAAAAGGGGATGCAAAAAACTGGCAATAACCCTGTGTTTATGTATGGTTACGGTGGATTCGGTTACGCTTTGACACCCAGTTTCTCCAGCATCTGGATTGCGCTTTTAGAAAAAGGTTTCATCTATGTGGTGGTAAACCTGCGCGGTGGCTTGGAATATGGCGAAAGCTGGCACGAACAAGGGATGCTGCATAATAAACAGAACGTCTTTGACGACTTTATCGCCTCCGCAGAACACCTGATCTCAGAAGGCTACACCTGCCCGGATAAAATTGCCATTCATGGTGGCTCAAATGGAGGTTTATTGGTGGGAGCCTGCCTTACACAACGGCCTGATCTCTTCAAAGTGGCGATCCCGTATGTGGGTGTCTTTGATATGCTCCGCTACCACAAATTTACCTGCGGTTGGGGCTGGATACCGGAATACGGCAATCCCGAAGAAGAAGAGCATTTTCACAATCTACTGGCCTACTCTCCGCTGCACAATGTGAAAGCCGGAGTGAAATATCCCGCCACGATGGTCTCCACGGCAGATCATGACGACCGGGTAATTCCCGGACACTCCTTCAAGTTTGCCGCGACCTTGCAAGAACATGCAGAGCAAGAGCTTCCCCTCTTGCTATACACCCAGTTTGAAGCTTCGCACGGAACGAGCAATATGAGCAAAGCCATGGAATTGTGGGCGGATATTTTCAGCTTTACCTGCTTGTATCTGGGAGTGTGAATTAGGACACCTTAAACCCCTGATATAAACCATGATCCGGCACAAACCTGAGGTCTGTGCCGGATCGCTATTATAGGGCTATCTGATCAGCTCAGCTCCCTTCTTTTATAGAGGAAATATCCAGCGATATACATCAGGACACTCACGCCCAGGCGGATGAGGTTTTGCTGGCTGAAAACACTTTCCAGGATAAAGCTGAACTCGGCACCCTGAATACTGAGTATCGAAAAGGGCAGGATAAGGGCAGCTTGATAGTAAGCCATCGGGCTAAAGAGATCAACAGCTCCCCAATGCGATAGCCAGAGCCTCAGCAGGTCTATTATTAACAAGCTGAGGATTAGCTTCAAGGCAGCTTGTTTGCGGAAAGTACAGGAAAACAGCCACATTACCGAGGAAAACGTCATCATGGAGATGAAGATCAAAAGGGATGGACTCAGCACTGCCGCAAGACCAAGTCCCCAAGTGTTGTAGCCGATAAAAGCCGCCACCGTGGACAGTATCAAAGAAGACGCGATCGCCAAAACCAGGAATTGCACCAGCATCAGCGGCACAGAAAACACGTATTTGGCAGCCAGAATCTTGATCAGGCTTACCGGCTGGGAATGATGCATGATCTCGCATTTCTTGATGTAGTCTTGATTTAGCAGATGCTCAGTAAGCTGAACCGAGACGAACACGCAAAATCCTCCCGCGATCACCGAGACCAGATAATGCAGATTTCGCAGTACCACTATGAGACTTATTTCTCCTGCAGCTCCGGCATTGATCTCAGGGAGAATGCCATAGCGGATTCTGGCATAGATGGAAATCAGGCTCAAAAGCAAGAAGGATACTCCCAGCACCAGGCTGGGGACCAGGAAGACGAACTTGTGCGTATGCCATTCTTTGATGAGTAGTGCCTTAAACTGTTTCATTGCTTCCTCCCACATATTCCATGAAGATATCTGCCAGCTTGGGCCTGCTATAGATGGCTCCTTGGATCTGAACGCTGGAATCCAGCACCGCACTTACAAAGCCCAGGGCAGTATCGATCACTTTGGGTCTGAAGACTTCGAGCTCGGCTCTGCGGTCTGCAGGCAGAGAAACCACATGCAGCCTCTCTTTGAGCTGCTCCACATCTTCATTCAGGATGATTTTCCCTTCGTCTATAAAGATGATTTCCTGCAAGATATCCTCCACTTCCTCCACCTGATGGGTAGAGATGAAGATGGTGCGCTGTTCATCAAAAAACTCACCCAGGATGGTATTGAAAAACTCCTTGCGAAAGGCAATATCCAGCCCCAGAGTGGGCTCGTCCAGGATCAGATAGCGCACATCCAGCGAAAGGGTCATCAGCAGGTAAAGCTTCGTCTTCATGCCCTTGGAAAGCTTGCTCACCTTCTTGTTCAAAGGCAGATTGCTGCGCGCAAACAGACGTTCGCCACGTTCGACATTGAAGTGTGGATTCAGCGCCCGCACATAATCCCAGCTTTGTTTCACGGTCAGCCTATCGTCCAAACCGCTCACATCCGGGATGAAGGCTACCTGATTGAAGATCTCATGATCCCCGTGCTTCTGGATAATTCCATCCAGCCAAACCTCGCCCTCATGCTGCAAAAAACCCAGCATACAGCGCATCAGGGTGGATTTGCCGGCACCATTTTTGCCTATAAGGCCCACTATCTTGCCCCAGGGCAGAGTGAAAGTTACCTCATCCAGGGCTTTGAACTTGCCGTAGTGCTTGCTGAGGTTCTTGATCTGATAAGGGGTGGGATTGTTTTCAAAGGTCTTTTCATATAAGGTCATTGTGATCCTCCATAAATATCATTGGTTTTGATGATGATTTCCTCTTTGGGAATATCGTAACTCCTGGCCAGCCGCAGGGCAGGCTCCAGAGTGTCCTTAATAAAGCTGTCTTTACGGCTCTTGATGATCAGCTCTCTGGCCTTTGGGGCTACAAAGATCCCGATTCCCCGCTTCTGATAAAGTATGCCTTCATCTACCAGAGTGGTGATTGCTTTGCCTGCCGTGAGTGGGTTGATTCTGTATTCTGCGGCCAATATGCGCAAGGATTTCACTTGATCTTCTTCCTTGAGCACCCGTGCCAGAATCTGCTCCTCAATCTGCTGCCTGAGTTGCAGATAGATGGGCATGTCATCTTTGAATGTATTCATTGCAATCTCTGTTCTTTTATTTCACCCGGGGCTGTCATGGTGATGTAGTCAAGTAATACGGTAGGCCTCTTGGTGTCAAGAACTTTCTTTGCTTATTTTGAGGTGGAAATCGTAAATGATTTTGAGATAAGGGTTTGAAGGTGTAAAATAAATTGAGAAGCTTGCGAAAGGGCTGTTGTAGAGATGGCTTCGGTCTTTGAGTTTAGGAGGTTTAGGAGGTTTAGAAGGTTTAGAAGGTCCATGCCAGATCGTAGTCTATTCTGAATAAAGACTGGCAACAGGAATCCCAACCCCAAATGCCTTGATGAATGCCGTAGGCCTGGCACTTAAGATAGAATCCCGAACAACCACATATCCTGATGAATGCCGCAGGTATGGTGGTTCGGATAAAGCGAGTCCGGTAGGACGAAAGGCGAATGCCAATAGCCCAGCAGGTTACTGCTGGGGTGGCTGGCGGATGGATTCCCGAGTCCGGAACGTATGTGAAGGACGACACCTGATCCCTCAATAGAGAATCCGCCATTATGATCTGGGGTGTATTTGTAAATATAGCTGCGGGTGCCTGGCCTTGAAAGGCCAGGAAATCGTCTTGATCCGTTTGGCGGGCTCGTAGCGTGGGGCTTATCAACCCCCACCTAAAGTCTTTCAAGGCAGATCGTTCAGAGATGCAAATTGGTGATTTTGATCTGGCATTTTGCTACTCTCATTGCTATCTTACTATGCCGTCTCGTTGTAGCCTAAAAGGCTTAAATCCCCTTCAGATGCCACACCTTTCTGGCGTAATTCTTCACCGCCTCATCGGCAGAGAAGGGGCCCATACCAGAGATATTTGCCAGGCTCATCTGATTCCAGAGCAGGGGCTTGCAATAAGTGAGATCCACATCTTTCATCACCCGGATATAATCCGGCAGATCCTTGATCAGGCAATATTCATCTATGCTATGGACCAGGATATTCACCAGGGGTTGGAACAGCTTGGGAGTAACCGGAGTCAGCTCGCCAGAGTAGATGAAATCCATGATTCTGGACAGTCTGGGATCGGCTTGGGCCAGGTTGTAAGGGTGATATCCTTCAGCTTTGAGCTGTTTCACTTCATCGGCTTTCATGCCAAACAGGAAGAAGTTTTCAGCTCCTGCGGCCTCTCTGATCTCGATATTGGCTCCGTCCAGAGTTCCCACCGTGAGCGCGCCATTGAGGCTGAACTTCATATTTCCGGTGCCGCTGGCTTCGGTGCCGGCCAGAGAAATCTGCTGTGAGACCTCTGCTGCGGGCATAATCTCCTGAGCCAGGGTAACGCTGTAATTTGGCAAGAAATTCAGGTTCAGCACTGCCGAAAGCTCAGGATCGCGCTGGATATAAAGGCCCAGATGGCAGATAAAGCTAATAATGAGTTTGGCCACGTGGTAACCAGGGGCAGCCTTTCCGGCAAAGAAGAAGCTGTGGGGATGCACCGTTTTGCCCTCGCGGATCTCAAAAATCAGATGGATGATGTGCAGGGCATTGAGCAATTGCCTTTTATATTCGTGCAGGCGTTTGGCTTGAAAGTCAAAGATGCTCTGGGGATCCAGCTTTATTTGCAGGTCTCTGTGACAATACATAGCAAAATCCTGCTTGTTTTTCAGCTTCACTTCGGCCAGGTCTTCCAAAAATGCCTGATCTTTTTGCAGAGGGCGGAGCTTTGAAAGCTTCAGCAAATCTTTTCTCCAGGCCTTGCCTATCGCTTTGTCGATCAAGGTGGAAAGTCTGGGATTGCACATCATCAGCCAGCGTCTGGGTGTGATGCCATTGGTGATGGCCAGGAATTTCTCGGGCTCCAAATCATAAAAGTCCTTGAATACCCGCTCTTTCAAAATCTGCGTATGCAGCTCGGATACTCCATTGACCCGGGTAGAGCCCACAATGGCCAGATTCGCCATGCGCACGGACTTCACGGGCTCTTCCTCTATGATGGACATGCGCCTTATGGTGTCTGAATCCAGGCTGAGAGTTGCCAAAAAGCGCTGATTGATCTCATAGATGATTTCCAGATGCCGGGGCAGGACCTTGTGCATGAGATCCACAGTCCACTTTTCCAGAGCTTCGGGCAGGATGGTGTGATTGGTATAATTACAGGTCTTTTTGGTGATTTCCCAGGCGGTTTCCCAGGGCAGAGCCTTGTTATCCACCAGCACCCGCATCAATTCTGCCACCGTGAGGGCGGGATGAGTGTCGTTCATCTGAATTGCGGCAAAATCCGGAAGGCGGCGGAAGTCATCAGTTTTCTTCAGAAAACGGCGCAGGATATCACTGAGGGTAGCAGAGACGCAGAAGTATTCCTGTTTGAGCCGCAGCTCTTTGCCCTGCTCGCTGTTGTCTTTGGGATACAGGACTTTGGAGATGATCTCAGAATTGTTTTTGTCCGCCACGGCCTGCACGTATTCACCTTCGTTGAAATAGCTCAGGTTAAAATCACGGGTGGATTTTGCGCTAAACAGACGCAGGGTATTCACATAGTTATTTTTGTAGCCCGGGATCAGATAATCGTAAGCCATGGCCATCACCGCTTCGCCAGACACCCATTTGCGGGAGGGAGAGCCATCAGAGCGCAGGCTCTGCTCCACATGCCCACCAAAGAGCACGGGATACATTCTCTGGGGATAGGGAACTTCCCAGACGGAGCCGTAGCGCAGCCAGTTGTCCGGAGTCTCAATCTGTTCACAAGCCTTGATGTGCTGAAAAAAGATGCCATATTCATAGCGAATGCCGTAACCATAGACCGGGATTTTCAGGCTGGCCATCGCATCCAGATAGCAGGCTGCGAGCCGCCCCAGACCGCCATTGCCCAAGCCGGCATCCCACTCTATGTTGTTGAGCGCAGACAGATCGTAACCTATAGCCTGCAAAGCTTTTTTGGCCTGTTGTCCTATATCCAGATTCAGGATGGCGTTACTGAGGCTGCGTCCGATCAAAAATTCAAGGGAAATATAATAGACGCGTTTGCGCTTCAAGGCATATTCTGAGGCCTGAGTCTGCAACCAATTATCCAGCAGGATTTCCTTGATTACAGTGGCAAAACTGAGGTAGCAATCGATCGCGCTGGCGGAATGGCGGTCTTTGCCCCGATCAAACTTAAGGTGATATACAAAACGTTTTACGATATCCTGGGTCGTGTTTTCCAGGCGAGTGGTATCAAGCATTTCAGCAAGAGCTTGTTTCATCTTTACCTCCTGAAGGAAGACGTAGCTTTAGAAATAGTTTAATCCACTTCAAGCAAAAACAAAATATAAAGTATTTTATCTCCTGGCTGCTGCGGGCAGGTTTCCCCGGGTTTTGAACGATCTTTAAGCCCTATATCTTCCCGAAGCTTATTTTTTGATTGACAGAATGTATCTTATCTTTTAGTATGCAGCAAAATAGCAGGGGAGATACGCATGAACGATAAAAAAGTGGAAGAACTCAGTTTTGAAGAGGCTTTGAAGGCCTTGGAAGATACGGTTGACCAGCTTTCGGATAGCTCCACCACGCTGGATCAAACTCTGGTTTTGTATAGCGAAGGGGTAAAATATCTGAATCGCTGCCGGGCCAAGCTCACTGAAGTGGAAGCCAAGATCAAGCTCATCAGCGCAGGGCTCCCGCCGCGAGCAGAACCCGCAGAGGCAAATCTCTCTTTGGAGGATGATAATGGACATTAATGTATTGCTCAAGAAGGATATGAAAGAAAAGCAGGAATTGGTAAATATCGTCTTAGACCGCTATTTACCCCGCAAGGACGAATATCCCAAGGATATACATAAAGCCTTGCGTTATAGCACCTTTGCCGGAGGTAAACGCCTGCGTCCTTATTTGACCATTCTGGCCTATCAGCTTTACAAGGACAAGGCCGAAATCATCACTCCCGTGGCTGCGGCAATCGAGATGGTGCATACCTTTTCTCTGATTCATGACGATCTGCCGGATATTGATGACGATGAATACCGTCGCGGCAAAAAGTCCTGTCATGCTGTTTTTGGAGATGGAGTAGCACTATTGGCTGCTGATTCATTGCTTATCACCGCCTTTGAAATGATCAGTAATTGCGAGCTCAGCGACCGGCTCAAAGTGCAATTTGTCAATGAACTGGCACATGAAGCCGGCATCAAAGGGCTGATCGCAGGACAGATGGTGGACATCGAATCCGAAGGTAAAAAAGTAGATAAAAAGACCTTGAACTTTATTCATACCAATAAGACTGCAAGGCTGATCAATCTCAGTTTACGTTTTGGTGCCCTGGGTGCCAAGGCTCCGGCCAAAGACCTGAAGATCATCGAAGATTATGGCAATAAGATCGGGATGGCCTTTCAGATCATAGACGATCTGCTGGATATCGAAGGCTCCCAAGCAAAGCTGGGCAAGACCATCGGCAAAGACGAGATTCAGGGCAAAGCCACCTTCCCCTCTGTCTTTGGCATCGAAGAAAGCCGCCAAATGGCCGCTGAACTCACCGAACAGGCCAAACAGCGCATCGCAATTTTGGGCGATAAGAGCATTAAACTCCGCATTTTAGCCGACTATTTGTTGAACCGTAAATCATGAAGATCGCTTTTCAAAAGCTGTGTCCTGCGGCAAAAGCTCCTCAAAGAATGAGCGCAGGAGCCGCTGGATACGATCTTTTCGCCTGCCTTAGCGAAGATATCCGGCTAAAGATCGGGCAAAGACTTGCCATTCCCACCGGCCTGGCCATTTCCCTGCCGGAAGGCTATGAAGCCCAGATCCGCCCCCGCAGCGGCCTGGCCTTGAAGCTGGGGCTGGGGGTGCTGAATTCTCCCGGAACCATAGATAGCGATTACCGGGGCGAAATCAAGGTGATTCTGATCAATCTGGGCACCGAAGCGATTGACATTATTGCCGATATGCGCATAGCCCAGATGGTCTTCTCCAAAGTGGAGCAGATGGATTTTGTAGAGAGCGAAAACCTGGATGAAACCCTGCGTGCTGATGGCGGTTTTGGCCACAGCGGGCATTAGATTGGAATAAATATGAAAGACATTAAAAGCAGAATAAAAGCACTGAAAGACAGTAAAAACGCCTTGATCTTGGCGCATAACTATCAAGCCATCGAGATTCAGGATTTGGCAGACTACCGCGGGGATTCCTTGCAATTGGCCGTACTTTCAGCCCGGCTGGACAATCCTCTGATCGTCTTTTGCGGAGTCCGCTTTATGGCCGAAACCGCGGCGATTTTGAACCCAAAATCCAAGATACTCTTGCCCGTGCAGGATGCCGGCTGCCCGATGGCAGACATGATCACTGGTGCCCAATTGCGTGAGTTCAAACAAACTCATCCCGGCAGCACTGTGGTCTGCTATGTGAATAGCACTGTGGAAGTTAAAGCCGAAAGCGACATCTGTTGTACTTCCTCAAATGCGGTGAAGGTGATCCAGTCCGTGCCCATAGGCCACACCGTTCTCTTTGTGCCGGATCGCAATCTGGGCTCTTGGGCAGCCAAACAGACCGGCCGCAAAGTGATCACCTGGGATGGCTATTGCCCTGTCCATCAATGGGGTTTCAGCAGCGAAGATATTATCAGGATGCGCGCCCAATACCCACATTACCAGCTTTTGGCACATCCAGAGTGCGATCCCGAGATCGTGGATCAAGCCGATGAAGTGATGAGCACCGGCGGGATGATGAACTACGTGAAAGCCCATGATAAGGTGATCATCGCCACCGAAACTGGATTAACTGAGTATATGCAGCATATCTATCCCGAGAAAAGCATCGTTACCCTTTCCCCCAAGGCAGTTTGCGCAGATATGAAGAAGACGCGTCTGGAAGATGTTCTGGCTGCGCTTGAACATGAGCAATATGAGATCCAGGTGCCTCAGGAGATCGCCCGAAAAGCCAAAATCAGCATAGACCGCATGCTTGAGCTTTCTTAGGGTGGGATCTATTTGGAGCAATATCCCAAGCTGTGCCTGCCTTTTCCGGATAAAGTAATCCGTCAGGATCCCTCTGCTCTGGGAGCCTCACGGGCCACGCAATTGCTTTATGACGCTGCCCTTAATGAATTTGAGAATCTGCCTCTGCGGGTGCTGGAATTGGGCTGCGGCAGCGGAACCTTGAGCATCATGTGCGCTTTGGCCAGACCGCTCTGGCAGATCACGGCGATAGATATCCAGGCGCATCTGATCGAGCTCGCCCAGGCCAATGCCGAGGCTTGCAAGCTGGAGATCAGCTTTCAGACTCAGGATCTGAGACAGCATCAGGGAGAATATGAGCTCATTTTGGCGAATCCTCCCTGGCAGAAAGTGGGCAGCGGCCTGATGAGCCCATCCCAGAGCCGCAATCTCAGCCGTTTTGAAGTAGCCTGCAGCTTGGCAGATTTGGTTCAGAGGCTTCAGCTTTGTCTGGCACCTCTGGGATTTGCGCTCGTGATCTATCCAGAGTCCCGAATAGTGGATCTGAACACCAGCTTGGATAATACTTTACTTGACATAAAAAAGCAATACAAACACAGTGGCAAAAATACTTATGTAATCTCGCTGATACAGCATAGGAGAGACTTATGAAAAACCGATTTTATCTGATCGTAATACTTGTGACCCTGCTGTTTGGAGCATGGACCTACCTGGAGCATAGGGTAGTACAAAGCCTGGCTCAGACTTATGAGGAATTAGCCCGTTTGCCCATCTATACCTATGTGAATGACACCAATTTGGTCTCCCCGCTCCTGGAAAAGCTGCGTCAGATTCCGGATCTGGACAGCCTCAAGCATGAGACCGGATTTCAGGCCGCCCAAGAGCTGATCACGGCCTACGATCTGCCTTTGGACGAAAATATGATCGCGGATTACCGTTTCCCGGATCTGATCACCATCACTTTCCCGCCCTCGGCAAAAGGGATTGCGGCCAAAACCGAGACGATGAAGCTTTTAAACGAACATCTGCCCGAAGAGAATATCGATAGTCAAAGTGCTGCCTATGATAGGCTGCTGCATTCCCTGGAGCAGCAAAAAACACAAAGACAGGGCTACACCTTCCTTATGGGCATGATCATGTTCATCCTCTTAGGCAGAGGTCTCCCCTTGATTTTTGAGCAAAAGCAATATCAATGGCAAGCGCGCAAATCCCGCAATGTGGTAGATATGATGCGTCTGAAAAAGAGCAGATTAAAGCGCACTTTTCTGCTGATGATCTTGCCTGTAGCTTTGGTGACCCTGGGTTATTACGCCCTGGGTTATTTCAAGCTTTTGGAAAGCTCTAACCTGTGGCAGTTTTTTGCCTATATGGGGCTAATCAGTGTTCTGAGCAGCCTGGTACATTATTTTGCCTTCAGAAAATATGAACAGGATGATATTCTAAGCCAGCCCTTGCCCGCAGTCCAGCCTGCAGACACCCCGGAAGAGCCCAATGCGTAAATACATCCCCAATGCCTTGACCATCCTGCGCATCCTGCTGGTTCCGCTCTTTTTGTATGCGCTGTTTATCTTTCCCGAAGGGATGAAAGCACCTTATAGCCTGCTTATCTTTGTGGTGGCTTCACTTACGGATTATATCGATGGTACTTTGGCACGGGCCTGGAATGTGGTCAGCGATTTTGGCAAGATCATGGACCCCTTGGCAGATAAGCTGCTGGTGCTCTCCGCTTTGGCAGGATTGACCTGGCTGCCGCCCTTTTCCTTAAGTCCCATCATCTTTTTTGTGATCTTGATCCGCGAACTAGGAATCACCATCCTGCGTGAAATCTTTCAAAAGCGCGGGATCGTGGTAGCTGCCGACAAACTGGGTAAGCTCAAGACTGTGATGCAGATGGGTGGCATTATCTTTGCCCTGGCCTGCTGGGCCTTTTTGCCCCAGATCAGCTCTGGTCTCAGACTCGGAATCAGTCTCTGGTTCTGGCTGGTGGCTATCGTCACCGTCATCAGTGGATTAAACTATATAAAAGCTATGTTTCCCAGGAGGAATAATGCGTAAATTCATTTTTATCTTGTTGATCGGCCTCTTGATTTTTGGCTGTGGCAAAAGCGGCAAAGAGCCAGCCCGTTACACCAAGTTCGACGATCTGATCACCAGCGGCAAACCTCTAGCCATGGGCGATGAGCGTGACGTCTATCTCTTTTGTGATTCGGACAATTGGGCTGCTTTAAAACCCTTTATCCAGAGCAGTATCGAACGGGAATTGGTCCTGGTCTATCCCGAGCAATATTTCAAGCTGATCCCCACCAACATATCCGAGCTCGCAAAATACGATAACTATCGCAATCTGCTTTTTATCGGCGATTTGGAATCTGGCGGCAAAGTCTCGCGGCACATGCAAGAGGTTCTGGCCTCAGATTTTATCAGCAGGGTTCAGCAGAGCGGCGGTGATCTTTTTGTGGCCAAAAACCATGCCAGCCGGGATCAGATGACCATGTTTCTTTTGGGCTCCAATCCGCTTAATCTGGGCAAGATCGGTGCTCTGCAAAGCGATAAAATCTTTGACCTGCTCATCAAGCGCTATGCTCTGCGGCAAGGCTATCAGGCTTATCTACAGCCGGTGATTCCCTCTTCTTTCTTTGAGCCCTATCCCTTTAGCCTCCAGATTCCCAATACCTTCAGCCTCTTTTCAAATGATAAACTGGGCAGATTCTTGTCCTTCATCTACCGGGCCCGGGCCGAGAATCGCGAAATACCGGATAAGTATGTGAGCGTCTATTATGAAGATATGCCGGAGGATAAGTTGGATTTCCAGTGGCTGATAGCAAAGCGGCAGGCTCTGGGCGAGAAGCATTTTGAGGGTGACGTCTTTGCTGAAGAGACAGTGCGCAAAGAGCGCACCAAGCTGGCCGGATACGAGGCCTGGCGCATCGTGGGAGCCTGGACTAATGAAAAGCATCTCATCGGCGGTGCCTTTCAATCCTACGCCTTCTGGCACCAGGGCAAAGCCTATCTGGTGGATAACAGCGTCTTCTTCCCCGCAGGAGAGAAACTGCCGACTTTGATAGAGCTGTTCGTGATCTCAAATAGCATCGAAATCAAATGAGTAAAACCTTGCGTTATTTAGCTTTCCTGCTGGCAGCCATCTTGCTGCTGAGCTCTTGCGCCACCGTGCCCAAGCCAGAAAAGACAGAAAGCCCAGAAGCTCTGCAAGATAAGTCAAACCCGAATCTGGCTTCCCTGTATTACTTCCTCAGTGGTAGCTTTATGCATTTCAACGGGGAATTGCCGGCTGCCGATCAGGTTTTGAACCTGGCTTTGGCTCAGGATCCGGGCAGCTTTCAGATCCGCAAATTGCTTCTGGTAAACGCCTTGCAGATTTATAGCTACGACCAAAGTCCGCCCGCAGAACAGCGGGCCCGGGATCTGCTTTCGATGGCCCGGGATTCCTATAGCTTTGATCAAGAGATGCTTACCCTGGCTTACAACGCCTATCGCAATCTGAATGATGCAGAAGGCGTGAATTGGGCATTGGACCGTTTGCTGAAGGATCATCCCAAAGCTCAGGTCTATATCTGGGAATATTTCAGACAGATAGAATCCGGCAAAAAAGCGCCGGTAGCACTCCTGGAAAAAGCTCTGAAGGCCCAGAGCGATATCCCTGAAATTGAATACATCGTAGCGAGTTTATACCTGGAGAAGAATCCCAAGAGAGCCCGGCAAATCCTGCTGAATTCCCAGAGGACCGGAGCCGGGGAATTGCTGCTTTTGGAGATCTATCGCCTTGATCAGCAAATTGCTAAGCTGCAGGCGCACTATCACACTTACCACTATCCTGAAGATAAGACTAAAATCCACGAATATCTGTTTTTCTTGCAAAAGCATTCTTTACAAGAGCTTGCCCTCAGCCATCTGGATGATATTTTGCAGACCGGCGATGCGGAATTGATCAATGCCGCCAGCTATCTTGCCTTTCTGGCGCAAGACCTGCCTGCTCAAACTAAAGTGTATCAGTATCTTATCACCAAGACTTCTGCTCCGGCGGATGACAGCTCCATCGCTGCCCTGCTCCTGCTAAGCTACATCGTTAATCCGGAATTTACCCAGGGTCTGCAGATGACGGATAAGATCTATCAGATCAAAGACTTGGTCTATATTAGCTACCTTTTCGCATCTCAAGTGAGCTATACTGAAGAGCGTGAAAAAGAGTATCAGAAAGTCTTTCTAAAGCTGCATCAACACGTTCAGAAGAACCTTCCGCCGTCTTTGATAAAGGACTTTTTGGTGGATCATACCGCTTTTTTGGCAGGTCTTTATGATAGCGATTCCGGCTCTGCCGTGGTCCTGGCCGAGTGGCTCATCGCCAAAGGCTATGGCGGAGAAGAGGATTTTGAGCTGCTCTTTGAACACTATAGCGATATCTCAAACCCTGCAAAACAGATCGAAATCCTGCAAGAATCCCTGGCGCGCTTTCCCCGCTCCGCCACCATCAAAAACAATCTGGGCTACATATTGCTGAACTATCCCGAGCATTTGGCTGAGGCAGAACGCTTGATCTCAGAGGCTCTGCGCGAGCAGCCGGAGAATGTGAGCTTTCAGGATTCCTGGGTCTGGCTCTTATACAAACAAGGGCGCTACGATGCCGCCTATGCCTATCTGCCCAAGGTGCTGGAGAATGCCCAGGTGAATGCAGAATTGTTCTATCATGCGGCCATGATCTGCCAGGCCGCAGGTGCAAGAGATGAAGCTATCAAGTTTTTACAGCAAATCCTCCTGCTCCAAACTCCCGGGGAATATCAGGATAAAGCCAGCGAAGAGCTAAGGCGCCTCGAAGCGGAAGGCAAATGATCCAAACCACAGGCCTCTGCTCTGGCTATTGGGACAAAGATGTCCTGCACGGCATTGATCTCGAGCTTCCCAGCGCTGGATTCACCGCTCTTTTGGGTCCAAACGGCAGCGGGAAATCCACCCTGCTCTTTGCGCTGATGGGCTATCTGAAGGCCAGCGCAGGACGCATCCAGATCCGGGGCAAAGACCTTGAGCAGTATTCCCAGGCGGAATTGGCCAAAATCATCGCCTATATCCCCCAGGAAATCCACAGCGAATTTGACTACAGCGTATTGGACACCGTGCTCATGGGGCGTTATCCCTTCATAGGTTTTCTGGGTTCATACAACGATGCAGACTATCAGGTGGCGGAAGATACTTTGCGCCAGCTTGATCTGCTGCCCCTCAAACATAGATTTGTGCAGCAGCTCAGCGGTGGAGAAAAACAGCGGGTTTACATCGCCCGAGCCTTAGTTCAAGAGACTCCCTTTATCTTCCTGGACGAGAGCCTCTCCCAATTGGATATCAATTATCAATTGGAAATCATGCGCCTGCTCAAAAAGATCAGCCTGGATCAGCACAAAAGCATCCTGTTGATCTCCCACAACCTCAATCTCTCGGCAAATTATGCAGACCGCCTGCTCTTCTTAAAAGACGGACGCCTGCTCTACAGCGGCAGCCCTAATGAGCTGATGCAGGCCGATAAACTCAGCGAAATCTTTTCTGTGAAGCTGGCTACCAGCCTCAATCCCCTCTCTCAAACCTATAACATTATCTATCCTTAAGAGTATATCATGAAATATCTTCTGCTTGCCATCCTGCTGATCATCCTCCTGCTGGGCTTCTTTACCTGCCCTCCCAAAAGCACCATTGCCCCAGATGTTTACGAGGTCGTACGGGTGGTGGATGGCGATACCTTCATCGCCCGCATCGATGCCCAGGATGTCCGCGTGCGCCTGATCGGAGTGGATACCCCGGAATCCGTGCATCCCAATAAAGAGGTGGAGCATTTTGCCCTGGAAGCCAGCGCCTATTTGAAGAAGCTCTTAGAAGGCGAACAAGTCTATTTTGTCTATGATCAAAACAATTCCCCCACAAACCATAAAGACCGATATGACAGGATGTTGGCCTATGCTTACCGGGCCCGTGATTCACTGTTTGTGAATGCCGAAATCATCCGTCAGGGCTACGGCCATGCCTACAGCAAATATCCCTTCACCCGTCTGGAGGAATTCCTCAAATACGAGCGCAATGCCCGCCACCAAAAGCTGGGACTCTGGACCGAAATGGATGAATATCCGGTCGTGAGCGATAGCCTGGTCTGGTTCAATGCGGGCAGCAACAAATACCATCGCGAGACCTGCCGCTATACCACCGGGAAATCCCTGAGTATGTCGCTGAGCGAAGCCACAGCCAAAGGCTTTCAGCCCTGTAAAGTCTGCAAACCGTAGGGGTTTTGGGCGAAAACCCTTTGTTGCTGGCATTGTGAACAACGATGTCGTTTTGGGCGTTCGCCCAAGGCCCTACTTTTATCATTCATATGCAGTAAGGATATCTGCCAATCACAATATTATTCAGGCATTCCCCCATTTTTTATCAAAGCCTGATTATGACCTGGTCTTGGCTTCTTATCTGAAATTTCGTCCCTACAGGACTCGTGTTTCGTGTTTTTCCGATCTGTATTTGATCCCTTCTCCCTCTTTCCAAGGCGTCGATCACATCTTTATCTAGCCTTAATCAAGCGTTAATTATTAACGCTTGATTAAGGCTAGATTAATGGGTGATAGACTGTCCCAGACAGGCAAGAAGCTATGGATAAAACTGTTCCAACTAAGAGGCTATCTTCATGGGTATTATAAATATGATATATAGATATTTTAGGGGAATGCCTGCAATATTATTTCGGGTTTTGCAGACCGTGAAGGAGTTCCACGTAGGGGTTTTGGGCGAAAACCCTTTGCTGCTGGCATTGTGGGTAATGGTGTTGTTTTGGGGTGTTGTTCACAGCGCGACGGATTCGGGCGTTCGCCCAACGCCCCTACTTGATGGGGTATTCCGGATTGATGGAATCTTTTGCCCAGTTTGCCGGATTATTCATGATGTATTCTCTGATGTGATTATAGTCTTCTTCATTTCTGATCACATGCTCATAGTAGTTTCGCTGCCAAAAATCTCCTTGATAGCCACGTTTGCGTACTTGCATAGTCACCCCAGTTTTGAATCCCGCTACCAGCGAGGCCAGCGATCTGGCTCGCAATCCCAAAGTGGGGGTTTTGGGCGAAAACCCCAAATCTCCCGGCTGATCCGCTGGGTCTTTGTTTATGTTTTGGGTGTTAGATCCAATCTGCTGGTTTTGGGCGTTCGGCCAAGGCCCCTACGGAAATATACGATCGCATGAAAATGATTGGGCATCACCACATATTCATCCAAGATGACTTCTTTTCTGAATTTTGCGGATTTCAACCATTCGGATTCCACGATTTTTCCAAGTTCGCTGAGCCGCATTTCGCCTTGTTCTATTCTTCCAAACAAGCATTTCTTTTCGTGGCTGCAGATAGTGATGCAGAATCCACCGTCAAGGGAATAATCGAAACCTTTTAAGCGGATTGACCGCCGGTGGTGTTGATCTGGATTAAACATAATCTTTCAGGACTCCTGTGTTATTGTAGGGGTTTTGGGCGAAAACCCAATGGTCACGCCGATTCCATGTAGGGGTTTTGGGCGAAAACCCAATGGTCACGCCGATTCCATGTAGGGGTTTTGGGCGAAAACCCTTTGTTGTGGGCATTATGGCCAAGGTGCTGGTTTTGGGCGTTCAGCCCAACGAGCTGGTTTTGGGCGTTCAGCCCAACGCCCCTACTTTTATCATTCATATGCAGTAAGGATATCTGTCAATCACAATATTATTTCGTTCTTTGCCGGTGGTAGGGGTTTTGGGCGAAAACCCAATGGTTGCGGCCTCATGACCAACGGGGTCGGTTTGGGGTGTTATGCACAACGCGATTCGGGCGTTCGGCACAACTTGCTTGATTCGGGCGTTCGCCCAAGGCCCCTACAGGTAGATTTTCCTTGACGTATTTCGGCACTTGGTTAATTAGGTAATTAGTTAATAACGCTGCGGCCAATCAATACGCAGCAAAGGAGTCCTAATGTCAGATGCATTTTTCAAGGCCATTGCCGATGCGAACCGCCGCAAGATTCTTGCTCTTCTCAAAAAAGAAGGGGTGATGACGGCGGGGAAGATCGCAGAGCATTTTGAGATCTCCAAGCCTGCGCTCAGCGAGCATTTGAAGATCCTCCGCAATGCCGATCTGATTTGCTCGATCAAGAAAAAGCAATTTATCCATTACAGTTTGAATACCACGATCCTGGAGGACGTACTGGGTTGGTTCAAAGAAATAACTGCAAGAAGTGAGGAAAAGACAAAATGAAAAGACTGCTTACTTACAAATGGTCGATAGTGCTGGTGATTTTGCACCTGCTCGTAATGGCCTGGTTTTTGGGGCAATTGCCTGCAGGGGCCAGGATTCCTTCCCATTGGAATATCAAGGGCGAGATAGATGGCTGGATGGGCCTCACTGGCTCGATGATCATGGGCTTGTCTATGAGCGTGGGCATCTTTTTACTCTTGTATTTGATGCCGTATTACGATCCCAGATACCGCAAGAATAAGCAGAGAATGGAGAATGTTTTACCCAGCATCAGCTTTATAATGGTGCTGTTTTTTGCGCTGCTTCATGTCTATAGTCTGTATCTGGGCAAGATGGGCGGTGGGGCAGAACCTTTCCGCTTTAGCTATATCCTGATCGGGATGATGTTTGTGATTCTGGGCAATTTCTTGCCGAAGGTGCCCAATAACTTCTTTGTGGGGATCAAGACGCCCTGGACTCTCTCCAGCGAAGAGGTCTGGCAAAAGACGCATCGCTTGGGCGGATGGATCTTTGTAATCTCCGGTCTGATGCTATGTGTAAAGGCGTTTATCCCGATGCAGATGAAGGATTTACATGCTGTCTTGATGTGGGTGGCGCTGCTGATCTTGATGTATCCGATCCTGTATTCTTTTATCCTTTATCGCAGGATTGGGAAGAGATAGGGTGTAAATAGTCACACGGATGGTGCGGATTAGACGGATTGACACGGATGCTTTATTTACCACCGAGAACACCGAGACTACTGAGGAAGATGAGGGGGGAGTTGCTGGATTGCAGTCGTCTCGCCTGCAGAGCGCGGGACCTGCTCCCTTTTCAGGGCTGCTTTCACTTATCTTCGGGCTGGTGACGACGTTTTTCAAGGCCTGCGGCCTTGTTCGACACGAGACGTGTCGAATCCAGCAGCCAACGCGGGGCGTTGGGTGGTGATTTTACTGGCTATTTGCCGATGCAGAACTCAGCAAAGATCTTGTTTATTAGCTCCGTGCTGGGGACAAGGCCCAGGATATCTTCCAGAGCAGAGTGGGCAAAGATCAGCTCAAAGGCGATGAATTCAAAGCCAAGTTCTTGCTGCAGGGCAACTTGAGCGGCTTCCAAAGCGGTGATGCAGCGGGAGAGGGCGGCCAAATGCCGGACATTGGTGATGAGGGGATGTTCCAGGATCACTGTGGGCAAGTTCAAATGGTTCAGGATGGCGTCTGAGAGTGCACTCAGGCCAGCTTGAGCGAGCACTGAAGCCGCCACATGGCCTGGGGGAATAAGTCTGTCAGGATAGAGATCTGCTTTGGCGGCAACGAGGATGAGTTTATCTTGATAGGCCTGCCAATCCTGGGGTAGATCGGTGAAATCCCCTTCATAGAGATAGAGGATGAGATCGGCGTTTTTGATCAAAGCATAGGATCTGGCGATGCCTTCTTGCTCGATCTCGTCCGCACTTTCTCTGAGGCCGGCAGTGTCATAGAGCACGATTGGGTAGCCGGAGAGCGAGAAGGACTCTTCCAGGTAGTCGCGGGTGGTGCCAGGGACAGAAGTCACGATGGCGCGGTTTTGCTTCAGAAAGGCATTGAAAAGCGAGGATTTACCGGAATTGGGCGCACCGGCGAGGCAGATTTTGATTCCTTCCCGGAGTTTGATGCCGTTTTGCCCTTCTTCCTTCAAAGCGCGGGCGGTGCTGAGGATATTAAAGATGCGTTGTCTAAGGTCATCTAAATCGATTTGCGGCAGGCCTTGATCACAGAAATCTATGGCCAATTCACAGCGCAGGCGGGCATCCTGGATATCCTGCATGATCCCTGCCAAGTGCTTGCCCAAATAGCCTTTGATCTGCATCAATGCGGCTGTTTCCGCTTTGGAGCTGCTGGCCAGGATGAGGTCGTTCACCGCCTCGGCCTGGCTGAGATCCATCTTGCCATTCAGATAGGCCCGTAGGGTGAATTCTCCCGGATTGGCCAGTCTGGCCTGGGATAGCAGAGTACTCAGAATGCGGTCTGCCAGAGCGGGATTGCCGTGGCAGCTCAGCTCGATAGTATCTTCTCCGGTATAGCTTTTGGGGGCCTGAAATACGCTCAGGAGCACTTCATCCAAAGCCTTTTCAGCAGCATCGTAAAAAGTTCCAAAGATCACGGTATTGGCCGCTGCTTTCAGTAGCTTTTGAGAAGGGCGAAAGTATTTGGCTACCAGCGGGATGGAGCCTTTGCCAGAGATGCGGATCACCGCAATGGCAGAAGTGCCGGCGGCGGTGATGCGGGCGCAGATGATGTCGTTCACAAGCGTTTGAGCACCAGGCTGGCCAGGTTTTGGGGCTCAAAACCAATCTGCTGCTTCAGCAGAGGAGTGGCGCCATGAGGAATAAATTCATCGGGATAGCCGAAGTTGATCACTTGGGCCTTGTGTCCGCAACCGAGCTGGGCCATGCGTGCACCCACGCCTGAAATGATGGAGCCATTTTCGAAGCTGAAGATGTATTTGCAGGCTTTGCAGAGCGCGAGGATGGTCTTTTCATCCAGGGGCTTGATGCTGCGCAGATTCACTATCAAAGGCCGGATGCCAGCTTCGGCAAGGAGTTCTGCGGTATCCTGGGCGGTTTGCAAGGCATCCCCCACGGCCACAAAGGCCACGGTTGGTTGGGAGATATCCGCTTCGGCATTGATGATTTCCGCTTTGCCCAGCTCAAAGGAATCCAGCCTGATCTGGCGGCAGACGGCTTTGCCCCGGGGATAGCGAATTGCCACAGGGCCTTTCTTGTAAAGGGCTGCCCAGGCCAGCATCGCACGCAATTCCTCAGCGCAAGACGGTGCCAAAATCACCAGATTCGGAATGAAGCTCAGATAGGCCAGATCAAAGGCACCCTGATGAGTAGCGCCATCTTCTCCCACGATGCCGGCGCGATCCAGGCACAAAACTATGGGGAGTTTGGGCAGGGCCACATCGTGGATGATCTGATCCAAAGCACGTTGAGTAAAAGTGGAATAAATTGCTACAAAAGGTTTTATCCCCTTGGTTGTCATGCCTGCGGCCAGGGTGATGGCATGCTGTTCGGCGATGCCTACATCAAAGAAACGCTCAGGGAAACGCTGTTCAAAACCGGAAAGTCCGGTGCCGGCACTCATAGCGGCGGTGATGGCAACGATGTCCGGATTCTGCTCGGCCAATTCGCACAGGGTTTGGCCAAAGACTTCACTATAGCTGATCCCTTCTTTGCAGGCGGTCTTGCTCTTCTTGGTGGCAAAAGGCCCCACGCCATGGAAGCTGGCAGAGTCTTTCTCAGCAGGAGTATAGCCCTTGCCTTTTTGGGTGACTACGTGGATGAGAACCGGGCCCACCATGAAGTTTTTGACCCGCTTGAAGATAGAGATTAATTGCGGGATATCATGTCCATCGATGGGGCCTACATATTTGAAGCCCAAATCTTCGAAGATGATGTTTGGCACCAGGATGTTCATCATGGATTCTTCCAGCTTGCGTGCGCCATAGATGAAGCGGCGGCGAACGCTGGAAGGCAGGCTGCTGCTGAGATCCCAGATCTGCTGCTTGAGCGTGTTATAGTGTTTGGAGGCATACATATGGGCCATGTATTTCTGCAGGCCGCCCACGTTTTTGGAGATCGACATGGTGTTATCATTCAAAACCACGATAAAATTATTGGGTTGCAGATGGCCGGCATGGTTGAGGGCTTCAAAGCTCATGCCTCCGGTGAGAGCGCCATCGCCGATGACAGCGATACAGTGGCCTTGTTCAGATTTCAAATCCCGAGCCGCAGCGATGCCCAAGGCAGCGGAGATGGAGGTGCTGCTGTGGCCGGTGCTGAAGGGATCATAAGGGCTTTCATCGCGATTCGTAAAGCCGCTGATGCCGCCAAGCTGACGCAGGGTGTCAAAGCGAGAATTGCGGTCTGTAAGTATCTTCCAGGCATAGCTTTGATGTCCCACATCCCAGGTAATGCGGTCGCTGAGGGGATCGAAAACGTTGAGCAGGGCCAGGGTAAAATCCACCGCACCCAGGCTGGGCGCGATATGGCCGCCATTTTTGGCCACGACGTCGATAATACGGGTCCGCACTTCATCGGCCAGGGTGTATAAAGCTTCATTGCTGAGGCCTTTGATGTCATCGGGGAGAGTAAGCTTTTCCAGAATCATGTGTTGCTCCTGTATTGTGACTTGTGTTCCTGGCTCTTGACTATGATGATTTCAAGGATCATCAGGGCCAGAGCGATGGCCAAAAGCAGCTTCCAAAGATCACGGCCCAAGCGGGACATAAATACCTCCTGGGTAAAATCCTCGGAGAGCATTTTGAGCTTGGTTTTGGGCTGAACCCTCAAGGGATCGCTGTCGTTATATTCGATGTTTACTGCGATTCTGGCCGGATTTTCCAGGGAAGGATTCACCACATAAATTCCCGGCTCATGAGTGATATAATGCGGATAGGCCAGGCTGAGCTTATCCAGCGAGGGCAGCATCAGCTCGCTGGCGCGGATGCTGTCTCCTACCTTGAGCTCTGCCATGGGGACAGAGGCGCTTTGCAGTGCACTAATCTGGCGATAGGCAAATACGGCAAAGGCGGGATCGGTAAAAAAGGCTGAGGACGCACTGATATCCCAGAGCCAGAGGGCAGATTTTGGATTATTCACGGCCAGAGGATATTGCGCAGCGGAGATCAGGCTGGAGCTGTGCGCAGAGCTCTGCCAATATGAGGAAATCTGGGGAAAACGCAGGTCTTTATCGGCAATCAGCGCAGTGGGATGATGATGTGGTGAGATAAAATCTATGCTGATCTTATCCTGTTTGCGCTCGCCCAGATTCAGCGAAAAGCGTTGGTTCAAAAAGCTCTTGGCATCCGGGGCCAGGCTCTGCCCCAGGCAGAAGAGGCTGCCGGTCTGGCGAGAATCCAGCTCCAGGATCATCTCCCGCAGGCGTGGAGTCAGCTCACCAAATTCATAGAAAATAAAGACTTTATAGTCATCCAGCATTTGCCGGTTCAGGTTTGAAGGATGGATCAGATCAGGCTTTATGCCTCCGGTATAGACTTGCAGGATGCTGGCCAGATGCAGGGGCAAGGGCTGCGTGCCCACTACCGCAACTCGGGGATGCTGGAAGTATTCAAAGGCGAAATAGGCGCGGTTATCGGCACCCAGATGCTCGTCCAGCACTTCGATGTAGCCGGATTGCCAGCCTTCAGAGCGTATCTCAAAGCTGATCTCTTCTTTCAGGCTCTGGCGGGCGGGGATGCTCACGAATCGCTCTGCCACCTTGACCTCATCCAATACGGCTTGGATCAGGATTTCATCCCGGTCTTGATTACCGTGATTGGTGAGCCGGAATTCAAGGGTCTGCTGCTTGCCGCGTCCCACGATCTGCGGCAGGACTCTGGCCTCTGAGACCGAGAGATTCTGCCGGGGTTCAAGCTCCGAGATGGGGATGGCGGCGAGGGGATATTGGCTTTTGACCGAGATCTCTTCATTCACAAAATCGCTGAGCAGATAGATTTCCCGATTTGGCATCTGACTTTCGGTAAGCTTGGCCTCTGCAAAAGCGAAGGTTTCTTCCCAGCTCATAGGCTCCCAGCTCAGGCTCACGCTGCGCATAATCTCCTCGGGAATGGCGCCGGCGTAGATTTGGGCATGCAGGTCGTTCCAGATGGCATCCCGGGAAATCAGGATCAGCCTATCGGCCTCGGTGGCGATGGCATTGATGCTCTGAATCGCCTTGAGAGATTTGTCGATGCGGGTCTGCCGCTCTTCGATATAATCCATCGAATATGAGGTGTCGAGGATGAGGCCCAGGGCTGTGGGCGGATGCTTGTCCGACTTTGCAAAGCGGGAGGAGGCCAGCATGGGGCGGGCTACAGCAAGTGCCACCAGCAGGATGATCAGCATGCGGATGATGAGCAGGATGATATTGGTGATGCGGGTGCGGCTCTTTTCCTGCTGCTGGCTCAGTTTGATGAATTTCAGAGAGGAAAAAAGGATTTGCCGCGGTTTCTTCTTTGCCAAAAGCCAGATGATCAGAGGCAGCAATGTAGCTGCGGCAAAGATCAGGAGTCCGGCATTTAGAAAAGAAAGCTGAAACATCGCTTAAAACCCTATTCCCATGGAAAAGAGGAATTCACTATCGGCCAGCTTGAGTCCCCGGCTATTCAAGGAAAAATCAAAGCGGAACATCTGATAATGATAGCCTCCGCCCAGGGTGAGATTGATGTTGTCTGCGCCATAAAAATCGTGGCTATAAAAGCCTATCCGCAGGTCCATGCCCTGCTGCAGGTCTTCATCACTGCTAAAATCCTTGCTATCCCAAGTCTGGGCATAAGAATAGCCCACATGATAGGTGGTTTCCGGCTTCTTGGAAATCTTGCTTTGGATGCCGAAACTGGTCTTGGAAGCTCCGCTGCCATATTGCACGGCGGTGCCGATCCTGCGCTGAATGCTCACGGGGTCGTAATTTTCCCACCACAGCCTGGAAAGCACGTCATATAGCGTGAGGCCGTAGGAAACATTTCCAGTTTGCATGGTGAGCCCGAGATCGCCTGAGGCACCCTTGATTTTATCATCGATAAAGTGTTCGCGCACAAACTGATTGCCTTCCCGGCGTTCCACCAGATAGACCAGGCGGCCAGTGATGTATTTCAGATTTACGCCGGCGGTGAGCGAAGGCCAATTCTTGTCTTTCATGGCCAGGCTCAGTTGCAGCTTATCCAGTTTGTAATCGTAATACAGCGTTTTGTTGGTTTGCGTATCGAATCTGGAGATATTGATGGCGGCCATGGGTTGATAGGAGAAACCGGCCTGTTTGCTGACCAGAGTGAAATACTTGAATTGCTTTTCCTGCAGGAAGTTACTCACGCTGGCTGCTTCCCAGAAATCCAGCTTTTCATTGTCGGCCAGACGATAGGCCAGGTAAAACATGGTGGTCTCGTTATTAGCCAGCAGGGCGGGATTGCCATAAGAAGCAAAGGGATCGTCTGCATTGGTCAGATTGATGCCTCCCATGCCGATGGCGATGGCGGAGACGTTATTCTCCGGCACACCGTAATCGTAAGTGCTGATAGGAAGTGGGCTTTGCGCAGCCAGGACCAGGCCGAACATAGCGAAGAGGATCAACAGTCTATATTTCATCTAAAAGAACTCCTTGCAATTTGCGATGGCTATAGTTTGCCAGATAGTAGCCGCCTACTCCAGCCAGGATACCGAACATGGCATCGATAAACCAATGATAATGGCAATAGACCGTGGAGAAAGTCAAAAAGAAAGCTATCACCACAAAGAGATAGCCCAGGCGGGGTGCATGCCGCAGCGCAGCCACTGTGAGCACCAGGGCTACTGCCACATGCGAAGAGGGGAAGGCTCCCCCAAGATGATGCGTATTGCGGTAAATAAAGACCATGATGTGGGTAAAAGGCCCGCCGCGGTAGGTTTGGGTAAGCTCCATCGCTTCCTGCAGAAAGCGGCCACCTATCACCGGCAGAATGCTAAAGATAAAGTAGCAGAGATAAAAGACAAAGCAGAGATTGAAGATCAATTCTTTGAATGCCTTGGGCTTTTTGAAATACAGATAGACCGGCAGACCTATGATCATGGGATAATAGCAGAAATAGGCCAGGTGAAAGACTTCGCTGCTGAGGTAGCCAGCATAGGTTTTCCCCCAGATTAGTGAGGGTAGATAGCCAAAGAGCTTAAGATCTATATTCATAAAGAAAGGATCCAGCCAGCGGGTGAAGATGATCTGATTCACGCTATATCCAGAGGTGAAAAAGTAGCCAAACAGCGTGATGGGATACAAAGCGCGGATCAAACTGATGGCTTTGTCCAGCCTGGGATGCTTGCCAGCGTCCAAATCTCTATGCAGCCAGGCCAGAAGGAGGATGCCGCAGGCAATGCTGAGGAAGATGGGCAGATGCATCTGGGCATCTTTTGCCCGGCCCAGGCTCAGGCCGATGCTCATATACAGCAGGATCCAGCCGCAAAAGATCAAGGTGATGATATCGATCGCGGAAAGCAGGCTCTTAGATGTTTTTGTCATAGAGGCGATAGGTTTTATAGGGGATGGCGTCCAGCATTTGGGCTACGCGGATCATCATGGTGTTGTTTTCCAGGACCCAGGAGAACTCTCCGCGGAAAATGCCTTTGGGCAAACCGTTTTTGTAGGCATAGTAGTAAAGCAGAGTATCTATACCGCGGCCTTGATATTCTTTGATGATGCCCATGGTGATTACCCGGGCGCTATTGATCTTCTTTTTGGCGATGAGGGCTTTGATCATGGTGAGGGGGTTTACGTGGCCGTTCATCACTTTCAGCACTTGGTTGTAATCTGGCAGAGCCAGCGAGAAGCCAGCCGGATGCCCGTCCTTTTCAGCGATGAAGATCAATTCGGGGTCTGCCAGGGGCAAGAGCTCGGCCACGGTATGGTCAAATTCCGCCTTGGTCATGGGCACATTACCCCAGTTATATTCCCAGGCTTTGGTATAGATTTCAAAGACGGTTTCGATGTCCTTTTGCAGTTCCTTTTTGTTTTTGGAGAGGCTGCGGATGCTTACTCCACTGCGTTTTTCGATGGCTGCGGCGAGGCGTTCTATGCGCTCTGGCATTTCGCTGCGTTCACTCAAATAGGCATAGAGGTCCATGGTCTTGGTCAGGCCACAGGCTTCATACAGCTTTTGATAGTAAGGATGATCATGGCGCATCATCACCATGGGCGGAGTGTCAAAACCATCGATCAAAAGCCCAATTTCCTGATTCACAGAAAAGTTCATGGGCCCGCGCATGCTGGCAAAGCCCTGCTTTTTGTTCCAGTCCCCCGCCGCTTGAAAGAGTGCCTGGGCTAGGTCTATGCGATCTACAGAGTCAAAAAAGCCAAAGAAGCCGATATCCTCGTTGTGCTCCTTCTGATGCTGGGTATTGCTCTGAGCGCTGATGCGTCCCAGCACCTTATCATCCTCAATAGCCAGAAATAGCTGCACTTTGGAATGCTCATAATAAGGATTCTTCTGAGGATTAAAGAACGCATATTGATCCATGATGAGGGGGGCCACCCAATTTGGATCGTCCTTATACAGCCCAAAGGGCAGCATGATAAATCTTGAGAGGAGCTTTTTACTATCTACAGGCACAATACTGAGCATTGCGTTTACCTCAAAATTCGCCAAGGCGTTTTGATACTATGATGTTTAACAATCCCATAAAGAACGCAGTCCCGATGAGGATGCCGGTGAAAAAAGGCGGCAGTTCTTTACGATACCAGGGTATAGTGTGATAAAAGATCTGATACAAGATCACAGGCAGGATTACGATGGTGTATTGGGCAAAACGCACCTGCTTGAATTTCCAAACCAGGATCATAGCCAAAATAGCGGTGATAAAAACCGGTAAAAAGACGAAATAGGCGAAAAAGCCCATATAGGTGAAGATTCCCCTTCCGCCCTTAAAATGATGCGTCAGCGGCAGACAGTGCCCGATCAGCATGCCCACGCCATAGACCATCATCAGAGTGGGGCTGCATAAGGTGCTAAAATCTGCAAAGGAAGTGACATTGCTCAAAAGTCTGAGGACGAATTCCACCACCATCAGGAATAAATAGGCTTTGCTGATGTCTATAGCTCCCACCAGCAGACCCATAGACCTGCTGATATTGCTGTAGATATTCTCGGTATCGGCCAGGCCTGTCCCCACCCTATAGATGTTCAGAGAGCGGAAGCCTTTGGCGATCACCTGGGCCGTGGAAAATCCACCGTATAGATAGGCCAGGCTGAAGATCAGGATAGCGATAATAGCGGTCATTTCCTGGCTCCATATTCTCTTTTGCCAAAGATGGCACTGCCAATGCGCAGCATGTTTGAGCCTTCCTGCAGGGCGATCTGCCAATCGTTACTCATGCCCATGGAAAGGTAGTCAAAGCCCTCCGGAAGGTCTGGCCTGAGCTCATCAAAGAGAGCTTTGAGCTGCTTGAAATAAGTGCGGCTGACCTCTGGGTCCGGGTCCAATTTGCCGATAGTCATC
>Ga0265295_1001277_pt1 | contig 45156 bp, 37 predicted proteins | sample Munlansysbiofilm_FD_192503 | JGI IMG/M metagenome (GOLD analysis project Ga0265295, IMG submission 192503) | Leachate microbial communities from a municipal landfill in Southern Ontario, Canada - Methane capture system biofilm | ecosystem: Engineered > Solid waste > Landfill > Unclassified ...
TAAGCGATTCCCTGAACAAAATGTGTGGGTGTTTCGCCATAGCCTCCCTTGGACTCACGGTGGGTAACCAGAACCACAATACCTCCCATATTTACAGCACGTTTTTTTAAACGAATATCAGCACTACGCTGCGCCGCTTTTGCATTTCTGCTTTGAGGTGATGACTTGGCCTCAACCTGACCTAAGGCGAAAAAGCCTTCAACATCGTCGTTGTTATCTGTAACAATTACTGTTTTCCAATCGCCTTCATCAATCATTTGAACGGCAAGTTCATTAAAACTTTCAACCCTACCATTCCGGTAAATGATTTCATGAACCTGCTTCCTTTCAACCTCTTTAACTTCGGTTTCGCCAATATTTGTATACGATATTTTGCTTGACGAAACTCCCTGTACCATAACCGGTACTTTACGACCACTTATAAGAACTACCGTATCCGTGGATTGAGTAACTCCTGAATCAGGGCGGAGAGGGTTTTGGGCATTAGCTTCAATAATAAAAACAAGGGGAATCAATATGAGGGAAAAGAATAAATTTTTCATAAAATACATTTTCAAAGTTATAATATTACATAGGATGCAAACAGGATGCCAGAAATCTCACATTAATCAAATCTTAGTTTTGTAAAGATATGAAAAAAGAGTTCCACTGCCAATTAATGAGTACATTGCATACTGATATAAAAAAGGGAAAATATGCGTTATTACCTAATAACCAGCTCGCCAAATTTGCTCAGATAAATGTTTACACTATTTTTGTGAAAAATAACCTTGCTTTTCAGGATGAAAAACTTTCTTACCCTATATCTTGTTATGCCAATTGTGTGGATATTATTTTTAATAAGCTGCATTGTATTTTTTGTTGGCGATTTATTGGTTTGGCTTTTAACTTTTTGGTGGGATAAACGACTATACATTCTTCACCGATACTCTATAGTCTGGGCGTTGTTTTATGTTTGGATAAATCCATTTTGGAAAATTGAATTTGAGGGTAAGAACAATGTACAAAAACGCAATACATATATTATTGTTTCGAACCATCAAAGTGCATTTGATATTGTTTTACTTCATCGCATTAATATGCATTTTAAATGGGTAGCAAAACGCGAGCTTTTTCGGGTTCCTTTTGTAGGCTGGAACTTGTGGTTAAATCGACATATTGTGATAGATCGAGCAAGCATTAAAGGCGCAAAAAAGATGATTTTAGAAGCGCAAAAACAGTTACTTATGGGTAGTTCAGTTTTAATTTTTCCCGAAGGAACGCGAAGTCGTGATGGGGCTATTAAACGATTTAAAGATGGAGCCTTTGCGTTGGCAAAAAAGACGAACCTTCCTATTCTCCCCATTGTTATTAACGGTAGCAAAGAGGTTTTTTTGAAAAATGGATATGTGTTAAAGGGTTCGCAAAAATTTACAGTAAAGATACTGCCCGAAATTGATTCCAAATTTTACGAGAATAAAAGTGTTGCCGAGTTGGGGAAAGAGGTTTTTGATATTATGAGTTCGGAACATAAGAAAATAGCGCCCGAGTACTACAATTAGCGAGTTGTTAGATGTGGGATGGCCTTTTTTAAAATAAGTAAACAATTAAAGCACAATTATCTTATATTGTGCGTAAAATAAAAATATATGTATATGAATCCTAAGGTTAGCGTAATTATGGGAAGCGCCTCTGATATGCCAATAATGGAAGAGGCCTGTAAAATTTTAAATGATCTAAAAATTCCCTTTGAGGTGAATGCTCTTTCGGCCCATCGCACACCCGATCAGGTTGCTGAACTTGCTCGGAATGCACACTCAAGAGGAATTAAGGTGATTATTGCCGGCGCTGGTGGTGCTGCGCATCTGCCTGGTGTTATTGCAGCCTTTACCCCCATACCTGTTATTGGCGTGCCAATAAAAGCATCAATTTCTATTGATGGGTGGGACTCTATACTGTCAATACTTCAAATGCCTAGCGGGATTCCTGTTGCCACGGTTGCTCTTAATGGAGCGCGTAATGCCGGTATACTTGCAGCACAAATTATTGCTACGGGCGAAAAAGATGTTTTTGAAAAAGTTGCAGCGTTTAAGGCCGATTTGGCAAAGAAAGTGGTATCTGCTAACGCTGAACTAGCAAGGTATAAATTTGAATTCAGAACAAATGGAAAATAATGTGTAAACCAGCAAATAGTGTTTGTGCAAATAGTAAGATTAGGAGGTTACTAACTATAGTTTTTCTATTAGTAACTATGTTTGCACAAACTGCAATAGCCGACTTTCCCGAAGAGCAGCCCGGAAGCAGGGCAGCATCGTTGGGTTATGGAGCTACTGCCCTAATTGATGGATGGTCTATTTTTCATAACCAAGCCGCTATGGCTTTTGTAAATAGCCCATGGGTAGGAGTGCATCACGAGAATAGGTTTATTACACCCGAACTGGCTTTTAGCGCTGTTGGTGCTAGTATTCCGGTAAAGGTTGGTACCATAGGTCTGTCTATAAAGCGCCTGGGATTTAGCGAATTTAGTCAAACTAAGTTCGGTTTGGCTTATGGTATGAAGCTTGCGCCAACATTTAGCGCAGGTATTCAGCTAAACGCACACCATGTATTTATTGCTGGTGAGTATGGTAGCGCCATGGCCTTGTCGGCAGAAGGAGGTATACTTTTTAGTCCAACGGAGAGTTTTAATGTTGGGTTTAGAGTTATAAATCCAACCCGCAGTAAGTTTATTGAGGAGCAACGAATTCCTACAATTTTTAACCTAGGCGTTTCATATCAAATTGGTCCAATGGTTATGATTACCACGGGCGTTGCAAAAAATATGGATACGCCATTCTCATTTAGTGCCGGAACGGAGTTTTCGCCAATAGAGCATCTTTACCTTAGGGCAGGTATGGCCACGGGGCCATCAATCCTCTCTTTTGGAATAGGTTACAACATTTCTCGATTCCTGATAGACTTCGCGTTTACCCGACACGAAATTTTAGGCTACACCCCTCATTTTTCGCTTGCTTATACCTTTAGTGGTAAAAAACACAAAAGCGAAGCGGCTGAAATAAACCAGCTATGATTTGCAAAAGGTTTATAGTAACGGTTTTCCTTTCCATAATAGGTTCGTGGTTCTTAATGGGGCAATCAATCGAATCTGACCTTCAGTCTATCGTATCAAATATTATTGAAGACATTGCCGCTTTAAGCGAGGATGAAAACATCGACCTGGATGTACTGGTTGAAGATTTGATTTTTTTTGCGGAAAACCCTATAAATCTGAATACTGCAACTTCCGAAGAGTTAGAAAAACTTATTTTCTTATCAGACTTTCAGGTTAATGCACTAATTGATTACCGCAAAAAAAATGGTGTTTTTAAAACCATATACGAGTTGCAAATGGTTGTTGGCTTCGACTTCTCCGACATCAATCGTCTTTTACCTTTTGTACGAATTGCAGAGGGTGAAGTAACTACTAAGCGGCGGCCACTTTTTAAGTATGGAAAGAATGAACTTTTTGTCAGAACGCATTCACTGATCGAAAATCAGGCAGGCTTCATGCCAGCACCTTCAAGCAACCCAAGTGCAACCCGATACGCTGGCAATAAAATGGGCCTGTATTCTCGATACACGTACTCTACTCGTGGAGGTTTTCAATTTGGTTTGGTAAGTGAGAAGGATCCGGGCGAGGAATTTTTTAGAGAGTCAAATCCCTATGGGTTCGATCATTACTCGGCACATATTCAAGTAAGCAACATTGGTGTGCTAAAAAATTTGGTGATTGGCGATTTTAACGCCGATTTTGGACAAGGTTTGGCGCTATGGACTAGCGCATCGTTTGGTAAATCGCCCGATCCGTTGGGCGTTAGAAAACGAGCAAAAGGAATTTTTCGGTCTAGCTCAACCAACGAAAATAGATTTTTACGCGGAGTGGGAGCCTCTGTTGCTCTTGGAAAATTTCAACTCTCGGCCTTTGGCTCGTATAAAAAGATTGATGCGAACCTTACCGACTCAATAGTTGATGGGCTACCTCAATACACTTCGCTACCAACAAGCGGGCTTCATAGAACACCCAGCGAAATTGCCAACAAGAAGAGTTTAAGCGAATTTGTGACTGGCGGAAATGTATCGGTATCACTAAATAAACTAAAGGCTGGAATTACGGGATCGCTGGTAAACCTCGGTGGTACATTTGATATGCCAAACCAGCCCTACCGCTATTTTGAGCCACCACTTAAAAACCGCGTAAATATTGGGGTGGACGCTACCTATGGCATAGGTAACCATTTGCTGTTTGGCGAAATAGCCAACACGGCTGGGTATGGCAGCGGAATAGTTTCGGGTGCTCTACTTAAAGCTCACCAACAGGTGCATCTATCGGTTATTGGTCGTTACTACGAAAAAGATTTTAGCACCTACTATTCCGAAGCATTTGCCGATGGATCGTCCTCATCCAACGAGAGTGGTGTTATGGTTGGGTTTAAAATATTACCATACCGTAACTGGCAAATGAATGGATATGTTGATGCTTTTCAGTCGGATTGGCTAAAGTTTGGCATTAATTCGCCCTCACACGGGCGCGATTATTTGCTCGAAACGGTTTACAGCCCTCGCTCAAGATTGAGCTTTACTGTACGTTACAGGCTTAAGCAAAAAGACAAGAATCAAACTGCTGATGACGAGCAAATTAACCCAGTGGTGTCATATACAAAGCAAGCCATTAGGTTCCATTTATCGTATAATCCAAGCAGTGAGATATGGTTAAAAAGTCGTATTGAGGTTTCGGGATATAGCGAAGAGAATAGACCCAATGAGTATGGCGCTATGTTTTATCAGGATATATCGTACAGGCCCAAAAAAGTGCCCATTGTACTAACCGCACGCCTGGCGATTTTCGACACAAAATCATGGAATACCAGAATTTATGCCTACGAGAACGATGTGCTTTACTATTTTTCGATACCCGCATACTACTCTCAGGGTACAAGAGCATATATTTTAGCAAAATATTCTGTTGGACAAAATATTGATATTTGGCTTAGGTTCTCGCAAACTTTCTTTGCTAACCAGGAGCAACTTGGCTCTGGACTTAGCCAAATTGATGGTCCAACCCGAAGCGATGCCCGTTTACAGGTTAAGTTTAGGTTTTAGAAATAGCGCAAAAACATTAAATACACACTCAAAAAGTTTTGAAATTCAAACTACATAGATGGAAAAACAGCCAGATTATCTTCAAAAAGTAAGACCAAAAAAACAGCTGGGGCAACATTTCTTAAATGATGTTAGTATTGCTCAGCAAATTGTTGATAGTCTCGATGCTTCGAGTGCTGATGCAGTTGTAGAGGTTGGACCCGGTATGGGAGTGCTCACCAAATCGCTTTTAAATAAGTTTGGCACAAAGTTCTATGCAGCCGAAATAGATGGCGAATCTGTTTTGTACCTAAAATCATTGCTACCAAGCATAGGCGATAGGTTAATTGAGGGCGACTTTTTACGATACGATTTAACGCAGATTACCTCGGGAAAACTAGCCATAATAGGCAATTTTCCTTACAATATTTCATCACAAATTTTCTTTAAAGTTCTCAGTGAAAGGCAGTCGGTAACCGAGGTTGTTGGTATGCTTCAGCGTGAGGTCGCTCAGCGCATTTGCGAGCCTCCCGGAACAAAAGCGTATGGAATTCTTAGCGTATTTCTTCAAGCATTTTACGATGTGGAATATCTCTTTACAGTAAACGAAGATGTTTTTACGCCGCCACCAAAGGTAAAATCGGCGGTTATAAGGCTTACCCGAAACCAAACCGAACGCTTAGATTGCGATGAGAGTATGTTCTTTCGATTGGTAAAGGCAGGCTTTAATCAAAGACGGAAAACTCTTAGAAACTCTGTTAAATCTGGATTTAATGGTTTTGAAGGCAGTCACCCTTTGTTTAGTAAACGGCCAGAGCAGCTGAGTGTTGCCGAGTTCGTAGAGCTAACCAACTATATTGCGGGCGAAATATCCTAGGCCTTTGTATTTATCGCTTCAACAGGGTTTAACCTGGATGCTTGCCAAGCAGGTGCAAAACCTGAAATTATACCAATTATTGCCGAAACCGATATACCAAGAATAATATTGCTTAGGGACAACGTAATGGTAAATTCCGAGACAGCATTTACTACTAGTGATCCGATAAATATTAGCAGCAGACCAACTGCACCTCCTATAATCGAGAGTAGAACCGATTCGTAAAGAAATTGGACTAAAATAAACGTGTTTTTTGCACCCAAGGCTTTCTGTATTCCAATTATGTTGGTTCGCTCTTTTACCGAAACAAACATAATGTTTGCAATTCCGAACCCACCAACAAGTATTGAGAAACCCCCAATAATCCAGCCCGCTATATTTATAACCGCAAAAATATTGTCAATGCCTTCCCTTAGGGTGCTCACTTGGTTTAAAGAGAAGTCGTCGTCTTCAATAGGTTTTAACTTTCTTGAAGCTCGTAAAATGCCCCGTAGCTCATCCATCAATTCTTCAGAAGGAATGCCATCCTTGGCTTTCACCATTATGGTTGGCCCGGCATACCTAAAATCTACCATTAGTTTCGAGAAATTTGCTGGTATCACCACTAGGTCGTCGTGACTCTGGTCGCCTACAGCCTGTTGCCCCTCTTTTTTCAGAACCCCGATTACTTCAACCAAATAACCTCCAATTTTAATGGATCTGCCAACTGGGTTTAACCCTACAAATAGTTCCGTTGCAATATCATTGCCGAGAACAGTCACCCTTTTTCCCATTGATAAATCGAAAGCGGAAAAATACCTCCCGCTCTCAACCTCAAATGATCGGATATCTTCATAACTGTCGGTTACAGCTAGTATGGGGGTTTTTGGTGCGGCATTTCGCTCGTAGGCAACTAGTGATTGATACGACAACATTAGTGCGCTCGACTGCGCAGTAATACTGCTAGAACGAAGGGTTTCTAAGTCCTCAAGCGAGGGTTGAGGCCTATTCATATACTTCCACCAAGGGTAGCTAGTACCCATTGACCAAGGCCATTTTTGTACGTAAACAACATTATCGCCTAGCGAATCAAGGCTTTGCCTAACGCTTTTTTCGAGAGAATCGAGTACAGTAAAAACCGAAACTATTGCAAAGATGCCTATGGTAATTCCAAATAACGATAAAAAAGTACGCATTTTATTTACCCTTATAGACTGGTAAGCAAAGTTCATACTTTCACGAATAAGTTTTACGAAAATAATAATAGGTTTCATATATGTGCAGTAATAATAGCTGTGAATTTTAAGAATACCCTTAAAACTTGTCAAAGATAAATAAAGGAAAATTAAAAAAACTACAACTATTTGTTATTTTAAGACCATTTAAGAGTGAATAATTCGAAGGTTTTAGCCATTTTTGTATTCTGAAATAACACTAATTTTTCTTACCACGCAACTTTATGTTGTATAATGTTGTATACTAGATTGATGAAGCAAATTAAGTCGGCACTAATTTCCGTTTACCATAAGGATGGGCTCAAAGAACTTGTAAATGAGCTTAGCAAAAAACAAGTGAAAATATTTTCAACTGGCGGAACACTGAAATTTATTGAAGAATGTGGTGTAAAAGCCGAGGCTGTTGAAAACCTCACTAGTTATCCATCAATACTTGGAGGAAGAGTGAAAACTTTGCATCCAAAGGTTTTTGGGGGAATTTTGGCTCGCCGCGATAATCAGAACGACCATTCGCAACTTGAACAGTACCAAATTCCGGAAATTGATTTGGTTGTTGTCGACCTTTATCCCTTTGAGGAAACTGTTGCTAGCAAAGAGGAGGAGGCTGCAATAATAGAAAAAATAGATATAGGAGGAATATCCTTAATACGAGCAGCCGCAAAAAACTTTCGCGATGTGGCTATTATTTCCTCTAGGAATCAGTATCAGGATTTCATTAATCTACTTAAAGAAAATAATGGATCAACCACGCTGGCTGAGCGCAAGCACTTGGCTATGCTGGCTTTCAACGTGTCAAGCCATTATGATAGTGCCATATTTCAGTATTTTAGCGAACAAGATGCACCAGTAGCTTTTAAACAAAGCGTGCAACACTCCACCACGCTTCGTTATGGTGAAAATCCACACCAGCAGGGTGTTTTTTATGGTTGTATTGATAAGCTATTTGATCAGCTACACGGGAAAGAAATCTCGTACAATAACCTGCTTGATATTGATGCAGCCATAAACCTTATTGCCGAGTTTTCGGAACCCACCATAGCGATACTAAAGCATAACAATGCTTGCGGATTAGCAACACGTGCAAGCCTTGTTGATGCATGGAATGCCGCACTTGCTGGTGATCCAGTTTCGGCTTTTGGAGGCGTTATTATTTCGAACCGAGAAATTGATGTAGAAACGGCAAACGAGATGAACAAGCTATTTTTTGAAATCGTGCTGGCACCAAATTTCAACGCCGAAGCATTGCAAATTCTGGAATCTAAAAAAAATAGGATTATACTAAAGTTGAAAGCCGTTACGTTACCTAAAACACAGTTCAGAAGTTTACTTAACGGTGTTTTGCAGCAAGATAAAGACTGCAAAACAGAGGGTAAGGCTGATATGAAAACGGTTACCAACCGAGTACCTTCCGACGATGAAATTAGTGATATGGCATTCGCCAATGTAATTGTTAAGCATTCAAAATCCAATGCAATAGTTTTGGCAAAAAATAAACAGCTAATTGCAAGCGGAGTTGGACAAACCTCCAGAGTTGATGCCCTTAAACATGCCATTGATAAGGCGAAAAGTTTTAACTTTAGCCTGAAAGATGCTGTTATGGCTTCAGATGCATTTTTCCCTTTTGCCGATTCGGTTGAAATAGCCCAAAAGGAGGGCATCGCAACTGTAATTCAGCCTGGTGGATCGGTACGCGATCAGGAAACCATCGACTACTGTAATAACCATTCAATGACTATGGTTTTTACGGGAACGAGACATTTTAAGCATTAAAAAAATTACAAACAACATAAACTAGAAAATGGGACTATTTTCATTCTTCACTCAAGAACTTGCCATTGACCTTGGTACGGCTAATACAATTATTATCTACAACGATAAAATTGTGGTTGATGAACCCTCAATTGTGGCCATTGACCAAACAACAGGTAAGCTAATTGCCATTGGCGAGAAGGCTCGCCAGATGCATGGTAAAACTCACGAGAATATTAGAACTATTCGTCCGCTTCGTGATGGCGTTATAGCCGATTTTAATGCTGCTGAGCAGATGATTAGGGGAATGATTAAAATGATTAACACTAAAAATAAACTTTTCACCCCGTCACTTCGCATGGTTGTTTGTATCCCAAGTGGAAGTACTGAGGTTGAAGTTCGAGCCGTAAGAGACTCAGCAGAGCATGCTGGTGGCAGGGACGTTTATTTGATTTACGAGCCTATGGCTGCTGCGATAGGTATTGGCCTCGATGTGGAGGAACCAAAAGGTAGTATGGTTGTTGATTTAGGTGGTGGAACAGCCGAAATTGCCGTAATTGCTCTAGGTGGAATTGTTTGTAATAAATCGGTTCGTATTGCTGGCGATGCATTTACCGCCGATATTCAGGCATACTTACGCCACCAGCACAATATTAAAATTGGCGATAAAACAGCCGAAGATATAAAAATTGCGGTTGGTTCAGCGCTTCCAGACCTTGATAATCCTCCAACGGATTACATTGTTCGTGGACCAAACTTAATGACTGCATTACCCATTGAAATCCCCATTTCGTATCAGGAAATTGCACACTGTTTAGACAAGTCAATATCTAAACTAGAAACAGCAATACTTAGCGTTCTAGAGCAAACTCCCCCAGAACTTTACGCCGACATAGTTCAGTCGGGTATATATTTGGCTGGTGGCGGAGCTTTATTAAGAGGGTTGGACAAGCGCTTAACCGATAAAATAAATATTCCTTTCCACGTTTCTGAGGACCCTCTGCACGCCGTTGCTCGCGGAACAGGTATTGCACTTAAAAATGTCGATAAATTTCAATTTCTTATGCGGTAGGTTTATATCTCTGCCCGTATGTAAAATAGCTTCATGAACACCCTGATTCGGTTTATTGTAAGGCATCAATTCTTCCTGCTATTCCTTATGCTTGAAGTGTTTTCATTTTGGTTGCTAGGTAAACATACTTACTATCAAAGTTCAAAGTTTGAAGATGTTTATAGAGTAGCAAATGGGTATGCCAGCCAGTATATTAGCAACACAACTAGCTACTTGTCGCTTAAATCAGTTAACGAAAACCTAGCTAGAGAAAATCTCGACTTAAAAAACAAGGTGGCCATACTTAACACGAGTTATGAGGCGCTTAGAGATTTACACTACGACACGCTGGTTAGTCCAAAGCATAATTACACCTTGGCTCGTGTTGTTAATAATTCTGTAAATAAGCAGTATAACTACATTACCCTAAATGTGGGCGCAAAAAATGGAATTTCTAAGGAGATGGGGGTTACCACAGATCAGGGCATTGTTGGGGTGGTTGTTGGTGTGTCTGATCATTTTTGCACGATAATTTCGTTACTAAATGTTGACCTGAAAATTTCAGCTAAACTTAAGAGTACGGATCATTTTGGTTCATTGTTTTGGAATGGTAAGAATTACCGTGAGGTGGTTTTAACCGATATTCCCCAGCACGTAAACATTAACCTTGGCGACACTATTGTTACAAGTGGATATTCGTCAATTTTTCCGGCTGATATAGAGCTAGGTACCGTAAGTCAAATAGATAATAAAGACGCAAATTTTCAATCATTGACAGTGAAACTATTTTTAGATTTTAAGCAGCTCAACACGGTATGGGTTGTATCCCATAGATTTGAGAAGGAACAGAACGAGCTAGAAAACACTGCAAATTATTTTTAAATGGCGAAGGAAATTCTAAAATACATTGGGCTTTTTGTGCTACTTCTTACCCTGCAGGTGTTTCTTTTTAATAACATACAGCTAAGTGGATATATCAACCCGTATGTTTACATTCTTTTTATTTTGCTCTTGCCCTACGAAACTCCGGGCTGGCTTTTGCTTGGACTTGGACTTGTTTTAGGTATTTGCGTAGATTCATTTATGAACACCTACGGAATGCACTCATCGGCAACGCTTCTACTGGCTTTTTTAAGACCTTGCCTTTTAAATTTACTTGCCAATAGAGAAGATGTTGATAGGAAAGGAAGTCCCTCAATTTACCCCAATGGGTTTACGTGGTTCTTTAAGTACGCCTTCTTTTTAGTACTTGCGCACCATTTTATGCTCTTTTTTATCGAAAGTTTTTCTTTTGCAACATTCTTTCATACTATGCTTAGGGTAATACTAAGCACAATTGTTACAACTAGCTTTATTCTACTAAGCACTTTTCTGTTTAGTAAAAAGTAAATATTCAACTAGCCTAATTTTAATTTGCAAACGGTAAGTACAGATAGACGTTATATTATAACCGGAATTATTATTCTGGTTTTCGTTGTTATTAGTCTACGACTCTTTCATATTCAGCTTATTGATAGTTCGTACCGAATGTCGGCTAGTAATAATGTATTGCGCTATATTACCGAGTACCCGGCGCGAGGGCTAATATTCGATCGCAATGGCGAACTGCTTGTTCACAACCAGGCTGCATACGACCTAATGGTAATTCCTCGGCAAGTTTCTGCCTTTGATACGGTTGAGTTCTGCTCAATTTTGGGCGTTCCGAAAGAGTTTTTAGAGAGAGAACTGAAAGAGGCTAAAAGACACTCATCATTTAGACCATCAGCTTTAATAAAACAGCTCTCGGCCGAGAGTTATGCTGTGCTTCAAGAGAAACTGTTTAAATACCCCGGCTTTTATGTACAACCTCGTTCCCTGAGGGCTTACCCCGAAAAATCGGCTGCTCACGTTTTAGGGTATGTTGGAGAAGTTGATGACCGGATAATTCGGAGCAATCCGTATTATAAAATGGGCGATTACATTGGTATAAGTGGTTTAGAAAGAACATATGAGGATGAATTAAAAGGGAAAAAAGGGGTTAGCGTTTACTTGGTAGATGTTCATAATAGGATAAAAGGTTCATATGCCGATGGCCGGTTTGACACAGTTGCCGTACTCGGCAAAAATTTGCAAACCACCATTGATGCTCAATTGCAGCAGTATGGTGAGACGCTGATGCAAAATAAAATTGGAGGCATTGTTGCCATTGAGCCGGGCACAGGCGAAATACTTGCCACCATATCGAGCCCTACATACGACCCAAACTTGCTTGTTGGGCGACCCCGAACCTCAAACTATCGAACTCTTGACAGCGACACCCTGAAGCCCCTGTTTAACCGTGCGCTAATGGCACTATATCCTCCCGGATCTACATTTAAAGTTGTGAACGCTCTTATAGGGTTGCAAGAGCGTACGGTAACGCCCCGAACAGAATACTCGTGCTATGGCCGATACCCTATTGGTCGTGGCGTAGGGTGTCATAACCATTTCTCTCCCACCAATTTAATTGAATCAATTCAGGTTTCATGTAATACTTACTACTGCTATGTTTTTCGCGGAATTATAGATAAACCAGCTCTTGGTGGGACTGAAGGAGGATTTAGTGTTTGGAAAAACCATGTTGAGTCGTTCGGGTTTGGTAAGAAGCTAAACGTTGATCAACCCAATGAGCTAGGCGGAACGGTACCAAGCATTGAGTTTTATGATCGTTATTTTAGAAAGGGTGGGTGGAACTCACTCACAATATTATCATTAGCTATTGGTCAGGGTGAGTTAGGAGCAACACCTCTGCAAATGGCAAATTTAGCATCAATTATTGCCAATAGGGGTGAATACTATACTCCACACTTTGTAAAAGGCCTAGGTTCAGAGAACCTTAAGGAACCTCGCTTTTTAATTCCGCATCAAACAACAATAGATTCGATATGGTACAGCTATGTTGTTGAAGGGATGTACCTAGCCGTAAATGGTGGACAAGGGAGTACCGCCAGGATTGCTGCAATAAACGGCATTGAAGTATGTGGCAAAACAGGAACATCACAAAACCCGCACGGCAAGGACCATTCGGTTTTTATTGCGTTTGCTCCTAAAGATAACCCTAAGATTGCCATAGCTGTTTATGTTGAAAATGCTGGCTTTGGAGCCACTTGGGCTGCGCCAATTGCTAGCCTTATGATTGAGAAATACTTGACAGGGGAGGTTAAACGAACCTGGCATGAGGATCGAATACTTAACGCCAATTTACTAGATAGATTTGAGAAGAAATAGTAACATACTAAAGTGGCTCGATTGGCCAACCATAATAACATACCTAGTGCTAATTTTTATGGGCTGGGTAAATATTTATGCTGCGGTTTTTTCGGAAGAGCATGCTAGTATTTTCGATATTTCGCAACGCTATGGTATGCAGCTAATTCGGATAGCAGCAGCGTTATTCATTGCCTTAATAATTCTCGCCATTGATGCCCGGTTTTACATAGTTTTTGCAAACTATTTTTATATTTTAGCAATTGCCTCATTAATACTCGTGTTTATTTTTGGCGTTGAGGTAAATGCGTCAAAATCGTGGTTTCAAATTGGTGGGTTTAGAATTCAACCGGCTGAATTTGCCAAATTTGCTACTGCCCTTGCCCTTGCAAAGTATATGAGCGGCTATGGTTTTAAGTTGGGTTCATTAAAGAGTTACGTTAAACCTCTGCTTATACTATTATTGCCTGTGTCGCTAATTCTTATGCAAAACGATGCTGGGACTGCAATGGTTTTTGCCTCGTTTCTTTTCGTTTTTTACCGTGAGGGAATGCCACATTGGGTATTAATATTAATGGCTTTCTTCGTCCTTCTGTTTATTCTGGTTCTAATGTTTAACAAGTTTGTTGTTTTACTGCTAATAATTTTGCTTTCGGTTGTGCTATTCACTCTTATAAGTAAAAAAATAAAAGACGGAATTCGGTTTGCCCTTGCCCTTGGCGGACTTATTGCTATTTTTTATGGCGTTTCAGAGTTTTTTGACCTTAACGTATCGCTTTACTACATTGTGTTAGTACCCTTGGGAATTTCTATCCCTTTAGTGTTTATGTATGCATATATCCATAAACTTAAACATGTGTTTTTACAGGTATTTATTTTAGTTGTTGCTGTTGGTTTTAGCTTTAGTGTCGATTATATTTTTTACAATATACTCGACGTGCACCATAGGGACAGGATTAACGACCTGCTAGGGATTGAAACGGATCCGTTGGGCTGGGGATATAACGTGAACCAATCGAAAATAGCCATCGGATCGGGCGGCTTCTGGGGCAAAGGCTTTATGGAGGGCACCCAAACAAAGTATAATTTTGTGCCAGAGCAAAGCACCGATTTTATTTTTTGTACCGTAGGTGAAGAATGGGGTTTTGTAGGAACGACCGTAATTCTTGGGTTATTCTTGTTTCTTTTACTACGGATTTTTAAAATTGCCGAAAGGCAAAAGGAAGGATTCTCTCGAATATATGGATATGGAGTTGTTTCAATACTGTTTTTTCACATTAGTATTAATATCGCTATGACCATCGGACTGTTTCCGGTTATAGGTATACCCTTGCCATTTTTTAGCTATGGAGGCTCCTCGCTCTGGTCATTCACTATCCTCCTCTTTATTCTCCTTAAGCTTGATAGTGCCCGACTGGACTAAATCCTCTTGCCAGCCCGAGGGTATAACATTGTAATCATGCTTAACGAACTCAATTAAATCGGGGAAGAATATTAAGAATTGATCCCGAATATATGAGTAATGATAATTGAGCGTTTCAATTGCAAACTTTGTTTCATCGGGAAGAGAGGTTACCCTACTCATAATTTGGAGGGTGTTTTCAACGCCTTCAATTTTGTGGTAATAGTAAAGCCGATCACTCTGAATTAGCAAAGGCAATAGAGTGCGCACTGCTTTTGGTAACTCCCTGTAACGCAAAACTAGCTGGTAGTAAAATTTACGGGTAAATCCTCGGAGTGGGTATGGGGAAAATGTTCCCCAGTAGCGAGCCAAAAAGTGGTCGAAAAACACATCAACCACAACCCCTGCATATTTTCGATAGCCCTGTCGGAATAGTTGTCGTACCTCAAAGGTGGCAGGGTGGGTATCCGTGTAGAAGTCGATGGCCCTATGTAGGTATATACCCTTTTGTATGGTGTCGGGGTAGCGACCCAAGGAGCGGCCTTTTACAAAATCGCCCATAAAATTGCCCATTCTAATTTCGACATTATCGCCAGAAAGATATAGGTGGGCTAAGAAATTCATAGTTTACGGGTTTACATTTTAGATAAAAGGAAAGAACAATATAAAGATATACAAAAACCAGTCCATAAATACCGAACACGCTAACTGTGTAGGATTTATACTGTCAATTTATAATGTAACTAACGATTGATGGTTTAGTTTATTGCTTCTTTTTAAATTACTCACCGTGGAGTTCAATAATAGGTGTTTAGAACAAAAAAACTTGCTAAAAGAATCGATTTTATTGTTTTACAATAGTAAATGCTAATTCAATAATATTCAGTATTACATTAACTGTAAGGTAACATAAATTGAGTACTATTCCAAATACAAAAAGGCTGTTTAAAAAGTTGTTGTGAAACTCTGATAATTTGTAATCACTAATGAATAGTGGCGTACAGAGTAGATAACACAACTAATAACTTTTTAAACAGCCCTCTCGAGGGTGTTACTTTAGATGCTAGTACATCTCTATATCGTATGATAAGCGAGCCTGAATACCTCTATTTTCGATAGCGCTCTTAACTTTTGCATAAGATTTATAAGCCATATCGAAATCGCTTTCAAAAAGTTTCATTTTAACAGAACCTGTTAACTCTTTCATCATTATTTCGAAAGGCTCCTCAAGCTTGGGTAGTTCAGCAATGCGATACTCCTCAAGGTTGGCTTTTTCGGCTGCAACTTCTATTGCTCTGTTAAGTCCTCCAAACTCATCAATCAGATTAATGTCTATGGCATTAATTCCACTCCATACTCTTCCCTGTCCAATAGCGTCAACCTCCTCAACAGAAATACTTCTACCTTCTGCAACGTGTCCTATAAAGGTTGTATAAACGTCCTCAACGCCAAGTTGAATCATAGCTCTTTCCTCAGCAGTTAAAGGTCTGTTTATGGTCATCATATCGGAACTTTTATTGGTTTTCACCACGTCTACATTTATGCCAAGTTTCTTATTTAGCAATTTTTGTACGTTTGGTACCATACCAAAAACGCCAATTGATCCGGTTATGGTGGTGGGGTTGGCTATAATATAGTCAGCAGGAGCTGCAATGTAGTAGCCACCAGAAGCCGCTACATCGCCCATTGATACGATTACAGGCTTAACCTGTTTGGCAAGTGTTAATTCGCGCCATATTAAATCCGAAGCCAATGCGCTACCACCTGGAGAGTTTACTCGTAAAACGATAGCCTTAATGGTGCTGTCGCGACGCGCCTTGCGAATAACCTTAGCAAAACCTTCTCCGCCAATTCCTCCGTCGGTTTTATCGCCCATTATAATTTCGCCCGAAGCGTATATAACGGCGATTTTATCCTTAATAAGCCCCTTGGTTTTCTTAGTGGCTGGTACTTTTGAGTACTCCGCTACACCTATACTGTTTATGTCCTTGTCGGCTTTAGTTCCGGTTAATCCTTTCATCATATCAATAACCTGGTCTCTGTATAGTAGGCTGTCAATAAGGCCATTGTCAACTGCGGCTTGTACGTTATGAATGGTTAGCTCATCGGCAAAACGATTTAGGGTTTTGGTGTCAATTCCGCGGGTTTTTGAAATTCCGTCAACCCAGTGATTCCAGATAGAGCCCATATAAGTTAAAACTTGCTCCCTGTTTTCGGGGCTCATTTTATCGTATAAGAAGGGTTCAACCGCCGATTTAAACTTACCGTGGCGAATTATTTGCATCTCAACGCCAAGTTTTTCTAGGGCTGTTTTATAGAACATTATTTCGCTTCTAAGTCCAACCCATTCAATGCCTCCCTCGGGGTTTAGCATCACCTTGTCGGCAACAGATGCCAAATAATAACTTTTTTGGCTAAGGGTGTTGCTGTAGCTTATAATGAACTTGCCCGACTCTTTAAACTCGATAAGAGCATTTCTTATTTCCTCTAGAGTGGCAAACCCTGATGGGATATTCTCATTCTCAATATAAATCCCTTTTATCTTAGGATCGTCAGCAGCATTCTTAATAGCCTTTAGAATACCATTCAATCCGGTTTTGGGGTTTGGCTTAAAACTTGTAAAGTCAAAGTCCTCAAAAGGGTTTTTACTGGCTCTGTCGGTAATTGTGTTGTCAAACTTTAGAACGAGCATCGAGTTGTCCTTAACGGTTGCAACCTTATCTGATTTTGACATTACTGCTCCGGCAATGCCTAAGAACAAGAAGAATATCAGCAGTATAGATACAATAATACCCACTATGCTGGCAAGCGTAAATTTAAAAAAATCTTTCATATGGTAGAGTTTTAGATTAGTTGTTCGTGAATTTGTGATAAAAATATGAAAAAAGCACAAACTTTTGCTTGTTTCTTTTGTTTTTTTTAAGCAAACTTTGCGCTTCTACAAAGTTAAAAATAATATTATGATTAGCAATCTGAACCGTGATGAAGCTTTGCACAGAGTTTTTTTATGCATTGGAGGAAACTTGGGAGATAAAGAACTATACCTTAAGAAGACTGTTAAACTTATTGAAGAAAAGGTAGGACGAATTCTGCAAAAATCATCGGTTTTTGAGTCGGAATCATGGGGTTTTGCCCATTCATCATCTTTTCTAAATCAGGTTGTTGAAGTTGAAACTATGCTTTCGGCGCTTTGCTTGCTCGATGTATGTCACAAAATAGAGGAAGAGCTTGGACGAGATCGTTATAGTGTTGCCGATGGCTATGCTGCTCGAACGGCTGATGTTGATATCCTGTTTTTTGATGATTGTATATATAGCCTTCCCCCACTTATTTTACCGCACGAAAAGCTGCACGAACGACTTTTTGTACTTGAGCCCCTTGCCGAAATTGCACCGAATTTAATGCATTCCAAAATTGGAAAAACGGTTTTGGAACTTAAAAATGCCTGTCTTGATAACGGAAGAGTATGGAAATACAAACGTTTAAAGGTGAAGTCGGAATCGTAAAAACGGCGATTTGTAGCTAGCTGATTTTTATTTTTTTTAGAATTTCAAGCTGTTTTTTTACTCTCAAAAAAAGGACTCCAAACTCCAATAATTCCAGGCAGGGCAACATTTATTAGCCAAAGCGATAACGTGGCAAACGTTATTCCAGTTGCATTAGGCCAAAGTATACCAATAAAAGTTATTGCAAAACCTGCCCTAACAGCCACCTCGGCAACTGCGAATGTGGGAATAACGCTTGCAAAGAGGTAGGTTATAAAAATGGCCATATACAGCGAAGTACAGTTGGCATTGTACCCAAAAAAATACATCATAAGCAGCAGTTGCGAAGAAAAAACAGCGTATCTAAGTAGGCTAAGTAGCACGATAGGCATAGTTTTTTTTGATGGTGCGTTTAACGATAAGTTCACTCGTTTCAACCAGCGTTGAACAGGCTTAAAGCGTTGAAACCAAATTGCTAGGTTTTTATATTTAAATACCACTGCGAGTGTAATAAACAGCAGCCCAAGCACACTAATTATTGCGAAAATAGATTCAAAGCCCGTTACGGGCACACTATTATATCCATAGAAAAAGAATATACCCACTAATCCAAAAAGTATTGTGGCCAGCTGTTGAGCCATAGCGCATACAGCAGCCATTACTGCCCCTTGCCCCCTGCTTGCGGGGGGGAGAAGAGCAACCCTGGCAATGGGGTCTCCAATACGGTTTGGGGTAAAAAGCCCTGCTCCAATACCATACCAAATGGTTTTTAGCGCGCTAAAAATACCCATTGGCTGAAACTCTTTAACGGCAAACTGCCATTTGTATGCTTCTATAATCCAGTTTAGCGGGGCCAAAAGAAGAACTAGAAAAATAAAGTATACTCTAGCCTGTAAATATTCAAAATGCAACAAGCCAATAAAATTACTATCCCACTGATTTAGTATTTTCGAAAAAACGAATCCGAAAACCAGTATGACAACTAAAATATTTAGGATGAGATGTTTTTTAACCTTGGGCATTTAAGAGTTATTTTAGTGCTAAATTAGTATTTATACACTAAAAGTATATGGTAGGCAGGAAATTAAGTGCAATTTTTCATACTTTTACATTGCTAAAATATTGAGTCATTGAATGTCTGGTAAATATGGTTTTAAGCTATTAGCACGCAATAGTCTTTACAAATCGATTTTAGCGATGGGCGGATAAAAACCATTTATAAAGTGAATTAAACTCAGTAATTCTAAATGTTTTATAGCGTGTACTTTGTCAAAAGCTTAATCAGAAACAAACACAAAAACAATGAATGCAGCCAAAAAAAAGAAGTTTAGTATCCTTATCTTTATTAATAAGGTAAAGTACTTTCTTACAAAAAAAATATGGAGTGTACATTTGCATCGTTACAGGCCTATTCAGCGGGTTGGAATTCATAGTTTACGGGTTTTAATGCTGGCGTACAGAGGTTTTATAGAGGATAGAGTATTACATAGAGCCTCGGCATTAACTTACTACACGCTAATGGCAATTGTGCCAGTGCTAGCTATGGTATTTGGAATTGCCAAAGGGTTTGGGTTTGATAAGTTTTTAGAGAGACAGCTATACAATAATTTTGAGCAGCAGCAAGAGATTCTAAACCAGCTGATTATCTTTTCAAGAAAGCTGTTAGAGAACACGGGAGGAGGACTTATAGCTGGGGTAGGGCTAGTTATATTATTTTGGTCGGTACTAAAAGTTTTCGGTCAGATAGAGCATTCGTTTAACGACATATGGCAGATTGGGTCGGCTCGTGCTTTTTCGAGGAAGTTTGCCGATTACCTTTCAATGATGCTAATTGCTCCGATAATGCTTGTGGCAGCCAGTGGTTTGAATGTTTTTGTTGCAACACAATTTGATAAGCTAGTTACCAAAATCGAATTGTTAAGCTATGTTACTCCGCTTATTATGTTTTTGTTAAAACTTTCTCCTTACGTTATTGTATGGATTGTTTTTGCGATGCTATATGTTGTAATGCCCAATACTAAGGTTAAGGTTTCATCGGGCATTATTGCCGGAATCATTGCTGGTTCAGCCTTTATAATAACCCAATGGATTTACATAGAGTTTCAGGTGGGCGTTTCGAAGTACAATACCATTTATGGAAGTTTTGCTGCAGTGCCTCTACTGCTAATGTGGCTAAGGCTAAGCTGGCTAATTGTGCTTTTTGGTGCCGAGATTGCATTCTCATACCAAAATCGGAACCTTTACGAGTTTGAAACCGAAATTGAAACGATACGATACGAGTTAAAAAAATCGATATCGTTACTACTGCTAAATTGTATTATAAATAGGTTTATGAATGGCGAGCAGCCATTAACAGCGCATGAACTTTCGAAGGAACTAAAGCTACCCATTCGGCTAGTGAGGTCGTTACTTGACTGGCTGGTTGGGTGCAATATAGTGTCGAAGGCGTATACCGATGAACCAAAAACTCCTGCATTTCAGCCAGCACAATCAGTGGATAAGCTAACCGTTGCATTCGTAATTCAGAGTTTGGAGCATTTTGGGTCCACCATTGAACTTTCAAACCCTGTTTTAAATCGGATAGAAAAAATACACGAAGAGTTTAGCGAGAGTGTGAAAAACCTCTCGGGAAATGTGCTGGTAAAGGATATTTAGGTAGCGTTAAGGATTAGTTGTGTGCAAGCTTACTGACGGTCAGGTAAGTATAAAATAATCCGCAATTTTAATTGGTAAATAAAAAATAGTTTCTATATTTGGAAACATTTTATGATTAAATCTGTTTAAATAAATGGATAAGCCAATAGAAGTTATCTTTATGAAGCAAGCTGAAGATTTTGTAGATAAGCTTGAAGAAAAGTCTAGATAGAAGCTATTTAAAGCCATCCGAAAAACTAAAGTTAGAGAAATAGGACAATGATTTAAAAAGCTGAAAGGAACTGAGGGGATTTATGAATTTCGCTTTGATGAAAGCGGAAAGTTTTACAGGCTTTTCGCATTTTGGGATAACGAATATGAAACTGAAACCTTGGTAGTTGGAACGCACGGGATTGCCAAAAAGACCAATAAAACGCCCATTGTAGAAATTAAGAAAGCGGAACGAATTAAAAGAGAATACTTTGAGGAGAAAAGAGTTGCAGAACAAGCTAGTGGAACAAGAAAAAAAGGATAAAGACTATGGAACAAAGAAAATATAAGACAATTGGAGATTTGGAAGACAAGTACATTGGAAAACTTGGTACTTCAGAAAGAGAGCGGTACGAATTTGAATTAAGTATGGAAATCCTAGGTGAAAAGCTTAAAAGAATTCGTAAAGAAAAAAATTTGACCCAAGAGCAGCTAGGGAAATTAATTGGAGTGCAGAAAGCGCAGATTTCCAAGCTTGAAAGTGGTGCAAGTAGTGCAACGATTTCAACAATAACAAAAGTTTTCAAAGCATTAAATGCAAGAGTAAAGTTGCAGATTGAAATTGAAGACGAAACAGAACTTGCCCTCTCCTAGACAAGAAATTTAAAGCCAGCCCATAACAAAGGGTGTAAAAAATGCTGGTTTCTAGGTTGTATTGGTAACTTTTTTGTTCCAATTTAGCCTTTTACTGTGGGATAATGACGATGTCCCAATTTCCAGCACTTGCCACACCGCCATCCGTTGACCGTAAGGCCCCCCATCCGAACAGCATAACACGATAACCGAACACCGCTGTAATTACCCGATTCTATTCGTATTTTAGTGAATCGATTGGATTTCGCCTTGCCGCCAGCCAGCTTTGCCAGCTAACTGTAAGCAGCGCAATAGCTAGCGCTAGTATCCCAGCCAACACAAATATCCACCAGCTAAGGGCTGTACGGTAGGCAAAGTTTTGCAGCCACCTGTCCATGGCGAAGTAAGCAACCGGGGTTGCAATTACAAAGGCAATGGCAACCCACTTCACAAAATCCATGTTTAGCATTAGCATTATTTCCCAGGTTTTGGCTCCGTTAATTTTGCGGATGCCAATTTCTTTGGTGCGGGATTTACTGCTCTGAAATGCTACAGCAAATAGCCCAATCATTGAAAGGAAGATGCTTACGGTATTGCATGATCCAACTAGTAATATGAAGTTCGTATTCTCTCGATGCAACCATTCGTACCTGTCGCCTAAGGGCTGGATACTGTGAGGGTATTCTGGTATAAGGTTTTCCCAAATCCGCTTAATTTCATTTATTGCCAGATTTGCTTGGTTTCCTTTCGCTTTAACTAGGAGGTGACTGCCTTTCTCATTGTAAAAGATAGTGCTTGGTGAGATGGGTTGCTTGAGGCTTTGGTAATGAAAGTCCCTCACAATACCGATTACTGTTCGATGTTCCATTCCAGGGAGAGGCTTTCCAACTAGATTTTGGTTTGGGAATAGTTTGGCAAAATACTCGGTAACAAGGCATTTCCCCTTATTGTTTTGAGGAGTATTAGCGAACCCTTCACCTTCAACGAGGGGAATTCCAAGTGTGGTTATAAAATCCTCATCGCCATCAAAAATATTGAGATTAAATTGTTTTGTTTCTCCATTTTCCGTGTGCTCTAGATTTGTCATAAAGTAATCTCGCAGGGGATATGAAGTAGTAATAGAAACCGATTCGACAGATGCGGAGTTGAGCAATTCTTGTTTAAACGCTGAAGTTAAACCGGGTTGCTCAATGGGTATACTTACCTCAATTACTCCCTTGTTGAACCCAATGGACTTGTTGGAGATGAACGACATTTGTCTAGCAATGACAAATGTGCACGATGCTAGCGCAATAGATGTGGCCAGTTGAATTATATTGAATGCAGGTAGTTGCACCTTTCGTCCGAATTGAAGATTGATGGCTCTTGGGGTATACTTGCCTAGGCTGAGTTTAATGTGGTAATAGGCAAACAGGAATGTAATCAAGAGAATCAGCCCGATTATTACTAAGAAAGTGAGTGTTTGTTCTGATTGAAGGATGTGTGTAGAAGTTAAATCAGATCCGGTAATAATGCTAAAGTAAGGTTTTATCCAGATTGTTAGGTAAAGGCTTAATAGAAATGATATGCCGATTAGGGTTGCGTACTCAGCCATAACAATAGCTATCAATCCTGTAAATTTACTCCCATTTAAGCGTCTAATTTTTAGCTCTTTACTTTTAGTAAACAGGTTGTTGTTTATTAGGCCAATGTAGTTAAATAATGCAACGATTAATAGTATTAGTCCAATGGCTGCCGCAATCCAAATGTCCTTTGGGTCTCGGTTTGCTTCAAATTCCCACAACCTTGAGGTGTTGAAGTAAGTGTCTGTGAATGGTTCAAGATAGTACTGACCAGGGGTTCCGACATGAATAATTGGGATAACATCTTTTTTGTCTAAAAATAACTTTTCTAATTCTTGTATGTTTGCGTTTGGTGTTAGCCTAACATAGCATCGGCTATAAGTGTTCTCTGAAAGGCGAACCATATCGAATTGTAGCTGAGAGTTCTCCGTAGGTTTTTTGTAAACCCCGGTTATTACCAGTTCATAATCTTCATTTCGATCGGATAGGGTAATAAGCCTGCCCAACGGGTTGGTTGCACCAAAATACTTTAGGGCAAACTCTTCGGAGATAACCAAACTATTTAACGTTTCAAGCGTGGGCTGTGATCCCTTTGCTACGATTTTATAGCTGAAGAAACTAAAGAAATTGGATGATGCAGCGATGCAGATAGGCTGGTCTGAATAGTTTTGGTTATTAACTGTAACCCTCTGAATTGGGTTGGAGTGTGCAATTCGGCAGAAATCTTCGATTTGGGGAATGTTCTCCACCATGTATTCTGCCGCACCTTCTCTGCACATGTAAATTCGACCTTTATCAGGGAAAGGGTTGTCGGCTTGTAAACTATAAATTGATTTTACATCTGTGTGAAATGAGTCGGTACCAAGTTCCCTAAGTATAAAAGTGGCAATTTGTGAAGAGCTAACTATTCCTATAGCCAAACTTATAATAATAATGCTTGTATTTAATGGATTTCGCCAAAGACTTCGGAGAATGCGTTTTATTTTTATCATAGGTGCATAGTATACTTATTATGCCTTGTATTTTGTTGTTTAAACTTTAGTTCAATGTACTTCTGTAACAACCACTTCTTTTATGCCAACGAGAAACCTATAGGGATTTTTTAGTCAGCGTTTACTCATCCCTCAGCGCCTCCACCGGATTTCGCCTTGCCGCCAGCCAGCTTTGCCAGCTAACCGTGAGTAGCGCAATAGCTAGCGCCAGTATTCCAGCCAGCGCAAATATCCACCAGCTAAGGGCTGTGCGGTAGGCAAAGTTTTGCAGCCACCTGTCCATGGCGAAGTAAGCAACCGGGGTTGCAATTACAAAGGCAATGGTTACCCAAACTATTATACTGCGGTTTAGCATACTAATAATTTGAAGTGAAGTTGCTCCGTTTACCTTGCGTATCCCAATTTCTTTTACCCTATCGCGGGTTATAAATATGGTTAAGCCCAGCAAGCCTGTTAGGGCCAGCAGCACGCACCAAAGGGCAACAAATTCTATAAAATGTGCCAGTTTAACTTCTCTGTCGTATAGCTTATTAAGGGCATCGTCAAGGAAAAGGGGTTCAACTTTTGCATCGGGATCAAACTTGTTGATTGTTGCGTTTATATATTCCCGAAGCTGAGTGTAATTTTCTGTTTTAACCCTAAGAAGCAAAACATTCTTACGCACATCGGTCAACCAAAACAGCATTGGTTCAACATCTTGCTTTAGTGAGCCGAAGTTGAAGTTTTTGGTAATGCCAATAATGTCGCCCATGAAATCGAACCCCGGAAATTGCTTGTCAAGGGGTTTTTCCCAGCCAAATTTCTCAACGGCCTTCTGGTTAAGAATAAACTTGTTGATATCACTCTCGCCTTTCATAAAAGACCTGCCTTCAACTATTTCGATTCCGAAAAAATTTATAAAGCGGTCGTCAACTGGCCAGCTTTTAAGTTGCACATTCTGCCCATCAATTTCTCGACCCCAGCCCATACCAACGCCACCGGGAACAAACTGAGAATAAGCATAATCAGTTATCTCGGCATTTTTCATTAGCTCATCAGCAAAAGCGCTGTGGCTTTTTTTAAGTTTACCGGTTGTGTTTATGTAAATTACATTGTCTTTGTTGATTCCCAAGTCGAAATTTTGCCAAAATTTTATCTGCTTCTCTATGGTAAAGGCTGCAATAATCATTGTAATGGTAAAAATAAATTGTACTGTAATTAGCACCTGTCTAAATCCTTTTCCCTTACCAGAGAAGTACATCTTGCCTTTAACGGTTTCACTTATGGGTGCCGACGTTATATACCGCGCGGGGTACAAGCCCGCAATAACACCAAACAGAATAGCGAATAGCACGAACCAAAGGATAAAAATAAGCCTATGAGCCAAGGCAAGCCCGCTTATGCCGAAAATATTTTGAACGTGTACGTAGGCTGAATTATGTATTAAAAGTGCAATGGCAAGCCCAACAAGTGATAAAACTAAAGCTTCGCCTACAATTTGCATTTGCGAGCGCCACTTTTTTTCACCCAGTATTTGCTGTACAGAAATTGATTTTGCCCGTTGTGGAGCTTGTGATGTGAAGAAGTTTATGAAGTTTACAATACCCATTATGGCAATAATAGCTGCCAGTAGTAGTAATATATTAACCACCATTTGGTTGGTTGATAGTAAAAAGGTTCCGCTAGTAAAGTGCAGGTCAGCAAGTGGCACGATTTGCACAAACGTTTTTACCCCGCTTCTTTCTTCCAACGCCTCAAGGTATGGAATAACTTTTTCATGCTCTTCAATTTTAGCCTCAACGCTAGTTCGTGGCGTAGCATTTGTCAACTGCATAAATATGTGAAAACTCCACTCACTCCACTGTTGAGCCCCACGCCAATCGTCGCCCGGCTGTAAGTATGAGGCGAACGAAACTAGCGCATCGCTGCAAAAGGCGCTATTTTTTGGCATATTGGCCATTACGCCAGTTATTTTGTACCCTGTTCTATACCCCAGATTTACGTATTTGCCCAGCGGATTTTCCTTGCCAAACAACTTGTTGGCATATTCTTCAGAAATAACAATGCTTTTAGGGTCAACTAGAACTGTTTCTTTGTCGCCTTGAATAAGTTTAAAATCAAGCATTTTAAAGAAATCGGCACTAACGGCCAGAAACTCTCCACCTATTGCATTTTGTATATTGTCCTCTTCCTTGTATAATTCAGTATCCCACCATTCCGACACAACTATTGCATTTTGAATTTCGGGTATATCTCTTTGTAGTTCATCTGCTAACGGTGCGGGTACAAAGGGCACTTTATTAAATGAAAACAGGTAAATATCGTCCTTGCTTTTATGAAATGTATCGAAACTGTACTCGTAGCTAGCATAGAGTGATAGCATAATTATTCCCAGAAAGGCAATTACAAGGCTAAGTAGTGTAAGTGCAGACGACAACCTATACCTAAATATTTTTTTTAGTAGATGCTTTAGCTGTATCATTTATTTTTGATTTATATGTTATAAGTAATTGGCTGGCTAAGGTTTCGCCAAATTTATTGAAAGTGTAAAGCAGGAAACAAGCAAAGCTGAAGACAACTCTATAGAATGGGCTCCATTTGTCGTTTCATATTTTCGGTTAAAATTTTACCGTCGAAAAGGTTAACCACTTTGTGTGCAAACTCCGAATCGTGCAGCGAGTGGGTTACCATTACTATGGTGGCACCATCACTATTCAGCTCGGTAAGTAGGTTCATTACCTCAATGCCATTTTTGGAGTCGAGGTTCCCCGTTGGTTCGTCGGCAAGTATTAGCTTGGGGTTGGCCACCACGGCCCTAGCAATTGCTACTCGTTGCTGCTGTCCGCCCGAGAGTTGTTGAGGGTAGTGTTTTCTTCTGTGGCTAATTTTCATTCGCTCCAAAACGGCAGATACCATCTCCTTACGTTTTTGTGCCTTCATGCGCATGTAAACCAGAGGTAACTCCACGTTCTCGAATACATTAAGTTCGTCCACAAGGTTAAAACTCTGGAAAACAAAACCAATATTGCCCTTTCGAACATCCGTTCGCTGGCTCTCTTTAAGGTTCCCCACCTCTTTGCCATTGAAAATATATTGGCCTGAGGTTGGGTTATCGAGCATTCCAATAATGTTGAGTAGGGTTGATTTTCCGCATCCAGAAGGACCCATAACGGCAACAAATTCACCTCTTTTTACAGAGAAGTTTACGTCGTTTAATGCGAGAGTTTCCACTTCATCGGTACGGAAAACTTTGTTTAGGTTAACTGTTTGTATCATACTAGCTAGTTTATTGAAAATGGTTTAATATTTATAGTGCAGTACTAATTCTTAAATTTCTAATTTAAGCAAAATTTAGTCTACTGTTCAATCAAAACCGTCCCCTTTGATTTTGCTCAGGATGACGGCTTCGACTTCGCTCAGCCTGACTGACACCCTGAGCAGCCTGCCCTGAGCGAAACCGTCAGCCTTAACTAAACAACATTGATTCTTGAATAGAGTATAAGCCAATCCCATGCCAAATAGTTTTAGTGTCAGATTATGTGCAAGTTAGCGTTTTGTAAGTGTGCCAATAGTAAAGAAAATTGACACGGGTGTGTAAAATAAATTTACACCCCTTTGCATTTGTGTTTCGCATAAATTACATTTGTTACAAATAATAGTTCTACCCATGGCCAAAGGAAATGTACTTATTGTTGATGATAACAAGAATGTGCTGGTTGCACTGGAAATGTTGCTGACTTCAGAATTCGACAGGGTGCACTGCATCTCGAATCCAAACCTGCTGCTATCCGAGTTGCAAAATCAGCGATATAATTTGGTTCTGCTCGATATGAATTTTAAGGCAGGTGTTAATACTGGTAACGAAGGTATTTACTGGTTGCAGCGCATAAAGGAAAATCAACCCCACATTTCGGTGGTGCTTATCACTGCATATGGCGATGTGGAACTCGCTGTTAAAGCCCTTAAAGCGGGAGCAACCGATTTTGTTCTAAAGCCTTGGGATAACCCCAAACTGATAGCTACGGTAAGGTCGGCACTACAGCTAAACCTTTCGAAAATGGAGATTGATGGGCTCAAACAGAAGGAGAAAGACCTAATAATGAGCATGAACAGGGAGAGCAAGCAAATTATTGGGCAATCGGTAGCAATTACAGAGGTTCTGAGAACTGTTGACAAGGTTGCTAAAACCAATACAAATATTTTAGTTACTGGCGAAAACGGTACAGGTAAAGAGCTGGTGGCTCGCAGAATACACAATATGTCGGCACGCAACAACGAGCTAATGGTTACGGTTGATATGGGAGCCATAAGCGAAACCCTTTTTGAAAGCGAGCTGTTTGGACATGTTAAGGGCGCATTTACCGATGCCCGTGACAACCGCATGGGAAAATTTGAAATGGCTAACGGAGGCACCCTGTTCCTCGATGAGATTGCGAACCTGCCGTTAAAGTTGCAGTCGAAATTGCTTGTGGTGCTGCAAAACCGTGAGGTAACTAGGCTTGGCTCAAACCAACCCACGCCAATAGACATAAGGCTAATTTGCGCAACCAACAAGAACCTGGGCGAATTGGTTTACAGTGGGCAGTTTCGCGAGGATTTGCTGTACCGAATTAATACCATTCAAATTGAAGTGCCCCCTTTGCGACAGCGTAAGGATGATATAATGCCCCTAGCAGAGTATTTTCTTAAAAAGTATTCAGAGAAATATGGCAAGCTATCGCTCTCTATTACGCAGCAGGCAAAGGATAAGCTAATGGAGTATTCGTGGCCAGGTAATATTCGTGAGCTAGAGCATACTATCGAAAAGGCTGTTATTATGGGCGAGTCGGGTAAGCTAAAGGTTGCCGATTTTTTCTCATACTCATCGGTGGGTGTGCAAGCCGATACAAATGTTATGAAACTTGAAGAGATGGAGGAGAAGATGATTTCACTTGCCATTGAAAAGAATACTGGTAATATTAAGGCAGCCGCTAGCCAGCTGGGCATTACAAGGCAAACACTTTACAATAAGATGCGAAAATATGGGCTCAATTACTAGGCCTGCAAAGAGGTTACCCCTATGACTAACTCGTTTTTTGTAAATATAATAACTCGCATAGTAGCTATTGTGTTGCTGAGTATATTTGCTGGCTGGATTTTCAGCAGCCAGCAGCCAATTTACCTCGGTGTTACCGCGCTAACTGGAGTGGTTTTTCTAGCAATAAATCTAGTTTGGTATGTAAATAAAACGAATAGAACCATTGCCTACTTTTTTGATGCAGTAAGAAATGACGATTTTAGCTTGTCAATTCCAAACTATAAGGGTAGTAAAACGCTAACGGCTCTTAGCTATAATCTTCGAAGAATTTCGGAGCATATAGAGCAAATTCATATCGAGAACCTAAGGCAAGAGAAGTATTTTGAGGCTATGATTGAGCATATTACCGTGGGGGTTATGTCCATAAATAGCCAAGGTTTTATTGTTAACTGCAATTCGAGCCTAAAAAAGTTGCTGGGCTTAAATCAGCTAACCCATATTCGCCAGCTGGATAAAGTTGATACAAAACTAGCCAAGCTAGCCAACGGTATAAGGGCAAACCAAGAACAAACAATTATCCTAAGTGGCAAAAACGGGCCGGTAACCCTGCTGGTTAAGGCCAGTGCCTTTACAAATAACAACGAGCAGCTTAAGTTGCTCTCCGTACAGGATATAAAAAAGGAGCTGGATGAGAAGGAGCTCGACTCATGGTTAAAACTTATACGAGTACTTACCCACGAAATAATGAATGCCATTGCACCCATCACGTCACTTTCGGAGAATCTTCGCAACCAATATGTAAAAGAAGTTGAACCAATAAGTGCCACCGAGGTTGATGAGGCGCTAATCGGAAGAACTATCCGAGCATTAGGTGTAATTTGTGAGCAGGGGCAGGGCCTAACACGCTTTGTTGAGAATTACCGTAACCTTACCCGTTTACCAAAGCCCGAAATATCGGAAGTTTTGGTTAAAAATCTCTTTGAGAAAACGCTTATACTTTTCAAGTCAAAGTTTACCGAACAAACAATTAGTGTTTACACCCAACTGGAGAACGATGCGCAAATAGTAAGAGTTGATGAGAGCCAAATATTACAGGTGTTGCTCAATTTACTTAAAAACTCAGCCGATGCTCTTGCGGATAGTCCCAATGCCAAAATCACCCTATCGTCATGGGCAAATAGTAGGGGCGAGGTTATGCTAGCGGTTAGCGATAATGGGCCAGGTATACCCCCCGAGATTATTGATGAAGTTTTTATTCCTTTTTTTACCACTCGGGAGGAAGGGAACGGCATTGGTCTTAGCATATCTCGGCAGCTGGTTAGGCTTAATAATGGTGGGCTAACAGCTACTTCGAACCCAGGCCTCAGCACTACCTTTACGCTTAAATTCAGACCATCATTTACCTTCTTTCCAGAAAACTCTGACCTTAAAATTTGATTGTTTTCCTGCCAAGTATAAATCCATAGGGTCCCCTAAAAAAAATGATCAAATTTCGGAAATGTGATAGCAACAATTATTTTGGTTAACTTTGTAATACTAAAGAATTGCCATGAAAATCCATTTTATAGCCATTGGCGGTAGCGCCATGCACAATCTAGCCATCGCTCTGAAGCAAAAAGGTTACTTCATATCGGGCTCCGACGACGAAATTTTCGACCCCTCGCGTGGCCGATTGGAGAAGAATGGGTTGCTACCCAACGACATAGGGTGGTTTCCCGAAAAGTTAGACCGTACTTTTGATGCCGTAGTTCTGGGAATGCATGCCCGTGCCGATAACCTCGAACTTGCTCGTGCAAAAGAGCTGGGCATTAAAATTTATTCGTACCCCGAGTATCTGTTTGAGCAAACCAAAAATAAAACCCGTGTGGTAATTGGCGGGAGCCATGGAAAAACTACCATAACATCAATGATTATGCATGTGCTTAAGGATGTGGGGAGAAATTTCGACTATATGGTGGGCGCTCAAATTGAAGGCTTTGAAAATATGGTGGGGCTTTCGAATAACACTGATATTGCCATTTTTGAGGGTGATGAGTACCTAACTTCACCAATTGACCCTCGCCCAAAGTTTCATCTATACAAACCTCATATTGCTGTTATTTCGGGTATTTCATGGGATCACATTAATGTGTTCCCAACATTTGAGCAGTACCTAAAGCAATTTGAACTGTTTACGCAAACTATTGTGCCCAACGGGCACCTTATTTACTGCGCTAATGATAAATTTGCCGCGCAGATTGCAGCCAATGCACCCGAAAGCCTAAGCGCCGTACCGTACCTTGCCCACGCCCATAAAGTAGATAATAGTAAAATATACTTAGATACAGCCCACGGAGAGGTTGAACTTGAGGTTTTCGGCAGCCATAATATGGAGAACATATCGGCAGCCAAAGAGGTTTGTAGCCTACTGGGTATAAGTGGTAAACAATTTTATAAATCCATATCTACTTTTAAAGGGGCAGCTAAGCGGTTGGAGCGAATAAAGCAGGGCGCCTCAACCGACGTGTTTCTCGATTTTGCGCATGCTCCATCTAAAGTGGCAGCAACGGTTAAGGCATTAAAAGAAACTTACCCTAATCGAACTCTGGTGGCGTGCCTCGAGTTACACACCTTTAGCAGTTTAAATAAAGATTTCTTGGATGAGTATAAAGGCACTCTAAATGATGCCACGCATCCTATAGTGTATTATAACCCAGTAACACTTGAGCATAAAAAGCTACCACCCATAAGCCGTAAAATGGTTATTGACAGCTTCAGAAACGAAAACTTAAAGGTTTTCGATAACGCCTCCGAGTTGCTTCAGTATCTTGTTGATTTGGAGTGGGGTAATTCAAATTTACTGCTTATGTCGTCGGGTAATTTTGCCAACCTAAACATAGCCCAACTTGCCGAAATAGTTGTGAGCGGCTAAATTCTAACTTAAACCGAACCAGCATTTGCTATTAGAAATCATCAGCCATGAAAATACAGACTAAACGAACAGAGATTGCGCCACTAAACCTCGACGAACTTAAAACAATTATCGAATCAAGAGCCGAGTTCGAGAAAATGGCAGAATGTAATATTTCAGGATTAAATCTGCCTAGCGCCTATTGTGCTGAATTAGCCGAAATGTTGGAGCAAAAAAAGGACCTCTGGTTAAACAAGTCACCCGAATACCTGTTTCACACCCTATGGACCATTATTGACCCAGAGTTGAAATCAATTGTAGGCCTGTTTACTTTTAATGGAAAACCCAATGTGCAGGGCGAGGTTGAAGTTTTTTTTAGCATCGAATCGCCTTATCGACGTAAAGGCTATGGATATGAGGCAATGCGTGGAATGCTTAAATGGGCAGCGGAAAAGGATTTGTTCAAAACGGTGCTCATTGAGTCTGATTTTGATAATAAGGCAGCCATGGCCTCGTTAAACAAGCTAGGATTTAGACCCATCCCTGTATACGAACATGAGCAAACTGACAGTACGCCGTCGAAATACTATATTAGTACTGCCAAATCCAGAAACCTTGACAGTGAAGAGCTAGATTTTGATTAACAACAACAGTTTTATTCGAAATTAAAAAAAAAGCAAAAAAATATCCTATACCCTTCTGGATGCTATTTAAGCTTCTGGTTATTAGTGAGCAAAGCTGTTGGAAAACGCAATGTCTTTACTTAAAAGTAGCATCATTCCTTATCTAATTGTTAGGCGTTGGTACAGATTTTGATTGGCACTGGAAGCCAATCGCAACATTTTAGGTAAAAGGATTGTTTCTGTTTTATCATTGCTTTAAGGCTTTAGTAATTTATAAATGAAACGGGATAGAGATTTTGATTTTTTTTATTCTATTTTGACTTTAAATTGCATATAGTCAGGCCTAAGTAATGCTAGATTAATATTTTTTTAATAAAACGTGGAGATTAAACACCACTGAAAACAAGGCGGAACCGAAAAGCCATACGAGTAGGAGAATTTTAATTTTAATGAAAATGAGAAAAGGTATTGCAATTTTATGTTTTATTTTAGGTGCAGGACTTTATTCACAAGCACAGGTTAACCCTCATGCTATTGGAATTCGTTCTGGAGGTAATGGGAGTTCAAACGGAGTAGAAATTTCTTATCAACATGGATTGAGTGAGTTAAATCGACTTGAATTTGACTTTGGATTTAACGGGTATACAAATTACAGTAATCTATTTGTTTCAGGAACATACCAATGGGATTGGAATATAACTGAAGGCTTAAACTGGTATGTGGGCCCTGGTGCAGCAGTAGGTTTTTACAATTGGAGAGGAACTGATAAATCTAGCGGAGTAAACCTTGGAGTTGGCGGTCAAATAGGTTTAGAGTATGACTTTAACCATCTTGATGTACCCATTTTATTGAGTTTAGATACTCGTCCAATGTTTGACTTTGTTGGATATAATAATGGTTTTGGTTGGGGTATTGCACTTGGAGTTAGATATACTTGGTAAAACATCCTGGCGAAACACCCATTTACGAAATATGACTAGCTAAGCGCTAAACGTGAGTTTAGCGCTTAGCAATTATATGCTATACATTCAATGTCGTTTAGCTTAGGCTGTCGGCTATATAAAAATCATATATTCGTAGAATAAGCAAACGAATCCGTAGGATTCAAATGTTTGTAAAAAGATAAATTTGCTAGCAAAACGATAAATTCCATAAATATCCAATCCCTTCAGGGCCATTAAGTAAACCAAACGAGTACGTAACAGTTAAGCAGATAATACGCCCTACAATTATTGAATGGAGAATATCTAATATCAAACACTGGATATTAAATATCGAAGGTTGGATAGGGCAGGTCTTTTGCTTAGGCGCAATGATTTTTTGTATTCCCTTACTTCGTAAGTCATTATTCGAAATTCATCATTCATAATTCAATGTCGTTTAGTTTATCTTAAAACTGCAAATTAAGTATACGATTAAATAAATTTCATAGTTTTTTGTTTGCCACTAATTTCTCCTAAGGGTTAGATAACCAAAATGTTTGGCGAGAGGGCATCAAGTTTTTTAAAATTATTTTCAATTTTCTCGGTTTTTCTTTGCATGAAATAATTTTTCAGTTACCTTTGCAGCCGCTTAACAATGATAAGGCAAAAAGAAAGATGAGATAATGGCCCGTTCGTCTAGGGGTTAGGACGCCAGGTTTTCATCCTGGTAACAGGGGTTCGATTCCCCTACGGGCTACAATTTTTTTTTAAAAAAAACAGCACTATGGCAAATCACAAGTCAGCACTAAAAAGAGTTCGTCGATCAGGAACCGTTAGACTTCAAAACAAGTATGCTGCACGTACAACACGTAATGCATTTAAAATTTTAAAAGGTACTACCGACAAAGAGGCAGCAATAGGAATGCTACCAAAGGTAACATCTATGCTAGATAAGTTATCTAAAAGAAATATTATTCACAAAAACAAAGCAGCGAACCTGAAGAGTGCTATCTCTATGCACGTTAACTCTTTACAATAGTATTATTAAGATATTTAGGATTTAGCTCGCCAATGGCGAGCTTTTTTTGTATGTAAATTTTTCGCTACCACTATTTATTTGTAATTTTCCTGTAACAAATAAATGGTATTTAAAATGCAGGACAACCCGAAACCACTCACAATTAAAGAATGGGCTGAGGACGACCGCCCTCGTGAGAAAATGATTAAAAAGGGAGTTGCTGCCCTTAGTGATGCCGAACTAATGGCCATACTAATAGGGTCGGGCACAAAGAATGAAACAGCCGTGAGCATTTCGCAGCGTATTTTGAGTAGCGCCGACAATAATCTTAACGAACTTGGAAGATTCTCGCTAAAGGAGTTAACACGAACAAAAGGAATTGGCACAGCAAAAGGCGTTACTATTATGGCCGCCCTTGAGTTAGGACGAAGACGTAAAAGTACCGAGGCAATTAATCGCAAGCAGATAACATCGAGTCGGGATGCAATTGAGCTCTTTCAGCCCATTTTAGCCGACTTGGGGCACGAAGAGTTTTGGGTGCTTCTACTTAACCGCTCAAATAAAATAATTGACCAAGTACGCATTAGCGAAGGAGGGTTTACGGCAACCATAGTTGATGTTCGTAAAATAATGCGTACGGCGCTGGAAAATCAGGCCATTGGACTAATTTTGTGTCATAATCACCCTTCGGGAAATCATAACCCCAGCGATGACGATATTCGTATTACAAATAAAATTAAGCAGGCCTCTAGCACGCTTGATATAAACCTGCTGGATCACATAATTATTACAAACCAGCAATGTTACTCTTTTGCCGATAATTCAATGCTATAGAGTAAGCAAATTAAAGGGGGTGATTTTATTTTATTCTAAACGCAAATTTTTCACTATTTTAGCACCCTACAAACACACACTAACCGTTATGGTAAAAATACTTGGAGAGTCAAATACGTTGCTGAATAGTTTTATGTACGAAGTGAGAAGCACTTCAACACAAAACGATAGTATGAGATTTAGGCGTAATTTGGAGCGGATTAGCGAGATTTTTGCCTACGAAATAAGTAAAACGCTGAACTACAGCGCAACCCAGGCTCAGACTCCACTCGGGATAGCCGATATGATGCTTCCTGATGATGAGATTGTTGTTGCATCAATTATGCGAGCAGGAATGCCCATGCACAATGGGTTTCTAAATTATTTCGATAAGGCCGAGAATGCGTTTATCTCAGCCTACCGAAAATATAGTAAAGATGGAACTTTTAAGATAGCTTTTGAGCACCTTTCATGCCCATCTATTGAAGGGAAAGTTTTAATACTTGTTGACCCTATGCTCGCTACGGGAGCGTCAATGTTGTTGTCGTACCATGAGTTGCTTAGGCGTGGTACTCCTAAACATACGCATATAGTATCGATAGTTGCTTCGAAAGAGGGGGTTGACTACGCACGAAAAAATTTGCCCAGCAAAAACGTAACCCTTTGGTTGGGCGCTGTTGATGCAGAACTTACCGTGAAATCGTACATTGTTCCTGGGCTTGGTGACGCAGGAGATTTGGCCTACGGTAGCAAACAGTAACTTGTTGTAACGGTGGCGATGCTAGTGTAACCGTGTACCAATTAGATGTATAAACTCTTCGCGGGTTTTGCTCTGCGATAGGAATACTCCAGTGAATGCGGAGGTTGTTGTAACCGAATTTTGCTTTTGAATACCACGCATTTGCATACACATATGCCCAGCTTCTATAACCACCGCAACTCCCAACGGATCGAGATTTTCTTGAATACAATCGCGAATTTGGACAGTTAGGCGCTCCTGTACTTGCAGCCTGCGTGCAAAAGCCTCTACAACCCTGGCAATTTTGCTTAGCCCCGTAATATGCCCGTTAGGGATATAGCCCACATGGGCTTTACCATAGAATGGGATCATATGGTGTTCGCACATTGAGTATATTTCAATATCCTTTACTATAACCATTTGCCTGTAGTCCTCTTTAAACTTAGCCGACTGGATAATTTTTGAAGGATCTACAGAATAGCCATGGGTTAAAAATTGCATCGCTTTAGATACACGTATAGGTGTTTTAACTAGTCCCTCACGTTGAATATCTTCGCCCAATAATTTAAGGATTTCTGAATAGTGATGGGCTATTTTTTCGGTTTTTTCTGCATTCCATTTTTCCACCTTTTCGTACCCCTCGTTGTCGGGAAGAAAGGCGCCGTCATTAATTATTTCCATGGTAATATTTGTATGAATTAACGTAAACTAAGCGTGCAAAATTAGAACAAAACAGTTGAAAACGCTAATTGAAATGCGTTAAACTTAATATGCATTTGCGAAAGGCAAGCAGTAACTTCTTGTTTTAAACAGGTAAGGTGGGGAAAAGTTTTATGAAATTTGGTAAACTATTCTCCCATATACTCCACAAAATTATTTTCAGTTTCCTGAATCTTTACCTTATACAGTTCAGCTCCCAATAACTTAATATCTGCCTCAATGCAGTTCCATATGGCTATGGCTAAGTTCTCAGTTGTTGACACTAACCCTTTCATAAAATCAACATCAATGTTAATATTGCTATGGTCTAGCTTATCAATTACTTTTTCTTTTAGGAGTTTACTTAGCAATTTAAGGTTCATAATATAACCCGTTGTGGGGTTAACCTCACCACGAATGGTGACAAAAAGTTCGTAGTTATGCCCATGCATGTTGGGGCGCGAACAAATTCCGTAAATGTCGTTGTTTTTCTCGTCGGAATAACCCTCAACAAACAAACGGTGCGCTGCCGAAAAACGTTCTCTGCGTGTAATGTAGGTAATAGGCATATGATTTCGGTTTGTTTATACTTGTTTCCAAAGATATTGAATTTTAGCATTAAATAAACTGAAAGACGATTCAAATTTCTATTTATTGTATTCTAACAGTACTAATTTTTTGGTTTACCTTACCCTTGCCAACAAGCCTAATCGGTTTATCAATATCCTTGCTCAATTGAACTTGCTTAACAAAGTAAGCAGGCTCGTTTTAGTTGCATCAAATATTTTGTTTCTGTTGCAAAACTTGTGCGAACCCTGCACACCTTCTTCTAATTTCCATTAAATAGTTTGTGTTACCCATAAATTATCTACTGAAAAACAATCTCAATGTCATTTATATGTACTAACTTTATTCTAGAATTATCCCTGATTACTAATGCCTTAAACTTGTCGTTTTATGGAAAAAGAACCCTGTCCAAAAGTAGTGAAGTGCCCGCTATTTAACGGTGTCCTTCTTAAAAGATCTACCTCCGAAGATGTTTACAAGACCCTTTTTTGTAATGCAGGTAAGGAGAAATGGTTAAACTGTAAGCGATATCAGATAGCTGAGAAAGTTGGAAAATGTGCAGATTGGGTAATGCCTAACAGTTCCCTTACAGTTGATCAAATTATAGTTAGGATGAAGGAGAAGGGTGAACTGACATAGATAGCTCTATCCCTTCAAACTTTGATGATTGAACGCCCTCTTTTTACGCATAGTGTTTTATGAGAAGTTAATCCTATCTGTATAAACTTTATTGAGTTTTTAATTTGTTCATATTTATTGGCTAAATTCTCTTTTTTGTTTAATTTTATATCAGAAAACTTAACTCATCTCTTTATTAATGAAAAAGCGAATTAAAATTCCCTTTAAAAACGCAGTGGGTATGCTTGGTGGCTATGCAAAAGATCGCATAGTTGAGCAAATTAGGCTAATTGCGTTTATTATATTTTATTTGGTAGCCTTTCAAATTGTTATTCTAAGGGTACCACTTTCCGATGCTTTGTCTATTGCAGGCGGTATTGGTTTGGTAGTTTTTGGTTTGGCATTCTTCCTCGAAGGCCTTATGCTGGGGCTTATGCCCTTAGGCGAAAGGGTAGGTGTTAAGATGCCCATAAAATTTGGAATAATCTTTATTTCGATTTTTGGAATGTTCCTCGGTTTTGGTTCAACCATTGCAGAGCCTGCAATTAGTTCATTGCGTACTGCCGGAGCCGGCGTTACCGCTTGGGATGCACCAATGCTTTTTATGCTTCTTGAACGCTATACCCAAACTCTGGTTTATACCATTGGGGCAGGTGTTGGACTAGCGGTGGTTTTGGGTATGGTTAGGTTTTACTACGAATTTTCGATAAAGCCTTTCATCTATACTCTTATTCCTGCCGCGTTATTACTTACCCTGTTCTTATCTTTTGATGAAACATTAAGTTCAATTATTGCATTGGCTTGGGACTCGGGTGCAGTAACAACCGGAGCGGTAACGGTACCCCTTGTGCTTGCTTTGGGCATAGGTGTTTCTAGGGCTGCAAGTAAGAATAAGGCATCGAGTGGGGGATTTGGAATCATTATGCTTGCCTCCGCTATTCCAATCTTTAGCGTGCTACTCCTGGGTTTAATCCTCCGCTCATCTTCTCCCGAGATAACAACCGAAACCCATTTCTTTTCTAAAGAGAATAGAGAGAATGCACTTAAACTTTTCGATGATGAAACTGCCCTGTTAAACCACGCCTTTACTAGAGGAAGTGAGGTTGGTCGAAAATCGTTCTTTGCTGACGAAGTGCTTTATCACGAAAATCTTAGTCAGCTTGCCAACGACCCCAAGGTGTTAAAAGATATGCTTGGCACTATGTCATTAGATTCGTGGCTTAGCAAGAGGGCATCAGAAAGCGAACGAAAATATATTGCTTCGGTAAAAACTGAACCTTTAGTTGTGGTATCGGGCATTCCTGTTTCCACAGTACTTAAGGAAGAATCGAAAATTGCTTTACAGGCAGTTATACCATTAACGTTATTGCTTCTGCTTGTACTGCTTGTTTTTTTACGCGAAAAATTGCGCTATAAGGACGAATTTATGCTGGGTATTGCGTTTACCCTAGTTGGTATGATACTTCTTACCTCTGGAATTCGCTTGGGGTTAGGCCCCCTTGGAGGGCAGGTTGGCGCACAGTTACCAAGGGCATTTAGTAAGGAGGCTAAGTTTATTGATAGCAAAATGATTGCCCCATTTGATACTACTATTGTTTTTAGCACTATAGCGCTCGATGGGACTAAAAAACAGTTTTTTAACCTTACCCACGAGGATGAGAATAAAGTGGTTGAGTTTATACCAGAGAATTACGATAAAGAAAATAATATATACGAGTATGTGATTAAACGAGCGCCTTTACTGGGGCCAAGCCTTACCGTTTTAGGAATCCTGCTTGTTCTCCTTTTTGCCTTCGGAATGGGATTTGGGGCAACGATGGCAGAGCCTGCTCTTAATGCCCTAGGCATTACGGTGGAGGAACTAACGGTTGGCGCTGTAAAACGATCGCAAATACTGTATGTGGTTTCGCTGGGAGTTGGCATTGGCCTTGTACTAGGTGTGCTAAGGATACTTTACGATATACCTCTTATTTGGTTAATCCTCCCAGGATATTCTTTACTTTTATTGCTAACCTATTTTAGTGAGGAAGAATTTACTTCTATGGCGTGGGATTGCGGAGGTGTTACCACTGGCCCCGTTACCGTGCCATTAGTATTGGCTATGGGATTGAGCATTGGTGGAGAACTTAGCGTTGTTGATGGGTTTGGCATTTTAGCCTGTGCATCTTTTTCGCCAGTAGTTACGGTGCTTATCTTCGGATTAATAACCCGTGCACGCCAAAAACGAATTGTTAACGTATCAACCGAGAACGATGACCAATAGAGACACTACCACAGCACAAAAAACATTTTCCCCCTCGAGGGCCGTTTGGAAAACTCAACTCGACAAGGGAACGCACTCTCCGCATAGGGTGAGCAGAATTACCTGTATCGTTAACAAGCTGTTTAGCGACAAAATTGTGGAGCAAGTCTTTAAATTAGGAATAACCTCCATATTTGATGAAACAGGGCGAACTGCCAGAGAGTTTATTACTCCCAGAAATTTTGGCTTGCCAGGCTCAACCGTTACGTTGCAGAGTACGCCCGTAAATGTTTTCCGTTTTACCGTGCAGCGAAAACAGGCCCGTATGATTATGGATTACCTTGTAAGGGTTGGCAATTTCAACATACCGGGTAGGGGAACAATTTTTTCGCAAGATTTAATTGAGTTTACCAAGAAAGAACCATTGTTTATTGATTTTGATAATATTGAGGATAATGTTGCGCACGATATACCCTATCTTGAAAAATTATCTTACGTAATATGTGTTCTTTCTGTACCGGGTACTGGTGAAAAACTAGCAAAGGTTGCCCTAGACCTCGGCGTGTGTGTACCACTAATTACATACGGTACTAGTAACGACCTGCGCGACCAGATGGGGTTAATTAGAATTACCATTTCACCAGAAAAAGAGGTGGTGCATCTAATTATGCCCGAGCAGGACACTGAAAGTATAATTAAACTTTTGCTTGAAGAAGGAAGACTTAATAAGCCCGGTCGTGGTTTTATATACCAAACACCAATTAGCTTCGGGTTAATAGATACTCGTATGCGAGTGGGTAGGCAACAGTACGCTGCTAGTATGGAGCAGATAATTGCAGCAGTAGACCAGCTAAAGGGGAATGCCTTTTGGCGCAAACGGCTTGATACTTCTGTTGATTCGGTAGACCAACAGCTTTGGCTACCCAATGACAACTGTGAAATTTCTGTTATCTCGGAAGAGGATACCGAAGAGTTAATGAAAATTGCAGGTATGAATGCAGGCGCCACCAGCTCTACAGTATCGCGGTTAAAAATAATTACGTCAGGTAGCAAGGAGCAAAAAGCATCATCATTGGTGCAGAGCACTTTTAGCGTGTCGGCCGAAAAAACCAATACCGTGGTCGACGCTTTGCTTCAGAATAGCGCTGTGGGTATTAAGAGCTCGGAAAGGGTACAAGTTCTTGATTCACCCGCTGCGTATATTCATACCTTTTAATGCCATTCATTCTATTGAAACCGACTTGGAGTTTGCTCTTAGTCGGTTTTTTGTTTTTATAGATGCAAGTAGAACATCCATAGGGTAATCATTTGCACGTGTGCGAAGGCTATTATCGGGGATGTTTCATTTTCTGTGCTTTACTCATTAACTTTGGGTCTCAAAAAATATGGAAATGAACAAACCTATAACAAGGCCACAAGGCTCCTACATAAGTTATTTTAGCAATCTGGTAAAACAGCACGGAGGAATAAATCTGGCACAGGGTATTCCTGGTTTTCAGCCCCCATCGGAGCTACTCGAGGCGCTGCGCTCAGTTATCAACGAAAATGTTCACCAGTATGCCCCAGGCATAGGGAATCATAAGCTTATTGAGGTAATACATAAACACTATGCAAAAAACTATGCAGTTGAGCGTGATAACTTTCTAGTTGTTCAAGGGGCTACCGAAGCGTTATCGCTTATCTACACCTATTTTAACAAGCTTTTAGGCAATGATTTGTGTACCCTAAGTTTCGAACCTGCATACGAGAGTTACAGCCAGCTACCCTCAATATTCGGCAAGCGTTTTATTAGCTACCCACTCGACCAAGATTTTTCTTTTTCGGTAGATGAGTTCCGTAATACTATTACCCAAAATGGGGTAAAGGTTGTTTTCGTTTCGTCGCCTGGAAATCCCTACGGAAAGGTGTGGAGTGAGATGGAGGTTAAAACCCTAATAGATTTAGCCAACGAATTGGATTTTTACCTGGTTTTCGATGCGGTTTACAACGACCTGTATTTCGATAAGCCACCGTACTTACCGCTGAATGAGATTTCGCCAAATGTATTTTATGTTAATAGTTTTTCAAAAATGCTTTGCATTACCGGGTGGCGTATTGGCTATTTATACGCTCACCAGCATCACAGGGCTGGGCTAAGAACCATTCACGACTATATAGGGCTGTGCGCACCCTCGGTTCAGCAGGTGGCATTAGCCCACTACTTGGGGCATTATAGTTTTGGTGAAAATTTTGCGACCATTTTCAGAGGAAAGGTTAGGGATAATTTTAATAACCTTTCGGTAACGTTAAGCAAACTTGGTTTTTACATTCCGCCTACCGATGGCGGTTGTTTTATATGGGCAAAACTACCTAAAACTATAACCGATGGGTTTCAATTTGCCAGCCAGCTATATAGCAAGGCGGGTGTGGCTATTATTCCGGGCGAGCATTTCAGCAAAACCCATACCCACTGGGTGCGCCTAAACATTGCCCGTCCTGCCCAAGAGATAAAACAAGCTGAGGAGCGAATTACGCAATTCCTTACAATTAAGTAGGTATGTATATTTCCCTAATTGCTTTCGGCGTTATTGGATTGCTCTACTTCTTCACAATTGCACTTTTTGCATTTGGTTTTCTTTTGAAGAAAAAGCATTCTACCAATAATACCGATAGCATACCCATTTCAATTGTTGTGGCGGTTCGTAATGAGGATAGGGCGATTGACCTATTGTTTAAGTCCATATTTGAGCAGGATTACCCCTTACAATGCTTCGAGCTGGTGCTGGTAAACGACCATTCGACCGATGCTACTTGGGATATAGCAGTAAAACAGGCACAGCATTACTCTAACATTTTACTGGCTCAACTTCCTTCCGATTTAGCTGGTAAGAAGCAGGCTATAGCCTTGGGAGTTAGTCTTGCAAAAAACGATACCATAGTTTTAACCGATGCCGATTGTTGGCATTCAAAAAGTTGGCTTCGCACCATTTCTTTAGCCTATAAAAACCAAAAGGTCGATATGCTTATTGGTCCGGTGATGATTTCGGCAGGCAAATCGGTATTCAGTAGGCTCCAAGCTCTTGAGCACGCAAGCCTAACCGCCAGTAGTATTGGAGCTTGCGCCCTTGGTATTCCTTTTATGGCCAGCTCGGCTAACCTTTCGTTCAGTAAGAGCAAGTTGGGTTTCAATGTGCAAATGCTTAACCCTAGTCAGGCATCGGGTGATGATGTTTTTTTGCTGCATAGCGCCAAGCGTAAAAAGGCAGTTAAAATTTCTTATCTAAAGGGTGAGGGAGGGATGGTTTTTACGCAACCCGTTAAAAACATAAAAGCATTTTTTTATCAGCGTGCCCGTTGGGCTTCAAAATCAACAGGATATACTGATTTTACCGCTATAACAGTGGGCTTTATAGTTCTTCTGTTCAATCTAATGCTTGTTTTGGCAATGCTCCTCTCATTTTGGGATGTTATCTACCTAAAACTGCTTGTTTCGGGGTTTGTGGTAAAGTCTGTAGCTGATATTCTACTGCTTTTCTCATATTTAAAACGATACCATAAACTATCGCTACTGAATGTTTTTGTACTTTTACAGTTGGGTTACCCCATATATATTGTCGTGGCCTTTGGTATGGCAATTTTTACTAATAGTACGTGGAAAGGACGAAGAGGATAGAGCAGCGAATGAATAATTCTACCAACAGACTTGGTTCGCCGTGGCGAGTGGCATTCCGAAGATTTTTCGGGAATAGGCTCTCGCTCTGCTCCTCGCTATTTGTAGGAGTGGTTGCCCTAATGGCGTTGCTGGGGTATCTTATGGCACCCGATTCAACCCCCTGGGCCAATAATCAGCACCTCGAAATTGCCACTAAAAAGCCAGGGTTTAAAGTAGATTTCTTTCTAATTCCTAGGGAGGTTAAGACTAAGCAAGCGAGTTTTTTTCGAAGAATTATCGGAGGGCAGCAGAACGAGTACCGCGAGGTGCCAATACTTGCCTACCAGCTTAACGAGTGGAACATTATACTTACCGAATATACCGAACCCGAGGACAGCTTGACCATTGAGAGCACCTACTCGGTTCAGGAAATTTTGTTTCCAAACCATAAACCACAAACAATTCTGTGTAACCCAAATGCAATTACCATAACTGACGATGCTGGAATAACGGAATATTCGGTTGCTGAAATAGAATCGATTATTGAGAGAGATTTTATTAAAACTCAGCGGTTTTGGTTTGGAACCGATAGGTTTGGGCGCGATATGCTTAGTAGGCTAATTATTGGAGCCCGAATATCGTTGGCAGTAGGGTTTATAGCCGTAGCCATATCGCTACTTATTGGCATTATTCTGGGTGCACTTGCGGGGTATGCTCGAGGGTGGCTTGACGATTTGATTATGTGGTTTGTTAACGTGGTGTGGTCAATCCCCACGCTGCTTATGGTTATTGCATTAACAATGGTTTTGGGTAAAGGGTTTTGGCAAATTTTTGTGGCCGTTGGCCTAACTATGTGGGTTGAAGTGGCTAGGGTTGTACGTGGGCAGGTAATGAGTTTAAGGGAGAAAGAATATGTGGAGGCAGCCAAGGTATTGGGGTTTGGCAAATTTCGAATTATTTTCCGACACATTCTACCTAACGTAATGGGACCCGTTGCCATAATTTCGGCCGGGAACTTTGCTACAGCCATACTGCTTGAGGCGGGATTGAGTTTTCTTGGCATTGGCGTTCAGCCCCCAATCCCCTCGTGGGGAACAATGATAAAAGACCACTACGGATTCCTTATAATGGATAAAGCCTTTTTGGCTATTATGCCAGGGGTAGCCATTATGCTTTTGGTGCTAGCTTTTACACTTATTGGTAACGGTTTACGCGATGCGCTCGACCCTAGGGAGATAGAGTAGTGTGGATTTACGAACACTATCA
>Ga0265295_1001278_pt1 | contig 45156 bp, 37 predicted proteins | sample Munlansysbiofilm_FD_192503 | JGI IMG/M metagenome (GOLD analysis project Ga0265295, IMG submission 192503) | Leachate microbial communities from a municipal landfill in Southern Ontario, Canada - Methane capture system biofilm | ecosystem: Engineered > Solid waste > Landfill > Unclassified ...
CTTCGGAGCCGGCAGAACTGAGGCTGATGGAACCGAAGGAGACTGTGTCGCAAAAACGTCCGGTGCTATAGATATAGCCCTCGCTATCCACCGTGATGGCTTGCCCCACATCCGTATGGGCCGCTCCGACTCCATGAGCCCAAAGCCATTCGGGCATTTCGGCGCATAAATATGTGCTGGCCACAAGCAGAATCAGTGTAAATACAATAGCTTTAACGTAGTTCATCTTTACTCCTTTTAAGGCATAAAATCCTTTGTGAAGAAAGTGAATTGAGGAGCGAATAAATGTCAAGAAAAATAAGCTGGAAGCGTTACTTTTGTGTCGGGGACATCGGGGCGCAGAATGTTTACTGTGCTCTGGCTAAGGAGCTTGTGAGAGAATAATGAATCTGACTTGCTGGATTCGATGCATCTCGCACCAACTACTGGATTCGATGCGTCTCGCGTCGAACAAGACCGCAGGCCTTGATAAACGAGGAGTACACTTTGAAGAGAGGATGGTAAGTGTTCAAAAGGGAGCACGTTTCGTGCTCTGCAGGCGGGGACGCCTGCAATCCGGTGGCTGCCTGTATTCCTGTAATTTGCTTTATCCGTGTAAATCCGTGTGATCTGTGGGATCTGTGTGAGTACTGACATTACTGCACGCACCGGCTGAAGCCAGCGGAACGGCCGGCTAAAGCCAGCGTTACGTATTCTTTAGCTTCTCCCACCAGGCGATGCGTTTGGCGATATCCTTTTCGAAGCCGAATTCGCCGGGCTCATAATAGACCTGCTCCTGCATCTGATCCGGGAAGCACTTCTCATAGATGTACTTATGCTCGGAATCATGATCGTATTGATAGCCTTTGCCATAATCCAGATCTTTCATGAGCTTGGTAGGGGCATTGCGGATATTGAGCGGGACCCCGTAGTGGCTGGTTTTGTGGGCATCTTTGACAGCGGCGCCATAGGCTTTGTACAGGCTATTGCTCTTGGGTGCGGTGGCCAGATAGACTGCGGCCTGGGCCAGGGCATTGCTGGCTTCCGGCATCCCGATGAAGAGCAGGGCATCCTTGGCCGCCAAAGCCTGGATGAGGGCAGCGGGATCTGCCAGACCGATATCTTCACTGGCAAAACGGATCATGCGACGCACCACATAGCGCGGATCTTCTCCCGCCTCCAGCATACGCGCCAGCCAGTATAAAGCGGCCTGGGGATCGCTGCCGCGCATGGATTTGTGCAGGGCTGAAATGAGATTGTAATGCTCCTCGCGGTTTTTGTCGTAAAACATGGTCTTTTTGGCCAAAGCTTGTGCCAAAACCTGGATTTCAGGATGGGGGTTCTCTTTCAGATAGCTTTGGATGAGTTCCAGTTCGTTTAGTGCCCGTCTGGCATCACCCCCGCTATTTTGTGCGAGCCAGCCGATGACGTCCTCATCTGTCTCCAGCCCCAGTTCCTGGAAACCCCGGCGCAGGATTTCTCTGAGATCTACTTCCTTTAAAGCTTCCAGAACAAAGACATGGCAGCGTGAGAGCAGGGCCGGAATCACTTCAAAAGAAGGATTTTCCGTGGTGGCTCCGATCAAAATGATGGCCCCGCTTTCCACAAAAGGTAAAAAGGCATCCTGTTGAGATTTATTAAACCGGTGAATCTCATCGATAAAAAGGATGCTGCGCTCGCCTGTCTTGCGATGCAGATAGTCCGCTTCTTTCATCACGGCTTTTACATCTTTGATGCCGGACATCACCGCGCTAAAATGAATAAAGCGCTGTTTTGACGCTCCTTCGATGATGCGGGCAATGGTGGTTTTACCGCTACCCGGAGGGCCCCAGAGGATAAAGCTGTGATAGACATCGGTCACGATCATCTGCGCCAGCAGGGAATCCGGAGCAGCGAGCTTTTCCTGTCCCCTCAGCTCTTCCAAGCCCTGGGGACGTAGCTTTTCCGCCAAGGGTACCTGGCGGGTAGCAAGCTCCTGTTCTTCAAAGAGATCGCTTTGATTTTCCAGCAAGTTTTAATGCTCCATAAAGCCGTCGAGCTCGGAGCGGTCAAACCACTTCAGCAGACCTTGGATCTTCTCGACCTCTGCATACAGCAGCTCTTTGTGATGCTCTTCTTCCTGGGCAAGCTGTTCTAAAAGCGCCTTGGTATCTGCATCTTCACTCTGCTCGGCGAGCTTCAAATAGATGTTTTGAGCCAGCTCTTCACGAGAGATGGCAAATTCCAATACGGCTTTGGGATCGCCCAATTCCAGGCCTTCCATTTGCATGTCCAGGGTCCCCACCAGTTTAAGCTTTTCATGGGGGAATTCCTTGGCATACAGGCCGCGCACCTTCATTTCATGGTCTTTTTCATACAGTACCAGTTGCTTATAAAACTGCTCAGTTTGTTCATTCTTAAAGCTCTTGGCCAGGGCTTTGTAGAGATTCTGGGAACGGATTTCTGCCTCAATGGCAATGCGATAGGCGTCTTGACGATTCATAATATACCTCTTTTTATTTATGCGTTACGGCGGATGAGCTCCACCGCGTTGATTTTCTTAAGATTGTTCAGCGGCACCAGCACGCTGAGCCAGGTGAGCAGATAAGAGACCACGATAACAAGAAGATAATCCGTGATCTGCATCTTCACAGGTAAAATGATGGTTTGGTCCAGCTTGACCAGCCCGGTCTGTGCCTGGATCACCAGCAGGATGGTGCTGATGACTATCCCCAAAGCGATGCCCAAGGTGCAGAGCATCATGGCCTGATACATAAAGAGTTTGCGCAACTCTTCTCCCTGGTAGCCCAAGGCTTTGAGCAGACCCAATTCTGCTCTTTTCTGGCTGATCATTTTGAGCAGATTGCCGGTGAGATTGAAGCTGGCGATGATAAACATAAAGAGCAGAATCACAAACATCAGGTACTTTTCAAAGCGGATGGCGCCGTATAGCGAGGCGTCGAAACTGCTCCAATCCTCAAGCTTGTAGCCTGGAAAAAGCGGACCGAGCTGTGCCAGATGTTGACGGCTTTTTTGCGGATTCTGGCTGCGAATCTCCAGGTAATCCACCTGATTGTCATAAGAATTAAATGCCTGCACCACCGGCAGCGGCACATAGCAAAAGCTTTGATCATACTCCGGCATGCCGGCCGCAAAAATCGCCTTTACCTTCAGCTTTCGCACCATGGGCATCAGACCAAAAGGCGTGGGCTGGTTGAAGAGCAAGGAGATAAGCTGCACCTCATCGCCTATATACAGGCCCAGATCTCCCGCCAAAGCAGAGCCCAGGGCAATCCCACCTTCGTTGAAGCTTTCGGGCTGCAGATCGCCGGCCAGGATCCCATGCAGGGCATCTTTTTGGCTCTGTTGATTCAGCAGAGGACTCACCGCTTTGTGCCGGTAAGGATCGATGCCAAAGACCACCGCAGCGGCAGATCTTTGGCCATTTCTCAAGAGCAATTCGGTGCGGGCCACCGGAGCTGCAGTAAAGCCTTCGTCCTCCAGCTTTCCCAGGAGCGGCTGATAATCCTGAAGTAAGGCTCCATCGGGCTTTGAAAGCCTCAGTTCGGAAAGGGTGCCGATAATCCGGCCGCTAATATCTTCCCGGAAGCCATTCATCACCGAACTTACGGTGATCAAGGCCACAACGCCCAACGTAATGCCAATCAAAGTAAGGACATAATCCCTGCTGATACCCAGGGCACTCCTGCCGGCAAGGTATTTGCGCGCAAGGAAATAGATACTGGCATTAGTTTTCTTTTTCTTCATATCCACATCCTTTTTCCAGACTCTAAAACAGTCAAGAAAGATTTTGGGCTCGCTGCTCGTGGGCTCTGTAAGAAAGCGAGCCATCGGAACATCCCGATAGAAAGCAAAAGAGGCAAAGCCTTTCGACCCTGCCTCTTATCATATAATTGTTTAAGTTTATTTCATCAATACGGCTTTCTTGACAAAGCTCTGATTTCCGGCATTCATTCTGATGTGGTAAACTCCGCTGGAGTAGGTGTCACCATTCTCATCCAGACCGTTCCAGATCAGCTTCCAGGATCCGGCTGCCTTCTGGCCTTCCGAAATCTGGCGGATGATCTGACCGCGGGAATTGTAGATCACAAAGTTTACATCGGCATCCTTGCTCAGCCCATAAGCGACGGTGGCGCTGGGATTAAAAGGATTCGGATAGATGGAGCTGAGACCGCTGACAATCGGGATACCAGGTGTCCCTTGATTGGGATTGGTATCGTAATATACTGTAGTAGGACCATGATAATCCACGCTGCCGTCGATATTCTGCACACTGAGCCAGTAGTAATAGGTTCCCGGTTCGTATAGATTAGAATCCACATACTGATAGCTCTGCTGTTCGGAGGTATTGGTAGCGGAAATAAAGGGGTTGACTATCATAGCTGTGGCGATATCACGCTCTGTGCTGCGATAGATATAGAATCCACTCACGCCGGTTTCAGACTGGGTAATCCACTGTAGGCGCACGAAAAGATCGGCTGTAAGAATTGCGGTGAAGGAAGATAGCTCTACGGGAAGGGTAGGGACGCCATCTTGCCAGTCTGGGCTTGTGTGTGTAGCTGTTCCGTCTTGAACTCTGCCATCATAGCCATTAATAGTGCTGTCATTTGCTATGGTGCCATCGATTTCATCCAGCTTCCAGTAGCCTACCAAATTGGCACTGGAAGGACTAACGGGTTTATCATAGTTATTGTTGATATCCGTAGCAGTGCGCACAACATTCCATAGGCGTACTTCATCGATGAGGCCATTGAAAGCAAAATGAGTCGTGCTTGATGGTCGTAAATCCCCAATAGTGAACAGACCGCCCCAGACTGGGCTGACATTTCCAGCCGTTCCAGAGCCTTTCAACTCTCCATCCACATAGAGTTTAACTTCCCCATTTTGCCCAACTACTGAAACAGCTATATGGTACCATTCATCTATATCCAAATCCATACTTGTGGTTAAGATGACAGGGGTGTTATCTTTATATGAACAAACACTGATCTCATCACCACGATGCGTTACCCAGATATTTTTGTTAGTACCGCTTGTGCCTGCAAAAATTGTTCTCCCCAAGGTTGGAGTGGTTAATGTAGCAGGATTAAACCAAGCCTCAACGGTAAAAGAACTGGTAATTTTGGAAGCCATATTACCGATAGCCACGCAGTCATCAACGCCATCAAAATACAAGGCATTATTGGCAGCAAACAGTCCGCCTCCTAAGAATAATAAAAAGCAAGCAAGAAGTGGTAGTACTTTGTGTCTCATAGTTTTCTCCTTCAAGAAGTATCATTTTAAAAATTTAGCATACGATTAAACGTATTTTAATTTCACGATTCCCATGCTATAGACTCCCCATATCTGTCAAGAAATATAAACGGCATGAACGAATAAATCCCTTGGGCAGCAAGCCGTTAGAATATCCGGATAGAAACCAAAAGAGGCACAGTCGATAGACCATGCCTCTCTTTTTATAGTTACTAGGATTCTATTTCATCAACACAGCTTTCTTCACAAAGCTCTGATTTCCGGCATTCATTCTGATGTGGTAAATTCCACTCGCGCAAGCTTCGCCATTCTCATCCTGGCCGTTCCAGACGATCTTCCCATCTCCGGCTGCCTTTTGGCCTTCGGAAATCCGGCGGACGGTCTGACCACGGGAATTGGTGATCACGAAGCTCAGATCCGCATCCTTGAGCAGAGTGTAGCTGATATTGGTGCTGGGGTTGAAAGGATTCGGATAGACGGATTTCAGTCCACTGAAAAGCGGAATATCCGGTACTTCTTGATCGGTATTTTGCTTGTACTGAACCATAGAGGGACCGTGATAATCCACGCTACCATCGTAGTTGTGCACACTGAGCCAGTAGTAGTAGGTTCCCGGCTCGATCAGATTGGTATCCATATACCGATAGTTATGCTGATCCGAGGTATTGGTAGCCTCAATAAGAGGACTGACCATCATGGCTGTGGCAAGATCATTTTCCACGCCCCGATAAACATAAAATCCACTCACGCCGGATTCGGACTGGGTGGTCCATTGCAATTCCACAAAGAGACCAGCGGTGAAAGCTGCGGTGAAAGAAGATAGCTCTACAGGCAAGGTAATATCAGTGGTGACAGGAAAGCCTGGATCGGGTATGCCATGTGGCGTCCCATGATGCCCGTAACCGGAGCTGTCCGTGAAATCTCCTTCCATTCTCCAGTAACCGATCAAACAAGGCTGTGGTGAAAGGACGACATTCATATTATCGGCTATTTCAGTTGCCGTGCGTACACAATTCCATACTCTGACTTCATCAATTTGCCCATTGAAATGTTGGAAACCTCCGCCTCCTTCTCCAATTTGAAGCTCTCTGTAGTGATGATCTACAAACATTGTCGTAGTCGCCACCAGAAGGCCGTCCAGATAAATCTTTGTGCCATTTGTGACTCCGCTTTGAAAAGAAAAAGCCACATGATGCCAGACATTATCGTTTAAGAACTTTCCTGTCTGATGTTGGCCAAAGGCGGTTCCTGCTTTCCAACTATAAATCGTCAATTCATTATTCAATAGGAATATTCCCCAAGCGTACTGCTTTGCAACTATGGCTCGGAAAACTGTTCCGGGGCCGGACGTTTTGATCCAGGCTTCCACGGTTCCGATGTTGATATTAAGAGCGGCAGGACTTGCGGGTAAACCAGGGCTACCAACGCTTATATACTGCGATGCGCCGTTAAGTTCCACGGCTTGGTTAGCAAAAATACTTGAGACTGCTACGACGAACAGTAAAATGGTAAATAACACGTGTTTTTGTTTCATGGTCTCCTCCTTCAAGAAGTATCATATATTGATTTATCATGCTACATGGGCTTATTTTTTCGCATGAAGGATATACTAGCGAATTCCATATATTTGCCAAGAGCAAATTTTGACTTTAGCAAATAAGTTATCCTCCCCTTAGTTGAAGGCCGTTTTATCAAACAAGCAATAGGTGAAGTGCCATTCGAAAAAAAGCAGACCCCTCCAGCGAGAAATCCCCATTTATCTTGCAGGAAACTGCCTTTGACTTAGTATATTATATGGTATATGGATGAAGAAAGAGCAATTTGAAGAGTTTCTGAGCGCCCACGAAAAGCGGATCTTCCGCTATCTGATGGGAATCACTGCCAACGAACAAGATACTATGGATCTTGTACAGGCGGTGTTTATCGCTATTTTTGAGAATTTTGAGCGCATCGAAGAGGTCACCGCCCTTTCCTATACCTACCGTGTGGCGCACAACAAAGCCATGACCTTTTTGAAGAATAAATCCCGCTACATCAGTGTGGATCCCAAATCTTTCGCCCATATCCCCCAACCCAGCCAGCCCGAAGAAGTTGATTACTCGGCTTTGCAAAAAGCAGTGGCCGAACTTGAGCCCCGTATGGCCGCGGTGATCCAGCTCCAATATTATGAAGGTCTTTCCTACAAAGAGATTGCGCAGCGTCTGGGCATCAGCTTCAAAGCGGTGGAATCGCTCTTGGTGCGCGCCAAACGCATCTTACGCAAAAAAATAATGCAGGAAAACCAGGAGAACAAGGTATAATGTGCAGAACCGCTTATCGGTTACTACTTTTAAGGAGAGATACATGAGATGCAAAACCGCAGAACGCTACATCAGCCTCAAGCTCGACGGTGAGCTGTGCCCCCGCCGCCTGAATTCCTTGCACAGACATTTGCAGAAATGTTCCTCCTGCACCCATATTCAAAGCTGCAATCTGGCTCTGCAAACTAAACTCAAAGAGCAGCCCCAGGCGGAATTCCCCCAGTGGCTGCATCACCGCATTCTTGAGAGTCTGCCCAGGCAGGAAAAACGCAACCGGGCGGGCAAGCGCGCTTTATCTTATGCCACAGCAAGCCTGGCCGTCATCTTCAGCCTCCTGGCAGGCACTTTGGTGGGAATCAAAGGCTATGAAGGTGGCAAGGAAACCAGCAATGTCAACACTCAAAGCGAGATAGAATACAGCTATCTCAGCTTTGGCGAGCAGAGCCTGATGGAGGCTTATGATGACTAAACGCACTATCGCCATCCTGCTCTTTATCTCCCTGGCCTTCAATCTGGCAGTATTGGGCTCGATCTTATGGATTCGTTTGAATCATAAAGCCTGCCCTGCCGAAATCCCGCAGAGCGGACATCACAGAATCGTCCTGCCTCCACATCTGCAAAATGACCATGTGATGTGGAGTCCCGAAATTCGCGAGCTGCACAGCGAATTTAACAAAAGCAAAATAGAGCTCATGCGCGAGCTGGCCAAAGACCCGATCACTGAAACAAGTATTACCGCGATAATAGATAATTCACTGGCTGCCCAAGGCTCTCTGGAACGAGCCTTGGCACATAGACTACTGGAAATTCGTAAGCAAATGAGCGCGGCTGAGGCCCAAGAATACTTTTCCTCCCGTGCCGAGCAAATGAAAAAACGATCTCAAGCTTTCAAACACAAATATAACCGGAGAAGAAACAATGAAAAAGATAATCCTAATTAGCCTCGTAATGGCTATGGCCGCTGGCATTTTACTGGCTCAGAGCCCTTGTGGAAACGCACAAGGCAAAAACAGTGGCAAGCAACAATGCATGGAAGAGCTGAAGCTCACCGATGTCCAAAGCCAGAAAATTGATGCCGCCAGAGCTACTTTTGAGCGTCAGCGCAATACCACCCAAGCCGAAATTCAAAACCTCAGAATGGATGTGAAAGATGCCATGCAGGCCGAAAACTTCAAACGCGTGAAAGAGTTGAACCAGCAAATCACCGCCAAACAGCTTGCACAAAAGAACGCGCACGTGGATATGATGATGGCCGTGATGAAAGAACTCACTAAAGAGCAGAAAGTCATCATGCAAAAGAATATGGCCATGAATATGGGACAAGGCAATATGCACGAAAAAGGAAACAAGCACAACATGCGCAGAGGAAACAGAAACCGGAAAATGGACAACTGTTCAGACGGTGGGGAACAATGCGACGATCATGATGGGACGAGGAAGCATAGACGCAGACCATAAGTCTCAAAATGTGTAGCGGTGGGCACCGAGAAACCACTGCATACGTTCAGTTTTAATTAAAAGGGTAGCTGCGGTGAGCTACCCTTTTTTTTGTTTTACTTGGGAATTTGGGAAATTAGACTTTTGCAAAGAGCTATCATACGGGTTTTGTGCTTATACCCCTGTCATACAGAGATGAGCAAGGTATGAGCTGTATTTCGCAGCCATATTCTTGATCTGTGTAAATAAAATGATAGAGCTGCGGGTGCCTGGCCTTAAAAGACCAGGAGATCGTCTTTCAAGGCCGTTGGATTCGATGCGTCTCGCGTCGAGCAAGGCCTGAGGCCTTGAAAAAAGGTGGAGCAGGCCAAAAAATGGGGAGTAGCACCCAAAAGAGGGAGCACGTCCCGTGCTCTGCAGACGGGGACATCTGCAATCCAACAGCTCTCCCGCTTCTCCTCAGTGCTCTCGGTGCTCTCAGTGTTCTCGGTGGTAAACAAATCTGTCCATCCGCCCCATCCGTAAAATCCGTGTGACTATTAAAAACCCCAGAATTACAGCCTGCCAAAAACAGATCCAGCAGAATTGCTTGACAAAAATCCCCAGCCACTTATCCTGTGAAAAAGAATTAAACAGGTAAGGTAAATATATGGCACTGCTACTAAAAACCACCAGATTTGTAGAATCTCAGATTGACAATTTCCTGGATATGGTCAGCGATTCCGCTACCACTTTCCAACTGGCAATACAGGATTATCTGGCCGGACGCATCGACCAATTTGAAGAACGTCTCGCTCAGATCAGGGAGCTGGAGCACCGTGCCGACGACCTGCGGGTAAGCATTGAACGCTTTTTGTACGAACGAACTTTGATCCCTGAAAACAGGGGTGATGTGCTGGCCATCCTGGAAAATACGGATGAGGTGATCGATAATATCAAAGATTCGCTCGTGCAATTTTCCATCGAAATGCCGGAGATTCCCCCGGAATTGAATGATCTGTGGATTCAGACCACCAAGGCATCGGTAGCGGCTGTGGAGCAGCTTGTCTTTGCCGTGCGCTCCTTTTTCCGTGATCTGGCTGCGGTAAACAATTACATTCACAAGGTTTATTTCTTCGAGCGTGAAGCAGATCAGATCGGTGAAAAATTGCGCCGCAAGATCTTTGGCATGAAGATCGAGCTCTCCCGCAAGAGCCAATTGCGCTTCTTTGCCATCCATATCGAAAAGATCTCCGATGCCGCACAGGATGTCTGCGACCGGCTCGCCATTTACACCATCAAAAGGCAGCTTTAGACCCAGATGTTTTTCTTCTATCTGCTTAGTGGCCTGTTTTTAGGTTGGTCTCTCGGAGCCAATGATACCGGGAATATCTTTGGCCCCGCCATCGAGACCCGGATGCTAAAATTTAAAAGCGCCGCGCTGATCGCCTCCATTTTTATTACTCTGGGTGCGGTATTTGAAGGTAGTGGGCCTTCCGGTACCCTGGGCAAATTGGGTTCTGTAGATGCCTTGGGCGGGGCTTTCACCGTGGCTTTGGCTGCGGGACTTGCCATCTTTTTGATCGTGCGCACGCGCATTCCGGTGTCCACTTCCCAAACCATTGTGGGCTCCATCATTGCCTGGAACGTCTTTTCGGGAAGGCTCACAGACTACCGTTCTCTACTCACCATTGCCGCATCCTGGGTGGTGGCCTTTGTGCTCTCCGGTGTGATCGCCGCACTGCTTTTCTATATAGTAAGACCTTTGGTAAACCGCTCCAAGCTGCATCTGCTCAGGCAAGATCTCGTTGTGCGCTTTGGGCTCATCGTGGTGGGCGCTTTTGGAGCTTACTCCCTGGGAGCCAATAATATCGCCAACGTGGTGGGCGTCTTCGTGCCGGTTTCACCCTTCAAGGATATTCTCATCGGAAGCCACTTTGTGCTCACGGGAGTGCAGCAGCTCTATTTATTGGGCGCGCTTTCCGTCGTGGTGGGCATCTATACATATTCCCACAAAGTTATGCGCACTGTGGGCAAAGACCTCTTCCAACTCTCCCCTATCACCGCTTTGATCGCGCTTTTGGCAGAGGCGATCGTGCTCTTTCTCTTTGCCTCCCAAGGGCTTTACAATCTGCTTTTGAGCCTGGGACTGCCCACCATACCCCTGGTGCCGGTATCTTCCACACAGGTGATCGTGGGAGCAGTGGTCGGCATCGGTCTGGCCAAAGGTGGCAAGAACATCCGTTACAACATCCTGGGCAAAATCAGTTTAGCCTGGGTGACGGCTCCGGTCCTGGCTTTTTTGATCAGCTTTGCCACGCTCTTTGTGATGCAAAACGTCTTTGAACTGAAGGTGCAGCAGGAAGCAAACTATATCTTTGACCGGAATAGCATTACCAAAATTGTCGAGGATGGCTTTGACAGCGCAGCTTTATCCACGGTGAATGGACGCAGCTTCAAAACCGAACATGATATCTATAATGAATTGAATGAAGAGCATTTGCTGACCAGAAACGAGATCATGAAGATCATCAAAATAGCAGAATTGTATCCCCTCAAAATTGAACTGGTGAAACTGAACAATACTGGTATGCACCGGCGCTTCACAGAGGCGCAATTGCAGGTGCTGAAACGCTATGAAGGCAAAACCTACCAGCATAAATGGCAATTCAAAAGAGAATTAACCAAACATAATGAATTCAAACGCTACGCTGCCCCGGCCAATGAACGGGAAAAGAATCATAACCGCATGCTCGACGGTAAATTAGAGGTGCTATATCGTAGTTTTAGCGATCTGGATGGGAAGAATTAGATGAACCCCTTTGTAGGCAAGATTATCCCGCTGATTTTGGCCTTCGTTGTGGGCATTCTGGCTAAACAACTGAAGCTGTTGAACAAAGCGGACGCTCATGTCCTGCTGAAATTTGTGCTGGCCGTGAGCCTGCCGGCTCTCACTATCATCGCCATAAACAACGTGGTGGTGAGTGCGGATATGCTGCTGATCCCTTTGCTGGCGATGGCGATAGTCATGAGCATGTTTCTGATTTCCCATCTGACCAATAAAGCATTGAAGATGCCCAGAGCAATGTTTGGCAGCTTCCTGGTGGGCACCATGATCATGAATTCCGCCATGGCTCTGCCCTTTTTCCACGCCGCTTTTGGGGATGAAGGCCTGGCCCGTGCCTCGCTTTTTGATATCGGTAATACCTTTATGATCTTCACTTTTACCTACTTCAATGCCATCAAATACGGAGAGAACTCCCATAGCGATAAGATCGACTGGAGCAAGTTCCTGAGGATGCCACCCCTGTGGGCGATGTTCATCGCGTTTTCCATCAAAATAGCGGGCATCAGTCTATCGCCTTTGCCCCTGAACTTCCTTTCCCTGATCGGGCAGCCCACCACACCTTTGGTGATGATAGCTTTAGGTCTTTATTTTGAGCCCCGGATGAAGAACATAGGCAAGGCCTTTCTGGCGATCTTTATCCGCATGGGAATCGGGCTGGGTATCGGCTATCTGCTGACCCTGGCTCTGGGACTCACAGGAGTTACGGCTACCACCATCACGGTCTGTGCAGCCCTGCCGATCGGCTTCAATACCTTGATCTTTGCCGATCTGGAAAACATGGACAGCGAATTTGCCGCCACCATGGTGAGCTTTTCCATCATCATTTCTCTGTTTTACCTGCCACTTTTGATCTATCTCTTTGCCTGAGAGAGCCTAAGATAGACACCGGGAATGTGAGCCAGCCCGAAAAAGAGATTGACAGCTTTGGCTGCCCTGGAGTTACTGTAACTATGATTACTGTAACGGAGGTTACAATATGCGCTTTTACGATCGTCAATCTGAGCTCAGCGCCCTTCAGAAGGTGCACGAGCAGGTACAGACCTCATCCCGTTTATCGGTTATTACCGGAAGACGCAGGATAGGCAAGACTCGCTTGATCCAGCAGTTTTGTGCTTCTAACGAAAGCCTGTATTTCTTCATCTCCCGCAAGAGTGAAGAGATACTGTGCGAAGAATTTATGGGCTATATCCAGGACACTCTCAAGATCAAAAGTTACGGCAAGATCGATAGGCTGATTGATATCTTCCGCCTGCTCTTTGACTTGGGTAAAGAAAAAAGCCTGATCGTGGTGATAGACGAATTTCAAGAGCTTTTGCAAATCAACCCTGCCTTCCTTTCGGACTTTCAGAATCTCTGGGATAGCCGTAAGGAGGAAAGCCGACTGCACATAATCGTCTCCGGCTCAGTCTATAGCATGATGCATAAGATCTTTCTGGATTATAAGCAGCCGCTGTATGGCAGAGCAGACCTTGTCATGAATCTGAAGGCCTTCCCCATTGCGACCGTCCAAGAGATACTGGAAGAGGAAAATGCCTTTTCGCCAGAGAATCTTTTGGCCTGCTACATCCTTACCGGAGGGGTTCCCCGCTATCTGGAAATCTTGCGGGACAATCAGGCACTTACCGTGGGAAAAGCCATAGAGCAGGTATTCTCCACTTATTCTGTCTTTGCCGATGAAGGGAAAAACCTTCTGATCGAGGAGTTTGGCAAGGAGTATGGAGTATATTTCTCTATCTTGGAACTCATCGCCACTGGGAAAAGCTCCCGGACGGAGATCGAATCCATCCTGCAAACCAGCATTGGGGGCTATCTTGACCGGCTGGAAAATGATTACAGCCTCATCACCCAATTCCGCCCCTTCAATGCCAAAAAGGGGAGCAGATCCGTGAAATATAAGCTGAATGAACCCTTTCTGGCCTTTTGGTTTGCCTTTTTCCACAGATATCGCAGCGCAATCGAAAGTTCAAATACTGCTTATGTAAAGCAGCGCTTTCTGGAGAATTATCCTCAGTTTGCGGGATACTGGCTGGAGCGGCTTTACGCAGATATCTACAAACAAAGCGGGCAATATAATCTGATCGGCTCCTACTGGGAAAGTGGCTTCAAAAATGAAATAGACCTCGTGGCCATCAATGACGAAAAGAAGCTCATGGTTTTAGCAGAAATCAAAATGCAAAAAAAGAACATTCGCAAGGAAGATCTGGTGCGTAAGGCAGAAAAACTCATCCGTCAATATCCGGATTACGAGATCGAATACCGGTATCTCAGCCTTGAGGAACTGACCGCTGAGCATGACGATTGATGACCATAGATTCATGATACTCCTTCGGCACCCTCGCTTATGCAACTGCCAGAGAATAGCTCGTCTTGCTTGCCTGATTCCACAGATGAATTGCTCATCGTAAAACCCTTGGGTGGCAACGATGAAATCACCGGTATCCTTAGCGCATTTGAAAAAGCGAAGCTTGCGACCTTCCCTAACGAGTGCCATAAACATGGTATTTCATATAGAAGAGAACAAGTCCGGTAGGACGAAAGGCGAATGCCAATAGCCCAGCAGGTGACTGCTGGGGCGGCTGACAGATGGATTCCCGAGTCCGGAACGCATGTGGAGGACGACACCTGATCCTTCAATAGAGAATCCGCCATTATAGCCTGGGGCATTTTGGTTCATATAGCTGCAGGTGCCTGGCCTTCAAAGGCCAGGAAATCGTCTTGATCCAAGTGGCAGCCTCGTAGCGTGGGGGTTAAAACCCACCACCTTTCGTCTTTTAAGGAGGATCACTCATAGAGACAAATCGGAGATTCGGATCTGACATTTTGAACCCCACACCATGAAAGAAATCAAGATAACGAATGCTGTAGGCATGGCATTTCAGATAGAACCCAAGAACTAAAGTTCAATCAGGCTTTCGTGAAAAATGGGGGAATACCTGATTTCAACTGCCATTGACAGCTCAATTCGGAATCAGGGAAATGTGACAGGGAGAACTTAAGCTACCCAGGTCAATTTGCCTGGGCTTTTTATCACCCCTCACTTACTTAATGTGGACACTCACTGGACAAATTATCGCTTTTAAGCCGGGACATCTGACTTAAGCTGCATATCTTGAAAACTAACAGGTGGGAATCCATGCCAAGAACAAAAAACCACAGACACTATTTTGCTTGTTTTGGACTCTGATATCTCCGCCTCGTTAACCTTAATCCAGAGGACGCAGATCTATTTCTTCTTTGATCTGCAAACGGGACTAGGAATCCAACTTGTTGTGCTACCTATCATTATTTCAGATAGTTAAATCCTTTCAGAGCTCTTTCGCGAGTGGCTACCTCAGTGCAGATTTGTAAGTTTGAATTAACAGAATGTATCTATATTTCAGGATGCATTTAGTATGATAAAAGAGGATGCCATGATGATAAGCAAACTTCCAGGATATAATATTACCAGCGATATCGAGTGCATTTTAACTCCGAATGAGGATGGCTCTATATTGATTGAGTGCCCTTCATTACAATTGTATTCATCGGGGGACACCCGCGCAGAAGCTATCGAAAACATTGAGGAAAACATCATTAGTCTTTTTGATGACTTATCTGAAAACGATGATTTTTCAGAAGATTGGCTCAGAGTCAAAAGCAATCTGCTGAGCCACATGCACAAGGCATAACTAAGCGAATGCCTACCACATCAATGACTCGTCACGCATTTGAGAAGAAAAAAAACGTGACTTTTCGTAGTGGTAAAGAGCTTAACTGCTGGATCATAAATGAAGGCCAAAGAATAGGCAGAGTCACTATTCAAAAAGCTAATAGAGAAATTCCCCAAGGCACGCTGCGTGCGATGTCCAAAGTGTTGGACATTGATGTGGCAACCCTCTGTGAATTCATTAAATGCACAATAAAAGGACCTGAGTTAATCGACACCATCCTCACAAACAAAGCAAAAAGATAATTCCACGCGCCGGTTATATAAATAGGAGTACGTGGTACTCAGCTCTATGTTGAGTAATGTTTCTGAATCTTTAACAAACCTTGAGACGCTACCCTACTGCCCAAAACATCATCTTAAGGATATCTCATCTTCACAGTTCTAACAATCAAAGCATCAGGCATTTCAAGACATTTAAACAGACATACCTCAAATATTCTCCGAGCATTAATACAGATATTTGCTAAATCATGTCCTTTTAAGGCGTTAGATTCGTTTTATCTGATTTATTGACATCCAGAATAGCCTGCCGCAAAAGCCTTGTTCTATCACTCTCTATTATCAGCATTGCCAGGCTTAAAATGATTTGAAGCCACATACCCCCACTTGTAGTATTTTCATGTCACCGAAATTGACTTCGGTGACATGATTTTCTTTAATGAGCAACTTTAATTGCTTAAGACGCCTCCCCTTAAGTACTTCATAACCATTTTGAGAAAGCTCATCAGCGTATTGTGAGGTTAAGATTCTATAGTTCTATATGTTACCTCAAAGAAATCAGCTACCTGCTGCTTAAAAAAACACCATCTTGCCCTCAAAGATGATGCCTTATATATCTATTGCTTTGCTAATTTCATCCATAGCGTATTGATTGTTCAATATATTCTGTCTATCTACATTCGAATTTGTCAGGTCTTTCGCCATTTATCTGTCCTTCTTATCCTTTTTCTCTAGCCGCTTCACTTCCTGCACCACATCTACAAAGTGTTTTTCCACCTCAGTGGGCTTACCAAGCTGCTCTTGATGCCATTCTTCATATTCAGTTCTCGCTTTCTGCAGCGCATCTTCGTGGGCAATCTTGCCAGCATGTTCCAGAATATCTCTGCCACTCAGCCTCAGGAAGTCATCCAATTTGATGATCCAGTCCTTCATATACATGGCTTTGCGCTCCAAGGCCTGCAATTCGGCAAAATCCAGATATAGCATCACTATCCGGTTGAGGATATTGAGCTCATTTTCCTCCAAATAGTTTTTGGCAACCCCAATATCTGCCTTACGTGGCAAGCTGCCAGACCAATTTGTCAGCCCCATATTGGCTTTTGAGGAATCTGCCCGCTGATACACTATTTCGGCTGCGGTGTGCCCATGGCTGGCCCAGTGCATCTTGTTCTGGAGCACTCTGAAGAAATCTCTGGATACTTCTGCCCGGGGATCGTAATCCATGCTTGTGGCATAGATCTCCAGCACCTTGCGCCAAAACACTTTCTCGGAAGATCGAATGTCTCTGATGCGGGCCAGCAACTCTTCAAAGTATTTGCCACCACCAGTTTCTTTCAGACGTTCATCATCCATTGTAAAGCCCTTGACGATGTATTCCCTCAGGCGCTCTGTAGCCCACCTGCGAAAATGCGTGGCTACAGTAGATTTGATCCTATAGCCCACACTGATGATGAGGTCCAGATTGTAGTGTTTTGTATTATAGCTTTTGCCATCTGTGGCAGTTATTAAGAAATCCTTAATAACTGGTTCCGGCTCCAATTCTCCCTCTGCAAAGATGTTCTTGATATGGATATTAATGTTTGGCACGGTGGTCTGAAACAGCTCTGCCAGTTGCTTCTGCGTAAGCCACAGGCTTTCATTTTCCAGCCTGGTTTCCAATCTCAATTTGCCGTCTTTTCCTTGATAAAGCAGAATTTCACTTTTCATACTCAATTCTCTTGTTGTCATCTCATTGCCTTTATAGTATCCTATATTCCTTGTCTGAATTCTTCTTCGCCCCAGCCCACTTCATCAGCCCATAAGACAGCTTTTGAGCTGGGAGATTTCAAGCTGAATAGCGACGCTTCGATCTGGCGGGGATGCAGATCTACACAGGCATCAAACAGTGCTCTGCCCACACGATCCACCCCGGCTCCACCCAGAGGGCTAAGCTCGTAAGCATGGTACTTTGCCTGAAAATATATAATCATCTACCTACCTATATCTACTGCACTATCTATCTGATATTCTATTAATCACAATGCCTTTGGGAACTTGAGTCTCAAATTTGGCGTAAGTCCCAACCCGTATTTTCACGGATATTTGAGAACATGATAAGTTACCGCTTCTTGCATTGTATCTAAGGTCATAGGACTGTTTATAGTGTTTTTTATCTTCACTAATTCAGTCAAGCTCTTTATTTTCAATCTACCTTTTTTAAGCAGACTACAAACGTCTAATTGGATAACTTTGGGCTTAAGCTGGGGATTTATGAGCCTCCGCCATCAAAGTATCCATCACCGATTTAGAGTAGATCGGGTACACCAAGCTTTGGGAGGTCACTTTCGGTAGGTGCCTATCAACCAAAGAATTCTCTACTATTTTTTAGAAAACAAATAGTCCTTGACGGGAAAACGGGATTGAATTTACATTCCGGTTTCATCCGGTTGGTCATCTAAACCCAACCGGCTTTGTGCTTAGCTTAAACAGAATTCTATGAGTAGGCAAGGAGATTATGACCTCCAAGTCTCGATTTAACAAACTATTAAGGAGTAGCGTTATGTACAGGACGATAGGCAGAATAGCGGTTGCAGCACTAGTATGTGTAGTTTTGGTAATTAGCGGCTGGCTAATCTTCAACCGATTTCAAATAAGTCCAAGACTTGAGAAACCGGCCTCAGCCCAAGCTAAAGAAATAGATCTGGACGCCTCACTTCCCCGGGAAAGCATACCCACGATCAAGCTGGAGGTAAAATTCAAAGCGCAAGTCCCACCCGGAGAGTGGAAACATACCAGCAATTGCCTGCCAGCCTCTACGGCAATGCTCTATTCTTATTACAAAGGAATCACACCCACCGAAAAGATGATCCAAGAATTCGATGATTGGGCAGAGCTGACCAACGGAAAACCGATAAATGGATACAGCGGCAACAAAAAAGGGTATTCTGGTGCTGAAGCGAGAGATTTTCTAAAACCTAAGGGAGTGGAACCACTATATAATGAAAGAGGCAATCTCCCTATCCTGGTGAATTATTTACGACAAGGGAAGCCAGTGATGGTCACCGTCAAGCGCAAGATGAATCCGGAAATCAAAACCTTTCACGCTATGGTCGTGGTGGGCATTTCACCCGACTACATCTTTTTACACGATCCCGGCAGAGCACAGGGCAACAATAACCGCTATCCACTGGACCTGTTTCTCAGGATTTGGCGGATGGGTAATAACAGTATGTTCTGCATCTGAGCATTGTGTAAGGGCATTCTTCGTCCCGCCTGGATTCGTTTTCGGGCTAAAAGAATTGCACATGTCTAATTAGATAAGATTAGCGTTTTTAGAAAAAAGGAGCCGAAGACAGAAAATGCCAGGAGCCGGTTCAAAAAAGAATCTTCACCTTAGCACATTTCTATAGCGGAACAAAGAGAAAATTCCCGCTGTTTATGAAAAAAAACTGTTTTCTGAAGAAAGCAAAACAAATAAGTGGACAATCTGAAAAAGGATGGGAGGATCACCACTATTGAATTGCATAGATTATTCAGCAACGACATCCATACGGATAAAACCTAACTCGACTCGATACGCATCATCATCGAATAACTGCAGTAGTGGAGCTTGTTCTTCGTAAGTGCCACTTTGCTAACCCATGAAGGTAATCCATCGCAAGCCATCAATAATTATCAAAGGTGAACTCAATCTTGACTAAACTATATTACCTCTGTAGATCTATTATGTCTCATCCAGAATATCAAACCATATATGGCCATTCCGAGCAAGAATACATATTGAATCGCAATGAATTTCACGTCTTTTACCCAATATAGCCCGATCCCGATTACATCTACAATGATCCAATAAATCCAACCTTCAATGCGTCGTCGGGTAGTCAGATACATCGCTATAAAGCTCATAACGGTGGTTAGTGCATCGAGAACCGGGTATGATGCCGGTGCCAGAAAGATGGTGGGAAACCAAATGTGAAAGCGGGTAACACAAAAGGCAAGCAAAGAGGTGGCAGCTAATGTGAGAATTGCCAATGTTAAAGCCCCTGTCATATTACTCCAGGAAGTTGGGATATCCCCTTTATCATGTCTCTGCTTCTGCCAGAAGACCCAGCCGATAATGCTAATAACCAGATAGTAAATCTGTTCCATCATGTCCGAATAAAGCTGGATCTGATAGAACAGTAACCCGTATAATATCACGGATATGATGCCTGTGGGCCAAGTTAGAATATTCTTTCTTGCTATCAAGTAAACAGAAGCAAAATACAGCACGGTTCCAACGAACTCAATATAGCTGAGGGGATAGCCCCATATCGACAACATGATCTTGTTTACACTAAGTAGATCTATCATAACTGATTTTCCTCCAATATGTTTTGTACTGCTGATACTCGTTCAGCAAGACTACCACCGATAACCTGATACTCAATTCTGTATTTATCAAGAAGATCAAAATTAAGCTGTTGCAGCTCTTCTCGGGATCCCGGTCCAGATCTATCCCAGGTGTCCTCAAAAGGGATGTCATTCAAGCACAATAGATAGATGCTGTGTGTGTAGAGCGAGCGGGTGAATAATTCTAATAAATTGGACGAGGCTTTACCAAAGTAGTATAATGCATAGGCTAGGGTAGTAATGATAGTCGTATCCAAAAATAGTCTGTCGCCTGAGCCACAAGATGCCTTTACTTCTGATTCCAATTGCCTTTCAGCTATCACTTCCAGATCTCTGATGCTCAAGCGGTGGTTCTTTTGATGCTCGAACCAATAAGTCCTTCCGTACTCAGGGCAGTAATCACCCTGTAACTTTTCCGAGCATAGTTTTGCTAAGGTCGTTTTCCCTGATGATGGACCACCAATGAATACTATCTTTGGCTTGATGTCCTGGTACACGATATCGGAAACCATGTGTTTGTATTTAATAACGTTGGCCCTGATATCGGTGGCAGATACAGGACAGTTGTTCCGGTTAGGATCAACAATTCTGTTTACACAGTTCAGTGCTTGGCTGATATGTTCTCCATAAGGTTCGCTGGAATAAAAGGAATGAATATGGTAATCTTTCAGAAAGTGCGTTAGATAATCTTCGTGAACTCGCTTAACTTCATCCGAGTAGCCAACCATTTGCGGACCATCTTCAGCAATTAGTACTTCAACCATCGGGAATATCTTTCTGATCCAGTTCGCTCGTATCTCTGTTGGGATTGATGTGACCTCACTGGCATTATATATGATTACGATCACTCTATTCATTTCAGATAAGGCAACCTTAATTAGGAATTCATGACCTTTGTGGAAAGGGGAATACTTCCCTAAAGTAAATCCGATTGCTTCTCCCATAGTCAATTCCCTCACTATTGGAAGCACGTTGTTGGACGCACAACGTGGCATATTTGCTTTTTCATTTCATCTTCATTGATTAAAGACAACCTGGAAGGGGATTACGTTGCCCAAGGGATTATGCTGTTTATGGGCATTATGATCATCAATAATGGTAAAAACAATCAGTCTGAAGGCATGGCAGAAATTCTCTTCTGATAGTACTTCCCGGAAAAGCTCAGCCATGTGTTCAGGTGGATTCCTGAATGCTCCGCAGCCCCAGGCGCTAAGAATCATAGCATCATGACCATGGGCTTTCCCAATCCTCAAGATCGCCCGGATCTTTTCTTGGGTCGGGGAGATCATCCGCTCTACCATGCGCAGCTTGCCACCAAAAACTTCCAAAGGGGGGTGAGAAAAAGCTGCCACGCTAATCATGTGCATAGGATAAGGGGAGTCCAACAAATAATATCCGGTCCTTTCCGAAGAGCGAAACACAAGCAGATCAGGTGAATAAATCCCGCCTGCTTCCTCCGGGATCGGATAACTAAACTCCGTATTACGTTCAATTCCATACTCTTGGCAATAGCCCATGTATTGATACAGAGATAAAAGAGCTGTGGAGCGGCGGAATAGATTCTCTTCCTGAGCTCCGCTACCTTTTGTTACGCCTCCACCTGGATTGTAAGCATTCGCCATATTCAAAACTGCCGGATTATAACCCATCAATTGCAATAATCTGCTTGTTTCAAGGCAGTCTGCTTCCAGTGTGTAGATTTTGGTATCATAGGCAGCGCTTGAAGTGGGAAAGCTAATCAAGCGGGTATCTGGATAGAATACAGAGTTTTGATGCTTGTCATTGTTCAGTATTATTTCATTTCCCGAAATGGATTTGTAGCACCTTTCCCGGATAATTTCCACAGTGTTGTGGAATACCTCTTTTCTAAGGTCGCGGTAATAATTTGGCCCAGTGCTTCGGGCAGCAAAGTGAACCAACCAAGTTTGATGGTCCCAGCTAATGTTCATAGACACCTCTCTTATTCTTCATATCAGGACAATATCTTTGTTAGAAGCAAGGTATTCATTCACTAATTTTGTGGCAAGATATTTTTCATACATTAGGTGTATCTTTGGGGCGTTGCTAATGTATGGCTGAGAATTTAGCCTCACAGATGCGATGTCTAAAGACAAGATGTCATGACTTCATGCAGTTATCTCTGATCTTCCTGAAATCTCAGCGTCCCTCAAACATGATTTTCCGGGAAGGATTGTTCTGGTTCTTGAGTCTGGTCGACTGAGAAAACCTAATGACATTAGAATTGAAACGTACCCAATCATTCCTTAATTCCTTTCACCATGTCCATCTCATCATATTTGAATACGATCTCGATGCACCTGTCTCCTCTTATCTTATCTTCAGATGTAATCAGATGATTTTCGCCATACCCGCAGGCGAGTATTTTGTACTTATTTCTATCATTGGTGTGAATAAATACCCTCTCAAAAAAATGGGACCTTATCGCATCTGCTCTGCGTTGAGAGAGCGCATAATTTGAGTATTCATCACCATCCGTATTGGCATGTCCTATAATGAGGATAGTGTAGGTTTCATAGCGTTTCTTTGATGAATCTTTACCGTCATTTTCATTGAGAAAGTCCTTGAGCACTCTTCCAAATTTTTGAACGGTTTCTACTGCAGAGGGTTCAAGTTGGGATATCATATAATGGTTATTTACTTTCCAGATCATGTTTTGGGAAAACACAATTACTGTATCTACCGCGGCATCGCTGCCCTTATCTTCCCTTTTTACCTCACGGATCATCTTGCTGAGATCAGGGTCTTGCTGCAGGATTTCGATCAATTTGTTTCTGTCCTTTTTCGCAGTTTCAGCGTATTTTGCCAGTTCTTGATATTTTTTTATCTCGGAATTCAAACGGACTGTATTCACAATGAAGACCATCAAAATGATGATGAGGAAGCACAGAGATGCATCGGTGAAGACGGTCCAAACATTGAAGCTATTTTGTCTACGATCTCTTTGAAGCATAGTGCACCGTGATTCCTTTGTTGATAATTTCTTCAAAGGCTCGCTTTAGATTCCCATCCAGCTGCCTTGTATTGGTGTTAAGTGTCGTAAGTAGGTTTTCCTGCTTGGGGAATGACTCTCCGATCTTATCGGTGGTTTCCCCCATCACTTTGGACAATTCCTTATAAGCATTCTTCATCTGCTCTCCGGATACACCCGCAAGGTCTGTAAAGGCTTTCAGCATACGGCTGTTTGCTAAATCCAGAATTCCCTGCAATTGTTTCTGGCCCTCTGCGGTGGAAGTTTCTATCATCTTCAACTGGCTATTGAAGCTTGCATTCACGCCTTCAAATACGTCTTTCATGCCTTGCATCAGCCCATCTACATCCGTGATGATTTTTTCAACAAGGTTCTCGATCATAACCTGATTAGCACTATTCAGGTCGTATGCCTTTTTGTTCTGGTTGAGGTTCTCACTCATCACCATGCTTAGCTGATTAATCATCTCCGAAGGTTGAGTCTGCTGCGCGTGGAGATTACTGATCAGAGCAATTTGAGTGTGGAAGGCAGCGGAAAATTCGCCTATTTGATCAATCAGCTTTTCAGACAATGCAGCAAAATTATTCAAATTTTGCATCATGGATTTGATGTTTACGCTGGATTGGTGTAGCTGGGAAATTGCAGAATTCCAGTTTTTCTTCACACTATCCAAAGATTTACGTTCCTCATTGAGCTTTTCAATCACGGCCTCAAGCTTAGCTTCATTGCTGGAGACCATCGTGAAGATCTGATCAGCACTATGTTTTATGATATCTTTAGACCACTCGGTGAACTTTTGGAAGGCAGCGTCCTGGGATGCATTTACACTATTAATCCCATCTATGAAGGCAGTTTTGATACTTTGCGCAAGGTCTTTGAGATCCAGAGTTCTTTCACCACCATCTTTCATGAGAGTGGAAAACACCTGTTCCTTGGAATCCATAAAAATACTATCTATCCGTTTGTGGTTGAAACGCTGGCAGACATTTAAAAGGAGGGCTCCCAATAAGCCCAAAACACTGGTCCCAAAAGCATAGGCAACTTGCCCGGTTAATTCACCAATTTCACCGCCGCCAGTCCCTGCGCCAATGGCATTCAAGAGATCCTTGAGTAAACCTAATGATCCGGAAAGTCCCACAAAAGTTCCCAGCAGACCCAGGATACTCAAGCTGCCTATGATCAGGTTGATAAGACCTATATCAGGATCAAGACGGTTTTCCAGATCCATACGCAGATCATTTTCGATAAAGCTGGGAGAGACAGAACCCATTTTCAGGTAATATGAGGCCCGCTCTTGAACATAGCTGGACAAACTGAAGTTTTTGATACCTTCTCGTTGTTTGAACAGTATGGTGATCGCCCATACAATGGCTGCCAATAATAAGCCACTGATTAACAGCATTAATGCGATAACTACAAATTGCATAGTTTTGCTCCCTAACTACTTATTACGATGTCGGCTTTATAAATTATCAAACCAGAGCCTAGCCTTCTTAGCCCTGGGGAAAGCGTCTCAACGCAAGCACCTCTGGCATAATCAGATTCACGCACGGATACAAAACGTGATTCTTTTGTGGAAACTATCGTATCAGGCTCAATGATGAACAACTCCAGATCATACTTTGAGAGGGTTGCTTTCGCTTCGTTCTTCATTTGAGTCTGCCTTCGCTCTGATGAACTAAAAGCATAAAGGATTCTATCCATTATAACCAGGAGGATATCATCAAAGAGGTCTAAAGCGTAAGCCGAAACATCTTTGAGCTTTTTGGGAGGATTGGCATTCGGCCAATCTAAAAGTTTATTCAATTCGATTTCTGTTGCTTTGGAGAGAATAGCAGAGACAGTGTCTTCAATCTTCTTAATTGTAAGCCCAATTTCTTCTTTGCTAAAATCCAGTTTTTTGAGGTCTGACTCTACAAAATGGAAGATTTTTGTCTGGAAAAGCTTCATGACGGATTCCTTTTTGCCGGCAGTACTCAATAGACTGATGCGCTCTTTATCTTGTTTATTCTCATTGAGGCCTAGTTTTTTGCGGAGATCATTGTAGCTTTCCTCTATCTTTTTAAGCCTGACAATATCCTGGAGCTCGAGCTCTTTTCGCTCTAATTCAGCGGATAATCGGGCATTATCTCCTGTGAGTTTTCTAACTTCGGCTGTTAATGTTTTAACATCAAGCTCCGCTTGGTTTTTGTCTTCTTTCCGCTGTGATACTGCCTGAGACTGATAGAGCCTTGTGATGCAGAAGGCAGAGCCCTTGTCATCTCTCGCTATATCAATCTGGAAGGACCCAATATCAAGCTGAGCAAGTGCGGAGAATAGATGTTCCTCGCTTACCTGACAAGTACTATGAAGCCACTTTGCTAACTTCCACAAACTGATCTTTTCAGGGATCAGATTATCCCTATCAACATCTTCATATTTTGCGTGGTTGATTGTTACATTGTAAACAAATGGCTCAGTCCTATTTGCCTTACTTTGTTCATCTGCTTTGAACTGAAGTTTATAAGAATCTTTCGGTAAATGCAGCAGAACAGGGATGTCCGGCGGCGGACTCTCAGGTTTCAAGGAAATTAGCTCTTTCCATGATTCACCTTTAGTCTTGTATTTGATGCTGTCGGTATCAATCCTGACTTCAACTAAACCGGTATATTGGTTAAGTTTATTTTTTAACTCATCAAACAAAGCCGTATAATATGATCCTGCAGGAATCAGCTTTGAGAAGTCTTGAGAGCTTAGATCTTGAAAGGCTCCATTTTGGTATTTATAAATATCGTTACTTGACATCTACCAAAGCCTTTTCTATATGCTCACCAAGTTTGAAGCCGGGATAGATAACCTTCATTACGGTTTTGGTGTCCCCATATGCCTTGTCCTGCTCCATAAATTGTCGATCAAAACTGTCTCCAGGTTTTGGAGCAATGAGTTCCGTTTGATAACTTTTTAGAATGTCTGATAAGGCTATATAGGCAAGGCTCAATCGTTCAGGAGTATCAGATAAAGAGTGTAAGCCAAGGATCTTCGAAGAATCGCGGATGAATTTTTGCATGGCTGCTTTCTGGTCGCCTGGATTAGAATCCAAAACATTTAGGGCTAAGCTTATAAGTTCATAATGCTCGCGGAAATGAATGCGGAGATTCAAGAAACGGGCATCAGTGGCAGAATCAATCTTATTCAGAACCTTTTGCGTGGTCTTACCAAGCTCCTCAAACTGAAGATTCATCAGTGCTTGAAGCTCTTCAAGAGACTTTTGTGTATGCTCATTTTGAGTATCACTGCTTTTTGCAGAAGCCTTGATTTGTTCAACTTCTTTATTCAGATTGTTCACTAAGTGCGCGAGCGCTCTGACACTATCGGTCAAATCTGATTTTTCTATAGCAGCTTTGATTGAAGTAAGGGCTTCTTGGACATCGCTTTCGTCGATGCGTTTATTTGTTCCTTTGCCTTGACTCGTTAAGAGCTCCTCCACAGTTTTTAATCCAGTCTTGATGCGCCCTATGTCAGAAGCATCTTTGGGGGCAAGAGCGAGATTGATGTTGTTCAGCAGTTGGTAGAGCAAGAATAACTGCGCCATCATCAAAAGTAAGACCCAGCCCATGAGAGCCAACAAATAATTTTTGCCTTGTTTTTTAAGCTTGGTGAGTATATTCTTTTGTTCCTGCAAGGCCTGGGCGTTATCGATTTCTGTACGCATTATAGATGCGATTAGTGTGCTATCCAACTTGCAGACGCTTTGGGGAGGTGTTTTGAGGTTCTCTTCAGGGATATCAGAAGTTTTCTTCGTTTCGGTTGAAACCTCTTCCTGCTTTGGTTCCTCATTGGGAATCTCTTTGGTTTTCTTCTTGCAAGCCGAGAATGAAATGCCGAGAATCAGCAGAATAATGATTATTCTGGTATATGAATGGAATTGCTTCATTTGTCCTCCCATTTCCAGGGTTTTTTAGGGGGAATACGCTCTTTGTCGTCTGGAGAAGATGGCTTGTTGGTTGGCCACACAAAGGCCTTGTTTTTAATAAAGAATGTTTTCCAAGCCATGAGGGCCAAGATCACAGCAAGTATAATTACGGCAATCAACAATAGCAGATTGTGTGTTTTGATGCCTCGCTGAATAAGCGTAATCTTCATAGATATGGAATCGGCTGGCATATATCTCTCCGGGGCCACCTGAATGTCTGATGGCACCATGGATGCTACATTCAAGCTATCCGGCTTTTCGGAATTTTTGGAAAGTATTCGGGAACTATCTTCAGGAGCATCGAGTGTTTTCTTAGTTCCGGTTGAAACCTCTTCCTGCTTTGGTTCCTCATTGGGAATCTCTTTGGTTTTCTTCTTGCAAGCCGAGAATGAAAGGCTGAGTATTAGCAGAATAACGATTACAACGGTAGATGAAAGGATCCGGTTTATTTTCCCTCCCATTCCCATGGTTGTTTGAGTACTCTGCTCCCTTTGTTGCTTCATGAGATCATTAAACATATCTATCTCCATTGTTTGTGGTTGCGGGCATTGGCCATACTACTCTCACATTGTGCTTACTCGTGATCATAAACCTTCTCCCATTCAGTGCTTTGGGTATCACAGTCAACTTGAGAAAAATGCCATTTATAATAGATATTAAACCCATGATATTTCATCTCAAGACGAGCTTGCTTAAACTTAATCCCCTTTGGCATAGGTATTTCGAAGGCCGGTAACTCTTCTGCGTCACTTTCGCTTACAAACACCTGCAATGGAGTTCTGAGCGGCACAGAGAACAGGTTTTTAGAGTCATCATTGATAGGGTAATGGTTTTCTTCTTCCATGTCCAGCCAGCGTTTAAAGAGGACTTCCCGCTTTCCTAAGGCCAGATATCGGTAAAATACAAACCGGCTTCGTCTTAAGCCCATGAACATAGTTCCGTCTCCTCTGGACCTGAATAAGTGTGCACCCAAGGCAACGGACGTCTTTACGGTGTCAATATCCAAGATTACTTGATCAGCTTTGCTAAATTCTTCTTCAGCATATTGTTTGAAAAGGGGGAGTCTACAGCTATTCCCGGCCAATATAAGAAAGTCCACAAGAGGAGTGTTTGTTTGCTTGTTTTCGAAGAGCTCTTGCATAACGGAATTTATCTGGCCAATTTGATCTTTAATGGTTCTGATTTCCGCGGCATCTTCGGATAAAGGTTCGGAAAAAACCTTAAAATAGGGGGACTTGGGGTCCAACTTTTGACCCTCGAATACCTCAGTGATACTTTTCTTCCCTTGTTTGCTGGCTATTAGCCTGGAAAGATCAAGCTTCGCTTTCTCATAATAGGTGTACTTCTCCCGGAAGAAGTCTGCTTGGGGAGACTGGTCGAAAACCTGAGAATATGCATCAGGAAGCTTGTCGGCATCGGCCTTATCACACTTGGCCAGTGCGAAAGAGAGGTAAATGCCGCCAAACTTCTCCGTGCCCCAAGATGCAACCACGTTGGTTATTGGGTCACCATTCTTGCTGGAATAATTGACAATGGCATAGTCTGTGGTTCCGCCCCCGCAGTCGAAGACCGCAATGGTCACATCTCCATGCTTGATAGCGTGATTTGTAACTTTTTCATGTTTATTTAGGTAATAGAAGGCAATGGCTTCCGGTTCCGTGATGCAAACATCCTCATTAACAAGATACCCCAAGGCCCTTATTTGATCAAAATACAAACGCTTGGTTTCTTTTCTGAATATAGCCGGATAGGTGGCTACTATTTCTTCTGGCTTTTTGCCAGTATGCGGCTCAAAATTACCAATTAGGTACCTAAGATAGATTCTGGTAAGTTCTACGGGGGTAAATGGTTTAAACTTGTCATAGCTGTCTTTGAACATATACTTTTGATTGGCGTGATTGAGCAACATGCTCTTAAAGTTTAGAGCCCGCTCTAGACCTTGCAAGACATCAGATTGAGGGAAACTTAATAGATCGTTATCCCCTATTTCATCCATCTTGACAAAGTCTATCCTCGTCTTGTGTTCCAAGATATTCTCTGAATCTCCTGAAATGGGTATCGCTTCTCCTGATTCATCCACCACGCAGGAATTAGTAGTGCCAAAATCTATCACACCGAATCCCCCCTTAAAGGGCTGATTTATCACAGGGAAAGCAAAATGGAAGCGTTTTATGGGCTTGAAGGATAGGCTTCGGTTTGCTCTGATTTCCAGATCTATGGCAAAATCAAACTTACCCGCGTTACGCAAGTTCTCCTGCTCGACCGTAGTTAGCTTATTCGGAGTGTAGTGCAATTCTACGTTTAAATCCTCAGGGCTTTCAAACCTCATCTTGGGATTGACATTCAGACAAGGGCTTAGAGCTACAATACGAAAAGAATGAAGATCTGAGCCCTCAATTCCATTCGGTGTCCTTTTGGGCCTCTCCAAACTAATTTTCACGCTGACATTCCCGAATGGAGAGTTAAGATTGGCAAGGTTGAAGTTTGTCTTGATGATTTCTTGCTCGTTGATGATCTTAAAATGGGGGATTTTATTGAATTCGAGCTGGATGGGAGTTTCCATAATATTCTTATTCCCACTTATCATTCTCAGGGAAGCAGAAATGGGTTGCTCAGCACTATAGTATTTAGCAAGGTCCTCGAAGCTAAAGCTGTACTTGTTCGATCTTTCTTTGGCCCTGATTACTATCTCCTGTACCTCCAATTCCAGCTTACAATCATGCAGCCCAGAATTCCCGCTGATGAGCTCGAGTTCAAAATCATCGTAAAGGCTGAAGCTGAGCAAGGAAGTCTTCTTGTTTCCAGAACAGAAGGGCTGGATGTCATAAAGCCCCTGAACCTTAAATATAATGCAAGCAGGGTCCAGAACATCAAAGCTGATCTCTTTTGAGGGGTACTCTGCGAAGTGTAGCCCCAAAACCTTACTGTTGAAGGCGGGGATTTCATTTATTGTCAAACAAATGACATCCCCATTTTCAATAATCTGTTTTTCCGTGTTTATGGGGTGGTTTGAGTAGTCTGCTCCGGTAAAAGTAAGGGGAATCTGCCCTGATTTGCCGATTGTAATATCAAAAGGCACCCCCAGTATGACAAAAGCAGGTGGGTAGAGAGTGACGCCCATCTGATCTGTGCCGCACATAGGGCAGTACATAAAGTTATTACGGTTCTGATATGCACATTTGAGACACTGCATGCTATTACCTATTTATGGATTACGGGTCTTAGTTACCAGTATGCCATTAACAAACTCACTGGTATAATAATCGAGGCGCTGGTAATCTTGCGGATTAAATTCCTGATTGTATAAGTCGTCAATATACTTAGCCATGTCCTTTTCTTCAGGGTACTCAATTGCCATTTTCTGTTTAAGCTGGGCTTCAATCATATCCCGGATTCTTTCCATAGCCCATGTACCCATAGTTGTAGAATTGGGAGCAACCGCGCTCATGTTAAGCTGTCGGAGGTTCAGGGTTACAGCACCAATCAGGTTACGAAGTTGTTTCACCGATAGTTCATCGAGCTCTGCATCTTGTTTTATTCTCTCGAGAACATGGGCATAATTTGGCTGAAGAAGCTCGTCTGCAATAGTTTCAATCTGCTTTAGTAAATCCTGATATATATCTATGCCCCTTTCTTTGTAGCAATAGCGGAATCTCCATTCACTCTGATTGTTGCTTAGTTCTATTTTTTCATAGGAGATCACCCCTAAAAGCAGGGCTTTCATAGCGGTGAGGTAAGAGCTGCTAAACTCCTTAAACTGATTATCATCCATACATTTCAAGGTTCTGAGATGCTCAAAGTCTTTGGTAGTATAGCGCTGATAGATTTTACCCGGGTTTTTGGAAATGTCCGTATAATAGGCAGATCTCAGAGTTTCCACATGGGTAAGAGCCACAAGCGGGAAACCGCTTCCCTCTTTGAAGAATACGATGCTTTCATCCAGATTGCTACGGTTGAATCCGACACCCCCGCCTAAGATACCGTCAAGCATATTGATAAGTGGATCGCTAGCTTTAGCATTGATACCATTCACAGGTATTTCTTCAGACTGCATGTTGCTTTTCACATCGGGATTGGAAATGAAGTTTAGCCTCATAGAAGATTGTTCATATACTTTTCTAATATATTGTTCCAGTTCAGCTCTATGTACAGTATTATTTAGCAGCTTCAGCAACTCAGTGTCCACGGTTCTATCGTTTATAAAACTGCCAAAAACGTCTGCTGCGCATTCTTCCAGCAGTGCCTTGAGATCCATACTGTCGCTTTGCAAAAGCGTCTGGTGATTGGCCAAGGCATAGACAAAGAGCATGGAAGGTGATTGTCCCAAAGAGTGATCATCCAGTTTGTTTGCCAATTTGTTCTTCAGTTGTTGTGCCAGAGTAGCCAAGAAGTTCTCATAGCCTCCACCTTGTTCCTTTTGAACAATCATGTCAAGATCTTGCTTGATTTCTGCTTCCAGGTAGTTGTCCAAAACAAGTTTTCTTTGGGCTGCAATAGCTCCCTTGAATTCAAAGGCTTTGGCATACTCTTCAAATTCTAACTTCCAATCTCTTAGGGCCATGGAAGCCATATTGTGCTCATTGTTGCTAAGTGTATCAACCGTATGCTCGATAAGCGCAAGAGATGTATCAAAGCCTTGGCAAATAATTCCATAGCAATTTGAAATTAAGAGTTGTTTTAACTGGTTTTCATGATCGCCAGCATAGGCTTCAATGGCCTTTTTTAGTTGGCTGGTATATTTTGCCTGAGCCCCTTCCAAATTGTTCTGATAATGCCGTTCAGCCTTTTTCCGGTAACCCACAAAGAATAGCGGAATGTCACTTGCTTCTCTGGCATAGTTTTGAATATCCTGGATATTTGTCGCATCAGGTAGCTCGAGGTCTTCTGGGGCCCGATAGATAAAATCTCCCGGTGCTTTATTTCGCAAATAGTTCTTCATCAGGGTAATTCTATTTTTCCTGATTTCTTCCAGAAGTCTTTTAGCCGATCCGACTCCATCCTGTGCTATTGCTCCTAATACTTTGTAATAGAGATTTATAAGCCCTAGAGGTAGGTCTTTCATTACTTGGCTTAGGTTGTTTTGCAAGCTTGAAATGATCTCACCCTTATAGTTAGTATCGTCACAGGTTTCTCGCTGTACCAACTCGCGTGTCTCGGCAAAAAAGGCATCTAATTCTGCGGAGATTTTCAGTTTTATACTATCTATTTTATGGAAATTACCATTTCTTACATCCGGCATTTCCAAGAGCTGCTGCACTTTGTTGGCCCGTTTGCGGGTAATATCCTGCATCATATCATCTATAGGAGACACTCCAGAGGCGCCTGTTTCAAGCATATTCCAAAGCTTCTCAGGGTCCAGGAGATCGTATTTGATATTTCCACTCTTATCAGTGTATAAAGATTCATCCACAGCACTTGAGCTGGACAAAGCTTCACAAAAAGAGGCTAAGAACTTATATTTAGCCCAGTTCTTGATTCTACGTTTATTGAACTCGATTAGACCCAAGCCCAGGCCTGTGTAAGTGGTGGAATAAGCATTGGATATCTTCCTGTTCCCGTTTTTAGCGTTCTGGCTTATCACGTTCACAAAGTGGAATTTATTGTTGTAGCCTTTGATCACATTTGTTCGCGCTGATCTCACATCTGCATCGAACCCAGTGTCGTTGTAACCCAAAATCAAATATTCGGCCACTATGTTAAAAGCTTCTTCCAAGGAAGGTTCTATTTGCCCATTTTCATAGGTGTTACTCACCAGATTTACTTTGTTGTATATCGGCAAGGTAACTGAGTGGCTGAGGTTTGGCTTCCAGGAAAAATCGAAAAGATTCTTGTTTTTTTGTTTAATCTGCTGGTTCTCAGGGGTCATGTAAAAATCAAGCTCCTGCAGAGCGGCAAAGCAATTTGCATCCCGCTCTGTCTGAGATCCCTTAACCGGGGTTGCTTTATCATGGGCAAAAACATCTGAGAGGAGAAATATGCCGGTAGGGTTGAGATCAGCATCTATTTTTTGTAGCATGGCTCCGATATCTATCACCATTCCCGAACCGGTTCCTCCTGCCAAAGAGCCAATCACATAAACGTCAATATCTTTTGCAGAAGAAAGATTGTCAATTTTGAAATTTGGGTTTTTAAGCTTGGTTATGGCATTGGAGATACTGGCATAGATACTATCTGCATGATACCAAAAAGCCAGCTTACCAAAGGGCCTCATGGCACTGGCACCTTGCTGAAGTACAGTCGCTCCCATATCCTTCAAAGCATTAAAATTGAACCAATGGTGATAGCTTGTAAAGTTATTGAAACTGTCGTAAAAACTTTGTAGGTCTTTGACACTCAGAGATACATCAACCTTCTCGCTTTTACTGAGCTGGGCATGAGAAAAAGTCTTATCGAAGTTGGCATTGCGGATATTAGTATTCCTGCTATCGGTGTCAATCCAAAGGTATTCAATGTAGGGATGATTTTCAAGACCGTCATAGATATTTGCCAGTTTTCTGCGGAACCGCATTACCACTTCTTTCCCACTACCTCCGATTCCGATCATCAGAGTTCTTTTCTTTTGAACAGAAGCACTGTCCTTTACATTGTCCTTTCCTGAAAAATAAAAATCAGCCATTTTGTCCTCCTTGCTTGTTGTTGCTACTTCTTTTGTAGGGACTTATGATCAGATATATTGCAATCCATGCTACTACAATAACGGCAATTCGTATTATGGAGCCAATGAGATGATCTCCGATATGATAAAAATCAATATTAATAACATCAATCCCAATCAGGATCAGGAATATCAGACCCACCCAGGTGAGCCAGAATATAAGGCAGCTGGCTGCTGCAGATTGCGGAGAGTAATTGCTTTCGAGATAGTTCATGAATTTCTTGTTCAAAATATGATAATGCAGCAGGATGGCAAGAATCAAGCCCACGATAGCCATATAAACCAAGGGGACTCTTTGGCCAGAGCTTTCTGACGCAACAGGTTCCTGTGCCCATAGGCATCCCAAGAGTGATAATGCAACAATAAAAGTGATGACAACTTTTTTTACAGACATGATGATCTCCTTATCATTCAAGTATAGATGTATCTTATTGTAATCTGACAGGTGTAGTCTTGATTGTGCAATTCATAATTTATACCCGGTAGAATGGTATGGGTGGATTCAAATTTGGAATGCCCTGTGAGCTGCCATCCATTGTCCAGGATGCTCAGCCTGACTCTACTTTTATTTGTGATCTTGAAAACTTGCGACTGCGACTTATAGTTATCGCGCGGAACGATACTATGCTCCTCTTGATCTTCATAAATGACAATGCCCCGCACACTAACAAACTGAATAAAAGTGTAGCCAAGGATAAAGAGGAGTGCCACAATGCCCAAAAAGCTCAGGATGATTAGAGTTTCATGGGTGGACCTGATGGCGATTGTAGATTCAGGTCTCTTTTTATCGTTTAAGTTCTGCACGGAGAGTGCGATCTTGTTTGAGTAAGGGTTGATGAAAGAGAGAAGATCGTTTTTACTGTATATCTTGTCCAGGATCAAAGGGTTCTCCGTGAAGTATTCGCTTTCAAAACCCGGAGTAAGACTCAAACCATTTTCTTGTGCTTCCAGCAGAATATCGAAGCTGACCTGTATGTTAGGACGCAGGAAAACCAGCTTGAATTCCTGCCAAAGAGTGGGTTCAGGTTTAACTGTTATCACTCCCTTGAAGGATTGAGTCACCCCATCTGGGTTCAGGTCGTTGAGGAGCCTTGTGGGGCTAATGCTGCTACTTGCTTTTATGGGGATATGCTCTCCGGAATCGTTCACTATCTTAAGATTCACGATTTTTACTTTTGTGTCCTTCTTAAGATAGAAATGGTCGTATTGAGAAGATAGGTCAAAACTGAAGGCAATATCATTGGGCTTGCCAGTGGAAATTGATCTGGCGAGCTGCATTTTCTGGTTTTTGGTGAGGATGTATTTTTGGTCTTCAGATTGCAAGGTATAACCCGAATCAGCTTCCTTTGGCCTACCAATTTTAAGATGATCTGCTGTGATGGGGAAAAAGTGTAAGAGTTCCAGACCATCTTTTCGCAAACGATCCCCCAAATCTTTGTAACGATCGTAATTATCTTCGTAGATCACCATATAGGCCATCATGCCCCGATTGCCTTTATAGTAGCTCTGACCACTTACATAGGGCTTACCAGAAAATGACCGAATTAGTGGTATTACACTAAGCTGCCGCATTGTTTCTGTATTCTGAATGCTGTGGTAAAACCGATCAGTACTGATCTCTCCGGTGCTGTTGTCTACATTATCTGTTATGAAAATCACAGCAGGATGTTTGGTACTGTATTCGATCAAAGGGACATCCAATACGGTATACTTTCCATAGAAAGTTGAGGAACTAAGCTGTCCTAAAGAAGGTAGGGCCTCATAGCTGATGTTTTTCTTATCGGCTACACAATAAAAGAGAGTAGTCGAACTGCTGAGCCCTGATTCTGATATTGCCGACTGAAAGAGTTCCAGTACTTGTTGGATACTGCCGGTTTCTGCAAAGCCACGCATACTTCCACTGCCATCTACCAATATCGCTATATCGTTGGCCAGCAGAGCAGAACAAGCAATAAACAAGACAATGGCAAGCAGAGTAATCTTAAGTTTATTCATTGTGTTATCCCATATATATTGTTGCAGTTTGGATGCCTTGAGTGAGAGCAAACAAGTGATTGTCCAAAACCGAATATGCAATAAGTGGATCGGCAAAACCTGCAGAAATCGATTGTTGATTGAGCCATAAATCCATTATTGCGATATAGTCTTTTTGAATGTGTGTTACTGGCACACACATGGCTATGCCATTTGCGCTTATGCTGGGGCAGTGATTCCCAAGGTTAATACTGGTAAGTGTTGCGTCCGGATCTTCAGTATAATTTGGCATATCCCAGCGGGAAAGTGTGGCACCAGCCAGCACATAGAGCAGGTTTTTTACAAAAAACACCCGAACAATAGGCTCCGGCATATCCCATTTATAGTTGGGGGCCTGGTTTGAGCGAAGTCCCGGAAGCCTTCCTACGTAGATGGTTCTCTGATTGAGACCCAAAACATAGTATTTTTGCCCCAAAGATAGAAGCGTTTGGGCTTTAACGCCATCCCATTCGCAATCCAAGATAATCTCTTGGCCCATCTTCATGTGGTCGAACATTTCATTTGCCCGAAGAGCTATTTGCCCAGATTCAGTGGTGCTGGCAATGATCATATTATCCCCACACGTGGCCAATGCCAATAGAATCTCTGAGGCTGGGGCATTAAAGAGCTCTTGAGAATCAGTGCCTTGAATCTTCATCACACATTTTTCGGTGATAAGGTAGGTATACTTATCTCTAAGGATATCTACTACCTTATCCGGACAATTGATCAGTGTGGCTTCTGCTTTCAGGCTGATCAGATCGACCCAGTCCAATACATACAATTGATGGCCTGAATGAATGTAGATGAATCTATTGTCGGTCAGCATTTTTTTAATGGGCTGCTTAGCAGATGAGAGCTTGAAAGAGTGAACTGCTGGCTTAGAATTCCCTGAGTCGAAAATATACTGTATAAGGTGGGCTTGCCGATCCTCAGTAAGCACAAAGAGATGAGAATCGAAAAGAGAGAAGAATGCAGACTTAAGATTCATAGAATCGAATTCATGCAGGCTTCTAAAAGGTTCGTTTGGGTTGAATTTTATCTGATCCCATGAAAGCTCTGTGTACTTTCGGTCAATAACCTTGCCACAGCGATTACAATAGTAATTGCACACTGGTTGTTCATGACCTGAACTACAAATGTTTAGCATACTCTCTCTTGTTAATAAAAAATCTGGCACTACATTCTCGTCACACATATTTAAAACCATCCAAGCTCCAATATCTTGATGCACGCATACAAGAAGATAGTGCAAATTATGTCAAGGTAAAAAAGATTTTATGTCAGAATGTCTGCATGCACAAAGGTTTACTGGTAGCGGTAGTGCATCATTATAAACTTTGAGTAGCTTACTGGAGAGCCCATGATACATCATTTTTGATAGTATAGTAATCAAAACCATGTTCAACCTGTCAGGGCGTTCTTTAATTATATCTCGATCAGCAAAGATGTGAATGACTTATGGCTAAATTATTTTGCAATTCCCATGCAGTCATTGATTATATTCTTTAACTTTCAACCGATACCTGTTTTGACTTGTCTTTTTGATTTGCCAAGAAAGCTACAGCAATTCTCCTTCTTTGTTCCCTGGCAAACTCGTTAGATATTATCCTCTCAGCCAAAATTGAGAGTTATCACAGGAACATCACTGCATTAAGATGCCAAACTTTCCGACCGCCACAGTCCTTGTTTTAACCCTAAATCGCCCCAGGTAAATGTGAAACAAGCTGGCAGGAGAGAAGATATAGGATATGAGTAGCGGGTATAGCAGATGCGGGAAGGATCGATTTAAGGTCAAAACAAGCGGAGCTAGATCTAATGCAGCCTGGCAAGAAAAGTCATGATAAGGTCAAAACAAAAGGCTTGGATCTCAAGACATTCAGGACGGCTCCCCCTCCGCCCTTCCTCTATCTTCTAACATGATTTCAACGTGCTTTCGCCTCGAGATGACTCGAAACCTCAAGTCATCTCGAGGCGAAAGCACCTTAATAGCACGACAAACACATAGGCGCAGCCTTAGCCTCATGAGAGAAGGTGCGAAATCCATCCACACCTTCTCTCACAAGTATTCTTTGCTATTTATTTAACAGGAAGAGTGGAGGGATCCACTTTGCCATAGGTATTAGCCGGTTTCACGCTCCAGCCCCTTTCTGCATCATAGCTGAGCGTGGTGACTGTCCAGATATCTCCCGAATCGCCCAGGGTGCCATAATAGTTGATTGGGGGAAGATTCGTGTTTTCATCCTTATAGATCACCACCTGGCAATCGCTGCTGATCGCGTTTTCCGAATCGTGATCGCTATAATAGTGAACCTGCACCAAATAATCACCGGGGATCGTTACCTGGGTAGTGATATTTTCCGGCCCGTAGCCGTTGGTATCATCCACATCCAGGACGAGGCCGCTTGCCGTATTGCGGTGGGCATAGTAACACTTTTCCCCATTGGGATCGGTCATCCAAAAGTCCACATCGGTGCCGGAGGTATTCCAGGTGAGAGTAGCCCGCAGCGCCATCAAAGGCACGTGGGACTCGAAACTCATCGTCCCCTCCGCGGCCAGGGCGCCGGAAACGGCGATGACGCGGACATTATGTGTAACGACATTCGAGGATCCTTTCAGGATGATCTGCTGCGCGAAATTGCCATTGGAAAGGGTGAGATCATAGCCATGCTCGATATCTCCATTGAGCAGCAGTACAGCGGTGGTGAGCGAAGGATTGGATACTGTTCCCGTGATCTGCAGCACCCGATTGGTCACCACGGTTTCGATGGGATCGATGCTCACATTGAGCTCGATGGGAAATTCCACGCTATCGCTGATGAGGACAGGGATATTGTTGGCATTCTGTGTTTGCATGGTATAGCGCAGCCAGCCATTGCCATCAGGCAGAGCAGTGGCGATGACGATGGGAACCTGGACTGCCTTGGTCTCCCCCGCGGCTATTGTGACGGTGGAGGGGCTGAGATTGACAGAGATGCCCGGGCTGCCCACCGCAGATTGGATACCGGTAAGCGGCAATTCGCCGGTGTTGGATACCATGAGTTTTACAGTGGCTGTTTCGCCGGGATTGAGTTTGTTATCCGGGAAATTTTCTGTGGCGATCGTCCACTCGTCAATGGCCAGTTTCCCGCCCAGGGTGGTAACTGCCAGACTGCGGATCTTGGTGTTTCCGTCTTTATCGCTCACAGTCACTGAGATCGTATATTCCTGTTGTTCAGAGGGCGTGAAGCTCATCCGGGTGCCTTGGTGGCTCATCTCGGTATAGGCTCCACCGGTGACTGTCCAGGCAAAGCTGAGGTCCTGGCCGATGGTGCTGATGCAGGAAACCCGCGCGGTCACAGCTTCGTTGATCGCAATGCAATCGTTATCCACTGTGAGATCTTCGATGAGGATGGGGTTATCCGCCAGTTTCAGCATCTTGGTAACCACCGAATTCACTTGACCCTGAACGATTTGCAGATTCTCATATACCTGTCGAATATAGCCTTCCGCAGTCACGATCACGTTATAAGTGCCTGTGGGCAGAGGCTGTTCAAAAGTGTTGGGAGCATCGGTAAAGACCGTGATGCGCACGTCATTTTCAGGTTTATTGGCTTTGGAGATGGTGATGGTTTTGGGCGCAGTAATAGCAGGATCGCTCCCGCCTTGCTGATTGACCTGGATTTTCAGTGTGCCTTTGTCGGTCAAGGGCTGCCCGCTTTCTATATGCTGATTTATCACCTCATTTACCACACCACTGCCAAAGGCATCGGCAACAGTATTGACGCCCACTTCGGCTACATCCCGGAACAGTTTCGACCAATTGGTTCTCGATTCCGGATCGCAATATGGCAAGGAGCCACGGACTGCTTTTTTGATGGGATCGTCATCTGCCATATTGTTAAAATTGTTCAGCTTTTCCTGGGGAGTGATTCCGGGAATACTGCTATATGGGAAGGTCCCAAGATCCTCCGGATGATAACCCATGATGATTTCTCTCACCCTAACGTCTCCGGCAGCAACGTATTGCTGCATCTTTTCCACAGCGCGGGAACAGAAAGGAATGCCGGAATCCGGATCGTTGCACACTTCCCGGAGTGTTTTGTTGCCTGTAACCACACGGAAGGTGCTGCGAGCCAGATGAGCTCCGCCTACCACGGTGTTACGGCCAAAATAATAGATGCCTTTGGCACAATCCGATCCGAAGGACAACAGCCCTTTGCTATCTCCATAGATTTTGATAGCGTTTTCGGCTTTGAGCAGTTTGTCATAGCCGGCGGCTGCGGATTCGGATTGCGAAATATAAGTATCAACCTGGGCTTTAATCTCGGCATAACCATCTTTTTCGCCCTTGGAACCGAGGTTTTGGATCTTGCTAACCATTGCGTCCCCGGTGGCTTCCCTGGCATCAAGGCTGCCATTGAGATCGGCCTGATACTGCCAGTAATTGTTCAGAGCGGCCACGGTGGTCAAATCTTTGTTTTTAGGGGTTTTCTCTTTGCAACCGCCTACTAGAAACATGAGTGTGATCATCAAGATAATAAAGATTAGTCTGGTTTTCATTTTTCGACTCCTTTAATGCTTGCTTTCCAAAAATGACTTGGTGAATATGCCTGGAGCCCAGAGTTTGGGCCAGATTCCAAGTCAATATCCATCAGGTTTCCAGAAGACCTGTCAATAGGCCTTCACCTTACACAATCTATGTTTATGGCTGATTGCAAACATCACAAGCAACCTCTGGCATATTAATTCAAGTCCTGATTTTTCGTCAAGAATTATCTTATGCATATATAAAGTTGCCTTATTGGGGATGTATAAATCTGCTGATCATATTGACTGCTTTTTGCAGCAAAGTACAGCCCCCCATCCTGAAATAACAGTGGCGAAGGTTTCAGACCAATTGCTCAGGAGTCTTACTGCATTTCCGGGGTATTGCGGACCTTTTCTTCCCAGTCGTTGGCACGGTTAATGATTTCAGCCAGATCTGCCTCTCCGAAGAGCTCTTTAATGTTTTCGATGCGATCCATGGACTTCAGGTGATATTGCCGGGCAGCGATGGTCCACCAAACGTAGGCTTCCAGATCGCTCTGCCCTGCGCCTTTGCCTTCATGTCTGGCCAGACCGAGGTAATATTGGGCTTCGGGATCGTTGCTATAGGCCTGGGCATTAAAGACTTTCACAGACTCCTGGGCATCCCGGGGACTGGAGGGGTTTTCGTAAAGATAGATGGCTTCCTCCAGGCTGGAGGGTATGGTGAAGGCTTCTTGGGGGGACTCAGCATCTTCCGGAGGGGGCATTTTGGGTGCTTCGCGCCTGCAGCCAAAAGCCAGTAGTAAAAGCAGGGAAAGCGTGACCAGCAGAGGGATCAGGGCGGTTTTTGACATATATACTCCTATTTTTGATAAAGGGTATTTAGCTCTGTTCATAGCACATCCGGTCTGGGGCGATAAGCCTCTGGCGAGGTTTCTGGTTTGTTCATTTTTACATCCATTCTTTAATTAATATAGCCTAATTCTGCCCATTGCTATGGACAACATCTAGATAATATAATCCAGCGAATGCTGCGACCAAGCACAAATGCGCGGGGCACACACTCTGAATTCCGTCCGGTTGTGTGCATTCTAAATGGCTCAAATCGAACTTGGCTAAATCAGCTTATGCACAGATACACAGGCTCCCAATGTGGCTAAAGATAGCACGCAGTGATTTGTTAATATTTTGAACTTGACAAGAAGACTAAGCTGCTTATATTAACATATAGTTAATACAAATGAGAATCATGAAGGAGTGAGAGATGTACGTTGGAGGAAAAATAAGAGAGTACCGAGAGAGAATTAATCTTTCAGGTAAAGGACTTGCACAGAGACTGGGAGTAAGCCCTGCTATGGTCTCGTATTATGAAAAAGGCTCAAGGCAGGTGCCACTAAAAACTCTTGTGAAGATTTCGGAAATAACAAAAGTGCCAATTGAGTATTTCATCACTGATAAGGATTATGTTGTGTATTCGGCTTATCGTGGTAAGGGCAATATCTCAAAAGAAGAAAGAGAAGAAGTGGCATCTTTTCAAGAAATTGTGGATCATTTGATAAATGTTGCTAATCTTGCTGGCTTTGATCTAACTTACAAAGGGCCACACGATTTTCATGGTAAAGCGATATCAGACCAGGGCATCGGCAACATCAAAACAAACCTTGAACTGCCCGCTGTGGTCGATTACAAAAGTCTTGTTGAAGCCTTGTGGCTGCAATGGAAAATAGTCGTATTTGAGCTACCCTTTGTTAACAGAAATCTCTCTGCGATGACGGTTAGGCGGGATGGTGTGTTCTGTATATTTGTCAATAAGGGTCAGTCCACCGAGAGGAATCTATTCTCCCTGGCTCACGAGCTTGGACATGTATTGATGCACCTTGATACGGATGAATTTATAGTATCCAGGCTTGGATCACGCGACCCCAAAGAAAAGGAGGCGAACGATTTTGCGTCAAGATTTACTGTGCCCGTCGCTTTACTTAGGGATAAACTTGGGGATGGCATGTCGGCAGAAACATTATCAGCAGAAAACATTAGAGGCTTAGCCGAGTATTTTAATGTGTCTTATGAATGCATCACTTACAATCTTGTTAAAGCAAAGATACTTCAATATAATAGCCATGGCGTGGCCAGGATCAAACAAACCGTGAGAGAATACAATGATGAGATTACCATAGACGCATTCCCTACCATTTATCGTTTACTCGTATATGTGGCGTGGAACAATGGAGATTTGTCAATATCAAAGGCAAGCAAATACCTGCGGTCAGATATCCAAACAGTGAACGATGAATTTAGACAAATCTGCCTCTTGTTAGGAAAGGAGTAGGCATAGATGATTCTCTTGCTTGATAGTACTGTGATGATGAACTGTATAGACAGGTGCAAAACAGTGGATCTAATAAAAAAATTGGCTGAGTATCCATATGACATTGAGATCGTTAATACGGTTTACGAAGAATACGTGAACGGGGCTAAGAAGTACCCTCAGAGATGTAACCTGGAGCGTTTTAACGAACACATTGGTGCTGCGATTAAAGTTATTGATGATAGTCTGTTACCCATAACTCATATTGCACAACTCATGGCTTTGGATGCTGGAGAACTATTCTCAGCGACCTACTTGCTGGAATACCCTGCGGACAGGGTGTTATGCACAGACGATAAAGCTACGCACAAAGCTTTGCAGAAATTAGGGGTGAAATGTCTGTGGACCGCAAACCTGTTGCAATTGCTCCACCAAAGGAATCCTTGTTTATTGGAAGCTGCACAGCTTATCAGTTGCTTTGAAGAAATGAAGCAAAATGGTTTTTTTGGCATTCCAACAACAGACATCAATCTTGAATTACATATTGATATCCAAAACTACATTATAGGAGACTAACATGGCTTACAAGGAATATCACGTCACTAAAAATACATCCGTATGGAAAGTTAAAGAAGCAAATGCAGAGAGAGCGGTAAAAATCTTTGAAACGAAGCAGGGTGCTCTGCATTATGGCAGAGCTTTAGCTCAGAACCAAAAGGCTGAATTGGTAATCCACAAAGCAGACGGGAAAATACAGGATAAAAGATCATTTGGTAATGATCCTTGTCCACCGAAAGATAAGAAATAGAATTTGCGCCATTCTATAAGATGACCTGGTCATAACCGAGATAAAAGCCTATATTTCTCGGTTATACCCCCATAATATGGCATTTATGGGCCTTCTGAATAACTGTTTAAGCTCTCAATTTTGGCTAAGAGAATCAGATGTGCGAAGCATAGCTCAGCGATTTTTCGCAGAAACGGCGTTCTGCGCTACGAAAAAAGGGCGTAACAATGTACGCCCTATACCTGTAATTAATCGTCAGCTATTTCACATGAAAATTATCCAAGAACTGCTGCAAGATCACAGCCCGGCTGGGGTGACGCAGTTTTTTGAGCGCTTTATCCTCGATCTGTCTTATTCGTTCACGGGTGACCTGGAAGATATTGCCCACTTCCTCCAAAGTACGGTGATAGCCGTCATCGATGCCAAAGCGGAGGCGGATCACTCTTTCCTCACGGGTGGTGAGGGTCTTGAGCACTTCATCCACCTGCTTTTTGAGCAGGCTGCGTTCGGCCAGGCGTTCCGGAGAGATGATGGTGCGGTCTTCGATGAAGTCGCCCAAAAGGCTATCTTCGTTATCATGGCCGATGGGTTTGTCCAGCGAAACCGGTTCTTTGGAGATGGAAAGGATGTTTTTCACCTTTTCCACGGGCATATCCAGGACTTCGGAGATCTCTTCCGGATAGGCATCGCGTCCCAGCTTTTGCATGAGGCGTCTGGAGGTGCGGTTGATCTTGTTGATGGATTCGATCATGTGCACGGGGATGCGGATGGTGCGGGCCTGGTCCGCAATGGCGCGTGTGATGGCCTGACGGATCCACCAGGTGGCGTAGGTACTGAATTTATAGCCCTTGCGATAGTCGTATTTTTCCACAGCGCGCATGAGTCCGGTATTCCCTTCCTGAATGAGGTCGAGGAATTCCAGACCGCGGTTGTTATAGCGTTTAGCGATCGAGATTACCAGGCGCACGTTGGCTTCGATCATCTCGTTCTGGGCTTTTTCCTTGTTGCGTTCGGCGCGGTCGATCTCACGCAGCAGGAAGACCAGTTCATTGCCGGTCATCTTGGTTTCCAGCTCTACGCGGCGGATCTTGCGGCGGGCGTTTTTGATCTTGCGCAGGGTTTCCACGAAGACATTGGGGTCCATACCGGTTTCGGCTTTTACTTCTTCAAAGTCTTTGTCGCTTTTCTTGGCGCGGCGGCCGTAGGTGCAGATTTCATCGATGGTATAGCGCTTGATGCGGGTGAGCTCATTGATGGATTTATAGCTTTCCTCGATCCTTTCCACCAGGCTGCGGATGCGATAAACCATGCGTTTGATGAGTTTATCGTTGTAGGCCAGGCTCATAAAAGAGCCCACCAGGTGCTCGCGCAGGGCATCGATTTCTTCCTGGCGGCTGGCGGTGCCGGTATCATCAAAATCGCAATTGTCTAAGATACCACCGATTTTATCCAGGGTTTCATCGCTTTCTTTGAGGATTTCTTTGAAACGATCGATGAGCTTAACATCCTGATTTTTATCGATCCAGGTGCCGATATCGACCTTGAAGATCTGATCCAGGCGTACCCGGCGTTCCCGATAGCGATGCAGGAAGTTATACATTTCGCGCAGGGTGGAGCCGGCCTGGAAGACGTTTTGATTGATCATCTTCTGATAGGTTTCGATCTTTTTGGCTACGCGCACCTCGCCCTCGCGATCCAAAAGAGGGACTCTGCCCATCTCACGCAAATACATGCGCACAGGATCGTCGTAAAAGCGCTTGGTTTTGAATTTCTTGGGAGCGGTGGGCTTGCGAACGGCCGCTCCGCCTTTGGTAATCCGCTTTTCTGTTTCGTCTATGATCTCGATCC
>Ga0265295_1001279_pt1 | contig 45146 bp, 37 predicted proteins | sample Munlansysbiofilm_FD_192503 | JGI IMG/M metagenome (GOLD analysis project Ga0265295, IMG submission 192503) | Leachate microbial communities from a municipal landfill in Southern Ontario, Canada - Methane capture system biofilm | ecosystem: Engineered > Solid waste > Landfill > Unclassified ...
GGTCGTCGATTTCCTTGATCAGATCCAGGCGCAAGACGATGTTCTCACCTTTGGAAACCCCGTGATTGGTGCCCACGGAGGCGGCAAAGAGATCCACATTGGTCTTTTTCACAAATTCCAGCGCTTCCTGGGGACGGGTGTAAAGCTCAGTCTCGGAGACGATTTCATCTTCCGTGCCTTTGATATGGCCGATTTCGCCTTCCACCAGAATGCCGTATTTGTGCGCCACGGCCACCACTTCTTTGGTGACGCGGATGTTTTCGGCCAGCTCTTCTGCGGAGGCATCGATCATTACCGAGGTAACGAGATTATTCTCCAGACAAAACACGATAAAATCAAAGTAATTAGGGGTGGCGTGATCGATATGCAGACCGATCCCGCTCTTGGGGAATTGGGCGGCAAAGGTCTTGATCATGGTGGAGATCAGCCGCGCCCCCACCTGCATATCTTTAGATTCTCCGGCTGCAAATTTGACGGCACCAGAGCTCATCTGCATCAGACCATCCGAGCCTGCACTATTGTAACCTTGGATGATCGCCCTGATCTGAGTATCAAATACGACGTTTGATGCGATGATGCCAAAGCGATTTTTCTTCGCCTTGTGAAATACTTCCATTAGCTGTGTTCCAGTTAAAAACATGATAATTCCTCCTTGTATATTTTGGATCATATTCTATAATTCATTTTATTGAAAGGGCAGTTTATCAGTCAAGAGATATATTAAGCATTTATCAGAAAAAGAGTAGAAAAATCGCTACAAAACCGCTGAAGGCCTTTGCAGACAGCAAAGAATGTCCATTAATAAATCGTCAAGAGAGGCCGTGGTTTATTTGGGTGATATGCTTTGGTTTGCCGCACGCACAAGCTGAAGCTGATTGAGAGCTTTCAGGCTATCTTCCCCCTTTGATGTAGTAGAGATAGCAGAAAAAATTCTCTTATCCCTATGTCATTTGTAGCATAAGCAAGGCGGAAGGGCACTGCAATTCACGGGATGAGAAGGCTGAAGAAAAAATCAAAATCAGCTTCGACAATTGTTTTTCGAGCTTATATTCTTAGTTTCTGATCCGTGTTGATCCGTTAAATCCGCCCCATCCCTGTGACTATTCAATAAACTACAGCACCAAGTACTGCCCCCATAAAATTGGGGGGAGGCCTGGAAGGTTTTACAGGCATTCCCTTAGAATATCTATATATCATATTTATAATACCCATGAAGATAACCTCTTAGCTCTCATCCATGTCTATTTATTCCTTTTTTTGAATTTGCGCATAAAGGCTCATAATTTCGGTTCAATACTCGATTCAATACCTTATCAAAACGAGTCCTGTAGGGACGATATTTTCACATGAAAGCTGTGAGTCTTGAAGTTCAAAGTGCCTAAGATAACTATCAATTTACCATAAGCTTAGCGGCACTTTGGACTTCAAGCGGCAGTGGGAAACCTTGCCGACGGATGTTGAAGTCCATTCCGGCCTGTTATTAACGCTAACACTGAAATAATCGAAGCCGGATTGAACTCCAAGTCCTTTCGTGGCCTGTCGTAAAAAACAGTTTTATCCATAGCTTCTTGCCTCTCTTTCCCTCTCTTGAGAGCATCGATCACGCCTTCATCTAGCCTTAATCAAGCGTTAACAATTAACGCTTGATTAAGGCTAGATAAAGATGTGATCGACGCTCTGGAAAGAGGGAGAAAGGATCAAATACATATAGGATTTGCTCTCTAACACTATCTTAACACTATCTAACGCCAACGAAAAACGAGTCCTGTAGGGACGAAATTTCAGATAAGAAGCCAAGACCAGGTCATAATCAGGCTTTGATAAAAAATGGGGGAAAAAATGGGGGAATGCCTGGAAGGTTTTATGCTTGACAGCCTGAGACATATATTTATCCTGCCTACAGTGATAAAATATTATCTCAATCAATCAAAGGAGTAATCAAGAATGAACCCACAAAGTTTCGGCCCCATTGCTCTTAAGCTGTTACTGCTCCTCGTGATAGGAATGCTGCTCTGCTCCTGCAATGCGCATCAGCAGGAGCGCGAATTTCAGAATTATCTGTGCGAATGCGATGCCGATGGCGGCAATTTCAAGCTTCTGTGCCGGAATAACTACAGCAGCTCTATGTCCGGATTCTTCCAGCTCTATCTGCACTCCTATCCCTTCAGAATAGAACACGGCAAGGGCGATGATTTATTTGCCTTTCGTGATGACGGGATTTATCTGTACAATCATCAAAACCAGAGCTGGCAGGATTATCTGAGGGGAATGGATTTTAAATACAGGGCAACGAACTATTTTCACTCTCCTGCGCAGGCTTATGAATACTATTTTAAGGCAGACACCAAACTGTTTAAAACATTGCAGGATGGCTCTCAAGAACAGCAGCTTTACCGGAATGTAAGAAGCTGTGTGGGCATTCCCCATCAGCCGCAATTCTGCATCCTGGACAATAGCGGATCATTGAGAGTGGAAAATTCTGGCATCATTCAGCCCACCGCCATACTGCCTCCCACCACTACGCAGGCTTACTACTTCGCTGAGCTAAAAAAGATAGTATATCTGTCCCTTGATAGCTTTTTCCGTTGCGATTCAGACGGCAGCAATATAGAGCTGCTCTACGCCGCCAGTCCCTCTGTAAACAGCCAGCGCAGCTTCTACCCCATCAATGAGGCGGGAGTATTTGTTACGAACAATATCTTTGGCTATATAGACAAATTGCTTTTGATCGATGCCACGGATGGCAGCGTGCAGGATATTGGCAAAATCAGATTCAGCCAGAGCCCGGATAAGCAATATCTCCCTTTCCAGATCAGTAGAGCGCACAATGGCAGCAAGCTGCTTTTCTTCGATTCCACTGCGCTGTATTTTTATGATCTGACCAGTATGCAAACGGAGCCTGTATTGATCAGTTCGCAGGAGAACTATCACCTGAGAAACATCACCAGTGCCAGCATCAGTTCGGACGGCTCGAAGATCAATTTCTTCTGTGAAGTGTATAGGTACAAATAGGAGTGTGTGAAATGAAAGTACTGATTTGCTGTGTGATCCTGATTATCTGTCTGCCCTTGGCGGCAGGAACCTTCCTCCCGCTTTCCAGTTTTGAAGATGCCCGCATTACGGATTTTGAATTCTCCTTGAAATGGGCCACGCTGCTGAATTTGGGAAGCTGTGTTTATGAAGAAGACCTTTGGTACAACTGCGGTATCAATGAAGCGGCCTTTGTTGCGCCTCAGATTCAGCTTCAAAAAGCTCTGACTGAAGATATGCAAATGGGCCTTGAGGCCTTCACTATTGGCGATTTGCCGAACCAGGCTTTCTATGTAAAGCTGAATCTGAAACGTTTGCTGGAACAAAATGAGAATGCGGTCTTTTCGCTAAACCCTTCCGCAGGCTATTCCCGAAACCGTTTTAGCCCCTGGGAACTAAGGCTGAAACCATATTTAGACCAAAAACCAGGAAGCCAGCAGGATTCTCAGGCCTTTTTTGCGCAATTACCCCTGCTGGTCTATCTGAAAAAACCCGGGATCAATTGCTGTGTAAAGCTCGGCTATTCACGTTTTGAGGCCAAAGCCCGCTACCTGGTGACAGAACACGATGCTGAGCCCGCTATGCAGGATTTTAGCTACGGTCCCCATGACCTTGTCAACGCCGGAATCTCGGTAAACCTCCCGATCAAAATTGGCTGGCTTAGGATTCGCCCGGAGCTGGGATATGAGGTCTTCAGCCTCGTCCAGCATGAGGATATGTTCAGCGGGAGCGTGACCGGCGGCCTGGCCTTTTCCTTTGTTTGGCCACAGCAATAATTTGCAGATTTGATGCAATAAACCTGCCTCCCTGCGACTGAAGGGGAAAAGATTTGCACGATTAATATCAACATTCACTTGACAAAAAAGGTAAAGGATAAATATAGGACTGTATAGGATATTATCCATAAATTCCAAGGGGGAACCATGAGCAAGAACAAGATAGTCTGTAATAAGCCCGGTTTATTTGAGGGGCTGAGTGAAGCAGAAATAGAGCGATTTGCCGAAAACCTGAAACGCATGACGTTCAAGAAGGGTACTCAAATCATCACAGAAAACGAAGAGGCTGACGGCTTGTTTTTTATTATCAAGGGGAAAGTAGAGATCAATAAAGACCTCAAAAACCCTGAAACTCCAGTGGCGCAATTATCTATACTCGAAGCCGGAGATTTCTTTGGAGAAATGGGCGTGATCGAAGAAGAGCCGCGCAGTGCCTCGGTATCGGCCCTCGAAGAAGTGGAGCTTTTGATCATCCCGAAAGAAGTTTTTACCGAGCTTTCCTTTACTCATCCCAAGGTGATGTACAACCTCATTCGCACGCTTTCTGAACGCCTGCGCCATACCAATGAACGCTTTGTAAGCCTGATGGATGATATGATTTCGCAAAACCGTCTGATGGCGATCGGGATGGCAGCCAGCAAGATCATCCATGATATCAAGACGCCTTTGACTGTGATGGTTTTGACCGCACAGCTCATCGAAAACCTCTTCCCGGAAAGCGAAGAATTCACCCAAAGCATTATCAAACAAACGCGTTTGGTGGATCAATTGGTGCGTGAGATTCTGGACTTTTCCCGAGGTGTGGAATCCACTCCTCTGATCCAAAAAGTGGATTTGGTAAAGTTCTTTGAAGACATCAAAGAGATCAATGATGCCGCTCTGAAGGGACGCGACATTGCCTTCGTGGTGGACAACAAAGTCCATGACTACGTGTATTTTGATGAAGCCAAGATTCGCCGCGTGCTGATGAATCTGATCAAAAACGCCAGCGAGGCCATGAATGAAAATACAGAGATCAAGCTCGCTGCTTCTATGGCGGCCGGCTGGCTACAGATCAGCGTGATCGATAATGGCCCCGGAGTTCCGCTGGGGATCAGGGACAATATCTTTGAACCTTTTGTGACCAACGGTAAAACTCATGGCACAGGTCTGGGTCTGCCCATTTGCCGCAAGCTGGTGCACGAGCATCGGGGCAGATTGGAATACATCCCCCTGGAGCCCACCGGCAGCCGCTTTGACGTGCGGATTCCGCAGACCATGAAATAAAATAGCTTGTCAAAATATGGCTGCAAAATAATCTGACTCTCAAAACAAAATATTAAGGGACGGTTCAAATGTCAAGAATATGCGATATCTGTGGAAAGACCGCTCAGGTGGGGAATCATCGTTCCCACGCCTTGAATGCTACCAAACGTCGGTTTTATCCGAACTTGCACGAAATCCGCGCTATTTTCGATGGCGGGATCAAACGCGTAAAAGTTTGTAGCTCTTGCCTTAAAGCAAATAAAGTTCGTAAAGCCGTATCCAAATAAGATACTCCTTACGCACCAAAGAGCTTACTATAATAAATCGGGAATTGCGGTGATGCCGGATTCCCGTTTTCTCGTTATTTAAACTTTAACGAAGACAATAGGGGATGATGTGTTAATCGAAGAAATTCAAGCCCAAGTAACAGAAAGTTCTACCGCCTTAAGAGACGTGAGACATGAGCTGGGCAAAGCTGTGATCGGCCAGGATGCCATCATCAGCAGGCTCTTGATCGCGATTCTGGCAGATGGACACGTGCTGATAGAAGGAGTCCCTGGCTTGGCCAAGACCCTCATAGTCAGTAGTCTCGCGGCCTGCCTCAAGGCCAGCTTTACCCGCATTCAGTTCACCCCGGATCTGCTTCCCGCAGATATTACCGGCACGCTGATCTTCAATCAGAAGACCGCAGAATTTTATCCCAAAAAAGGGCCTATCTTTGCCAATTTCATCCTGGCTGATGAGATCAACCGGGCACCCTCCAAGGTGCAATCCGCACTGCTCGAAGCCATGCAGGAACGCCAGGTGACCATAGGTGAAACCAGTGAGCCCCTGCCGGATCCTTTCTTTGTAATGGCCACCCAAAATCCAATCGAACAAGAGGGGACCTACCCCTTGCCGGAAGCACAGATAGACCGCTTTATGATGAAGCTGCTGATCCGCTATCCGCAGATGCAGGAAGAGCGCAAGATCATGGCTTTGATGGTGGATCCCAAGCCCATCCAGATCTTGCCGGTGCTCACCCCTGAAAAGATCAAGCTGATGCGCCAGGTGATGCACAGCGTTTATATGGAAGAAAAGCTTTGGGATTATATCCTGAATTTGGTCTGGGCTACGCGGCATCCAGAGCGTTATCCGCGGCTGGGCACTTTGGCTCCTCTGATCAATTATGGTGCCTCTCCCCGGGCCAGCATCTATCTGGCCAAAGCGGCCAAAGCGCATGCCTATCTGGAAGGAAGAGCCTATGTAGTGCCGGATGATATCAAGGCCATCGGAAAAGATGTATTGCGTCACAGAATCGTGCTTTCCTACGAAGCGGAAGCCGAAGAAATCCAGAGCGAAGAGATTGTGGGCCGCATCCTGGATGAGATTGAGGTACCTTAAGGTATAGGACAATATAGTGCACCTGCTAAGCACTGCTGACCTGCTCAGGAAAATCCGCCGGCTGGAGATATCCACCAAAAACATCGTCAATGAAATCTTCAGCGGAGAGTATCATTCCAGCTTCAAAGGACAGGGTCTGGAATTCAGCGAAGTAAGGGAATACCAGGCAGGGGACAATTACCGGGATATAGATTGGAACGTCTCCGCCCGGCTGGGACTGCCCTTCGTGAAGAAATACCGCGAAACCAGAGAGCTGATCGTGGTCTTCCTGGTGGATATCAGTGCCTCGCAATTTTCGGGCACATCCTACGCCCTCAAAAAAGAACGAATAGCCGAGATCGTGGCTACTCTGGCTTTTTCTGCCGTGGCTAATGGAGATCGTTGCAGTTTGATCATGTATTCGGACAGCCTGGAAAAGTTTCTGCCTCCGCGCAAAGGGCACAATCGCGCCTTGGAGATCATCCGCGAAATCCTTCATCACGAGCCACATAGCAAGCTTACTTCGCTATCCGCGGCCTGTGAATATGCCAGTAAAATCCTGGGGAAACGCGCGGTGATCTTTCTGCTTTCGGACTTTCTGGATAGCGGCTACGAAAAGCAGATGGCTATCCTGGCCAAAAAGCATGATCTCATCGCACTGCAAGTCTTGGACGATAGCGAGCTGGACTTGCCCAAAGCCGGCGTTTTGCGCTTTATCGATCCTGAAACCGGCCGCGCTGAATATATCAATACGGCAGATGCCAAGCTCAGACAGGCCTATAAAGCCAATATCAATATCGAGCAAGAGAAACTCAAGACCACGCTCAAAGCTATGGGCTGTGATTATATGCTCTTCAAAAACTCGGATTCTTTCGTGCGGGTGCTCCGCAAGTTTTTCAAGGGGCGCTCCCGACGGAGACAAAGATGAAAAAGCTTCTGACTATAATGCTGCTCAGTCTCTGTATTAGCCTGCTCTTGGGGACAGTAAGCCAAAGCCTGGCAGGTGCAGATAGTCTGAGCATCGGCAAACCCTTTAGCCTTTTGATCAAGACGGATTTCCCCTTGGCAGAAGTGGTGATTCCGGATAGCCTGACTGCGTTTCGGGTGCTGAATACCCAGATTGAGCAAGATGGCCAGGGCAGCAAAGCCACGCTTGCGATCGCCCCGCTGAGGGTGGGTGCGCTGTCTTTTCCAAAGCTGAAGCTGAAGGCCAGAGGAATCTTGCACAGCGGTGACTCCACAGATGGCTTCAGGGTCTATGTGCTGGCTACCAGGGCAGATGCGGATACTCTGCTCAGGGATATCAAGCCAGCTCTGCGCTACAAGGCAGAAGCTCCTTTTTGGCTGTATCTCTTCATCTTTCTGGTCTGTCTGGCCTTGGCTACTATCCTCATCATCATGGCTTTGAACAAAAGTCCAAGTAAGAAGCCCAAGCCCAAGCCCGCGATCGTTCCTGCCAAAAAGATTGCCCCGCCCTGTCTGCTGGCCCTCAGGAAGCTGGAAGAACTGGAGCGCAGCGGCCTTGCAGAAAGCGATGTTCTGGCCTATCACTATCAGCTTTCGATGATCCTGCGGGAGTTTTTGGAGCTTAGCTATCACTTCGGCGCTATGGAAATGACGATCCTGGAGATCGAATACGCCCTGCAGCAAAGCTGTCCAGAGCAGGCTGAAGAGTTTTTAAGGATCCTGCGCTACTGCGATCTGGTGAAATTCGCCAAACTGCTCCCCAGTTCTGCACAGATTGGCTTGCAAACTCAGGCTTTGAGACAAATCCTGATCAAGTATATCTCGGGGACCAATGCTTAGATTTGCCCAACCTCTGTTTCTGCTCTTGCTCTTGATCATTCCAGGCTATTTATATCTGGATTTGCAGATGCGCAAAGCCAGGAAACTGGCCCTGCCTAATAGCAGACTGCGCCTCCTGCTCTCACTCTCGGGCAATAAGCGGTTCTGGACCTATTTATATCCAGCTTTGCGCTCATTGATCCTCTTCTTCTTGATTATAGCACTGGCAGGTCCGCAATGGGGAATAGCCAGCCGCGACTTCCGCAAAAAGGGCGTGGATATCGCTATCGCTCTGGATGTAAGCGGCTCTATGTTAGCCTTGGATTTCCTGCCGCAAAACCGTCTCGGCGCAGCAGTGAAGGTGGCCAAAGACTTTGTTTCCCGGCGGCCTAATGACCGCTTTTCCCTCGTCGCTTTTTCGGAATATGCCGTCACCTGCAGTCCGCTGAGCTACGATCATGCTGCGGTAATGGCCGCTCTGGATCATCTGGAAGTAAATATACAGGCCAGCGGAACCGCCATCGGCATGGGGCTGGCCAAAGCGGTGGCCCGGCTCAAAGACAGCTCTGCCAAATCCCGCATTGTGATCCTGGTCACGGATGGGGTAAATAATACCGGAGAGATCGATCCCATCTCCGCCGCGCGGATGGCAGCAGCTTTGGACATCAAGGTCTATCCCATCGGAGTGGGCTCTGGCGGTATGGTTCCTTTTCCTTATGCAGATCCCCTTTTTGGCAGCCGCAACATCCCTACTTTGATCGAACTGGATATGCAGACTTTGGATAAAATAGCTGAGATCACGCATACCGGTAAGGCCGCCAAAGCTGAAGACGCCACTCAATTGCGCGAGATCATGAAAGAGCTGGATGCCCTGCAGCGCACTCAGTTCAGCTCCAAAATCAACTATCAGTGGAATGATCGCTTCCCCATCTTTTTGTGGCTGGCTCTGATTTTGATCGGGCTGGAAATACTGTGTAAGAGCTATATTATGCCGGTCTTTCCGGAGTGATCAGATGAATCTATACAGCCCTTACATCCTGCTTATCCTCTGCCTGATCCCACTTCTGATCTGGCTGATTACGCGGAGCGGCAAACGCTTCAAATCCCGCTTTTCCCAATTTGCCGAACCTGCCTTTATGCAGATCTATCTGAGGCAGCACTCTCCCTTTTATAGTTCGCTCAAACTCTTTCTTTTGGTGATCGCCTTTGCCTTTATAGTGCTCGCTTTGGCCAGGCCGCAGTGGGACTTCAAAGAGCACGATATCAGCTCCCAGGGCCTGGATATCATCTTTGCCATCGATGTCTCGCTCAGTATGAAAGCCACGGACATTCAGCCAGACCGCCTCACCCGCTCCATCTTACAGGTTTCCGCCTTTGTGGATCAACTGAAGACAGACCGCCTGGGCGTGATCTCCTTTGCCGGAGCGGCTACCATCGAATGCCCGCTCACCGAGGATCATGAGGCTGTGAAGATGGTGCTCAGCAGCCTGTCCACAGACTCCGCAGCACGTGCCGGAACCGAGATCGGCAGAGCCCTGGATGCTGCCAGAATCGCCTTTGGAGCAGGCTCCGGACCCGGGGTATTGGTGCTGATTTCGGATGGTGAAGACCTCTCCTCCGCCTCCATCGCCAAAGCCCGCGATCTCGCTGGTGACCGCGTGCGCATCTACACCATGGGAGTGGGCTCCGAAGAAGGGGCCATCATCCGCAATCCCTATACCGGTGAAGAGCGGCTCAGTAAGCTGGATGCCGCAAATTTGCAACGCATTGCCCAGGTGAGTGGCGGAGAATTCTTCCGCATCACCCCTTCTGCAGCGGAAATCAAGCTGCTTTTATCCCGCATCTATCAAAGCGAAAAGAGCCAAAACAGTGCCCGCACGGTGAATCTGTATAAAGAGCAGTATCATCTCTTTGCCATTGCCGCACTGATCTTTATCCTCTTGGAAAGCCTGATCCTCCCCCTCAAACGGCAGAAGGAAGGAAGCAAGAAATGAGCAAGAAACAGATAGTTTTGCTCAGCATTTTGGCTATCCTGCTACTGCTTTTGATCCTGGAGCTGGCCTTCCGCCCTCAGGTTCTCTTGAATAGTCTGGGACGGGAGCTGCTGAATCTGAAGCGTTTTGAAAGCGCAGAACAGCTCTTTGCCCGCAATCAAGAAAAAGGTGGCGTTGTGTCAGCCGGCAATCTGGCCAAATCCCGCTACAAAAGCGGTAAGTTCGACGAAGCTGAATCTGCCTCGGAAGCTGCTTTGACGCAGGATCCTCAGGCTGCCGCCCTGCATTATGACCGGGGCAATATCGCCTATCAGAAGCAGGATTATGAGGCTGCGGTAAAGAGCTATGAGCAGGCGCTCCTGGCAGACCCCAGCGATGCAGATTGCAAAGCCAATCTCGAGCTGGCCCTGAAAATGCTGGACGAAAATCCACCCCCGCCAGAAAGTGAAGACAAGCCTGAAAACGAGCCTGAAGAGCAGCAACGGAATGAAGACGAAGTGCGCAATATCCTCGAAGCCCTGGACAATCTGGAAGCTCGGGATCGTAAAAACCAAAACGAGAAGACCCCGCCCAAAACCCAAAATTGGTGGTAAGATGAAACGATATCTGCTTTTGACAGTGATGCTTTTGCCGATGATCCTATTGGCTGTGACGGTGACGGCCTCGGTGAATAAGCCCCGGCTCTCTCTGGCCGAACGGCTTGAACTCACCCTGGAGATCAAAAGCGAGAGCAGCATCACCATGTCCGAGCCCAGTCCGCCCAGTTTTGAGCTCTTTACTTTTGTGAATATGCGCAGTGCCTCTCGCAGCTCCACCACCTTGAGTGGTTTCAAGATGGAAACCCAGCATCTGCGCTCTTATATTTATTCTTACATCCCTCAGAAAGAGGGCAAGACCACGATCCCTGCGCAGGAAATCAGGGTTGGTAACAAAGTTTACAGTAGCTCCGCAATTTCGGTAACAGTAGTAAAATCTTCTTCAAATTCCCAGGCCCAAAGTAGCCCTGGTATCTCACCTGGCTTTGATTTTGACGATCCTGATCTGCCCTGGTCTGCAGACCGCATTGCCGGCTCCACCCTGATCCTGGCCTATCCTAAACTGCAAAAGGTATATAAGGGACAGCCCGCGGTGATTTCTTACTATTTATATACAGATCAGATGGTGCGCTCCTTCAATCTTGAAGGCGAAAAAGACTTCCCTGGCTATGGCAAGAGCGATTACGAATCGCCTACTATGCTGAATTACGAGACTGTAAACTACAATGGACACAGGTATCAAAGGGCTTTGATCAAGCGCCTCGTGCTGCTGCCCAATGAAGCCGGAGAATTGCAAGCTCCCCTGCTGCAAGGACGAGCGCGCATCTATGAATTTGGCTATTTGAACCAAAGAGTGCATTCCGAGCCGGCTTGGCTGGAAGTATCAGCCTTGCCCAAGAGCAATGTCCCGGAAGACTTTGGCGGTGCTGTGGGCAGATTTGAGGTCTCGGATAATCTCAGTGCAGAGTCTCTGAGCCTGGGCGAAGCTCTCACCTTTAGTGTGCGCATCGCCGGACGAGGTAATTTCAACCAATTTGCGCATCCCCATTTTCCCGAAAGCAGTGCCCAGATCTCCTCGCCCATGGCCATAGACCGCTTGAGTGCCGGAGTGGACGGCAGCCGCACCTTATATTACACCATTATCCCAAAAGACAAAGGCATCTACACGCTTCCCCCCTTGAGCTTTAGCTGGTTTGATCCCGATCATGGAGACTATCGCCATTATGCCAGCAAGCAGCGCGAGATTCAGGTCAAAGGCACCACTGTGGTTAGCTATTTTTCTTCACTTTTGGAATCCGGTAAAGCTCAGAGCATCAGACCAATGCTATCCCGCCACAGCTACCCGGCTCACCATAATTATCTCAAGCAAATCTGGTATTGGCTATTGGTAGCGATCATCCTGGCAGCCAGCATCTTTTCGGCTTATATAGCCTGGCACAAAGCTAAAAAGCACCGGAATCCAGAAGAATACAATCAAATGATGGCAGATAAAGCCTTGAAGAAATACCTTGAGGAAGCCTCGGAAGCAGCCAAGAACCTCTCCCAGGATTTCTATACTCTGGCCCAAAACGGTTTGATGCGCTACTTAGCTGAAAAGTATGGGGTTTCGAATCGCCTTTCCACCCCGGAAAAGATCGCCGAATTGCAGCAGAAACAGATTCCCGAGCAATTGATCTCAGATCTGAATGCCTTCATCGATCTATGTGAAAGGCAGCGCTTTAGTCCCCAGAAACGAGATGCGGCCAAGCTCATGGAAGATCATCATCAGCTCAGGCACATCGTGAGCAGCTTCAGCAAAAAAGGAGCCGCCAAATGAAAGCGTTCTGGACTCTTTTGATACTATCCACCCTGATCTTTGGTGGCCTGGCTGCCAGCGAATTTGACCAGCTCAAAGCCTTGGAAGAACAAGGCCTCCAAAACCCTGATCTATACTATAATCTTGGTGTAACCTATTGGCAACTGGGTCAAAGTGGGATGGCAAATCTGTACTTCCTCAAAGCTTTGAACCTGGATTCGGCACACAAACTCGCCAAGGAAAACTTAGGTTTTGTGACCGCCCTTTCGCAAGATCGCCAGCTCTATCCACAGCAGCTCTTTTTGCTGAGGGTGTTCTGGGAAGTCTATGACTACCTGAATCTTAACCGGATGGCGATCTTGACTCTAACGCTGCTTTTGCTCTCTGCGCTCAGCCTTTCCTGGCTCTTGCATTACGATCCGGATAAAGAACGGGGATTGCCCAGCCTGATCTTTGGCATCTGCCTTTTTCTGCTGCTGAGTTCGACCACCTTTTTGGGGATCAAAGCCTATCGCCAGGCGCATAACAGCAAAGCCGTGCTGATCCAGAGCCAGGCAGAACTGAGAGCAGAACCGGAGCTCAAGGCAAGCCGGGTAGCTGTGATCCATGAAGCTCTGATCCTGAAAGTGGAAGCAAGCAAACCGGGCTGGAGCCTGGTGCGTCTGCCGGATGGCAATAGCGGATGGATCGAGAGTGCAGCCATAGCCAAAGTGCGCCCGTAACGCTTTCTTCAGACGGCCGTTCCGCTGATAGGGGTAGGGGAGATTCCCATTACTGGACTCCACCCCAGCTCACGGTGACGCAGTTACCTTCAGCTACAGGACTTGACCTTACCCTGAATGGGACTTTCACCCATCTGATATGTATCGACGATTCGACACGTCTTGTGTCCAGTAAGACCTACAAGTTACAAGTTACAAGTTACAAGTTACAAGTTACAAGTTACAAGTTACAAGTTACAAGTTACAAGTTACGAGTTACCAGTTACGAGTTGCCAGTGCTGGATTGGATACGTCTCGTGTCCAGTAAGACCGGAAGTCAATGTAGAATTTAGAATGTATGATGTAGAATTGAGTGGGGCGTTTCAAGGTTTTAGCGTTTTAAAGATACCGTAGCAAAACAGAGCCAGCCCCAAACTCTGCAGGCGAGACGGCTGCAATCCAGCACTGCCAAACTCCGAACCCTGCAGGCGAGACGACTGCAATCCAGCACTGCCCACTTTTTGCACAAGCACTGCAGCTCTGCAGGAGCACTTGCTGGATTGGATACGTCTCGTGTCCAGTAAGACCGGAGGTCTTAGAGGGGTTTTGAGGTTTTAGCGTTTTAACGATACCGTAGCAAAAAAGAGCCAGCTCCGAACTCTGCAGGCGAGACGACTGCAATCCAGCCCCCCCTATCCGTGCCAATCCGTGTGACTATTATCCTCAAAAGGCAAAGGGACCAGCAAAAGCTGGTCCCTACAGCCGGCTAAAGCCAGCGTTACAAATAGACTATCTCTTACTTAAAAATCCTCAAAGCCACTGGCATTACCCTCGAGGCTATCGATCATAAAGCGGGCAGATTCATGCAGATCACCTTCGGGAAAGCGGGTGAGGAATTGCTTGAAGAGATCCAGGGCCAGCACTTCGTTCTTCAGCTCTTCTGCCACCAGGAAGGCTTTCATAAAGTAAGCTTTGTAGTCATCCACGCCGTTATCAAAGGTTTGCACGATCTGTTCGTAAAAGGTGATGGCGTCTTTGTAATTCCGGTTGCGGGCTGCGTTATCCGCATATTGAAAGAGTTGCTCCGCACTCAGATTGAGTCTGATGCGTTCCGGGTATTTGACCAAGTTAAATTCCACAAAGAGCTCTTCGGCCACTCTATCTTGTTGGCTTCTTTCCTTTTCCTGTTTGATGGCAGCATAGATGCGGGGCTCTACTTCCACTTGGGGGCGGTAGGATTTGGGAATCTCGGAGACAGTGCGGAAAAACACGATCTCGCCGTTGGCAGCGGTGAAGACATCGGAAAGATAGCCCACCGGGTTATCCCAGATCCGTTTAGAAAAATCTGCGTCTTGCACCAGGCCGGTGACCACGCCATTATCGTATTGATTTTCATAGATGGATTTATCTGGTTTGGTGGAGTATTTATTGATCACCTTAGTCATGTTCTTTTCGTTTTTCTTCTTATGGGCAGAGCGGAATTTGCGCCAGGCTTTGTTGGCAGACTTCATATCCTTAAAGAAGAGCACCTGGATACTCCGGCTTGCGGGCTGGGAGTATTTGTCTTTATCCAGTTCGTAACGATCGGCGATTTCTTCATTGCTGATTTCGATACCTTCCAAGACCAGTTTCTCAAAAGTGCCGCGCAGGATCAGGTTGTGCCGCATACCCAGATAGTCTTCATTATCCTGAAAATACTGGGCATATCCCATGTTTTTGGCTTCGAGATGAAAGAGGTCCTGGATGATGATTTGATCGATAAAGGCTTTGGCACCTTCACCTTTCATGTAAAACATTTGTTCTTGAGGGCTGATTTTATCATAGGCCATCAGGACATCTTCGATGGTGTAGATCAGCTCTTCATTGGGCGAATTTACCACCACGTTGTACATGGTTTCTGCGTTGTTTTTACGATTTTGCAGATCAATGGAGGCTACGATGCCGGCATGGATTTGCACATTATATTTCAGTTTGAGAGCCTCGCGAATCTCTTCCAGCTTTTCGCGTTCCTTCACGGGGCGAATGCGCTGCTCGATCTCAGGCTTTACTTCCAGATATTCTTTTTGGCGTCCCTGCGCCCAATCCGTGGTGCGAAAGATGTGCCAGCCCATTTCGGTCTGATAAGGGCCATTGACCTTCTGGGGATCGACAGAGCTTTTGGAGATGTATTCTTCCAGGGCATAGTCGTTGCCCACACCGGGGATATTGCCGTTCAGGCGGATGTTTTTGATCTTGCCTTTCAGGCCGAGGGCATAGGTATTTTGATTGTACTTATCAGAGACTGCGGCAAAGCTGGCCCCTGCCTCCAATTCTGCGATGGCAGAGAGGGCATCTTGCTCTGTAGCGGTTTGAATGTACTCTATGGTGATATTGGGGTTCAGGTAGAAGGCCTTCAGGTTTTCAGAATAATAATCCTCAAGGTCTTTTTCCACGATAGTCACCAGCTCGCTTACATTGCGTTTGTAGTATTCCTGAAGATAAAAGCGTCTTTCCAGATCATCCAGGCGTTCCTTCACTTCTTGGCTTTTATCGAGGCCCAGGGCTTGGGCTTTTTGGAAGAATACTTCTTCGGTACAGATGATATCCAAGACCTGCAATTGACCTTCAATGGTCTGAAACCGGGCTTGATGTTCCGCTGGTATCTTGGAAATCTTGGCCTGTATGTCGGCTCTTAAAACTTGGCCGCCATCATATTCCGCCAGGATGTCGCCTTCTTCCAGCAAGTTTGAATTACTCACTGCTCTGGGCGTCGCATCATCGGCAAAGGCCACAACGGCTATTAGCATCAAAATGATGATTGACAATAGTTTGTGTGTATGTAATGACATTCTATGCTCCTTGTATTTGCTTAAATAAATGTATAATGAAGACAAAAAACGAGCTTTGGATAATACGTCAAGACTTTTTGTCTATCGTAGCGTAAGATGCCGTTTTGCACTAATGGCTTTTCTTTGATTTTAAGTAGCTTTGGACTCGAGATGACTCGAGCTCTCGAGTCATCTCGAGTGGAAGACTAATCAGAAGCGAATCAGGAGCACAAGCAATGAAAAGGCCTGACATTGGCGTGCCCCTGGGTTGGATGCGTCTCGCGTCAAGTAAAGCAAGGGATTGCTAAAGATGCCTTGAATTGTTCGCAGAATTGAACAGTCTCAGTGCCAAAGCTATCGAATCCAGTATTATTTCTCTTGACGTTCTGAGACTATTTTAAAAGCTTGGTTTATACTTAAAGTAATGTGTCATTTGAGTGACATGATTTTGACTAATTGCTTTAATACCCTGGAATATTACGTTTCGACATTGATAGATTGGGTGCCGAGAGCTTGATATTGCCTGCCTGGGAACAGTGATTTTTCCACGGCCTGGTTTTTTCATCAGCATTTGGCACACATCGTGCAAGTGTACATAGCATAAAAAAAACAATCCCCCAGGAGGATAAAAAAATGCTCAGAAAACTGAAGAACCAAAAGGGTTTCACCCTTATCGAAGTGTTGGTGGTAGTTATCATCGTCGCCATTCTGGCCGCGATTGCAGTGCCACGTTATCTGCGTTATGTGGAGAAATCCCGTAGCACAGAAGCCCAAACTGCTATTTCTACTATCCGCAAAGCTTATGACATCTACTTGCAGACCAACGGTTCCACCGATGGTTTCTCCCTTGAACAGGCTCAAAAAGAAGCCAGTCTGGGTGAAAGCACACGTAAGAACTGGAAGTTTGAAGTGGTAGGAAATCCCCCCAATAAGTATATTGCAACCTCCACACAGGAATTTGCCGGTGGCGAAGGTAAACAGGTATGGTATGATGTACCAGAAGCCAAATATCATGGCTATGGCATCGACACCTGGACCAATCCGGAATCCGGAGGCCTGGAGACCGACTAACAAAGGGAGGACGGTACTTTGACAATTCATGAACTACTGCGCTTTACCGCTGAGGCGGGGGCGTCCGACCTGCATGTTGCCGTAGGCTCGCACCCCATGGTGCGAGTCAATGGCAAGATGAAAAGACTCAATCTTCCGGTATTATCTATGGAAGAAGTTGAGAACCTCATCTATGGTGTGATGAACGAAGTTCAACAGGAAATGTTTCGTAAGAATCTGGAAATTGACTTTTCCACCAAGCTTTCGAACGATGTGCGTTTCCGTGTTAACGCCTTTCATCAGATCAACGGCATCTCTGCCGCTTTTCGTGTGATCCCAAATGAGATCATGTCCTACGAGGAGCTGCGTCTGCCGGAGGTGCTCAAGCGTCTCACCAGAAAGGAAAAGGGACTCATCCTGGTGACAGGACCCACCGGAAGCGGAAAATCCACTACTTTGGCGACTATGATTGACAGTATCAACGACAATCGTTTTTGCCATATTATCACAGTGGAAGACCCAATCGAATTTGTACACCGTAGTAAGAATAGCCTCATCAACCAGCGCGAGCTGGGCCATGATACCTGGAGCTTCACCGCTGCACTCAGAAGTGCACTGCGTGAGGATCCGGACGTGATCCTGGTAGGTGAGATGCGTGATTTGGAGACGGTGTCACTTGCGTTGACAGCTGCTGAAACCGGACACCTGGTTTTTGCCACGCTGCATACCGGAAGTTGCACCAAATCCATCGATCGTATCATAGATATGTTTCCCAAAGAGCAGCAACAACAAGTGCGAAGTATGCTTTCCGAATCCCTGGAAGCAGTGATTTCGCAAACTTTGCTGCCTACCAAGGACGGAAAAGGCCGCGTACCTGCTGTGGAAATCATGCTGGCAAACGCTGCTGTCCGAAACTTGATCCGCGAAGAAAAGACCTATCAGATCCCGTCTATCATTCAAGCTTCTACCAAAGAAGGAATGCAGACCAAAGATCAGTCTTTGTATAATCTTGTAATGAATAACTACGTGGAGCGCACCATTGCTGAAGAAGTAGCAGAGAATCCGAAGCTCTTTGCCACTGGTGCTGGTTTCTAAGGGATGGTTTAAGATGACACCCCGCTTTTTACACAATGACACCTGCCTGCTCAATAATGAGCGGGGGGTCACCCTTTTAGAAGTATTGGTCACAGTGGCAGTTTTGTCTGTATTGGTGATCACAGTATATATAGGAATCCAATACGCTGAAAAACAAAGTGTGTTCAATTACCGTATGAGAGCCGCCACCTTGTTAGCCACCGGCGAGCTGGATAAACAGTATTTTATAAACAAGTATCATACCAATCAGAATGATCTTGAATTCAGACCATTTAGCAATAGAGATGTCGTAATCGATGTTCTGGAAAGTGGTCAGCCTCTGATCGGTACTCAAAGCGTCACCGCTTATCGTGCGGTGGAATCTACTTCCACCAAACAGTTTCCCTATACTAAGCTTGTATGCAAGGTCGAATGGAAAGACCCCCTTACCGATAAAACCAGATATGTAGAGATGCGTGAAGACTTTTACGTAAGGGCAGGCAACTAAATTATGTATAAGATACTGAAAAGCAACGATGGTGTAACCCTGATTGAGCTGATCACAGTGATGGTGCTTTCTACCCTCCTGATCTTGATCTCAGCCGTTGGGGTAAGCGCATTTTACAGAAAATACAAAGTGATTTCCGATTTTATGGAACTCCAAACGGGTGCCATGGCCTGCTTGCAGACGATCCGCAATGGTTATGGATTTTCACGCGGAGAAGAGTTTTATGGCGTGGCCAATGCCCGGGAAGTCAGAATTGTAGGTTACACAGATACTTTCGGCGGAGGCAGCGGTATCCGCATTACACCTCCGGCCGGCAAAGATTATCAGAAAAGTAACTGGGTTTCATATTACCTGGAAGAAGGCATCATCCGGATGAATTACTTCTATAACGGGGTAGGTGCAGATAGCCCAAAATATATCTTCCCAGACCGGCAGGATCGAGAAAGAATCCAGGTGACCCGTTTTTCGGTGAGAGATGCCAATGCCGGAGGAGAATATTTACCTCTGGGCGGTTTTGACTCCACTGATATACCGGCTTTGCTCTTGGTAGAGATGGATGCCCGTGTAAAAATCCGGGATGGCAAGCATCCTGCTCCAGACGAGTATAAAACTATAAGTTATAGAACTTACATGGTAAAGAAATAATGAATTGCACTAACCAAGCAGAGGAGAACTTATGCGTAAGATACTAACTAATCAAAATGGTAATCTGGCCATAGCAATGCTCCTTGCCGTGGTCGGCCTCATGAGTGGGGTCAGCATGGCTGCTTTAGCCTTGAAGGATACCAAAAGTTACCTTTGGGAGTTTGAAAGCATCCAAAGCCTGCACGTATTGCGGGGAGAAGCCTATCGGGGCCAAGCATTTTTGGAGCAAAACAGCGATATAGCCACCACCGTCCGCACCCCCGAGCGCTTCATTGAAATCAGCGGCAGTCACATGAAAAGGACTTTTACATCACAAAGCCGTATTCGCAAAGAATCATCAGAGCAGACAGATAACGTTGAGATCGAAGGAACCGGTGTTACCGGAAGCTTGGGTGAAGGCAAACAGAATTACAAAATTGATTCATTGGTGGAAACTAAGCAAGGTATTGGACAAGTGGCTTATTATGGCGCCAATAAATCTATGGTGCGTAAGTATTCTGAGCTCACCATTATCCAGACCAGCTTCTCAGAATTTATGTATTTCACGGATAACGACAGTAGCCCAAATAGTACCAACGTGTATTTCTATGGCTATGATGTGGTGACCGGTAAGGTACACAGTAACAGTGATATCCGCATCAAACAGGCTGGCGGCGGAAATAATGGCGGCTGGCCCACCTTCCTGAATTTGGTCACCACCGCCGGACACATCGTTTCTAATCCGGCAAATTATCCTCTGGATCAAGTATTCCAGGGTGGATTGGTAGAAGAATATGAGGGCTATGAATTCCCTCCTATGGCTAATGATCTGCGTTTAAAAGGTCAGCCTTTGGGAGCAGGCAAAGGAAACATCTATTTGCTGACTGTTAATGGCACCAATTTTGATTACTGGCAAGGTTCTGTCACAGTCCCACGCCGTGTAAGAAAGATCGTTTATGACGAATATCCGCCCCCTGGCGATTCCTTGTGGACAAATGTCTTTAGCATCCCGGATACGATCTGGACCTCGCTCCCAGGCGGTCCCTGCTCAGATAAAGCTTTTTTTGTGTACGGCGACCTGTGGATCAGTGGCACATTTCAGGGATACCAAACTTGGGGCTGTTCTGAAAACATGAAGCTTTCTGGTGACATATTATTGACCGGCACACCTATATCAATCAACCCAGCCGATCCCATGAATAGCAGAGACGTGGTGGGTCTGGTCTCAGAAAATTCTATTCAGGTAAATTATGCTCACATGGACCCCTCGGACTCCCTGAGAGTTTATCCCAATATGGGCTCTGATACTGATTATCCCGCTCCGGCTGGCGGCGGCATCTTTATCTATGCTGCAATGTGTGCTTTGGGCGATGGAGAAGGCAATGGCTTTGAGGATGGTGTCTTTGAATTTGAGTATCAACACCCGCATCCTTCCACTCCTTCTTTGAACTTTCAAGTGACGCACCCGGATGGAAGTGTGGAAATAGTGGTCTATGATTGGATAGATGTCCATCGTAGGCGCTATCCCCCAGTACCTGGTCAGCTCTGGCCTACTCCGGCCTTGGGGCAAGCTGCCCTTGATCTGCCGTATTACAACCCGATCTGGCCAGAACGCAATCCTGTCTTGGAACGCGGCACCATCAATATCTGGGGTGCAGTGGCGCAAAGAAGACGCGGATTCGTTCACCGTAGCCATAATGACGGCGAATATCCCTCAAATAGTGGAGCCTGGAATGTTGATATTGACATGTGTGGTCACCCCACCAGTCCCAACGAAAATATCCCTGATCCCTTTTATGGTAATATTGGACTGCAAAGCAGAAATTGGCCTGGAGCTGCTGGAAGCGGCGTAGGATACAAAAAGAACTATAACTACGACGACCGGCTCTTGGAAGTGACCCCATTATTGTATCCCAAAGTGAGACTAAAAGGCGGCAAAAATCCCATGAATCAAGGGGATTGGAATCTCAAAAAGCCCGTCAGATCTATAGTCCTATAATATAGATAATATGTATATGGAATAAAGAGGAAATATGAAGAAGAACAAAACCGTTCGATTCAAGGAGACCGTGGGTATCGATGTCGGTACCCATAGTGTGAAAATCGTACACCTCAAAAAGCTTCATGATGGCTTCAAGCTCTTGAACTATGAGGTGCGGCCTACTGTGCCTCAGGGGGTTGAGTACGTACTCAGCGATCTGCGACCAGAGCGCATTGCGCCTGTGATTTCGGAGATGTTGAAAACTCTGAGGATATCACCTAAGAAAATCAAACACCTGGTTTCATCTATCGGTGGAGACAATACCAGCATCAAGCAGATCAAGACCATCTTTCTGCCGGATGATGAATTGGAATCCGCCCTATTCTTTGAAGCCAAGAAACACATCCCTATCAGCGGAACAGATATGGTGCTGGATTATCAAGTGCTGTCTGTAGAGGAAAAGACAAACAACATGAACATCCTCCTCGCCGCTACTTCCAAGGACGTGCTCAATGAACACACAAACGTTCTGGCTACTGCTGGACTCAGTCCGCATATCGTGGATATCGATTCCCTGGCCGTGGCAAATAGCTTTGCCTTAAATGCCTTTGCAGAAGAAGGCGTTTATGTGCTGCTAAACGTGGGAGCACACAGAACAAACATGGTAATCTGGGGACCGGATGCAAAGTTCTTTGCCCGTGATATTCCTTATGGCGGTTATCATTTCACCACTGATATCATGCGTAAACGGCAGATGGAATGGGAAGCAGCCGAAAATCACAAATTTGAATTTGGCCTTTTGGATGATCCCAACAACCCTGCCGTTCAAACCATCAGTATGCTGGATATCTCCGAAAAGTCCACCGAAGATGCCATCGCAGAAGAGCTGCGCCGCTCGCTTCGTTTCTATGTAAAAGAAGCTGGCAATAGCGACTTTAGAAAGATCTACCTGATGGGTGGAACTGCCAAGTTAAAAGGTCTGCCAGAATATCTTCAGGATAAAGTCAACGTTCCCACAGAGGTGTTTATGCCCTTTATCAATGTGGAAATGCCGGAGAAATTCCAAGACAAAAAGGATCCACAACTTGGCCTTGCCATCGGCTTGGCAATGAGGATGGAGTAAAGAAATGGCGATGAAATACGATTTCTACTTCAAGATAAACTTAAACAAATTTGGTGAACAACGCCTGGAAAAAGAACGCGAGAACCGGACTCTCAGAAATTCCGTGATCTTCTTTGTGTTCTGTTTTATCCTGGTTTTGGTCGCCTGGTTTTATATTATCGGCAATACGAAACACAAACTGGAAGCTCGTGAACAATATCTTTCTGAGATTCAAGGCGAATTGCAGCGTTACCGCACCAGCGGAGATTATCTGTCTTCAGAAGACCTCGATCGCCTGGCACGTACCTTTGACGACCGCATCTTTTGGGCGCGGAAAATGGTAGCCTTGGGCGCCGAGATCGACGATAAACTTGCTGTCCGTAAATTTGACTATGCCAATGGTATGCTTACCATCAATGGCATTACCGAAGTTGATACCAAAGTTAAAGAGTTCGACCTGATCAATGGTTTTATCGACCGCTTAAAAGCTAATCCGGAGATTTCAAACGATTTTCCGAATATCAAGAGTGGCCAAGTGATCAAGCAATTGATCAAGGATACCGCTATCTTTGAATTTGTGATCGAATGCTATACACCGGGAAAGGGAATGGGAGCAATCAGATGAGAGAAAAGTACTTTGCCTTTATCATTGTGATGCTGGCTGCCACTGTGGCCTTCATCATGCTCACCACCCGTACCCTGGAAGCCAATATGCGCGAAATCCGCAATCTGGATGATCACATCAAAACCACTCAGGAGCAATTGAACAGCGCCCGGATCCTGGATCAAGAGCTGAGCGAATTTGCCCGGATCATCGAAAACAGCCTCACGCGCACTCCACAATTTAGCTTTGATGAGATCAACGACTTCAAGGCCAGAATTGGGGAAATGGCGCATCAACGTCAGATCTCCATCAATAAGATGTCCGATACCAATAAGTGGTCTTTGCCCAATCTCATCGAAACCACTTTTAATCTGGAATTGGAAGCCACTTATGTACAGATAGGCCAGTTTATATCGGATCTGGAATCTCAGGATAATATCATCAAGATTCAAACTCTGGATATTAGCCCGGCCCAGATTACCGATAAAGATGGTAAGGACGCCAATGCTCCCTCGCGTTACCGCGTGCTCCTGGAGCTCTCAATTTTCAAAGTGAAGAAGGAGGCCTAAGATGCAATATAGATTTGTAAAAGACCTCGCTATAGCCCTGATCGTAATTCTGCTGGGAGTCCTTGTGGTACGCCTGGTTGTCATAAACCGTAAAGTGTCTGTGATCCCTGAAACCTCGATTCACATCCAGGAATCAGTTACCGATACCCTGATGACCAAAATCCGCACCATTGAAAGTTCCATCCAGGATCGTAAGATGTTTGTATTTAGCAGCCGTAAAGATCCTCTGCGCCAGGGAAACATCATCAAAGACAATGTGGACCGCTTGAAGGAATTTGAGGACATGGTACGCAATACCTTCCGCCTTGCCACCACAGCTATTGATGAATTTGGCAATAAGATTGCCTATGTGGAATACCTGGACAAACTGTATGAAGCCCGAGTGGGTGAGACAGTAGCCGGACGCAAGATTCTGGAAATAAATGATAAGAATATCCGCTACTCAATGGGCGGACAAAACTATACAGCAAACCTGATGCCAAGACCCGTCTTGAAAGATGAAGACCCCTATCTCAAAGCGGGTATCAGTGGTAACTGGTAAAATATATTATAATAGTGGGAGTAAATATGAAACACATGCTTTCGAGTAAACAATATCTGTGCTTGATCCTGGTGCTGGTCTTTGCCTTTTCAGCGCTGGTAGCTCAGGCAAACCCGATGACTACCAAGGTTACCTTTAACGCGGATGACGCCACCCTGTCTTCTGTATTAAACGCCTTGTCCCGGCTTTCCGGAACCAATATCGTATTGGCCGTCGACCAAAGTGGCGACAAAGAAAAACGCGAAGAAAAGCGCGTAACCATTAACATCAAAGATGTGCCGATCGAAACTGCGGTTTCCCTGGTAGCTCGTACCACTGGCCTGGCCTATCGTGTGCTGGGCGGAAACACCTTCGTGGTAGGTACGAAACAAAACGTCATGGAAGAAGTAGGCGAGCGCAGCAACATCCTTTACCTGAACAACCTGGATGCTACCAAAGTAGCCGCCTCTCTGCAAAACACCGGTATAAACATCGTGCCTCTGGAAGGTCAGAATGCCATCATGGTCTATGCCAATCAGGAGACCTTTGATCAAGTCAGTACATTGGTCCAAGGCATAGACACAGCGCAGAAGCAGATCGAAATCAGGGTTCGCCTGATCGAGATCAACATCACAGATTCCAAAAAAGTGGGTATCGATTGGAGCCGTCTGAATCATCTCACCACCATCCTGGCAGAAGACCCTGTCAATGCCAGCAGAACCGGTTTGCCTTACAATTACACAGATGAGACCGGCTATCTGCCTCATGGCGATCCCGCGGCTTTTGAAAAACTGCCAGAAGATCAGCATTTCCAGAGAATCAATGGCTTCAAAGATATGGCCCATTTCAGCCGCCAGCTCACCGCTTTTGATATCACTATAGATTGGCTGTTGGAAAACAACGCTGCCAAGCTGCTTACCGACACCCGGGTGACCGCCCTCAATGGCGAAGAAGCCACTCTGCATATAGGTGAAGTGATTCCCTTTGTAGTGATGGACAACGAGAGACAGGTCCAGGTAGAACGCGAAGAAGTCGGCATCATGCTGGCTGTGACACCTACTGTAAACAAAGATGGCAATATCACCGCCAAAATCGCCCCGGAAGTATCTTCCGTGACCGGTCTGGTGGGCGGATATGTGCCCCGCACCAAAGTTCGTCGCGTATCCTCTACGGTTACCGTGCCCAATGAACACAAAATCATCGTGGGTGGATTGCTCAATTCGTCAATCTCCCAAAGAACTGCCAAGGTCCCCTTTTTGGGCGACCTGCCTTTCATCGGCAGAGTCTTTCAGCACCGCTATGAGATGATTGAAAATACCGATCTGATCATGGAGATTACCCCCAGATTGGTGTCTATGGACGAACAGGCCCCCGTACCAGTTTTGGATGAAAGACTTACCCGCACTCTTATAGAATACGAAGAGGAGGAGGAAGAATGAAGAAATTCAATTCCTTGATCCCAATTTTAACCATGATCGCGATCATCCTGGTGAGCCTCTCGGCCTCCTGCGATAGACGCAATCCCCCCCCCATTCTGCCACTACCGAAGGAGCCAATTCCGCTGAACGATGTACGCATCATTCACAAGATCTCGGCTTCTCCAGATACTATCTATTCGGATAACAACATCACTTATTCTACCATCAAAGTAGAGATTCGTGATGGCGAAGGTTTTGGCGTTCCCGGACAGATCGTGCAGTTCAAAGCTGCCCCGATCGGTCGCGTGCTTACTAATGTTCCCACAGATAGCACCGGTATAGCTACCACTATCTTTTGGGATGATGGACAGTCCGGCCTTGCAACCGTGACTGCAATTGTCCGTAAATTCCATGAAACAGAGAAAGATTCTCTGATTTCTGCAGACACCCTTGCCATAAACATCACAGTGGAAGAACCGCCTGCCGTGGATGACGTCACGCTGCATTTTGACAACATGCAAAGCCCCTTCCCCATGCGGGTTGCTCAGACCACGCCAGTGTATGCTACTGCTCTGAATGCCCTGGGTGAAATCGTGCCAGATGGTACTCTGATTACCTTTGTATGTATCAAAGGTAAATTTGTGGATCAGGCTGATAACGACCGGGGTAAAGTGGTGCATCAACCTACCTTCATGGGTAGAGCTGCGGTATTTTACAATTCCGGCACTTCGGCCACCACCCATCCAGAAAGTATGCCCGAGAAAGTTACTGCCAAGATTGGCGATATCTCTGATTTTAGAGACATCATGATCCGTCCTGGTTCTCCTTTTGGCATAGAGATCAAAAGCCTGGTAAATGTGGCTGGTGAGGAAGTGGAAGCAGACACCTCTCACGTGGGCAGTCTTAACCAAATCTTCATGGAAAGCAATCTGGTGGATATGTACAACAACTCCGTTCACGGCAAGAATGTAAAATTCTCTACAGACCTGGGTACCTTCCTGAATACTACCCAAAGTGTAAACATTCAAACCAATGAATACGGTGTCGCCAGAGTCCGCTTTACTCCTGGCCTCTTCGCCGGAGCGGCCACTATCACTGCTTCTGCGCTCAACGACACTCTGCAAACTTCGCTGATCTTCAATATCACTTCAGATCAGATCCATTCCATAGACTTCACCCAGCAAGACATGATCCGTCTGAACGTAGCCAATACTGGTGGTACCCAATCCGCAGTGCTGCGTGTAAAGCTTCGTGACATCAATGGAAACCTGATTGACAAGCCTCAAGAAGTGTATTTTAAGATTATGAATTCTCCCGCTAACATGCCCGAAGGTGCCAATCTGAATAATGCCAGTCCTACAGACTCGGTGATGGTAACCTCCAATGGCGGTGAAGCTCAGGTCTCAGTAAATGCCGGAACAGAATCCGGAGTGCTGAGTATTCGAGCTTCCTGCACCACAGAGGAAGGAAAATATATCAAGGGCACCAAGGCTAATATCATCATCGAATCCGGCCCTCCTCACACCCTTGTGCCCTTTATCAGTGGATACAATACTGGTACCAATATGGGCGGTGGTGTATGGCGCGTGGTAGCCGGTGCGCATGTGCGTGACAGATGGCAAAACCCTGTCCAAAATGGAACCGCGGTTCAATTCGCAGTCTATGGACCGGGAGCCAATGCTGACTACCATCCTTATACCGCAGCACAGATTGAATCTGGTGGAGAAGTCGGAAACATCAGCGTAACCGGAGACTCTCTGGCCGGTTGTGCATTTACCGCCATTACTTACAATGGGATAATGAGCAATGAAATCATCACCATATACGCCCATTCCGGTGGCGAAAATGGTGCGGCCGTAGATATGTACACAGAATTAGTATTACCTCTGAATGACCCTCGGCTGGAGGTTCAAGTAATCCCTTCCATGGTGAATTTTGGTCAAGATCCACCTCCTGCCACCAAAGAGTGTGATCTTTTGATCACTCTTACCGATGGCCAGGGCTTGAATGTGACCGATAGTGATCTTCTGATCCTCTGCTCCAAGGGGCAGATCATCCTGCATCCAGATCACTATTTCCCCTCAAACCCAAACTACAATCAATTGCCTCCGAACTATGCAGATATAGCTCACCCTGAAGAGGTGACTACTTACCAGGGTTTAGCTCATGCCAGAATCAAGGTTTACCTGGGTGAATTCCCCTTCGGAGATGGTATGACGAATACGCCAAGTCAAACCCCAGTAATGATAACTGTGCGGTTGATGGGTACCGGCGTAACCAATGACACCGAATTACTCGTCTATCGTTACGGTAATCCACCCCCATTCTAAACAATAAGTAAATAAATATAATCAGGCGTGGGAGCTACCATGCTCCCACGCCATCATTTAAAAGGATAGGATATTTGAAGATAACAGGCCCGAAGCATTATTACTTTAAGTTTTTAAAATAACAAGATAAGGATATAAACATGAGTTTCAACCCCGCATTTGCCAGACTTGGTGAAGTCTTGGTACACGAAAATATCGTAAACGAAGATAAGCTCAAAGAAGCTCTGATCAAACAGACAAATTTTGGTCTGAAGATCGGAGATACCCTGCTCAAGCTTGGTTACATTACCGAAAGACAGTTGCTCAATGCTCTGCATTTGCAGCTCGGTTATGACATTGTCAAAGAATCAGAGCTGATGGATCTTGATCTTAGAATAGTCTCCCTCATTCCAGAACCTTATGCCATGGAAAACAGAGTAGTAGCACTTCGCGAAGAAGGCGATGGAGTGGTCGTGGCTCTCGCCGACCCTGAAAATCTCACAGTCCTGGACAGCCTCAAAAAACTCATCGGCAAAAACATCAAACCCGAACTCATTGCAGATTCAGTCTTGCATGATACTATCGAAAAGTATTACAAAAGCATTCGTACCACCTCGCAGGTGGAGGATGCTGTAGGTGGCTTTGACTTTGTGGCAGTGGATGAAGATGAGAATGAAATCTCCATTTCAGCGGCTTCCACCGATGCCGATGCACCGGTAGTAAAGCTTCTGAATCTGATCATCAATGAAGCTATCAAAGCTGGCTCTACAGATGTTCATATCGAACCCCTCATCAAAACCACCCGGGTGCGCTATCGTATAGACGGCTCCCTGCGTGAAGTGATGACTCCCCCCATCGGTATGCACCCCGGCCTCATCTCGCTGGTCAAGGTGATGAGTAAGCTCAATATCGCTGAACGCCGCTTGCCCCAGGATGGCCACATCTCGCTGAAAACCTCCGTAAAGAGCGTTGACGTACGTGTGTCCATCACCCCCACCGTGCTGGGTGAAAAGGTCGTGATGCGTCTTTTGGACAAAGGTGATTTTGGTTTCAAGCTCAGCACCCTGGGCTTTGAACCAGAAGACATGGTGATCTTTGACAAGATCATCCGCCGCCCCTATGGCATCATCATCGTTTCCGGCCCCACCGGTAGCGGTAAATCCACCTCGCTGCACGCTGCTCTAAAAGAGATTTTGGATATTGAAACCAATATCGTGACCGTGGAAGACCCCGTGGAATACCGCCTCGAAGGTGTCACCCAGATCGAGACCAAAGAGCAGATCGGCCTTACCTTTAGCACTGCCCTGCGCTCCGTCTTGCGTCAAGACCCGGATATCGTGCTCATCGGTGAAATTCGTGACGAAGAAACCGCAGATATCGCCATCAAATTCTCGCTCACCGGTCACCTTGTGTTTTCCACCCTGCACGCCAACGACGCACCTTCCACAGTTACCCGTCTCATCGATATCGGGATCAAACCCTACCTGGTAGGCTCCTCCCTTTCCTTGGTGATGGCACAGCGTCTGATGCGTAAGATCTGCCCCTATTGTGTCCAGGATTACAAGCCTACCGAGCAGGAACTCATAGATTCCGGCCTCACCGAACAAGATATCAAAGAGTCCATTTTCAAGATTGGCACAGGCTGTGTGCACTGCGATAACACCGGCTTCTCAGGCCGTACTGGTATTTTTGAACTGCTCACTGTGGACAAAGAAGCCCGCCAACTAATTTATGATGGTGGAAATCAGGATCTCATCCGCGCCTCTGCCCTGAAATCAGGGATGCGCACTTTGCATGATGCCGCTATCTCCAAAATGAAACGTGGTATCACCACCATCCGCGAAGTCATCAAAATGACTGTAGTAGAATAAGATAGATTAAGAAGGTAAACGTATATGCCAAATTTTGCCTACATCGTAAAGGACGCTAAAGGCGCCCGTGTAGAAGGGATCATCAAAGCTGATACCCTCGATATGGCGGTGGAAAAGCTCGCCAAAGAAGGTTCCACCATTATATCGGTAAAAGCAGCGGCCGAAGGAGCGTTTAAAGGAAAACTCTCGCTCTTTGACAAGGTCATGCTCACCATCTACAAAATCCGTACTGGTGTCTCCCTTAAGACCCTCGTGTTTTTTACACGCCAACTTTCCACCATGTTTTCCGCCGGTCTCACCATCGAAAAAGCGATCACAGACCTGGAAAAAGAAGAGAAACAAAAGAAGTTCGCCAAAGTTTTGCGGAAGATCGGAGATGATATCCGTAAGGGCTTCTCACTTTCTGAAGCATTTCAGCAACACCCCGGTGTGTTCAATCCCCTATATGTAGCTCTGGTGCAGGCTGGTGAAGTCTCTGGTACATTGCACACCGTCTTGGACGAGCTTTCAGACTATCTGGAAAAGATCGAAGACACCCGCCGCAAAGTAACCTCGGCCATGGCCTATCCCATGTTCATCCTGGTCTTCCTGATCGGCGTGATCTGGGGTATGTTCTATTTCATCATTCCCATGTTTGCCGAAGTGTATTCAGATTTCAACGCTCAGCTCCCGAGACCAACTCTTATCGCCATCAGTATCTCGAATTTCATTGTGAATAACCTGTTTTTGGCTATCTTGATCTTCGTCATGGCCATATTAGCATTATTCTTGGTGTATCTTACAGATCGGGGACGCTACGTGATGGATACCATCAAATTGCGCATTCCCGTAGTAGGAGGCGTGATCACAAACTCCATTATGAGTAAATTCTCCCGCACCTTTAGCATCCTGATGGCTGCGGGTGTGCCGATTATGGATACCATGGAGCTCACGGAAAACGTGGTGCAAAATGCTGTGGTCGAAGGCGCTGTGCGCCGGGCCAGAGTCCTGGTGAAAGAAGGATATGGCGTAGCCAATGCCTTCCGCAGAACCGGTGCCTTCCCTTCCACACTCCTGCAAATGCTCTCCACCGGCGAAGAAACTGGAGATATGGATAAACTGCTGGGTAAAGCCGCTCAATTCTACGAGAAACTCGTGGATAGCGTGATCGATCGCCTCACCTCATTGATCGAGCCTCTCTTGATCGTGATTATGGCCCTGGTGGTAGGTACCATCATTATCGTGATTTACCTGCCCATCTTTGACCTCGGTGAAGCTATCTCCCAAGGATTCAATTAATAGTTCCCAATAACTCATGCCTATATCTGCCCCGGTTCAAACCGGGGCTTTTTTCTGGGTTCGATTGGTGCTGGATTCGACACGTCTCGTGTCGAGTAAGGCCGGAGGCCTTAGAGGGGTTTTAAGGTTTTAAGGTTTTAGCGTTTTAACGATACCGTAGTAAAAGAGAGCCAGTCCCCAACTCTGCAGGCGAGACGGCTGCAATCCAGCACTGCCCACGTTTTGCACAAGCACTGCAGCTCTGCAGGAGCACTTGCTGGATTGGATACGTCTCGCGTCCAGTGAAACCTACAAGTTACAAGTTACAAGTTACAAGTTGCCAGTGCTGGATTGGATACGTCTCGTGTCCAGTAAGACCGGAGGTCTTAGAGGGGTTTTAAGGTTTTAGCGTTTTAACGATACCGTAGTAAAAGAGAGCCAGCCCCCAACTCTGCAGGCGAGACGGCTGCAATCCAGCACTACCAAACTCCAACCCTGCAGGCGAGACGGCTGCAATCCAGCACTGCCAAACTCCAACCCTGCAGGCGAGACGACTGCAATCCAGCAACTCCCCGTCCGTGTAAATCCAGATAATCCGTGTAAATCCGTTCCATCCGCAAAATCCGTGTGACTATGCTTTTGTTTGGTGCACGCACCAGCTGAAGCTGATTGGGCGGCCGTCTGAAGACAGCGTTACGGATCACATGTTGGCTGAAGCCTGCTTGTTCTTGCGCCAAATACTGGGTTCTAAATTGCCTTCGATTCGATAAAGGGAGCAAACTTGAGCTGATAATCTTCCAATAGAGACAGGGAATCCACCCCGCGGGGGGAAGGCGAGCGCAAGACGATCAGGGTGATAGTCCTATATTCATGCCCAGCTTCATCATAGAGCTTCATCTTGAAGATGTCTTTGGGATTTGCTGCAGGCAGCTCTGGACTGCTAAAAGCTTCGATGATATACAAAAGCTCCTGGCGGATAGATTTGCGAAAGAGACACAGAGCTTCGTGGCTGGTGAAAAAGGCGTAATCAATTTTCTGATTTTGGGCAAGACGATGGATAAGCTGTTTATTGGCAGTTAGCATGTGCAGGTTTTCGTCTCCGGCAGAGCGCCCCGTGCGGTGAAATTCGGCAATGATATCGCCCATGGCCAGATTGTGCCGCGTTAGAAAACGCTGGCACTGCCGCACTGTCCTCAGCCAGCTAATGCTTTCGGGCTCAAAGACCTTGTTCAGAACCGGCCAAAATCTACTGTGGTAACTGCCGTAAAAAAAGTCGATATCACCTTCCAGGAGTTTGAGCTGGTCTGTCTCGCAAAACCTATGTGGTGGCGCGGTGCCGATGATCAATCCTCGGGCTTGATGCGGAAAATACTCCTTGTAAGGATGGATATAACGCGTTTTCATAAATTACTCCCATCTGCTAAAGATATAATAAGCAATTATCTGGTTCTGACAAAATCAAATATTCTGCTTTTTGTTATGGAAGCGGGATAAAGTGGGGGGATAGGAGGCCTGTGTTACTCTATTTAATCGAAACTATAAATTAGATAGAAGCCATAGACCAGAGCTTCATCAGGCTAAGGAAGAAAATGGAGACTGTTCAACAAGTTTCGATTATTCTCCAATAACTTAGCTTATGCAATAGTCTAAAAAGTGGGCGAGGCACCTTTCCTGCAATCCATTGCTCAGAATTGACATGGCGCCTTTGGATAGTTTATCATGCAAAACAGTGAATGTTCCTGTGTCGTTTACATGAAAGCTGTGAGTCTTGGAGTTGAAAGTGCCTAAGATAACTATCGATTTACCATAAGCTTAGCGGCACTTTGGACTTCAAGCGGCAGTGGGAAACCTTGCCGATGGCTGTTGAAGTCCATTCCGGCCTGTTATTAACGCTAACACTAAAATAATCGAAGCCGGATTGAACTCCAAGGCCTGTCGTGGCCTGTCGTAAAAACAGTTTTGATCATCCTTTCTCCCTCTCCCCAAGGCGTCGATCATATCTTTATCTACCCTTAATCAAGCGTTAACTCTTAACGCTTGATTAAGGCTAGATAAAGATGTGATCAAGAGGCTCCAATGAGTAAGGAGAACCCCAGAATGCTGGTTTATCCGCAGGATGAAACGAATCCAGCACCCGAATTAATTCTACATTCTACATCATAAATTCTACATTAACCCCGTCTTACTCGACACGAGACGCAAACGAATCCAGCACCCAAATCCTCAATTCTCAATTCTCAATTAATTCTACATCCTACATCATAAATTCTAAATTAACCCCAGCTTTATGTTGACAGAAAACCCGCTTTCAATTGTCTTTAATTTATGTATTATTACAAAGTATGTCTCCCCTTGGGGATCGACAAGGATTTTAGCTATAGCAGCTCGCAGCGCATCGTCTATGGGGCGCGAGTATTGGTTCCACTAAGGGCCAAGCTGATGCTGGGCATCTGTATGGAAGAGATGCCCCAGCAGAATTATCGTTACAAAAGCGTGGTGGAGGTCCTGGATGAGGCGGAAGTTTTGCCCTCGGAGCTTTTGGAGATGGCAAAATGGATAGCCTGGTATTATCACTGTTCAGTGGGAAAAGCTCTTTTTGCCATGCTGCCCAGCCGGCTCCAATGTGACGTGGATGCTGTGGCAAGCTGGATCGGCAGTGATAAAGATATCCCCCAGGATTATCTGCCCCTCTATGCAGCCTTGCAAACTCAGGACAAACTCAAGCTTTCTGAGCTCAAGAAAAACCGCCCAGATTATCCGGTTTACCGGATGGCGGAAGCTGCACAAGACGCCGGATTCATCAGCCTGGCGCACAAAGTGAAACACCTGGACAAGCCCAAGAAGAAGAATTTCATCGAAGTGGCCGGTCTCGAATTTGATGAAAACGAGCTTCCTCTGAGGCAGCGGGAGGCTTGGGAACTGATCAAAGAGCAAGCGGAGAGCCCATTTCTGATGGCAGATATCAGCAGCTTGATAACTTACAGTGCGCTGAAAGCTCTGGTGAAAAAGGGCATCATCCGCATCTTCCCGAAAGAGGTGCAGGATTCCGGCTTCTTCCGCGAAAAAGGCAGTGGAGCAAAAACCATCACCCTGACGGCTGAGCAAAAGCAGGCGATCCGTGAAATCCTGGAAGATTATGGCAAATTCCAGGTTCATCTGCTGTATGGCATCACCGGTTCGGGCAAAACTGAGGTCTATATAGAGATCATCCGCAAATACCTGCAGGCTGGGCAGAGTGTGATCTTTTTGATCCCGGAAATTGCGCTCACTCCGCAGATGCTGGACCGTTTTGATTCCCACTTTGGCAGCAACCTGGCGGTGATGCACAGTCAATTGACCCAGGCGCAGAGGTTTGCAGAATGGCAAAAGATGAAAAGCGGCGAATGCCGGCTGGTGATCGGAGCCCGCAGTGCGGTCTTTGCACCGGTGCAAAATCTTGGACTGATCATCGTGGATGAAGAGCATGAAAGCAGCTACAAACAGGATAATGTGCCTCGTTACAACGGACGTGATCTGGCCATCGTGCGGGCCCAGAAAAGCGGCGCTCAGATCATCCTGGGCAGCGCTACTCCCTCCCTGGAAAGCTGGCAAAATACGCAAACAGGTAGATTCAGATTGCACCGCCTCAAAAACCGCCCCTTGCACTACAGCCTGCCCACAGTGCGACTGATCGACCTTCGCGACAGCCAAAATCCGGAGCTGATCACAGATGAACTGGCGATTGCCATCACCGAACGCTTAAACCGGAAAGAGCAGGTGATTCTTTTTCAAAACCGTCGTGGCTATTCCTCCTTCCTGCAGTGTCTGAAATGCGGCAAGCTGATCACCTGTGAAAATTGTGAGATCAGCATGTATTATCACCGGGACCGTGAGGAGATGCAATGCCACTATTGCGGGCACTTTTATCCCATCCCCAGGCGTTGTCCCTCCTGCAACGGATTCAGTTTCTCCTACGGCTCTGCCGGCACTCAGAAAGTGGAGCAGACCCTGAAGATGCTCTTCCCCTCCGCCAGAATATTGCGTATGGACAGCGATAGCTCCAGCAACACCTTAAAAAGCATGTATCAGCGCATGAAGCGCCAGGAAATCGACATCCTTTTGGGCACGCAGATGATCACGAAAGGGCTGGACTTTCCATCCGTGACTCTGGTGGGCATCATCAATGCCGATATCAGCCTCAATATTCCGGATTTCAGGGCTTCGGAACGCAGCTTTCAATTGATCACGCAGGTGGCTGGACGCAGCGGCCGTGCCGAAAAGACCGGAGAAGTGATCATCCAGACCTACAATCCGGAGCATTACTCCATCCAATGTGCCAGCAGACAGGATTTTGAGAGCTTTGCCGTCCAGGAGATGAATTACCGCAGCCGGCTGAGCTATCCACCGGCCTTTAGATTGGCGCGTTTGCTCTATCAAGGCATAGATCTGGGTGAGCTGACTAACGAAATGGACAGGCTGAAACGCACCTTTTTACCCCCGCAAAGTGAGGAGCTGATCATCCTGGGCCCCAGCCCCGCTCCTTTTGCCAAGATCAATCAGCTTTTCCGCTATCATGTGATCATCAAAGCCGCAAACCCCAGCCAAATACGGACAGCGGTAGAGTATATCGAGGGGGGATTTCAGCCCCAAAAGGGGATCAGCAAGCAGCTTGATATCGATCCTATGATGTTGATGTAAAAGATTTTACGTTAGGATTAGATATCGATCAGAGCAGTGTGAGAGTGCTGGCTGGCCACCTGGAGCTTGATCTCGCTGCGAATGCTTTGCAGATATTCATTCATCACCCTATAGGCCAGATCGGGAAGGTTATTGGTTTCGGAAAGATGCGCCAGAACCAGATTTCGCAGGCCTGGATGCAGCACTTGCGAGAGCAAACCCACCGCTTCTTCATTGGAAAGATGGCCGTGCTCGCTTTTTACCCGCATTTTGAGATTCCAATCGTAAGGACCTTCCATCAACATGGTAAAATCGTGATTGGATTCCAGGATCAGGGCATGCGCCTGGCTGAGCCTTAAGGTGGTAAGCTTGGTGCAGTAGCCCAGATCAATCGCCACTCCCAGCCGGCGATCGTCATGTTCAAAACAGAAGTTATTGGAATCCACCGCATCATGGGAAGAGCGGAAAGGCCGCACCAGGATGTCTCCCACCAGAAAGTCCACTCCGGATTCAAAATAAGTGAGCCGCTCCTCGACCTTGCCCAAACGGTGAGCACAGTAGGCATAAGTATCGGCCGAGATATACAGCGGGATTTTCAGGCTGCGAGCCATGGCGCCGGCAGATCTGGTGTGATCCGAATGCTCGTGGGATACGATCACCGCCTGGATGGTATGCCGGGGCACAGCCAGAGCGTCCAAGGCTGCCCAGATGCGTTTGAGACTGATCCCCGCATCCAGGATCAGCGCGGTATTCCGGCTGCGGATCAGGATGCAATTGCCTTTGCTGCCGCTGGCGAGCACTGAGGTCTGAAACATCAATGTTTAGTTTTTAGATGCGGACTAAGCGGTAATAGCGGCTGTTGATACGGTCAAATTCGCTCCAGGTGGCATCCGGAGGAGCGGCAGATAAGAGCTGGCTTACTCCTGCGGCCTGGGCATCGAGATTGTCGCAATGGTGCAGGATCAGAGCTTCCAGGGTCTGGGGCAAACGCACCGAAGCCTTCTCATACTCGCCATGATGAGCAAGGATCAGGTGACGCACATTGAGCAGTAAATCCGGCGGGAATCCGGGAATTTTGGCCGCAGCTTCCACCGCAATCTGGTCGCTCATGGCAAGGTGTCCCAGCAGGCGGCCTTCATCGGTAAAATCTATGGCTATTTTGCTGTTGTATTCTATCACCTTGGCCACGTCGTGCAGGATCGCTCCGGTGAGCAGCAGATCCAGAGATACCGCATAGCGCGTGCTGGTAAATTCGCACAGGGAGGCCACCGCGATGGTGTGTTCGATGAGGCCATGCACATAGTTATGATGCCAGTTTTTGGCTGCGGGAGCCTGCATAAAGCGGGCAAAAAAGTCTTTGTCGTCAAAGATGACGTGCAGGAGGCGGTTCAGATATTCGTTTTCCACTTTATCCACAAATTCCCAGAAGCGTTCGGCCAGGAATTCTGGCTCAAACCTGCTGCGGGCCACGAAGGCGGAGATATCGTATTCGCTTTTGTCCGCAAAGCGCAATTGGGTGATGGAGAGCTGGATCTGGCCTTTGTAATTCACCACTTGGGCGCGGATTTTGACCACGTCGCCAGCGTCAAATTCTGCGGCAACTTTGGCGGCATCCTTCCAGACATTGGCACTCACCTGGCCGCTGCGGTCTTGCAGCTTGAGGCGCAGATACTGTCCGCCCTTGCCTTCACGCAGTTCCTTTTCCACCGCCAGGTAGAATTCTGTGATTTCGGTGGTTTCATGCTGATGCAATTCGTTTACTAAGATGTGTTCCATATTATTTCACTTTATTATGCTTATTTTTCTTGTATTTGTCCCGTGTCCTGGCTCTTCGAGGCGCAGAAAATAGAGGCCGGAACTGGGGAACAAAGATGCGGGTAGCTCCAGAGATCTGGGGCAAGAATCCCTGCTGTAGAGGCGCTGTCCACGCAGGTTATATATGCTGAGCCTGGCTGGCGCAGCAAGCGATATCTTCAGAGAATTCTGCCCTCTGAGCGGATTGGGATACACTCTGAAAAGCGCGGGAGAAAACAGATCATCCTCATTTGAGACCAGAATCTGGGCATCAAAATCACTGAAATCTGCGTAATAGATGCGGCCGCCCTGCTCCTGCTGCACCCAATAGTAAAGGCGGTATGCGTCTTCGTCTTCATCATCAAAGAGCCCACTGGCAGTGAAGGAATAGCTCTTGCTGATGGTGGAGCCCATATTCAGAGAGGAGCTCACGGTATCGGCAAAAGCGATCCAGCGGGAAAGCACATAGCCCTGGTGGCCGTCAAAATCATGCTGGTGAAACAGGCCGGCAAAGATGCGGGAAGCAGACATGAGGCTCTGCCCTACTCCGGTATAAAGATGGGTATTGTCATTTGTAAATTCGAGCGTAACACTCACGTTTTCAGAGTTTTCTACCGCTTGCAAACTGCAGGAGGAAGAGGTGATGAAGCTGCGATAGGAACTGGCCTCTGTCAGAGCATCTATAAGCTTGGATTCATATTGATCGGTGAAACCTACAATGCGCTGGGCTCCCTCCACCACAGTGCGGGGCACGGAATTGAAACCATACCAATTAAAGCGCTGCATCGAGGGCAGATTGGCCAGAGGATCTGAGAGAATTGGATAGTAGTTCAGAGTGTGCAGAGTATCGCTAAGATAAGGCTCTTGAATGCTGTGGATCACGGTGCTCTCATCTTCCCGCATGAAGTTCTCGATCAAATCCACAGGGGATTCATCGCTAAAGACCTGATAGTTGCCCACAATCTTGTTATTCGCAAGCAGGGTGTCGTTTTCGGCAAATTCACTGCTGAGCACGGCCTCTATGCGAAGCTGTGTGGGCTCATCCGGCAGATCAATCAAGAGATCCGAGCTAGCGAGATGCTCATAGAAATCCCGGGGGGCCAGGCTTTGAGGGATCGCCACATTGAGGGTATCATATTGGGAAAATCCCGGGCGGCTGAGGATGAGGCGGAGATTGGCGTTTGAGACTATATTATCGCTGTGGTTGTAGATCCTGAAAGCTGGCTTGACCTGGCCCGCTGGCAGTAGCACGCCGTCCAGATCAAAATCGCAAAGCTGAAGGTCGGTCTCGCCCAGGCTGAATTCGCCCAAGAGGCCAAAAAGCAGTTCGCAGGCATAGCCGGCGGTGGCAAAAGAGGAAAGCTGCTGGATATTGCCCACCTGATTCATGAAATAGCTGTGAGTTCCGCCACCCACGCTGGCGGCTACAAAGCGGTTTGAGCTATTGGTGCTGTAGTCCACCATCAGCCAAAAAGTCTCGGCGATATGCTCGCTCTCAAAGGTGATATCTATTTGATTGCCTGTGACGTCTATGCTTTGGCTGGTAAGGAGATCTGCGGGATCGCCGGCTGCATCGGCGCGCAATTCCACGCCCACCGTTCCTCCTGGAAAGGGGAACCACAGGCGAGCGCCTTGCGCCCGGAAATTCACCGCACTGAGGCCGGGATAGGCATTGCGCAGATTAAAGCGAACAGCCCAACGGTTTGCCCCGAAGAAATTCAGGTCATTGGACTCGCTGTGATAGTGATAGTGGTATTCACGGCTACTATCTGCTATCACTCTGCCATCTGCAGAGACGCATTGGATAGCGTAAAGCAAGCCAAAGATAAAGGGCAAAATCAACCAGTAGCGCTTTTGCACCCCAACTCCCTGATCAGGCTCTGGGCCTGAGTCAAATCCTGTCTTATGGCGCGTGTGAGTTCATCACTATCGGCAAACATCTTTTCCTCCCGGAGATAATTCAGCAATTCCACCTGCATGGTGGAGCCGTAAATATCGGAATCAAAGCCGATAAGATAGGTTTCGATCTCGATAATTCCATCGTGTTTCACTGTGGGAGATTTACCGATATTCGTCAAGCCAAAAAATGTCTGTCCCTCCAAATGCACCCGGCTGAAATAGATACCTTCTGCCGGAATGAGCTGATGAGGATTGCTAAGTGTGAGATTGGCAGTGGGAAAGCCCAGATCCCGCCCGCGCGCCATCCCGTGGCACACAGAGCCCAAAAGGCGATAAGGCCGGCCCAAAAGACGATTCGCTTCTTGCAGATCGGCTGTCTCCAACAGCCTGCGGATTACGCTGCTGCTGATGGGCTTGCCGGCATTCAGTTCCGGCTCTACATATTCCACGCGATAGCCATACTGCGCGGCATAACGCTGGAGAAATTGCCGGTTGCCCTCTCTATTCTGGCCAAAATGACTGTCGTATCCCATCACGATCACCCGCGGGTGCCAAGAGGGGATGAGATAGTCACTCAGGAAGTTCAGGGCTGAAGTCTTCGCCATTTCGGGGCTAAAATCCAGCATCGTGACCTGGTCTATGCCCAGCTTGATCAGCTCCTGCTCTTTGATGGCGCAGGGGCAGAGCATTTTGGGAGCGGAATCCTTCTTCAGAGTGATGGCAGGATGCTCGCGGTAGGTGATGATCACGGATTTCAGGCCTTCGGCCTGGGCAATCTCGCGCACCCGGGAGAGCAGCTTGCGGTGTCCCAGATGGATGCCGTCAAAAGTGCCGATGCTGAGCACGCTCATTTGCTGATATCTCCGCTGAGCACCAGGCTGGGCACGATGAAGCCCGTATCACAAGTGCCTATTCCCCAAAGCTTTTCCTCATAATATAGGGCAAGTTCGGAGCCATCTGCAAAGTCATAAGCCAGGCTAAACTTGCGGCCGTGCAGGAAATGCTGAGCTTGGTCTTCCGAGAGATTTATAGTGGGCAAGCTGGTCAGAATATCTCCGGCTGGGCAGATCGCCTTTTGCCAATCCGGCTCCAGCTCTGAGAGGCTCCAGCTCCTGGATACATCCAGCTTTCCGATCGCGGTGCGTTGCAAGGCGGTGGTCATACCCACGGTGCCCAGGAGGCCCGCAATGTATTCGCTCAAAGCGCGGATATAGGTACCTTTGGAGACAGTTACCCGGTAGCGCAGGGTGTTTTCCTGCAGCGTGTCCAGCAGTTCAAACTCATAGATCTCCACTTTGCGGAGGGGCATTTCGGGGGTTTGACCTTCACGGGCATATTGATAGGCGCGTTTGCCTTGCAGCTTGATGGCAGAATAAAGGGGAACCTGCAGCTCAGTCAGCGCCAGGACTTTGGCTTTGATTTGCAGCAAGTCTTCGGGCTTTAGATCAGGCTGATCTTCCTGGATTATCTCCCCTTCGGGATCGCCGGTGCTGGTCTTTTTGCCCAGAAGCAGAGTGGCTTCATAGCTTTTACTTTGCGCTTCGGCATATTTTAAGAGCCGGGTATATTGGCCGGTGGCGCAGATCAGCAGTCCGGTGGCAAAGGGATCCAGGGTTCCGGCATGGCCGATCTTCCTGATACCTGTGAGCTTGCGCAGCTCGCGGATTACCCCAAAGGAGGAGATCCCCGCTGGCTTATTGATCAGCAAAAAACTATTCATAGCTTCTTAATAGCCTGGCTGAGTTCCTTTAAGATAATATCTTGCACTTCCTGCAGATTGCCTTTCAGCGTGAGGCCCGAGGCTTTGCGATGTCCTCCACCGCCGTGGCTGGCAGCGATCTCTTGCACATTGAGCTTGAGTGAACGCAGCGAGATCTTCCAGACCTCCTGCTGCACTTCCTGAAAATAGGCTAAGGCAGAAAGATTCGCCACACCCTGCACATAGCGGCTTACGCTCATAGCAGAGGCGGGATCATAGTTCAGGTCTTTTGCCAGGGCCAGATCTGAATGAAGAAAGAGAACTCTATCCTCCAGATGCAGACGGATGCTGGCGAGGCTATGCCCGACATACAGCATCTCCTGGGGCGATTGATTTTGCAAAAAGGCTTGATGCAGAAGGTGAGGCTGGGCACCTTGTCTGGCCAGACAGGCGCAGAGCTGAAAGACTTCCGCACGGGTGTTGGCATTGCTGAAGTTATTGGTATCGTTGAGGATGGTGACATATACTGCCTCGGAGATAAACTTACGTGCACTGGGCTCAAAGCCCATGATATCCCGTTCAAACAGGCGAAAGAGCATGGCTCCGGCGGATACATAATGGGGATCGATGAGCTGTAGGTCTGCTGAGATCACGCCATGTTCGGGAACGTGGTGATCCAGCACAAAGAGCATTTCCGCTGCATCCACCAGGGCCGCACGAGGCCCCAGACGGTCCCGGCTATTGCAATCCAGCACCATCAGAAGCTCATACTGCATACCTTCTGCAAAAGGCTGATGCACGGCCTTATCCATCAGGAAACTGTAGCGGGAGAGATCTTCTCCATCCGTGATAATAGTGCTGGCAAAGCCTTTGATCCGCAGGATTTCCTGCAAAGCAAACGCTGCCACCATGCCATCTCCATCCGAGTGTATATGGGTGGTAATAGCAATGCTCTTTGCCTTGTGCGCCAAGGCAAAGAGCTCGTTTCTGATACTATTTTTCATATCGTTTCTTGAGATACAAAGCCGGCTGAACCAGCTCATATATTTGGGGTTTAGCGATCTTCTTCGTCGTCTTCGTCAAAGTCGTCGTAATCGTCCTCTTCTTCGTCGTCATCGTAATCAAAATAATCGTCATCATCCAGATAATCTTCGATATCGATATCTGGATCATAATCCTCATCATATTCATCTTTGATGCTGGCCAGAAGGGCATCCACTTTTTCAGCACGGTCTTCCGTGTCGTCATAGAAGAATGACAGTTCGGGGATAGTTCTCATAATATGTGCTCCTGCAATTAATTTCTTAAAGAAACCAGATGTTTTGATCAGAGAGGCCTTGACCTCGTCGTGAGAGGCGGGATTGTTGAAATGAGTAAAGTAGAGCTTGGCATAGCGCAGATCTTTTGAGATCACCACATCTGTGATGCTCACCCAGGCCAAAGCCGGGTCATTCAGCTTGAGGCTGAGCGCCGTATTAAAGATCTTTTTCAGCTCTTTTTTGAGTCTGGGAATACGATAGTCTTTCATCAGAGTTTTTTTGCAACCTCTTTTTCAATATAGGCTTCGATGACGTCGCCTTCTTTGATATCGGTGAAATTTTCCAGAGAAAGTCCGCAGTCGGTTCCGGCTTTTACTTCTTTCACGTCGTTCGCATAGTGTTTCAGAGAGCTGAGCTTATCTTCGGCGATGAGTACATCATTGCGATACAGCCGTATCAGACAATTCCGCTGGATAAATCCGCGATCCACCTGGCAGCCGGCGATAGTCCCTATTTTCTTGACCTTAAACACCTGTTTGATGGTGGCAGAACCGATGCTTTGTTCCTGAATATCAGGTGTGAGCATGCCTTCGAGGGCAGCTTTGATGTCGTCAATGGCATCATAGATCACCTGATAGAGTTTGATTTCGACGCCTTCTTCCTCGGCCAAATGGCGGGCTTGCTGTCCAGCGCGGACATGAAAGCCTACGATAATGGCATCGCTGGCGGAAGCCAAAGATACATCAGCTTCGTTGATGCCACCCACACTTTTGTGAATGATATGTACAGATACCTCTTCATTGGCCAGCTTTTGCAGACTATCCGCAATAGCTTCGGCAGAGCCATCCGTATCGGTTTTAAGGATTACATTGAGGTTATTGATCTTATCTTCTTTGATGCGGGCAAAGATATTCTGGAGGCTGGATTGGTTCTGATACTTTTCGCGTTCCAGACGTACCTGTTGACGTTCGGTAGAGATCGTTCTGGCGGTTCTTTCACTATCCACCTGATTCAGCACGTCTCCGGCCTTGGGCGTTCCGGCGAGGCCGTAGATTCTGGCTACATCGCTGGGGCCTAGTTCTTTGATCTCCAGGCCGCGCTCATTTTCCATGCGCCTTACCCGTCCATTCACAGCTCCGCAGACGATGATATCGCCCTTTTTCAGGGTGCCTTTCTGCATCAGGATGGTAGCGGCAGAGCCCATGCGGGCATTCATCTGCGCCTCTATCACGATGGCTTCGGCAGGCACCTGGCGTTTGGCGGAGAGTTCCAGCATCTCAGCGGTCAAAAGTATGACCTCAATCAGATTCAGGATTCCTTCTCCGGTCACAGTGGAGGTCTTGCACCAGGGCACATCGCCACCGTACTGTTCCAGATACACACCTTGATCCAGGATTTCGGAGATGGTCTTGGTCACATTGGCCGCGGGCAGATCTATCTTATTGATGGCAAAGATCAGCGATACACCGGCCGCTTTGGCATGATCGATGGCTTCCTTGGTCTGAGGCTTCACCCCTTCTGTGGCAGCCACCACGATCACCGCGATATCGGTAACATTGGCACCGCGGGCGCGCATGGCGGTAAAGGCTTCGTGCCCAGGAGTATCCAGGAAGGTGATTTTATGTTTATTAATTTCGATCTGATAGGCACCGATATGCTGGGTGATACCTCCGGATTCTCCCGCCACGATGTTTTCATTGCGGATATAATCCAGGATGGAGGTCTTGCCATGATCCACGTGTCCCATAATGGTAACCACGGGCGCGCGAGGCTCATCGGGTACGTCAGAATAGTGCTCCAATTCATGTTCGATCAATTCTGTGCCATATTCGTCTTCAAAGCGGAAATCCACGCTGAATTCATCGCAGATCATCTCCAAAGAGTCCTTATCCAGGCGTTGATTGATGGTCACAAGCTGTCCCATCACAAAGAATTTTGTGATGATCTCACTGGCAGAGACGTCCATGATCTTGGCCAGCTCTGATACTGAGGTAAATTCGCGGATTACGATCTGTTGATTTTCGTCGTCCACAGACTGTGCTTCGCGGTGATACTTTTTGCGTTTTGCGGTCTTTTGCATCACCTTCTTGATGTTTCTGGAGATGGCAGCTTCATCGACTTCAGCGGGTTCAAAGACTTTGCCTTTGGTTTTCTTGCCACCGGCGACTACTGCTTTTTTATGTTTGCCTTTTTCTTCCAGCTCGTCATGCACAGCTTTGACTTTACCAAATTTCTTGGCAATATCCTTTTTCTCCGGAATTGAAGGGGGCGGAGGTGGAGGCGTGGGTGTAGGCGTAGTGGGGCGGGTTTTGCGCGGACGCTCGGCAGGTTTTGCCCTGGGCGTTCTGGCTCTGGCGGGAGGAGTGGCCTGTTTGTAAGGCACTCTGATATCCAGCTTTTCCCGGTGTTTTTTAGCTTCTTCACGCGCTTTTTGCTCCAGCTCTTCTGCTGTTTCAGGTGCCTCGGCAGCGCTCTCTTCGGCTTCGGGTTCCGCTTTGGGTTCGGCTTTGGGTTCCGGCTTGGCTTTGGCCTTATCTTTAGTCTGCTTTTTGGCAGCAGGAGCGGCCTTTTCGACTTCGGCTTTCTCGGCTTCAAGCGTTTCTACAGAAGCCTCGGGTATAAGCTCGGCTTCTTCTTCCACTTCTGGCTTGGCAGCCGCTTTTCGGACTGGTTTTTCCGGAGCCTGGCTGTCTTTCTTTCTGGCCTGTTGGCGAAGTTCGATCAGTTTCTTACGATCTTTTTCCGCTCTTTTTTCGGCATCAACCTGTTCATTGTATTTTTCCCGGATCTTATTCGCCACTTCTATTTCAACAAAGCTCATGTGGCTTTTGGTAATCACCCCCAGATCTGTAAGATGCTTTTTTAGAGCCATTGTACTGATCTTGAGTTCCTTGGCTAATTCATGTACGCGTATATGCAAG
>Ga0265295_1001280_pt1 | contig 45120 bp, 28 predicted proteins | sample Munlansysbiofilm_FD_192503 | JGI IMG/M metagenome (GOLD analysis project Ga0265295, IMG submission 192503) | Leachate microbial communities from a municipal landfill in Southern Ontario, Canada - Methane capture system biofilm | ecosystem: Engineered > Solid waste > Landfill > Unclassified ...
CTGAATGGTATGGTTTGAGATTATTTTTTCTCTGGGAAGGCGTGCCACCACGGTTGAATCAACGATGATGGTTCTAACGAGGTCACCCACATCGGCAGTTTCGCCTCCTGTAGAATAAATCCCGATGCCTTGATCCCGCAACAGTGCCAGAAATTCTTCGGTGCCGGTTATGAGTGCGGCAATTACCTCGCCGGGGATCAGTTTTTTATTGCGCCCGATGGTGGAAGAGAGCAAAATATTTTCGGTGATTCCAACGCATAGCAGGTCGTCGGTATTCATAACCACGGCATCCTGGGCGATTCCTTTCCACACCGAAAGGTCGCCGGTTTCTTTCCAGTAGAGATAAGCCAGGGATGATTTGGTTCCGGCTCCGTCGGCGTGCATTACTGCGCAGTAATTTGGATCTCCCGTAAGGAAATCATCCACTACTTTACAGAAAGCCCGTGGGTAAAGCCCTTTATCTACATTTTTTATGGCATTATGAACATCTTCCTTTGAAGCGGAGACGCCTCTTTTCAGATAGCGTGAATTTTCTTCTGTCATTATTCAAATATTATCATTCCTTTTTCTTCGTCAATACGGAAGCTGCCGAATGATGAAAGTGTTTGATTATCTATTAGAAGTGGTTTTGTGAGCCGATAATTAACAGTTACCGTTACGGCTTCGCGTGTCGTATTTCCGATACGTAACGATTTTAGGGTAAATTTTGCCTTGTCGGCGATAAAACCATCTCCGATCAATTCATCTGAATTTCCTTCAAAATCATTTTTTGTTATGGTACCTGCTTTGAGTAGTTCAAGGGCTTTTCCCTGACTAATTTGCATAGAAGTGGAGCGGGAGTCGTAAACAAACTGCGTAGTAATTCCGTTGAGGATACATTCTGCCTGCACCATTCCCCGTTCATCTTTGGTAAAAGGCACGGTGTTTTGTTCAGGATTTTCAACGATGGTAATATTCGTTGTTTCTTCGGTAGGGGTAATTTGTGATTTGGGTACGAAATCTTTACTGATTACCGAGAATTCTGTACGTCGGTTCATTTGGTGTGCTGCTTCTTTTTCTTTTTCTGTGGGTAGATTTTCGATAAATTCTTCGGTTAAAGTGACCCCTTTTTCAAAAGTAATTCCTTCGCGAGTAACTGTTTTATTGAGTTTTAGCGGTGCACGTTCGCCGTAACCTTTGGCTTTGAGCCGGTCAGGATCGATGCCGCGTTGAATGAGATAGTTGACCACTGATTCGGCTCTTCGCTGGGAAAGGATATCGTTCGATTCAGGCGTACCTCTGGCGTCGGTATGTGCGGCAAGTTCAATAATCAAAGTCGGATTGGCATCGAGGGTTTGAATTAAGCCTTGCAGGCTATCCTGATACTGGGGTTTCAGGTCCCATTTGGCCAGATCATAAAGAATTTCCGGAAGCATGACAGGCTCTTCCGGGATGGGTTGAAGGATGAAGTCACGCACATAATCTTTACTTCTTTCGACTCCCGCTGTGGTTTCTTTTGCTGTGGCATTAAAGTAGTTGGGTTTCGAAACGATAATATCGTAGGTAGTTTCCGGTTTAAACTGTGCAATGCCAAAGTTATAGAATCCTTTCGGATCGGTGCGGGCCTGAAGGGAGCTTCCGTCGGATCCGGTAAGTTTAACGATGGCATTTTCAATAAATTGCAGCGTTTGTTCGTCTTTAACTATTCCTGAAAGTGTAAATTCAAGTGGGGGCTCAATAAAGTAAAAAATATCGTCACCACCACGGCCACCTTTTCGGTTGGAACTGAAATATCCTTCTTCCTTGCCGGGTAAAAAAACGAGGCCGAAGTCGTCGTAACTGGTATTCATAGGCGATCCGATGTTTTCCGGTGTGCCAAATTTTCCCTCTTTTTTCCGACTTATGTAGATATCAAGACCTCCCATGCCAGGATGTCCATTGGAGGCGAAATAGAGCGTAGAGTCGTTGCGCAGGCAAGGGAACATCTCGTCGCCTTCTGTATTTACGGCCATGCCAAGATTGATGGGGCGTTGAAATTCTCCGGTTTTTGTTTCCCGTATGGCATACCAGAGGTCTTTTCCTCCTTTTCCTCCTTTTCTGTTGCTCGAAAAAATCAGCGTAAGTTCATCTTCCGAGAGGGTAGGATGTCCATTTGCATCGGAACTGTCGCCTGCCAGTTTTACATGTTCCGGTTCTCCGAACGTTTTGCCTGAACGTTTACTTACGTAGATTTGACATCCTTTCCATCCGGAACCGTCGTCTGAGGCTTCTGCACAACGGGTAAAGTAAAAGTTGTTGGCTTGTTTGTTCATAGTTCCAACTCCTTCGTTGGCGCCCGTATTAATGATTCCGGTTTCTTCCAGTAATACTGGTTCGCTCCATTTCCCTTTTACATCTTTTTTTGTAATAAAGAAGTCGCTGAAGTTTTGTCCGGTCCATTCATCGGTTTCTTTTCCTGTGGCTGCGTCGCGTGAAGAGGTTAAGATAATGGTATTAAAGGCATTATCGGCCCAGGTTGGGGCGAAATCGTCTTCCCTGGAATTGATAAGTTTTTGATTATCAATCTGATGATTTGTTGGGTTTTCGAGCCATTCTTTCGACAGGGTGCAGGAAGCTTTTCCTGCAAGAGCCAGCGGATCATCCATTTTTATTTCCAGAAACTCGTCATAGATTTCCAGTGCTTCATCATATTTTTCATTAAAACGAAGGGCGTCCGCAAATCGAAGCAGGAGGATGGGATCTTCTTTATGATAATTTCCGCGATAGCTTCTTTTGTATTCGGCTTCTGCGCGCCTCATTTCGTTGGTGAAGCGGTAGCACTCTCCAAGTTTAAATGAGATATAGGCTTTTTGCGCACGATTCTTCCGTGATTTGGAATAGGCTTTTTTGTATTTATCGACAGCAACGGTATATTTTCCCGTTTTGAAAGTGGCCTCTGCTGCGTCGAGTTGTTTGTTTTGTGCCAGTCCGGTCATTGGAACCACCATCAGGGAAAGCACAAACAGCGCAGAAAGGATGTTGAGTATTTTTTTCATACAGGGACTGCTTTTCGTTGTAATACTAACTATTTTTTTTCTTTTTTGTTATCTGAAGCTTCTTTTTTCAGGGATGCTTTTTCGTTTACCGACCTGATTTCATGTTTCAGTTTGTTAAATTCCGATTTGACGGGTTGCGCTTCATTTTCAAATTCGCGTGTAATATCCTTTGTTGTCTTTTTTAAATCGTTAAGAAAATGACCGGCTTTTCTTCCCAGTTCCGGCAATTTTTTTGGCCCGAAAATCAGAAATGCTACCGCCAGAATTATAAATAGTTCACTACCACTCAAGTTGATAAAGAGAAAGAATGCCTTATTTATAAACACTATGATCATCATACAAAAATAAGAATTAACCGTAAGGAAATGACTGTGGTGCGCGATATTTCCTCCTTACTTTAATTTTTGAAGAAAGAGAATTTTTACAACCAATTCATAATCAATCATATGTCTAAATTTGCAACCTTATTTTAGCGCATAGGGTTGAAATCACGAAAGTATAAAATCAGTTTTGACTTTTTTTGGAAATGATAAGAAATTCCCGTTTCGTACTTTCATGTCCGGGTTATAGTTACTTGCGACTATTCAACATTCAGTAAATTAACGTTAAAATAGTAAAACCATAACGTATGTCGTGCGGAAAAAATACGATTTATGGGTTAAGTACCATTCAAACATCAACGGGCGTTTAGTGCAGGAGGTTGTTGCTCTGATACGATGCAATCATGCCTTAAGAGGTTTGATATTTATCCGATTATCCCAACCATTGCGGATTCAATGAATTACTGCTATTCCTATAAATATCATGCACGCCCAACGGTAACTTGCTATTTTCAAACACATACTGATAAGGTACGAAATTTACGTGAATCATTTTTCCTTGTGTGGTTTTTTTCGCTGTATTTTAGGGGCAAGTGAAAAACGTGACCGGGTTAGAGATACTGATCGAGCAGCGAATACAGGTTATCTTTTTTAATGGGCTTGGCCAGATAGTCGTTGCATCCGGCTGCAATCGCTAATTCCCGGTCGTCGCTCATGGCGTTGGCGGTTTGGGCGATAATGGGGATTTGACAGCCGGCCTTCCGTAATTGTGCTGTAGCTTCAAGCCCATCCATCTTTGGCATCCTTATATCCATGAGAATCAGATTAATGTCGGGGTTGTTTTGTACCAGCTCAATTGCCTGTTTGCCGTCGCTGGCGCACAAACAGCTTATTGTTCTTAACCGAAGCAGAGTCTCCATGTACCGTAAATTATTGAGATCATCTTCTACTACCAGTATTAATGGGGCTTTCGGCACATCCGGATTTTGTTTTTCCAATATTTTCGTCTCTATATTTTCATCCGACGGGCTCATTCCGGGTTCTTGGTGTGATATGGGTAAGGTAAAATAAAAGGTGGTGCCTTTTCCGGGTGTTGATTTTACCCAGATTCTGCCGTTCATCCTTTCCAAAATTGCTTTCGCGATCGAGAGCCCCAGGCCAGAACCCTGGTATTTTCGGGTATGTGACTCATCTGCTTGTCTGAAACGTTCAAAGATAATTGCTTGTTTTTCTTCTGGGATTCCAATGCCTGTATCTTCGACATAAAACTGAAGGGTAGTTCCTTTTTGGATATAACCGATTTCGATGTATCCGGACTCTGTAAATTTTAATGCATTGATAACCAAATTGTTTATAACTTGATTGATTCGGGGAACATCGGTAAACAGGATAAGTTTTTCTGTACCTTCAGGTAATTTTAACCGGATATCGATCGGGTTGCCGTTGTGTTTTTTTTGTTCTAATTTGTAGAAACTGTGTAATTCTCTTAGCAAATCATTGAGTAAAACATGGCTTTCATTGAGTTTAAATACTCCGGCATCGATTTTTGATAATTCAATGATTTCATCGATGAGCACCATCAGGTCTTTACTACGGTTGATAACGATATTCAGGTATTCTTTTGCCACCTGGGGTTCATTTTCTGTGTCGCGGAGGAGTTCGGAAAAGCCAAGAATTGCATTCATCGGGGAGCGAATTTCATGCGACATATTGGCCAGAAAGGCACTTTTGAGCATATCTGATTGTTCCGCTTTTTCTTTCGCTTTGCGAAGGTCGGCCTCGTAGTTGATCCGTTGAATTGCTATGGCCAGATGCTCAGAGACAAATTCGAGGAGTTGTTGTTCTTCATACGTATATGAAAAACCTTTGTCGTACGACTGTACTACGATGGCACCAATTGTTTCTGATTCAATTTTCAAGGGGACCCCCAGCCATGATTCACAGGCCGATCCTACCATATCAATGATTCCCTGGTGGTGTAATTTTTGAATTTCTTCTTCGTTTGTGAGCAGTGATTTTCCCTGATGCATGAGATAGCCGGTAAGTGTTTTTCCTGCAGGGTATTCTCCGAAGGAGTCTTTTTCATCGGTAATATACACCAGGCGTATACTATCGGTTTCTTTTCGGTATAAGGCGATAAAAAGGTTTTTTGTATCCATAACATCGCTGAGCCGTGTGTGTATTTTTTGATACAGTTCAGCAGGTGTTTTGGAATGTATGGTGGCATCCGAGATATCAAATAGTGCCTTTTTGTAGCGGTAGGCTTTATGTTGTTCGCTATAATCGGAGATAAAACCCTCCAGATATTCTGTTGCCCCCTCACCTGACTTGATGGAATGCCCAATCTCCCTTACCCAGAGTGTGCCCCTGTGTTTGGTTTTTATCCGGTATATGGATTCCCAAGGGGCGTCTTGATTCATGGCTTGTTCAATATTTGTCCTGACCTTCTCCTTGTCTTCTTCAACTATGATGTTGGCAAAGCTTATCACCTGATTATTGATAAGCTCATTTTCCCTGTATCCGGTCAGTAATTCGCATCCTGAGCTAAGGTATTTCATCGTCCAGTCAGCATCGTTTAGGCATTTGTAGATTACCCCCGGCATATTATGCATAAGAAGCGACATTTCCTGCTGATTTTTCAGCAGATCGTTTTGTATATTTATCCGGTCGGAAATATCACGGTAAATTCCATAAACAGCCGTCAGTTCTCCTTTGATATATACGGGTGCACCCAAAATACTTACCGGGATTTTTGTTCCGTTTTTATGGTAGCGGATTGTTTCCAGATTGATTTTATTTCCCGTTTTTATCTCTTCTGAAATAGAAATGGCTTGTTCAAGGTCTTGGTTATGTGCTATCAGTCGATTGATATCCTGTCCTTTAATTTCAGTTTCCAGATATCCGAAGAGTTCGCTAAAAGCGGGATTGATTCGTTGAACAAGGTGGTTTTTATCGGTGACGACAATGGCTTCCGGCGAACAGGTAATCAGTTCATTAAGGAAGGTTGTTTCTAATGAAAGCAGGGTTTTATTGTCGGCCAGTTGTTTTTCCGTTCGGATATAGCCGGTAATATCGAAGGCAAAACCAATTATGACCGGGGTTTCTCCAAAAGAAATCCGGGTGGCCGCGATACGAAGATGTCTGACTTCCTGCTGTCGGGTGATAATACGAATAGCGCACTGCATATTTCCTTCCCCCGAAATAACTTTGTTGATTTCGTTTTCTTCTACCCGTTTTTTTTCATCAGGATGCACAAAATCGAGGAACTGAAGTTGCAGAAATTCCTGTTCGTTATACCCGGAGATTCGCAAAATGGAGGTATTTCCGTAGATTAGTGTTCCGGAGGTAGAAAAACTGAACATTCCCACATCCAGCGCACTCATCAGATTACTTAGTGCCTGTGAATGAGTGCCTGCCAGTGTGGCAATTTCCTGATAAACCTGTTCAGATACAGTTTTGGGTTTTGGGTTATTCAAACTAGTTGCGCTTTAGCTGAAAAGTACAAAAATATTATTAACAGGTATTTCCCGGGCTTTAAAAATACGACAACTTTTTGGAATTCTGAAATTTAATGGATTATAATATATAAATAACTGATTTATAGAATGTTTGGAAATCTTTTCGGGTTGTTTTGATGCATAATTCGGTAAATAGCTTCGAAGACATCCTCTGCATTTGGGTTCGAAAAATAGTCCCCATCGGTGCCGTAGGCTGCCCGGTGGTTGTCGGCAGTTACCGTTACCGGTGCTTCGTCGAGTGAATAATATCCGTTATTTTTTTCCATTACCTGTTGTAGCATGAATGCGGTAGCTCCGCCCGGAACATCTTCGTCAAAGAAAACGATTTTGTTGGTTTTTTTTAGCGATTCGCCAATAGTGTTCGGAATATCAAACGGGATTAAGGATTGAACATCGATTAATTCAACGCTGATTTCATAAGGCCTGAGTTGCTCAATGGCTTCCCGGGCGATGCGCACGCACGACCCATAGGTTACCAGTGTGATATCTTTGCCTTTCTGTAAAATTTCCGGATATCCGGGAATGATCCGGTACTGTCCGATATTATCCGGTTTTTTTTCTCTCAGGCGATATCCGTTCAGGGGTTCGATAATCAACGCGGGTTCATCGGATGCCATCATCGCGTTGTAAAATCCTGCGGCAATAGTCATGTTGCGTGGTACCAGCACGTGTACTCCGCGAATGGAGTTAATAACCATAGAAAGTGGAGATCCCGCATGCCAGATCCCTTCGAGCCGGTGCCCGCGTGTACTGATGATTACCGGAGCTTTTTGCCGGCCTTTTGTGCGGTATTGTAGTGTGGCCAGGTCGTCGCTCAGAACCTGCAGGCCATAAAGCAGGTAGTCGAAGTATTGAATTTCAGCTATTGGACGCAGTCCGCGCATAGCCATCCCGATAGCCTGCCCTACGATAGAGGCTTCCCGGATTCCGGTGTCAAAAATTCTCTCCTTGCCATATTTTTGTTGCAATCCTTCCCAGGTTTGGTTTACCCCACCAATTTTTCCCACATCTTCACCAAAAGCCAGCATTCCGGGATTTTGCTCCATCAGGTAGTCGAAATTATCTCGTAAAATCTCTCTTCCCGGTATCTCTTTAGCGTTTGCAGAATATACGGGCGGCAGGGGTGTTAAGTTTTTTACTGCCCTTTCCGACTGGCTGTACAAGTGAGAACTGTAGGCCTGTTTGCCTTCGTTATGCTCTTTTTCAATCCATTGTCTTACGCGGGCTTTCAGGTCGCTGTTCGCCACCGGACAGGCGTGGCAAATGTTTCGAATGATTTGCCGCGCCACTGCGAGCGAGTCTTTTCGCACCGGATTAGCTACCCTTTTCAGGTCTGAAATGGTGTTTTCCAGCGCCGGAGTGTTCGAACAGCTGCAGGTTCTTGCTTCCAGCAAAGCGACCAATTCATCCCTTTTTGATTTTAAGGGTGCGATAAAATGGTTCCAGGCTTTTTGTTTAGCTTCTTTTGCCGCCTGAATAGCTTTGTTTTTCAGTTGGGTAAGCGCATCTTCTGTGGCAATATTCTGGTCGAGAATCCACTGCCTGAATCGTTCGATGCCATCGAATTGTGTTTCCCATTCAAGCCGTTGTGTTGATTTGTACCGTTCATGTGATCCGGAGGTGCTGTGACCCTGCGGCTGTGTTAATTCGGTAAAGTGAAAAAGTACCGGTACTTGTTCGTTGCGGCATATTTTTATTCCTTCCGCGTAAGCGTTCATTGCCGCTTCATAATCCCATCCCTTTACTTCAAAAAAAGTGATGCCGGGCATCTCTTTCTCTGCTTCCATGCCGCTTAATGCTTTTGAAATACTCTCTTTCGCCGTTTGAAATTTTTTGGGTACCGAAATGCCATAACCGTCATCCCATACCGACATGGCCAGCGGAACCTGAAGGACTGCAGCAGCATTCATTACTTCAAAAAAGTGGCCTTCGGAAGTGGAGGCATCCCCAATGGTGCCAAAAGCTACTTCGTTTCCTTGTACAGTAAATTTGTTGAATTCTTTTGTTTCTCCAAATGCCCGGTAATACTTTGAGGCCATCGCGAGGCCGAGTAAACGCGGCATTTGACCGGCCGTTGGTGAAATATCAGCGGATGAAATTTTTTGTTGTGTCAGGTTGCGCCATTCTCCCGTTTCGTCCAGGGTTGGTGTGGCATAGTGATTATTCATCATTCTTCCCGATGAGGCTGGGTTGTTATCGGTATTGGTGTCACCGTAGAGTTGTGAAAATAGCTCCTGAGGAGAAACCATTCCGGCTGCCAGCATGAATGTTTGATCGCGATAATACCCCGAACGCCAGTCGCCTGCTTGAAACACGTGGGCCATTGCCAGTTGTGGAATTTCTTTTCCATCGCCCAGAATCCCGAATTTAGCTTTCCCTGTGAGCACCTCTTTCCTCCCCAGATAACTGATTTGCCGGCTGAGCAGGGCGGTATAATAGTCGTTTAGTATATCCTTTTTTGATAAGTGTAAGGCAGTAAAGGTAGTCATCGTTGTATAATTTTATTTTTTTTAATTATGCATAATTCCTGGGTACTGAAAATGGTTATTGCATTTGTGGGTGTTGTATCGCAGTATGTTTGATGCATTACGGGATATTGTTTTGCTTATTAACAACCACTGACCCGAATTGTTGAGGATTATTGTAGCCGTGGTATCGACTTTTTAGCCATGCGTGTCATTAGTACACTTCTTGTGGCCATAAAAAGGATGAATGTCAGCCATAATCCATGATTTCCCATCGGATTAACCGTTAGCAAATAAACAGGAAAGAAGCATCCTGCGGTAGCAACAATCATTACGTTACGCATTTGTTTCGATGCGGTTGCTCCGATAAAGACCCCATCCCAGATAAAAGCCGGGAAAGTGACCAGTGGTATCAGAATGATCCAGTGGAGGTATTCCTGAGCGCCAAGAATGATATCTTGTTTGTTTGTGAAAACTTTAAGCAAAAGATTATGCCCGGTTGCATAACCAACAGCAAAAAGGAGGCTTAGGCCGGAGGCCCAAAGAAACGTAATCCGGATCATGCGGCGAAGCCTGACGGGGTCGGCTGCACCAATGAATCGTCCGGTTAAGGCTTCAGCGCTATAGGCGAAACCATCGAGAAAGTATGCAAAGAGTGTAAAGAATTGCAGTAGTAATGTATTAATTGCCAATATATTATCGCTTTGTCGGGCTGAGGCTACTGTGAAAAACGAGAGGGCCATCAGCAATAACAGGGTACGCAGAAAGAGATTACCGTTGACCCGCAGAAAAGCAGTCAGATGAAATATCCCGTCAAGGGTAAAATAATTTAGCATTTTCCGGTAATATCTGAAGAAGTAAAAAAGCGCCAGTAACAGGCCACTGTATTGGGCTAGCACCGTTCCCAGTGCTACGCCATCGGCGCGCATTCCGAATACGAAAATAAAGAGTGCATTAAAGCCGATATTGAGGATATTGATAACAATGGATAGCAACATCGGGAATCGGGTATTCTGCATACCGATAAACCATCCCGTAAAGGCATAGAGGCTAATCGTTGCAGGAGCTGCCCAGATTCGTATCCGGTAGTATTCCCGGGTGAGTGCTTCCACTTCCGGACTGCTTCCCACCAGTTTAAAACTCACCCAACCAACGGGGGATTGAAGGATCAGAAGGATTGCTGCGGTGGTGATTGCCACGAGAAGGGCTTTGGAGAGATGCATCATCATGCCCGGAAAATCGCGTTTTCCCAATGCCTGAGCTGTAAATCCGGTGGTTCCCATTCGTAAAAATCCAAATAGCCAGTATATGAAATTGAAAATCATTCCACCGAGCGAAATCGCACCTATATCCTGTACGGTTCCCAGATGGCCCATTAATGCAAGATCAGCAACCCCAAGTAGTGGAACACTGAGGTTGCTGATGATGTTGGGAATTGCCAGATGCAGAATGCGTTTGTTCATTCTTTTTTCCACTGCTTTTTCTGCCTGCAAAGAAACACAATTTTATGTGAATTCAATCGTATTATGGGTTGAGCCAGGACAGAATTTCGTTGCTGTCGGGCTTTTTTTGCGGGGCTACAACCTTAACCAGTTGCCCTTTTTCGTCGATGAGGTATTTTTGAAAATTCCATTTTACCTGCGAATCTTCCACACCGTTCAGTGCCTTTTCTGTTAACCATTGGTAGAGTGGATGCATGTCGTCGCCTTTAACACTTATTTTTTCCATCATCGGGAAAGTGACACCATAATTAATACTACAAAATTCAGCGATTTCCTCGTTGGTTCCCGGCTCCTGATGCATGAAATTGTTGGCGGGAAACCCGATGATTACAAAATTTTTATCCTGATACTTTTTGTACAAGGCTTCAAGTCCTTCGTACTGAGGGGTCAGGCCGCATTTTGATGCGGTGTTTACAACCATTATTTTTTTCCCTTTCAGTTGGCTCAACGGGAAAGGTTCACCGGTAATGGTTTTAACTGTAAAATCGTAAAATGAGCTCTGGCTGCTGGCTGTTAAAGCTGCGAAGAACAGCGTGATAAAAAGCATTTTTTTCATATTTTGTTATCTGTTTAATTTTTATAATACTTTCTGAATTTGTCGGGTGAGGAAACAATAAAAACATTACGAGGCAGAGGGAAATTTATTTTTTTTAATTGCCCTCCGGTGAGATATATATTGGATTCTGCGAATTGTTGCGCTAAGTCAAGGATGTACATACGGATATCGATGCCGGAAATGGAGCTGATCAAAGCGGTAAAAAGATTGTTGGGTTTTTTGAACCGGGCAATTCTTTTCAGATCATCCTTCGGGACATTTTGGCCGAGATAGATTACCCGGTGTCCTTCTTTTTTTGCTATATAATGATAAAACAACAGGCTGAGTTCGTGGGATTCCCCTTCGGGTAGAAAAAATATCGTGAGGGGCGCATCGTTATCCGTAGTTGCTGGGATATTTTTTATGCTTTGTATGAAATAGTCGCGGATTAGTAGGCTGACAAAATGTTCCTGTGCAGGATACATATTGCCAGTTTGCCATAAGAGCCCGATTTGTGAGAGAAAGGGAAATACCACGTTGAGGATGGTTTCCTCGAATCCCAACACCCGGATATTATTCTCCAGGGTAAGGAAAAACGCCTTTTCATTCCATTCGATTGTCGCGGCAAGCAATTTACCAATTTCCGTATGGTGGAGAAAGGGTTTGTATTTTAATTGAAGTACCCGGGTTTTGAGGGTCGGATCATCCATCGATGCTAACTTACTGATTTTGTAGTTATGTTGAATAAGCACGGAGATGTTGAGTAGTTTTACCAGATCATTATCCGAATATTTTCTTAAATTCGTTGCTGTGCGCTCTGGTGAAAAGAGGTTGTACCTTCGCTCCCAAACCCGTATCGTTTGTGCTTTGATTCCGGTTAATGCTTCCAGATTTTTTATGGAATAGTCTGCCATATTTATTCTGTTTAACATAGAAACAGATAACTGAACAAAATGTTTTATGTAGTTATAAATGAGTTTAGTATAGAATGTTAATCAGAGTATTATTTTTTCTTTTTTCATAATTTTCAATGATGAGGTACAACAATAACCGGGAGCAGGAAACAAAAGGCTGAAAAGTCCTGTTATACTTTTTAAACCTTATTAATGGGAGAAATGGAATTATCGGCAGTGATTTTAGCCGGAGGGAAAGCCAGCCGCTATGGGGGTATCCCTAAATCGTTTATTCAAATTAAGGGGCAGACTATTATCGCGCATAATATACAGGTGCTCAGCGCGGTATTTTCCGAAATTTTTATCATTTCCAATGAACCGGAAATATTTTCTTTTGAAAATGATGTGTTGATTTATCCCGACCTTATTCCCGGGCATGGACCCCTTTCCGGGATTCATTCTGCGTTAAGCCGGATTTCGAATTCTGCGGCTTTTATTTTCGCTTGTGATATGCCTAACCTTCGTCAGGATGTTATCGAGAGCCAGCTGGCTTTCTATGAACGAAATCCCGGGCTAATTATCATCCCGAATACTGAAACGGGGATTGAACCACTTCATGGGATTTATCCGAAAGCTGCATTCACTGATGTCGAACGGTTGTTGAAAATATACGATAACCCCAAAATCCGTTTACTATTTTCTCAATACCCCACACTTTTTATGCGTTTTGATGATAGTGCACTCGCGCGTCGCGTATTTTTTAATATTAATAACCCTGACGATCTTTCTTCTTTGCTTATTTAAATGATTCTTTGAATCCTGAGGCGGGAACCCTTGTTAATCAGTTATAATCAGATTCTATGCGTATTGACGAGATAATGGCCAAGTATCCGCTGAAAAAGGCCTTTTTGGTAAACCTACTTTGATTAACAATTTCGAAACACTGACGCATTATCCGGCAATTGTTATAAAAGGTGCTGCCTGGTTTCGTGCACTGGGCGCATAAAAATCTCCCGGAACAAAGATATTTACCGTTTCTGGCAAAGTGAAATATCCGGGGTTCTTTGAAGTCGAAACCGGACTTACCGTTCGTGACCTTATTGAGGGTTTTTGTGGGGGTATGTTGGACGATAAACCTTTTAAAGCGGCTTTGCTGGGGGGGGCTGCCGGAACGTTTATTGACAAGTCGATGCTGGATATGCGGCTGGGATATGATTTGCTTCGAGAGCAGGGACTTACCCTTGGTTCGGGGGCGGTTGTGGTTCTGGATGAGCACGATAGTGTTTTTGGGATGTTGGATAACATTCTTCATTTTTTTTCCCATGTGTCATGCGGGAAATGCGTTCCCTGCCGTATTGGAACAAAGCAGCTCCTGTTGTTGATGGATGAAATCCACCAATCGGGAAATCCGGAGAAGGTTAAGGAGTTGGTGGCTGAAACGGAATATATGGCGCTTTCGTCGTTGTGTCCATTGGGACAATCGCCTGTTCTGCCGGTCAGGAGTGCCGCCCGGTTTTTTAATCTTGCCTCCTGTGAATAAGTTGAATTGTTGTAACTTAAGCCTATGAAGAAAAGAATTACCCTGACGATCGACGGTAAATCCATCAGTGCCTTTGCCGGAGAAAATCTTTTACAGGTAGCCCGTGATCATCAGATTGACATTCCTGGTTTATGTTATCATAAAAAAATTACGCCAACGGGTGCCTGCAGGCTTTGTGTTACAAAAGTTGCGGGTACGCCGGGTCTTACTATGGCCTGTACGACAGCCGTTCAGGAGGGTATGGTTGTCACGGCTTTTGATCCTGAACTGGAAAGAAACCGTAAGCATACGCTCGATTATCTGCTTGCTGAGCATCGCGAGGAAAAGGAGAATTTGAAATGGGATGAATTGCATGCCCTCTCGGTACGGTATGGACTTGATGACCCCAAGGTCAGGTCGTATCCATCAGTTAGGGGAAAAGCAAATTTTCATGTTGATGCCTCATCGCCGGTGTTGGTCTACGATGCCTCTAAATGTATCCGTTGTTTTCGGTGCATAAAGGCCTGTGATGAAGTGCAGGGGAAAAATGTACTTTCCTTTACAGAACGGGGTCTGGATTCCTATATTATCGCTGGTTTTAACCATTGGGGGAGTTCGGAGTGTGACGGGTGCGGGGAGTGCATCCAGCTTTGTCCCACTGCGGCATTGGTGGAAAAACCTAACCGGGAAATTTTCCACTTAGAAAAAATTGAGCGCAAGGTTACTACCACTTGTCCTTATTGTGGAGTAGGCTGTCAAATGGAACTCTGGATTCAGGAGGGTAAGATTGTGCGAATTACAGGAAAGGAAGGAGTGAGTCCGAATGATGGACGATTATGCATTAAAGGACGATTTGGCTATGATTTTGTACACGATGCCAGTCGCCTTACCACTCCGTTGATCCGGGAGCATGGCGTATTTCGGGAGGCTTCCTGGGAAGAGGCACTTTCCCTGATTGCTGAAAAATTTACATCAATCCGCGAAACCTATGGCGCTGATGCCCTTGCCGGATATGCTTCAGCCAAATGTACCAATGAGGATAATTATCTTTTTCAGAAGTTCTTCCGTATCGTTATAGGGACTAACAATATTGATTATTGTACCCGTCTGTGTCATGCTTCTACGGTTACCGCTATGCTTAAAGCGATTGGCGATGGAGCAGGGAGTAATTCCATTGAAGATTTTGAAACTACAGATTGCCTTTTTGTTGCGGGAAACAATCTTATCGAAACCCATCCGGTAACCGCTACCTATGTAAAGCGGGGTAAGGCAAAAGGAATGAAAATTATTGTTGTGGATCCTAAGTGGACTCCTTTGGTGCGCTATGCGGATATCTGGCTGCAGCCAAAATCCGGAACCGATGTGGCGTTGATCAATGGATTGATGTATGTGATTATCTCGCGAAATCTGGTGGATGAAACTTTTATCCGAACCCGGGTTGAGGGAGGAATGCAGGCGTTTCAGTCGCTTAAGGCTTTGGTTATGGCGTATCCTCCTGAAAAAGTGGCTGCAATAACAGGCGTTCCCGCCGAAAAGCTGATTTCTGCCGCGATACTCTTCGCCTCCTCTTCTGCTTCCATGGTGGCTACCGGCATGGGGATGAGCCAGCAGGTAACCGGAACACATAATGTTTTTAGCCTGTTAAATATGTGTTTGATAACAGGTCAGATAGGAAAAGAACGTGCCGGGATTAATCCGCCCCGCGGCCAGAACAATGTTCAGGGCGCAACGGATGTTGGGGTTTCGCCTGTCAACTATCCGGGGTATATACCGGTTACCCGCACCGGGAATCGTAAGTATGTTGCTGAGGTGTGGAACGTCTCCCCAGACGCGTTACCGGGAAAACCCGGATTGACTACCGTGGAAATTATGCAGGCGGTGCATCGGGGTTCAGTGAAAGGGATGTATATAATGGGCGAGAATCCGGTGGTTACTGATCCAAATCAGAATCATACCCGGGAGGCGCTGGAAAATATCGATTTCCTCGTTGTACAGGATATTTTTCCAACAGAAACAACCGCCTATGCAAATGTTATTTTACCTGCTTCGGTATGGGCCGAAAAAGAGGGTACTTTTGTGAATAGCGACAGGCGTGTCTTGCGGGTAAGAAAAGCGCTGGAACTACCCGGTGAGGCCCGTGCCGATTGGCAGATTATTTTAGCTGTTGCACAGGCCATGGGCGTATCCATTGGTACCTGCAGCGATCCGGAAGCCATTTTTGATGAATTAACCCGGGTAACGCCCATGATGGCAGGAATTTCTTACGATCGGATTGCACTGGAAGGAATTCAGTGGCCATGCCCCGACAAGGATCACCCGGGTACACGTACCCTGTTTCTGGAAAAGTTCAATACCCCTACAGGAAAAGCTAATTTGCATCCGGTCGATTATGTTGCTCTGAATGAGCGCGTTTCTGACAATTACCCGTTTTTTCTGAATTCGGGCCGCATTTTGTATCATTACCATTCTTCTACTATGTCACGAAAAGTTATGGCGTTGAATGCTTTTGAAAATTCATCCTATGTGCTGATGAATCCGCTGGATGCTGCAAAATATGGTTTTACCACCGGAGAAAGGGTAAAAGTATCGAATGCACGGGGAGCATTGTTTTCAACATTGAGGGTTTCTGACGAAGTGCTTCAGCATGAACTTTTCATGCCCTGGCATTTTAGTGGATCTCCGGATAACGCCCTTACCCGTGATGAGCTGGATCAGTATTCTAAAAATTGCACCTTTTAAATTGTCAGCTGTAACAGTGGAGAAAGCCTGAATTGCGGTACTTTTTTTTTCGGATATCGTTAGGAATGGTTAGTTTTACTGCAAATTGATTTTATGCATCTACCTGTTCCGTTTATTGACGCTTTTATTGCCCGGCATGGAGAAGAGGAATTTTTTTCCTATTCGGATTGTTTTCGTGACCCTGCTCCCGTTTCCATTCGGATCAACACACTAAAATGGTCGGAACGTCTTCCGAATGAGCCGGTACCATGGGCTGCGAACGGGTATTATTTTGACGCAAGGCCTGAGTTTGCCTGTGATCCGTTGTGGCACAGTGGCGTTTATTATGTGCAGGAGGCCAGTTCGATGTTAATTGCACAGGCTTTTCAGGCATTGGAATTGGAAACCTCACATCCACGCGTGCTTGATTTGTGCGGAGCTCCCGGTGGAAAAGCAACCCATCTGGCCACATTGCTCGATGGCCATGGCCTCCTTGTTGCGAATGAAGTGATCCGTTCACGTACATCGGTGCTGTTGGAGAATCTTCGTAAATGGGGTTATCCTAACATCCTCGTCACCGGAAATGACCCTGCAGATTTTGGAAAACGGACACCGGGTTTTTTTGATGTGGTTGTTGTTGATGCTCCATGCAGTGGTGAGGGGTTGTTCCGGAAGAATCCCGGAGCTGCTCAGGAATGGTCGTTACAAAATGTTGCCCTTTGCGCTGAACGTCAGAAAAGGATTGTATCGGATATTTGGCCGGCAATAAAACCCGGTGGATATTTGATCTATTCCACCTGCACTTTTAATGCCCTGGAAAATGAGACGAATATACAATGGCTGATGGACAAGGAAGGCGCTGTTTCGGTTAATCTGCATGTGCCTGAAGCCTGGAATTTTACAACGGAAGGTATTCAGGGTTTGTATGGGTACCATTTATATCCGCACAAAGTAAAAGGTGAGGGATTTTTTATCGCAGTGGTTCGAAAAACCAACGGCGATGTTAGAAAATTATCAGCAAAAAAGGATTTACGAACCATGAATCTGATTTCCAAAAAAGTATTGTCACCAGAGGTTCTTTTTATGGATGATTTTGCACTTGTGGAAGTGGGAAAGCAGGTTTATGCCATGATTCCACGTTTGTTGGGTGATACCGATTACCTTCGTTCGAATCTGAATGTTATATTTCAGGGCCTGGGCATCGGAATGATAAGCCAGGGGTTGTTAGTCCCTGATCACGATTTTTTCTGTTCTCCTTTTTGTTCACCGGAATACTTTCCTGACTATGTGATGTCGGCCGATGAAGCGTTGGCTTTTGTTTCAAAGGGACTCTTTTTGCCCGGGGGGTTAGACCGTGGAGTTCGGTATCGTGCTCGCTATCGTGGAGTCGTAACCGGTGGTTTTAAATATATGGGAAACCGTGTAAATACTTCATTCCCTGGTAACTGGAGGTTAAGAAAAAAATGTTCCCTTACAGAAAATATCCTTTAATTTTATTTCCGTCAATTCAAGCGATGATAATTCAGGTTATATCCATGTTTTGATGATGCTGAAAAGCTCTTTTTCCCGTATAGGTTTAGCCATAAAATCATTGCATCCTGAGAATAGTGCCTTATCTTTATTTTCAATTTGTGCAAAGGCCGTTTGAGCAATGATTGGCAGATTGGGATGGGTTTTTCTGATTTCAGCTGTTATCTCTAATCCATTTGAGTCGGGAAGGCGAATATCCATCAAAACCAGGTCAATCGGCTGATCGCGGATAATAGCAAAGGCCTCCAGCCCATAAGCAGTGGTAATTACTTTTGCATGGGTTGAAGCCAAATAGGCTTCGAGCAGTGCGCAGTTGTTGGGCTCATCCTCAACAATGAGAATGGTTTTTTCGGTTAAATCCATTTTGTCGCTCATAGCTTCAGTTAATTAGGTGAATTGAAACGGTTGTTTTATTGAATCTTCAGTATAACAATTGATTTTGTTTCTTGTTTAATAATAGGGTCGTAATCCTTTCTCAATAAATTCATGCTGCCAGATCAGAAAGAGTGTTTCGTTGTCAGGCGGTGCCATCGCATCGTTTTCGGAAGTGATCAACTGTACAAATTTCTGGATTTGTTCTCCATGTAATTCGATGGGAATGATTGCATTTGCCGGTGTACACTGAAGGGTTTTTGATCCGGTGTTGAAGGGTACCGTTTGTAGATATTCTCCATAATCTTCATGCAGAAGAATTCCCCGGTACCTTACGATAACTGTTTTGTAGCGGGAAAAGCAGGATAAAAATTGTTCTGTTGTGACCCTGCTGAGTTGAGGGTGATTGAGGGTTTCGAGATATTGAATTTCCTCCTCGCTAACATAGAGGGAGCGAAGAAAGCCCTGTTTTGTGACTTTTTCTAATGGATCGGCAAATTTTGTTGCTATGGTTTTCCGATATCCGGCCTTTTGAAAGCGTCGTTTATATTGAAGATTACAATAGTTCACACCTATCGGAAGGTGTTTTTCTACGGCAAATTGCATTATTTCCAGTGCGGTAAGCTCTGATTCAAGTGCCACCGGAGCTTCACCATGCAGAAAAGTGTACCCCCGGGCAATTAGTTTTTCTGCATTGTAATGCGTCAGGCGCAGTTGATGAAGGTTTAGCTGGGTAACCCCGGCATCAATGAGTTGGGGAAGCAATTGTTTTAGCTTTTCCCGTTCCTCAGGAATAGCTGGAATTTCTACTGTAAGTGTTGGGAAAAGGTGGGTCGCCTTTTTTAATGCCGTTAGATTATAGCCCGTGGCACCAATATCAAACCGGATTTCATCGAGTCCTTCCGCTGCAAGTTTTTTTAGTTTTTCCTGCGAGGCCAGTATCCCGTTGGTATATAACCAGATATACAGGGTGGGGTTGCCGTTTTTTCTAAGTTCTCGCAGGTAATGTATTACATTATTAAAGGCCAGTAGTGGTTCTCCGCCACTGAAACTTACTCCGGAAAAAGCAAAAAAATCGACAAATTCACGGAAGCCCACTGCATCGTTGAATTGCAGCTGTTGTGCAGTCGGGATATCATCTTGTTGCTGGGGCGCAGGGCAATAGAAACAGGAAGCATTGCATTTTCCGGCGATAAACAGGCAAAGCCATTTTCCTGAACCGCAAATCTGACACCCTTTTGATAGGTAATTAATCCAGGGTTTTGTAGCCAGAAAGCTCCAGTTTAGTGAAGCCGAAAGTAATTGGTTCCGTTTTTGCTCATAGGATTCGGCTTCAAATGGTGACAGCCACTTCAGGTTTTTATATCTTCCGAATTCCTCTGAGTTTTTATTGATGAGATGATTTAAATAGTCAAGATAGGGAATCATTATCGTATGTTCTGGAAAAATAGCAGGTACAGGTAAGCGAAAATTTACTGGGGGCGTTATCCGGGGAGTTTTGCAATTTTTATAATTCAGAAAAGATGATATTCGAAAAGAGCAATTTTCGCAATGACTTGATAAATAATATGTTATTAGATGTCATGCAAGAATTCGACATGATGGTTATTTTTTTTACAATGATACGGTAATTTATTTGTGATCGCGCGGGTATTCTGATTTTTTTGCCGCCAGCACAAAGTGCAGTTCTTCATACGAGATATCATTGGATAGTGCTGCTTTGGCCTCTTTTAGTGCTGCCGATGGATTCAGTTCATAATATTTCTGAATCATTGCCAGTTTATCTTCGTCCACCAGTTCTGTAACATCCAGTTCGCCTTTCAGAATAAACGCTACCAGATGACTGGCGATGGTGACAGGGGAGAGATTTCTTGCTATGGCAATCTCTTCGATGCTGATCCCTTTTCTGAAGAGTCCGTAAGTTTGCGTGGCACTATCGCCTTGTTTTGGCTTTTTTATTTTGGCTTTTTTATTTGTAAATGTAATCACTCCGGGTTGGATATCTTTTAGCCTGCAATAATCTTCCACCATAGTAATAATTGCATTGCCATATTGTTCCACACGTTTTTTGCCTAATCCCGGTAAAATTAACAGATGATTTTTGTCGATAGGTAATTCATTGGTGATCGTAACCAATAGATCGTGACTGGCAATCAAGTAGTTAGGTAGGTTATTTTCCAGTGCGAGGCGCTTCCTCCACGCAGTAAGTGTTTGATAAAGTTCCGGATGTTTTGTCTCGATCTGTTTTTTTTGCATACGGCTTTTATTTGTTTCCGATTGGAAAATACTTTTAGCCCGTGCTTCAAGATGATCGGAAACAGCAAATTTTTCCTTTACCGAATCAATTAAGAAATGCTTTTCTTTACCGAGTTTACTTACCTCTTTAACTTTTTCATTGAGTTGTTTCTCGAGGGTGGAATTATCGCTTTCCCAGGTAACATTTTCCAACGGGGTTATGAGTGTTTCGTGGATGCGCTGTGTAAAATACGCGGAGGCTTTTTGTATGCGGTTTTGCAGATAAGGGTTGTTTTCTGCATCCGGATTATCTCTGAGGATATGATGTATTTCCAGAATAAATTTTTCTCCAGTTTCTTCCAGCATTTTTAAGGATTCGTTATGTATTTTTTTGAGAATAACAGGAAGTGTTCCGGAGATGGCATTTTGATTTTTTCGGATGAAATAGTGCAAATAGGAGGTTTGTTGTACCAGTTTTTTGAATCGGAAGAGTTCGGTCAGCAGGGTAAGCTGGTAGTCCTGTTTCGCCTGCTCAAATTGCTGAATTGTGGGTTGATTGAGCTTCATTTGCCGGGTAAAACCTGAAACACTCTGATCGCAGATAATGGAATCATTAGTAATTCTGGTTTTGAGGATAATTCCTTCCAGCGTGCGGCAGCGGCTCAGTGCAACATACGTCTGGCCATGGGCAAAGGCAGCACCGGCATCAATAATTACCCGGTCAAATGTCAGTCCCTGGCTTTTATGAATGGTAATAGCCCAGGCAAGACGCAAGGGGAATTGTGTAAAAGAACCAATTTTCTGTTCTGTGATTTCTGCGGTTTCTTCGTTAATTGTATAACGGATGTTTTCCCAGGTAATTTCTTTGCAGTCGATTTCTTCCTGCTCGTTTTTACATTGAATGGAAATGGTTGTTTCTTCTATTTTAGTTATAGTTCCAATTTTTCCATTATAGAATGCTTTCATCGGGGAAGGGTCGTTTTTTATAAACATTACCTGTGCGCCTTCTTTCAGCAATAGTTTTTCTTCCGTGGGATAATTTTGTTCCGGAAAGGTTCCGTTAATGGTAGCCCGGAAACATTTTTCTTTTCCCGGTATTCGGTTTAGCCTGCGGTTATTAATCGCATTGGCTGTTGCATTATGCGTAGTAAGTGTAATATATCCTTCCACATCTGAATCGGCAAAATCAGGGTCAAAGCGTTGATTTAATTTATTTAGGGTTTCCTCCTGTATGCTGTTATTTCGGATTTCTTCGAGCAGCGACAGAAAGGAGGGGTCAGACTGCCGGTATACCTCCTGGAGGGTAATACACAGCGAGTTGGAGTTTCGGAAGGCCTGAGCGCTGAAAAAATAGGGAGTTTCGTAGTACGGCGCGAGCAAGGCCCATTCATTAGGGGTGGTGACTGGGGCCAGTTGCTGCAAATCCCCGATCATTAACATTTGTACTCCGCCAAATGGAAGGTTATTTCTTCGGTATTGTTTCAGCACCTGGTCGATGCCATCAAGTAAATCAGACCGCACCATGCTAATTTCATCAATAATAAGTAATTCCAGCGTTCGGATCAGGTCAATTTTTTTTCGTGTAAATTTAAATTTAAATGTTTCTCCATGAATTTGCGCTCCCGGAATAATCGGGCCGAAAGGCATTTGAAAAAATGAATGGATGGTAACTCCTCCGGCGTTAATCGCTGCCACGCCCGTGGGTGCCAGTACAACAATCCGTTTATCTGTTTCCTGCACGATGCGATGCAAAAAGGTTGTTTTTCCTGTTCCTGCCTTCCCGGTTAAAAAAATACTTCTGTTGGTGTACTGTAAGAATTTTTTTGCCAGTGCAATCTCATGGTTTACCGTCATTTTTCTCCTAATTTCCGGTAAATGTATAAAATGTCTGTCATTTTGTACTTCCCGAATTCATAAGGTTAATACACAAACACAAAAAAGATAACCCATCGGTTAGCAGATTTGCTTTATTATAAAAAAAAACGACAGCAGGAAAATTGCTGTCGTTATTATAAGTATTCATGTATTATTTACTTTTATCCGGCCCTTTTGGGATTTCCGGTAACGGTTTCCATGCTTTCAGTTCTTCCTGAATTACTTCAATGGCTTTGTTCAGTTGGTCGTCAATTCCCTGATATTCGCGATACGGATCGTTATCCACTTCAATGTCAGGCTCGACACCCCAGCCTTCAATAATCCATTTTTCGCCCTCGGCACCATAGGAAGCAAATTCTGGTTTTCGCATGTCGGCACCATCAATAAAGGGTAATGAACCCCGGATTCCTACTACACCGCCCCAAGTGCGGGTTCCTATCACTTTACCCAGGTTATGTTTCTTAAACGAGTAGGGGAAAAGATCGCCATCCGATGCCGAGTAATTATTAACCAGAAGCACCATTGGGCCATTCAGCATTTTTGTTGGTGTCTGTCCCGGTTCAAGGCAATTTCTGGAGGTGTTGGCGCGGGTGATTTCCCTCCGAAGCCGTTCGATGATCATAGGGGAAACATTGCCGCCCCCGTTTCCACGGTCGTCGATAATTAATCCTTTTTTGTTTAGCTGGGGATAAAAATGCTTAATAAATTCCACCAACCCGTCGGGGCCCATATCGGGAATATGGATATATCCGACCTCTCCGTTGGTAGCTTCGTTTACTTTTCTGATGTTCTCCTGCACCCAGTTGTAGTAATATAAGCCCGATTCATCGGCTACGGGTACCACAATTACGTCACGTGTTCCTTTTTCTTCGGGGCTTTCTCCCAGGGTCAGGATAATTTGTGTGTTGGCTGTATTCATCAGTGCTTTGTAGATGTCGTCCATTTGCTGTGTGGATTTGCCATTGATTTTCAGAATATATTCTCCTTCTTTGGCGTCAACTCCCACTTCGGTTAGAGGTGACCGTAACGTTTTTCGCCAGTTCTCACCGGAAAGAATTTTTTCAATTACGTAATATCCCGATTTATCACGCGTGAGTTTGGCTCCCAATAATCCGGTTTCAATCCTTTCCGGGCTTTCCCTATCACCACCATTAATGTAGGCATGCCCCACATTCAGTTCCCCAATGAGTTCGCCAATGAGGTAGGTGAGGTCGTTGCGGTGATTCACGTGAGGCAGCATCACGGCATATTTTTCCTGCATTTTTGCCCAGTTCACGCCATGCATATTCTCATCATAAAAGAAATCACGCATTTGGCGCCAGGCTTCATGATAAATTTGATTCCACTCTTCCCTGAAGTCGACCATGACCTTCATGTTACTCATGTCCACCGGATCAGAAAGGGTAATTTTTGAGGAAGGGACTGAAATGATATAGAATTTTCCCCGCTGGGCAATCAGCATTTTCTTTTCATTTGCCGACAGAATATATTGCATCCCGCTGCCTAATTCTGTATTTTTCTTTTCTTTAAAATCGTATACATTGAAACTCAGTGTTCTTGTGCTACTTTCATAGCGGTTATAGTAAACCTTATCGCCGATACATTTAATGTTCCAATAGTTTCCTGGTGCTACCGGAAGAGCGATGATGCGATCAGATAATCCATCGGTATCAATGTGGATTGTTTTTTCTTCTTTTTCCTTTTCTTCGGAATTTTTTTCGGTTTTTTCTTCCTTCTCTTCTGCAATTTCAACCTCGTCGTTTTGCGGAGCCAGTGGGTTAGCTGTCGCTTTGGCTAATGGAATAAAGTATATCCTGCCCATGTCGGTTACGGCATGATTCCATTCGGTTTGGCTGTAAATCGGGTTATAGTCCCGGTTTGAGTCAAAAAATAAAAATTTGCCATCGTTGCTGAAAGAAGGCGAGGAGGCGCTGTACCAGCTATCCGTTACTTCAGTTGTTTCCTTTGTTTCTGTATTGAAAAGTTTTATCATGGAGAAATCATTTCCGGTATTGGCACTGTAAACCACCCATTTTGCATCGGGCGACCAGGAGTAATCTCTGATTTCCCAATAAGGATTTCTTTCGACCAGTGTAACCTTGCCTGATTCTACATCCACAATATTCAGCTGCATTAGCTTATTGGAGAAGAGAATTTTTTTACTGTCGGGTGACCAGGCAAGATCGAAGAGGTATGAGGCTGATTTTTTTGTTACTTGCTTGGCTGGTTCTGAGCCATCCTGAGTTTGGACATAGATTTCAAATTCTCCGTTTTTATCGCTGATATAAGCAATATATTTTCCATTGGGCGACCAGGCCACATAGCGGTCGTGAGCGCCAGCGCTTTCGGTAAGATTGCGTGTGATGCCATGCTCGGCCGGCACGGTGAAGACCTCTCCGCGGGCTCCCACTACCATTCGTTTTCCGTCGGGGGCAATATCGTAGGAGGCGATGCTATTTGCTGCATCTTTCATTGCAGGACGTGCGGTTACAAAATCATCTGATATATAAACCGATATTTTTTTTGTTTTTTCAGTGTTCAGATCAAGAATATGGAGATAACCTCCATTTTCAAAGATGATGGCATCTTTTCCCGACGAAGGAAATTTGACATCATATTCGGTGAAGTTGGTGATTTTTCTGGTTTCACCAGTCGTAGTGTTATAGGCGAAAATATTCATGGTGCGATCTCTGTCGGAGCAAAAGTAGATCGTGTTGCCGTGCCACATGGGGAAAATATCCTGTGCTTTATGTTGGGTAATGTTTTCCACGGCATGGTTCTCAGGGTTGTATACCCAGATGTCGTCTGCCATTCCTCCTTCGTAGTATTTCCATGTACGGAATTCCCGCATTACCCTGTTAAAAGCGATTTTTTTCCCGTCCGGGGCATAGGAAATCCAACTGCCGGAAGCAAAAGGTAGTTCTGCAGATAGCCCGCCTTCTTTTGCTACTTTAAAAAGATGGCCTACAAAGTCGTTAAAGGTTTGTTTTCGTGAACGGTAAACGATTTCTTTTCCGTCGGGCGTCCATGTCATTACTATATTGTTGGGTCCCATCCGGTCGGCAATATCATCCCTTTTTAGCGTAGCCGTATAGGTGAGCCGTTGGGGTATTCCTCCCTCCGATGGCATTGTGTACACTTCTGTATTTCCGTCGTATTGAGCGGTGAATGCCAGTACCGACCCATCGGGCGAAAAGCGTGCAAACATTTCAAATCCATCGTCGTTGGTCAGTTTTCGGGCTAATCCTCCATCCCGGTCAACGGTGAATAAATTTCCGGCATAGGTAAAAACTACCTGATCGCCGTGAATAGCGGGAAATCGCAAAATGCGTGCTTCCTGTTGTGAAAACCCACTGAGATTTAATAGTAACCCAGTCAGTAGTAATGCAATACGTATTCTCATGATTGATTATTTTGAATTATACATGTTGATTATGTGTTTTATCGCTTTCGTTTGTGGGGTTCGTTTGTTTTATCCATGCAGGCTAATGACGGATGAATTAAATACTTGTTACGAGCTTGCCTGATTTTCTATTCCGGGGGTTGTTACTGCGTTGCCATTCAATAAAAGTAAACCTAACAGGGAAAAGTTGCAATGTTGATTCCACCCGGCAATCCTTTCTTTTTCCGAAAAGAAGAAAACGGTTTTTGGCCACAAGTTTATAGCCTGCATCCCGTATGGGTTTTGGAACCAGACGCAGAAGACCCCACCATTTCATCCGGCCACCCAAAATTTTTGCCGATTCAATCAGTACATCAGAATAAAAATAGAAGACCCCATTGTGCTGCAAGATGACCGAGTCGACCCAGTGATATTTTTCGGTACCTTTTGCTTTGAGCGAACCAAGTGGAATAAAAGAAAAAACCGAATCCTTGTCGTGTTTTTGAAGATATTGCACTGCCCAGCTGCAGAGATGGCATATTCCATCGTAAAACAGTATGGTCTGGTGGACCGGGATTTCTGGTTGTACCGTCGTCATTATTCTTTTCTGTTTAGAAAAGAACAGTTGGGAGGGCTAATAGTTTTCAGCCTTTACCTCAAAATAACCTTCAGGATGTAAGCAACTTGGGCAATTTTTTGGGGGTTTGTTGCTAAAATGCACATAACCGCATTTTCTGCAATACCACAATACTTTTTCTTCTTTTTCGAAGACCAGGCCTTTTTCGATGTTTCCGAGCAATTTATTGTAACGCTCTTCGTGTACCTTTTCTGCTTTGGCAATCATTTTAAAAGCCGTAGCAATTTGTTTAAATCCTTCTTCTTCGGCTTCCTGAGCAAAGAGGGGGTAGAGGTCGGCCCATTCTTCATGTTCCCCTTCTGCGGCTTCTTTGAGGTTTTCCATGGTATTGCCAATGATTCCTGCCGGATAGGTGGCTGTAATTTCAACCATGCCTCCCTCCAGAAAACGGAAGAACCGTTTTGCGTGTTGTTGTTCCTGGCGTGCTGTTTCTTCAAAGATACCGGCAATCTGCTCGTATCCTTCTTTTCGGGCCTCTTTGGCCGCAAATTCATAGCGGTTTTTTGCCTGCGATTCGCCTGCAAAGGCTTTCAGCAGATTTTTTTCTGTTTTTGTTCCTTTGATTGATTTTTCCATAGTTTATTCTGTTTTCTGAATGCACAAATATAATACGCTATTTTCAGAATTCATGACGAGATTGAAAATTGTCTGTACTTGCAATCGTTTGCAAAATTTTTGAGTGTGTAAATTGATTTTGATTTAAAAATCGGGATTTTTTTTATTTCTTTGTTAGACAACGAATTGATCTACCCTTTAATATTACTATTATGGAAAAACGACCTCGATTATCCTTCTGGCAAATCTGGAATATGAGTTTTGGATTTCTGGGCATTCAGTTTGGATATGCACTACAAAATGCCAATGTGAGCCGTATTTTTGAATCTCTGGGTGCTTCTGTAGAAAGCATTCCCATTTTATGGATCGCTGCTCCGGTTACCGGCCTGATCATTCAACCGATTATTGGTCACATGAGTGATAAAACCTGGACACGGTTAGGCCGGAGAAGACCTTACTTTTTGGTCGGCGCCATCATGGCTTCGGCAGCGCTGTTCATCATGCCTAATTCCGGTGCTTTATGGATTGCCGCCGGGATGCTTTGGATCATGGATGCCTCAATCAATATATCGATGGAGCCATTTCGCGCCTTTATTGGTGATATGCTTCCTTCGGAACAGCGGACGCTGGGTTTTTCCATGCAAAGTTTCTTTATCGGAATAGGTGCTGTAGTTGGTTCTGCGTTGCCGTATATTTTGGCCAATTGGTTTGGTGTTTCCAACGAGCCCGTGGGCACTTCACCCATACCCCCTACCGTTAAATGGTCGTTCTATCTGGGCGGAATTGTTTTTCTTAGCGCAGTGCTGGTTACTGTTTTTACTACCCGCGAGTACACACCCGAACAAATTGCCTCCTTTGATGAACACGACGCATCGAAGAACTTTGGTCACAGTGATAACCATTATGGGCGAGATATTTCCGCCCGGATGTTTTCTTCCACCGGGATGTGGTTTCTGTTGAGTGGTTTGGTTATTGCCCTGGTGGTTTGGCTATTGAATTTTGAAACGGAGGTGTATATCCTGGCCGGGATATTGGCGTTGTTTGGACTGATCTTTTTTATATCTGCTTTATTGCGTAGCGCCGGCAGGACTAAGAGCGGCGTGGTGGAGATTATGACCGACCTGTTGAATATGCCCAAAACAATGGGGCAGCTGGCTGTAGTGCAGTTTTTTACCTGGCTGGCGCTTTTCTCCATGTGGATTTATACCACACCTGCAGTTACGTCTTTTCATTATCACGCTGAATCGGCTACCTCGGAATTGTATAATGAGGGGGCTAACTGGGTAGGGGTTTTGTTTGGTGCCTATAGCTTATTTGCCGCCCTGTTTGCTTTTCTGCTTCCTGTGCTGGCCCGCAGGATATCCCGAAAACTGACGCATTTGGTTTCTCTTGTGGTGGGAGGAATGGGTTTGATTTCTATGTATTTTATCACTGATCCTACCTTGTTGCTGTTGAGTATGGCCGGCGTGGGCCTCGCCTGGGCAAGTATTCTGGCTATGCCCTATGCGATGTTAACCGGCGCTTTGCCTCAGGAAAAAATGGGGATTTATATGGGGATCTTTAATTTTTTTATCGTACTCCCACAGATTCTTGCCGCAACAATTCTTGGTGCCATTACCAAGCATCTCTTTCATGGTGAAGCTATTTATGCCCTGGTGTTCGGCGGCGTTTCCATGATAATTGCCGGATTTTTTACCTTAAGGGTAACCGATAAGGATGATGTTTTTGCTTTAAAAAGACGGCGTGTGTAAAAGTGGGCTACTTCGAACTCTTTATTCCGTTTTTGATCGAATCGATTTTATTGATCTCTTGTGATCAAAAATACACTTGCACCGTAAGGAGGTATTTCGATAGGTAGTACAAACCCGTTGTTATTTTTTGTTATTCTGCTCTCATTATTTTTCCCAGGTGGAAAGCATTGCTGCATGGAAAGTGTTTTTGCCTCAGGAATTCCACAGGCTTCACAGGCATGGGGTGCAATAGTGAGGCTAGTGTTGCATACTGTGGGGAGAAATGAGGCTACAACACAGAGTATTTCGTTTTTAGTATGGCGCAGAAATGCATAAATACGTTGTTTTTCCAGGTGCGGATTCAGCCAGAGCAAATCGTAAAATTCACCGCTGGCAATTGATGGATGCGTATTACAAAGTTGCAGTAACGCTTTATAATACCGGCGTAATACTTTTTCTTTTTCCTCTAATGCTTCTTCATTAAATGCACCCTTATTATTCCATCGCTGGACTGCCGGCATGCTCCAGTAATCAAAAATTGTAGTACGGCCATCGTCTCCACTGAATCCCGCATGGGAATCACCGGGTTCCCCGAGTTCCTGGCCGTTATAAACCAGTACCGGTCCCTGATGCAGTAGTGTTGCAACAACCATAGCGGGCAGTCCCTTGAAAGGGTCTCCGGCAAAGAACCGGGATGCAATTCGCTGCTCATCATGGTTTTCCATGAAACGCAGCATATGATGATCGTTCCCTCCCAGTTGTTGCCAGGCGGCAGTAATTGCAGTAACGGTGCCATGCCCTTCTGTCAGTGCCCGTAAAGCGTCGTATAAACCCACTTTATCATAAAGAAAATCAAATTTCCCGCGGTGAATATATGCATTGTACTGTGCCGGATTATAGATTTCTGCGATAAAAAGTACTGATTTATTACTGGTTTTAATCTTCGGAATTACCCAACTCCAGAATTCTACCGGTACCATTTCGGCCATATCACAACGAAAACCATCGACGCCCAATTCAGCCCAGAAATTGAGGATATCTAACATTTTTTTCCAGGTGGAAGGAATGGGCTGGAAATGAGTTTCTTTCGTATTCCTGAAATCAATGCCATAATTTAATTTCGCGGTTTCATACCAGTCGTTAAACGAAGGAGAAGGGGTGAAACAGTTGTTGCCACTGGCCTTGGCGGGATATTCATAATAGGGCCTGATTTTCAGCAGATCGGTGTAATGCGCACACTGTTGTATGGCTTCTTGTGGAACAATAAATCTTTTTCCCGGAAAATAATAGAAGTTATTATCGGGCAAAAAGGCCTCTGAGGGGTCGTCGTATTTTCCTATCTGTTGATGACCTTCCGGTAGTTGGTCGGAAAAGTAATTTCGGGCCACATGGTTAGGCACAAAATCAATAATAATTTTTAACCCTTTTTTGTGTGTTCGCTCCATCAGTTGGAGGAATTCATCCATTCTTTTTTCCTGATGACTGGCCAGATCGGGATCCACGTCGTAGTAATCTTTGATCGCGTAGGGCGAACCGGCCCTGCCTTTTACAACGGCCGGATTATCGGGTGAGATCCCAAGGGTATGGTAATCTGTGGCGGTAGCATGCTCCGGAATTCCGGTGTACCAGATATGTGTAAATCCTAAATCGGCTATCGATTGCAGCGCCTTTTCGCTGATATCTGAAAATTTTCCGCTTCCATTTTGTTCGATGGAACCGTAAGGAATCAGGGCCGTATTTCTATTTCCAAATAACCGGGGAAACAGCTGATAAATAAGTATTTTTTGATGCATTCGAGTTTGTGCCCATTATTTTGGGGTACAAAAATACATTTTATTGCTATTCGTATTGATGTTGTTGAATAAAGAGTTTTTAGTGAATTGGGGATCCGGTTTCTTTCGAAGCAAAAAACACCCTGCTGATCTGCAAATTAGCGTTTTGTTTCCTTTGATGGGATAACGGAATAGTCGCGGGTAACCATAAGATTAGCCATGGGTTTTAGTGAGGTAACCACCTCGTGTTCGCGTTCGAGTACCATAGTGCGAAACGGAGTAGCTGGTTCTTTTCCTCTTCGTTGCTGGGCTTTTTTTGTCTCCTGATAGGTGATATCAATAAAAACGCGCAAGTCTACATCTTCGCTTTTGATCGCATAAAGGCCGTCCAGAATCAAAATGTCCACCGGTCCGAAATCCGTTATCAGTTGGTCGACCTGATCGGTTACAATGTCTACACAGGGTAATTCTGAAATCTTTCCTTTACGGAAATCTGCAATATTATTGTTTATTTTTTCCCAGTCGTATTCGGTGTAGCCAATGCTTTCACGTCCATGGGCAGCCCTCCATGAATTTCGCTCTTCGGGCAGGCTTTTGTAGTAGTTGTCGGTGTGCATTGGTTTGGCTTTCATTCCGGCTTTTTTGTACCGATTGGCCAGACAGTGCGAAAGTTCTGTTTTTCCTGATCCTGACTCTCCGGATATTGCAATAACAAACCGGCCGTTTCTTATTGACTCTATTTGTTGAAAAAGTATTTCAGCCGCAGAATGGTGTTTTTCCTCGATAAGTAATACGTCGCTTAACATAATGATTTTGATTAATTTGAATAAAGTTTTGTAAGGGATGTTTTTCCGTTTTGGATGTCGGCTTCGAAGCGTTCGCCACGGAAACGGAACCTGAAGGTCATTCTGCGCCAGTGTTTTGGCATTTTAGGATTGAAAATAATGGTATTTCCTCTTAGGTCTAGCCCGGCAAAAGCTTTTTGCACAATTTCCAATGTTCCGGCCATCACTCCGGCATGAATTCCTTCGGCCGTAGTTCCTCCCTGGATGTCGTTGGCATCACTCTGTAATGCTTCCTGGAATAACTCCCAACTGAGGTCATCTTGTCCGATAACACGGGCCAGATAAGCGTGTACGACCCGGCTGAGTGTACTTCCATGGCTTGTACGCTGCAGGTAATAATCCAAATTATCCGCAATATAGCCGGAAGGAACCTGATACCCCATTTCCTGCAAAAGTGCGGTCACCGTTTCATTGTTGAGGTTATAGAAGATCATTAGGGTGTCGGCTTGTTTGGCTACTTTGTAATCGTCGGGGTTCAACCCTTCTGATTTTAAAATTCGGTCCATGCGGTGAATGTCGCCGTATTTTTTTCGGTAGTCCTCCCAATCTAACTCTTTTAGGTTAAAATACCCATCGAATTGTGAAAGTATTCCATCATCGGAAAGAACCAGATTCAGGGCGCTGATGATGGATGGTTTGTGTGTAGTTCCGGTGAGCTCATCTATTGTACGTAAGAGCCATGCCACCATGAGGTTGGTATAGGCATTATCTTTTAATCCTGCTTTTTCACTGCCGGGGTTTTTTTCATGAAATTCATCCGGACCCATCACTTCTTCAATACTGTAACGGCCGTTGTTTTTTAATTCGGCTTTCGATATCCAGAACCGTGCAATTTCTTCCAACATCTCCAACCCGTACTTATCCATAAATTCTTTATCTCCCGTAAGGTGATAATAGGTATAAATATTATACGCAATTGCCAGTGAAACATGGCGTTGTAATGCGCTGAAGTCTTCTCCCCATTTTCCGGAAACAGGATTAAGATGGACCGTTTGGGTTTCTTCTCTGCCGTCACTACCACTCTGCCAGGGATACATGGCTCCTTTCAGCCCTTTTGATGCTGCATACGCTCTGGCTTTGTCTAAACGGTTGTAGCGGTACATCAGCATCGCTTTTGCTGCTTCAGGGAATGTTTTACAATACCAGGGAAGGATAAACAATTCGTCCCAGAAAATATGACCGCGGTAGGCTTCTCCATGGAGTCCCCGGGCGGTGATGCTGGCATCCAGCGATTGATTATGGGGTGAAAAGGCACACAATAAATGGTAGATGTGCAGTCGAATCAACCGTTGCGCTTCTCTGTCTCCTTCCAAACGGATATCTGCCATCTCCCAGATTTCACTCCATGCAGTAAGGCTTTCTGCCGCATGGCGATAGTACGATTCTGTCTCCTTAATGGTGTGCATTGCCGCTGCTGCAAAATCGTTATTATTCTCCAAAGAAGTATACAGTGAAACCATCTTTTCCAGTTTAAAGGTTTCGTCCTGCTGGAGGTATATGTCCCAGTATGCATAGGTTTGTCCATTTCTCGATTCTGTCCGGTGGGGCATATTTCCGGGGAAGCGCGCCGCTACAGCAATTCCAATTTTGGATTGGGTGGTTTTTACCTGTACCAGCATCGCGTCACCGTCGATTTGCTCCCTGTCGGGCTGCAGATGACGTTGGTTCAGGTCACGGTATCTTTCTACTCCGCTGTTTATGATATCCCCGTTTATGCCTGATTTCAGGGTTATCCGCCCTTCGAAATTCATTGGTGTGATGCAATACATCAGCCCTGCCAGGTGTTTGTTTTTCATAGAAACAAAGCGTGCTGCTTCAATGAGAAGGGTTCTTCCTTCCGGATCTGTAACCAGCATATCGCGGGTCAATTCTCCGGATGCCAGTTCCAGGTTTCGTCTGAAATAGTTGATTTTCCAGGTTTCGGGGTTAAACCATGGACCGTTGTTGATTTTAAATGTGGTTGAGAGCCAATTTGGAACATTTACAAAGTCTTCATTTTCAATCTCTTTGTCAGCAATCCGGCTAGTGATCCGATTATACAGCCTGGCAACATACGTACCGGGGTAGTGAAAATCACATGCTTCGCATTCTTCCATACATCCGCGTGTGGCAAAGTAGCCGTTTCCTGTGGTAAAGAGCGTTTCTTTTGATTTCTCTTTCAGTGGTTGATACGTTTTATTTAGAAATTGCCAGCCATCTTCCGGTAAGTCTTCTTCAAACCAGCGGTCTATCATGTCAAGAGTCAGGGCTTCAAGGTCCTCGACAACCAAATCGGCGCCATTCATTTCGAGTTCCAGTGCATTATTTTCTCTTGCAACTCCAATCACCAGTCCAAAATTCCCTTTTTTACCAGCCATTACGCCGGAAACCGCATCTTCCACCACAACAGCCTGATCGTACGGTACGCCCAGTTGATCGGCGGCCGTTGTGAAGATATCGGCGTCGGGTTTTCCTTTTAGCCCGTGTGTTGCGCTGTAGGCCCCATCCACTTGCACTTCAAAATACGACTGTAATCCAGTGGCTTTGAGTATTGCGTCACAGTTTTTTGACGATGTGGCAACCGCAATGTGAATATTTTCTTTTTTGAGCCTTTTGAGTAACGCTACCGACGAAGGGAATACATCCACTCCCCGGGTAGTAACAATTTCGTTGAACCGTGTATTTTTTTTGTTTCCGAGGCCGCATACCGTATGCATATCATCCGTATCTTCCGGTGTCCCATAGGGTAGTTTAATGCTTCTGGATTCGAGAAAAGATGCAACGCCTTTGTAGCGGGGTTTCCCGTCGACAAAAGGAAGATAGTCCTCTTCGTGCGAAAACGGCCGGAAAGGAATTGGGTGGTTTTGGGAATAGTCCTGAAGAAATTCGTCGAACATTCGTTTCCAGGCACTGGAATGAATTTTTGCTGTTTGTGTGATGACCCCGTCCAGATCGAAAATCACTGCTTTAAAAAGGTGTTTATGCATAGTTTTTTTTATCAAAGAAAAATTATTTATTTTTTACTGCAGGAATTTAGGGCTTAGACCCAATAATAAGCCCATGGGGAGAGGATTATCCCGTTTTTTTTGTTCCTGTCCGGACAGATTTTCCCCAAGTGATCTTTTTTTCCGGCGCAATTTTTAAGGATTGCTGCCTTGATAAATACAGGATCGGGGGATAAATTTTGGAGGACAATTATTTTTTCCTCATTAAAACACCGGGCATAAGAGAGTACTTTATCCACGGGTTTTTCCTTTTCGTCTCTCATTTCAAGCCATTCCAGCGTGCCCCGGCCAAAAGCCTTAAATTGTTTTCTTACCGCAATCATGGCGGAAAGTTTTGTAAATACTTTGTATCCGGTTGATTCGGGATTGCTGAGTAGGGTTGCAACGTGATCCCAGTCAATTTTTCCTCTTACCAGAAACCGTGTGTCATTTTTTCCTGTAAATTGAATCTGCTGTTGGTAGTAGGCTTCATCATTTTTTTTGGCAAATTCATCTCCGTAATATAAAATAGGTGTACCAGGAAGGGAAAGCATGACGGAGAAGGCAAGTGCGATTTTATCGGCGTTGTGTTCCATCAGTTCCGATAGCCGTGCTGATATGCCTTCCCCCATTCTGAAGTCCCATTGCGGAGTATGGCAATACTGTTTGTGTATTAGTTTACGGTCTTCTTCTGTAACATAAATGCGCTCCAGACTAAGTTCATCATGGCAGCGTAAAAATGTAAACCACTGACTTTCAGGCGCTATTGAAGGTGTAACCGCAGGGTTCAGTGTATTTATAATGGGTTGGCGTGTATGGAGGGCCAATGCTTTATAGATCATGGGCATGAGCGGAAAGTGGTAGCCTGCATTACATTCTTTACCGTCGCCAATATATTTTACGACTTCTTTTGGTTTCTGACAGGCTTCTGCAAGTAGCAGCGTGTTGGGCCTGACAAAATCGAGTACTGTTTTAAAGAATTGCACAATCGTATGTGTTTGTGGCAGGTTTTCACAAGTTGTTCCTTCTTCTTTCCAAAGATAAGGAATTGCATCGGCACGAAACCCGTCTACATTTTGTGAAACCCAGTACAGCAAATTTTGGCACATTTCAATCAGTACCCGTGGATTCCGGTAATTCAAATCGGGCTGAAATTCAAAAAAGCGATGAAAGAAATACTGGTTGCCTGCTTTTTCCCAGTTGCTGGGACACATGCCTTTAAAAAGTAACCGGGCCTCCGGGTATCCCCGATCATTATCACTCCAGATAAAATAATCGTAATAGGGGTTATCTTTTCCCTTGCGTGCCTCCTGAAACCAGTGGTGTTCTTCTGAAACATGATTCATGGCAATATCGAAGATTACCTTGATATTGCGTGCATGTGCCGCATCCAGAAATTGAAGGAAAAGACGTTCTGCTTCTTCTTCTGATGCATTTGTGGGCAAGTCGAGCAATGATTTTCTTACGGAACGGTAATCACGTATATCGAAGCCGGCATCGCGCATAGGAGAGTCGAGTACCGGGAGAAGCCAAAGGCAGTTTACTCCGAGCCCTTCCAAATAGTCAAGCTTTTGGGTTAATCCTTTAAATGTATCGTTGAAGAGATCGACGTAAAGGCTGTATACAATTGCATCTTTATACCACCCTTCCTCATTGGCGGTTGATTCGTTGAATTGTTCGTGTAGAACCAGGTCATCGATAAATTGATGCAGTATTTCATGTTTTAAATTTCCATAAAGGGAAATCCATAATTGGGATAATCTGTTTTTTACTCTTTCCTGATTCATAAATCGACCTTAATCCTAAAATAAATTGGGTATAAAAATACAACTCAAAGTGGATGAAATGGTTTTCATTTGCACATATAATTACGCAATCGATTGCAAATTAAGGCTTCAGGCGTAAATAAAATTACGATACTTTGTGTAAAAATAACTTATTTAATAGGAATACTTATCGCCCCAGAGGCTGGCAAACCGCAGGCGCATTTCTTCTTCCCGTTTATTACTTCCGGGTTCAAAAAAAACGCTTCCTCTAAGGTTGTCGGGTAAGAATTCGATGGGGATAAAATTCCCCTGATAATCGTGGGCATATTTATAATCTTTACCGTATCCCTGTTGTTTCATGAGTTTTGTGGGGGCATTTCTGAGATGCAGTGGTACAGGCAGGTCACCGGTTTTTTTAACGGTTTCCTGCGCTTTGCCAATGGCCAGATAGGCGGAATTACTTTTGGGACTACCCGCGAGGTAGAGTGTGGTTTGTGCCAGAACAATACGCCCTTCGGGCCAGCCAATTTTGTGCAGGGTGTCGAAGCAGGCATTGGCCAGTAAAAGGGCATTGGGATTGGCATTGCCGATGTCTTCAGCGGCCAGAATCACCAATCGGCGGGCAATAAATTTAGGGTCTTCACCTCCTTCTACCATACGTGCCAACCAGTATATTGCTGCGTTGGGATCACTTCCCCGAACCGATTTAATGAATGCCGAGATAATATCGTAGTGGATTTCACCTCCCTTGTCATACAGTGCAATATTTTGTTGAATGGTTTTTAATACCTTGTCGTTGGTGATTTGTAGCGGTTGTTCTGTTAGGACTTGCTGGCTGGTGATCAGCTCCAGTGCATTGAGCATTTTTCTGGCGTCACCATGCGAAGTTCGCATCAGTGCTTCATCCTCCACCACTTCGATGGTTATTCCTTTTGATTTTTGTATATAGGCCACACCATGGTTTAATACCTGTGTAAGTTCTGCTCTGGACAGAGGTTTTAGGATATAGGTTTGACAGCGGGAGAGGAGCGGGGAGATAACTTCAAACGAAGGATTTTCTGTGGTGGCTCCGATGAGCGTAATAATTCCTTTTTCTACTGCACCGAGGAGACTGTCCTGCTGGCTTTTGCTGAAGCGATGGATTTCATCAATAAACAAAATGGCATCTGGGTTTTCTTCCGCTTTCGCGAACACTGCGCGTACGTCTTTAACGCCTGAACTGATGGCACTCAGCACATAAAACGGACGGTGAAGTTGTTTGGAAATCAGCATGGCCAGAGTCGTCTTCCCTACTCCCGGAGGCCCCCAAAGAATCATCGAAGGGATAACCTTCGATTCTATGGCCTTTCGCAGAATAGCACCCTCGCCTACAAGATGTTGCTGCCCAATATATTCTTCAAGATGTTGCGGCCGGAGAATTTCTGCCAACGGTGCCTGTTTTGTTGTCATGATGATTATTTTCTTAGCTTTGCAAAAGTAAAATTAACGAAAAACTATAAGAAGTTTTTTTTTGCTGTTTTTTAATGGATTCAATTTTTCATACCCATACCTTTATGACGACATTTGAAGATTTTGGCCTGGATGAGGGTATTCTTGAAGGCATCGATATGATGGGTTTTAAATCGCCAACGCCTGTGCAACAGGAAGTTATCCCGGTTATTCTCGCCAATCGGGATCTGATTGCCTGCGCCCAGACCGGAACAGGGAAGACGGCGGCCTTTTTATTGCCTTTAATACATAAAGTACAGCAAAATAAAGCATTACGAGGTGTGAATACGATTATTATTTCACCCACCCGTGAACTGGCGCTGCAAATTGATCAGCAATTGCAGGGACTTTGCTATTTTGCCCAGGTGAGTTCAATTGCTGTTTATGGAGGGAGTGGTGGCAGTGAATGGGATCTCGAGCGAAAAGCATTATCGGAAGGCGCTGATATCATTATTGCTACTCCCGGAAGATTGAAATCACATCTGGTGCATGGTTATGCACTGCTTGAAAATTTACAACATCTGGTACTCGACGAAGCCGACAGAATGTTGGATATGGGCTTTATTGACGATATCCGTATGATTATCAGCAAACTACCGACATCACGCCAAACCCTGATGTTCTCCGCCACTATGCCTTCCGATATCCGTAAGCTGGCTCATGAAATTCTCTATGATCCTATAGAGATTACTATCGCCCTTTCAAAACCGGTCGATGGCGTTATGCAGGCAGCTTATGTTTTGTATGAAACCCAAAAACTTCCTTTGGTTATCCATTTACTAAAAAATAAAAATTTACCTCGTATTCTTGTATTTGCCTCTACAAAAGCTGATGTTAAGAATTTGCATATTGCTCTTCGTAAGGCCGGGTTGAATACTGAAGCCATTCATTCTGACCTTACTCAACCTCAGCGCGAAGATGTGCTGAATCGTTTCAAAGCCTCCCAGGTGCAGATTCTTGTCGCTACCGATGTGGTCAGCCGTGGTATTGATGTACAAAACATCGATTTGGTAATTAATTATAATGTGCCCGGGGATGCTGAAGACTATGTGCATCGCATTGGACGAACGGCCCGGGCTCAGTCGTCGGGTGTTGCCATCACGCTGATAAACCCTGACGATCAGGTGAAGATGGGACGTATTGAGCAGCTGATTAAATCAGAAGTCTATAAATGCCAGCTCCCTGAGGGCTTTGATCCCGGACCGGAGTATATCCCTTACCGGGCACGGAAAACCGGAGGGCAGAAAAAAAATTACGGCCAACATCGAAACGGTAATGCTCGAAAAGGTAACCCCGGAAAACGATCGTAAATTCTATTACCCCTTCCCGTGAAAAAATGTTGAATTTGCTTTTTTTAATTGCGGTAGGAGAATCAGAAAAATTCCTGCACCCAGTGGAAGGGCATAAAGCAGCCAAAAGGCACTTCCGGTCAGTATACTTTTTCCAAAGGTCAGCAATCCGCTGGTCCAGCTTTCGCTGAAAAGGTTTTGTATCCCCTCAATGCTTAAGGGGATGGGTGTGCGTCGGAAAAGCCATTCTCCGGCTCTGATGTTGGGAATAATGAGCAGCAGCTGGAGAGGGTATACCATGTAATTGGCCAATTGGATGGCCGCAAGGTTCATTTTACATGTTACAGCGATCAGTGCACAAATGATGGTGGTTAATCCATAAAGTGGTGATATTCCAATAGTTGCACCAATTGCGATGGTTAGGGCGAGTTGTTTTGGTTCAATGCCCTGTTTTAGGAACCGAAGGATGGGTTGAAAAAAGCGTATTGTTTTTTGGTTTTTTGGTTTTTCAGGCTTTTTCATCTTGCGTTTCGGTTTTCGGGGCCGGAATTTTCGTTTTTGGTGTATTGGGGATGAAAATAATAAAAATCAGCGAGATTAACGATAATGCAGTGGCGAGATTAAACATTTGATTCAGCCCCATGATGTCGGCCATCCATCCTGCTAGAAAAACAGCGGTCGAACTCATAGCGAAATTCAATGTCATATACACTCCGTTAATAAAAGAAGCATGGCTTGTATTGGTTTCCTGAACCATGGCCAGCAGTACCGGCGTACTTCCAAAAATCAGCAGCCCGGTGCCTATGAGCGCAAGGATATTTAAAACACCTGTAGTATTCAAAAAAGCAAACATCATCAGTGGAGTGGCAATGGCCATAATCAGTAACGCTTTCTTTCTACCGATTTTGTCCGATGCGGTTCCAGTAATAAGTGTTCCGGCAGCCCCTGCCAGCTGAAAAATAGCCAACGAAAGGCCCGCTGACCATAAAGTACCGCCTTCACCCGTGAGCAGTGTAGGCAAAAAAGTGCTCATACTCGATTTCAGTAATGCTCTGAAAAACATATAACCCGTAATCGTTGCAAAAAATGGAACCAGTTTTCGCAGGGCCTTCCAGGGATGTGACGGGGCTTCTTTTTTTATTATATCTTCTCTAACACGCACATGATGAAGCCGCCACCACAGCAAGGCTGAGGCTGTCAGACCAAAGGGTATCAGCTTCCATGTCCCTTCCAGTTCCCACAGGGTAACTGCACCCAAAATCGTAAGGGGGCCCAAAGTGCGGGCAAGTTCTCCGCCCAGCATATAAAAACTCATCCCTTGCCCTGTGGCTTCACCCGATACTTTTCTGACCATAACCGGTGACGGTACATGGTATAATGCCGAGCTGATTCCTGCAATGAGTAATAACGTGGCCAGAATGTAATACGATGGGGCTAATCCAATCAGGCTCATGGCTACTGCTGTAATGGCAGGACAAAGAATGACCAGATAGCGAAGTTGAATACGGTCGGCCAGTAATCCGACAAACGGGGCAATGAAACTCGGAAACCGTTGAAAAAGTGACAGCATACCTGCCATCGTATAGTTCATTCCCAGTTTCTCAATCAGAAGTGGAAGAATTGGAGCTAAAAATGATCCGTAAATATCGTGGATCAGATGCGATACTGATAACAAAATTACATTACCCCGTTGGAATGTGGATGGTTTTTTTTTCATTGCGTGCAAAGGTAATATTCCAAACTGAAAAACAGGGAAGAAAAAAGCAATATTTTGCGCTATCTTTGCCCGTTGAACTTCAGAAATGGCCCGAGGTAATTTTTCTGGTCTTACTCCTGCCGAGCGGATTACCTTCCTCTTGCATACCCTGTATTCCTTAATCGAAGGGATTGTTCTGGGGGTTCTTGCGTTAAATGAGTTCGTTTTTATTAAAAGCATCAAAGGATCGCCCTATCAGCTGAGTTTTCTTTTTCAGTTCAGTATGGTGGTTTTTGTGTTTTTGATTTTTGTTAATGAGTTTCTGCGACGCACGGTTCAAAAGCGTAAGATGTTACGTACCGTAGGATTATTAACACGGCTTCCACTAATGGCGCTCATTTTTTTTCCGCGAACCCCGGAAGCATACGATGGGAATAGTATTTACCATTATGTGTTTCTTCTGATTTTTTTTCTGTACTTTCTCGCTGCTCCGGTAGTTAATCCAACCATTAACTTGTTTCTGAAGAATAGTTATCGCCATAAAAATTTTTCCCGTTTGTATTCAATCAGCTCTTCACTGAATAAAATTGTAATGCTTGTGGTTACGTTTGCTTACGGACTGTTGCTCGATTATGATAATTACGCTTTTGTCTATGTTTTTCCTTTTGTTGCGCTTCTGGGTATCAGCTCTGTTTTTATTTTTTCCCGGATACCCTATCGTTTGCCCCACCCCCCTGAGCCGGCGCAGCGGTTCTTTACTTCTGTGGGCAACTCAGTTAAACGAATGTTTACCATATTATGGAAAAATAAACCTTTTCTGCATTTTGAGGTGAGTTTTATGTTTTATGGCTTTGCTTTTATGTCGACCGTATCGGTCATTTTTATCTATTTTCAGGAGGCATTACAACTGAATTACTCCAGTGTTGCTTTTTACCGAAATGCGTATAATGTTGGCGCTATTATCCTTCTGCCGTTGGCCGGTCGCCTGCTGGGCTCCATCGACCCGCGAAAGTTCAGCCTGATAACTTTTGGCTCCATGTTTGCCTATATCGGATTTTTAGTGTTAACGGATGTTTTTCCCGGATATGTGGAATGGTTTGGTATAACCCTGTATTTTATGCTGATGGGTTATGTTCTCTTTCATTCTGTATTTGCTTCCACTATGCCATTGTTATGGAATATTGGATCGGCATATTATTGTGCTGATGAGGATGCGGGTGATTATCAGGCTGTTCATTTATGGCTCACTGGCTTACGCTCGGTATTTGCCCCCGCCATCGGAATTGCTTTTTACCTCCACTATGGATTTATGATTACTTTTCTAATTGGGATGGGTTCTCTTTTGGTCGCTATACTGATTAGCCTATGGTCCTATCGTAAATCAAAAAAAAACGTGTAACTTTTCTATTCCATGATACCAAAGGTTTTTTGTACCTCTTCTTTTATTTTTGTGGCATAGCTGTTTCCCGGTGTGTACACGGTGATTTCGTATAGGTGTCCCTGATTTGTTGTATCAATAAAATTGATTTGTGGGTCTTTGTTTACGGAACTCCATGGCTGTCGGAGAATGAACTGTTTCAATCCGGCGATTTGCATGGCTGGGTGCACGGTGTTTCGCGTAGTGATCGTAAACCGGAAGCTTTTTACCTGGTTGGAGAAGTGCTGTTTCGTGATTCTTTTCCCGGCAATTGTAGTGTAGGGGAGAATTATGGATTCTCCTTTTTCATTCTCCAGCAAGAGACTGTCGGAATAAAAGGCCTTGATTTGTCCCTGTATGCCATCAATTTCAATGGTTTCGTGAAGTTTTATATTTGGATTGAAGCGGATCACGGCTCCTGCTGCATATTCACGTAACTGATACCAGGAAAACCAAAGCCCAGCGCTTAGGGAGAGTGCAAATATTGCAATACCTAACAAATAATGGCAGGCATAGAATGCCGGAATGGCTTTAATGGTAATAACCATCCAGAACGCCAATTCTACCAGTGGCATCAGGTATCGAAACGTTTTTCGGTTTTTCGCGTTTTTTAGCAGAAAGGGAATGAACTTTTTTATTCCGCTCAGCAGTAAATATCCAATTAGCGCCAGCAGGATTATCCAGTAGATATTTCCTTGTGATATTTCCTGAATTGCATTTTCCATATCAGAGTAGTTCAATGTTTGTAAAATGGTCTACCAGCAGCCGATATATTGCGGGATTAATTTCGTAGATGCCAGCTTCATCATGGATTACCATATTTTTTCTATAGAGATTCATTAATATGGCCTGGGTTTCTTCTTTTTTCAGCGTGAGCAGGGCTGCCAGACGGTCGGCGTGCATCTGGCGGTGCAGTATTAACTGTAGTAGTAAAATAATGGTCAAATCATCGAGAGTTTCCATCGGAAGCTCATTGGGTATTTTTGGCCAGGTCATAAAAATTTGGTCCCCTTCTACTGAGGTGATGTTGGAGATCCATAGCAATAAAGCCGTACCGATATTTCCTTTACTAATAGCGAAATATCGCGAGAAAAGCCGGGCATAATGCCATGAACGGAAATTTTTTTCATGGCGATTATCGATTTCAAAGTGCATTTCTCCGGCATGATGCCTGCGTAGAATAATCTGTTCGATTTCTCGTGCCTCAAAGGGGAGCAATCGTACTTCTCCGGGAAAAATAGTGCTTATGGGATGGATTTTTTGTATGATGCGGTAGCTTTGCCGGCTTACATTGGCGAGGAATAAAATTTTATGGCTGTATTTATCCACTAATTTTCCAATCAGCTGCAGGATAGAATTTCCGTTTTCTCCCCGATACCACCATAATTCAAGGTCTTCAAGGATAATGATACTGTCGGCAGGCAATGCATCCATGGCTTCAGCCCATCCTTTTTCTTCTGCTTCCAGACTGTCGGTAAGTGCAGCAAGAAAGTTTTTTCGTGCAATTGAACCTCCTGCCGGAGCTGTAACCGTGTACATGGATTTCCCTGGGCTGTGCATCGACGCCATGTGCTGGCAGAAATAACTTTTGCCGGCATTCCGTTCTCCTGTCACGATAATTCCTCCGGAACGGATATTTTGGTATTGTTTGTAAAGAAGATGAAAATCATCTGCCTCATTTTTTCTTCCAACCCACAGGTTGGGAGAGTACTGCTGTTTTCGAAGGAAAAGCTGTATATAATGATAGGGGATTTTATTCTCTTTTCCCTGAAGTGTATACAAACTGGCACCGATACGGCTGAATTGATCTTCTGCTTCGGCAGCTTCATTTTCCGTCTTCAGTCGTTCTTTGATCAGTATTCCGTGACTTCGGCGGTACCATAGCTGCGTGATGAAATTCCGGATTTGCTGGTTGATTTTATCCGCGGTTGTGCTGAGTATGCCGATGGTTTTTTTGGTGTCGCTGGTTTTACCGAAATGGGATAAGTTACCGGCTGTATTTATGAATGTTTTGAATTGAATATGATCGGTGAATTCTTCGGAAATGGTTTGTAGCGCCTGGCATATTTCTTCAGTCATTGCTTCGTTGGCTGCAATTTTTTGTTCAAAAAATGTTTTCTGACTCTGGATAATTGATTGTTCTTCTTCCGGTGTCAGCCCGGATACGGCCATCCGGGTCTGCAGGCTGATTATATCATTGGCCGCTTCGGATGTAGCCAACAAGATCTGGCTGACTGCCTGCTGAATCGGGAGATAATAATTTTGTTGAAAGATAAGATCAAGTAAAAGACGGCTTCGAATGTAAAACGGTTTTAGCGCATACAGTTTGGTACAGGTCAGCTCTTCGATATTCAGATGCTCGGCAATCGGATAAATTTCTCTGAATTTGGCTACTTTCTGTCGGATGTAATTTAGGGAATTACTAATTGTGATGGTGGCCTCGTTGAGGGATTCTTCTTTTTTTAGCAGTTTTGTCGATTCTCCCCGTATCGTTGCCTTGGTCAGCATGACCTGAACTACCTCCTTTTGTCTGGCGATTAGTTCGTTATAACCAATATGATGAATCGAATGGCGGATCTCTTTAATCTCTTGAACGGCAATGGCTTCAATAAGCAATAAATCGAAATGTAAGGCTAGGGTATTGCAGAGATAATCCCTGATTTGTGTTACGTTTTTATGGCGGTTGCATTTTGCCGAATAATAGGTGATCCAGGTGGGTTTTATCTGTTTTTTGTACTGTCTGGTTAAGGATTTTACATTTTCCGGAAATTGCTCCAAATGCTTTTTTATTTCTTTTTGCAGCATTGTTGTGAACGAGGTTTTGCTTTGCGATAGCGCTGAAAGTTGGTCGCTGGTAAATTGCAGGGATTTCGCGATAAGCTGCTCTGATTTAGTTATATAGGTTTTTGACTGTTTTTCTGTTAGCGGTTTTTCGTCATTTTTATTAAGAAATTTTTGGGTTTCCTGTGTGAATTGGAGTAGCGCCTCAATATTTTTTATGATTTCAATCAGAATCTGAATCACAATCACTTCCGTCTGATGCAGAAATTCTGGCAGGTTCTGGTAGGTAGCGCTCATAAAATA